>Ga0299913_10001435_pt1 | contig 17565 bp, 12 predicted proteins | sample RVTome_9_FD_201360 | JGI IMG/M metagenome (GOLD analysis project Ga0299913, IMG submission 201360) | Soil microbial communities from uranium-contaminated site in the Upper Colorado River Basin, Wyoming, United States - RVT155D38 (version 2) ... | reverse complement strand
GCTCATCTGGCGTGATGGCGAACGGCTCGTTCCGGCGTCGGATCCGCGCAACCGCGGCGTCTCGAGAGTGATCGAAGCAGAAAGTGCGGCCGCCGGACAGCCATAGCCTCGGGCGATGGTGGAAGAATCGGCATCTGCAATCCCACTTGATACCAAAAATGCTTTTTGTTAAAAGATGCAGCCGCGCGCGGCCATGGAACCGGCGCACGAGTCCCACTTCATGATTGAAATCGACGGCCTTACAAAGAGCTACGGCCAGCATACGGTCGTAGACCATTTGAGCTTCCGCAGTCCTGCGGGAGAAGTGCTCGGCTTCCTCGGTCCGAACGGCGCCGGCAAGTCGACCACGATGAAAATGATCACCGGTTTCGTAACGCCGGATTCCGGCAACGCCACCGTGTGCGGGCACAGCATCGCCGACGATTCGCAGGCGGCCCGCCAGCAGCTCGGTTATCTTCCGGAGGGCGCACCCTGCTACCCGGAGATGACGCCGCGAACATTCCTGAAGTTCATCGCCGAGGTGCGCGGGCTTTCCGGCGAACGCCGCAAGGCGCGTATCGAACAGGTCATCGAACAATTGCATCTCGGTCCGGTTCTGGACCAGACGATCGAGACCCTTTCCAAAGGCTTCAAACGCCGCGTCGGACTTGCGCAGGCCATCCTGCACGATCCGGCCGTACTGATTCTGGACGAACCGACCGACGGCCTCGACCCGAACCAGAAGCACGAAGTCCGTGAACTGATTCGCTCCATGTCCGCAGACAAGCTGATCGTGATTTCGACGCACATCCTCGAGGAAGTAGAGGCGGTCTGCAGCCGCGCCATCATCATCGCTTCGGGCCGGATTCTGGCCGACGACACTCCCGCCCGTCTTGCGGCGACCTCCCGCTACCATAATGCGGTCCGCCTTACGCTGGAGGACGACAAGTTGTTCGACGAGATCCGATCGGCTGTCGAGCGTCTGGACTCGGTTGCGGAAACGGAATCCGACAGGTCCCCGTTGTCGATCACTGCGATCGCTCGTCCCGGCAGCGACAGCGCCGGGCCGTGGCGGGACGTTACCGGCCTCGTTGCCGCCAGGAACTGGAAGATCGCCAGCTTGCAGATGGAGGCCGGCAGACTGGACGAAGTCTTTCGCCGGATTACGCAAGGCACCGAACAATGAGCATGATCGCGTCGCTGTTCAAACGCGAGCTACAGAGCTATTTTGCGACTCCCGTCGCTTACGTGTTCATCGTCATTTTTCTGGTGCTGATGGGCACGTTCACCTTTTATCTGGGCGGATTCTACGAACGCGGTCAGGCCGATCTGAACGCTTTTTTCAACTACCATCCCTGGCTGTATCTGTTCCTCGTGCCGGCGATTGCGATGCGGCTCTGGGCCGAAGAGCGGAAGACCGGCAGTATCGAGTTGCTTATGACTTTGCCGATTACGCCCTGGCAAGCGGTACTCGGGAAATACCTCGCTGCCTGGGCCTTCACCGGTATCGCCCTGATCCTGACCTTGCCCATCTGGATTACCGTCAATTATCTCGGCAATCCGGATAACGGCGCCATACTGGCCGCTTATTTCGGCAGTTTCCTGATGGCGGGCGGATTCCTGGCAATCGGTTCCTGTCTGTCGGCGACCACTAAAAACCAGGTGATCGCCTTCGTGCTGACCGTGGTGGTCTGCTTCGGCTTTCTGCTTTCCGGTTTTCCGCTGGTGCTGGACCTGTTCTCGGCATGGGCGCCGCAAACGATCGTCGATGGCATCGCCTCGCTCAGTTTTCTGACCCACTTTGCCAACATCAGCAAAGGCGTCATCGACTTCCGCGATCTCGTTTATTTTGCGCTGGTCATCGCCACCTTTCTGTTCGCGAACACGATTGTCCTGCAGTGGAAACAGGCTGACTGATCATGAGCACAACCTCACAGCGAAGCCTGAGTACCACGAGCCTGGTCTTGCTGGCGCTCGCGTTTATCGCCGCCGTTATCGTCAGCAACGAGATTTTCAAAGGCTGGCGCATCGACCTGACGGACAACAAGCTCTATACGCTGTCCGACGGCACGGAACGCATCCTCGAAAAAATCGATGAACCGATCAATCTCCATTTTTATTTTTCGGACAAGGCTACCGAGAACATCCCATCGCTTCGTGCCTACGCGAATCGCGTTCGCGAGCTTCTCGAGGAATTCGAGGCCGCGGCTGACGGAAAGGTAAACCTGACTGTCACCGACCCGCTGCCGTTTTCCGAGGAGGAAGACCGGGCCGCGCAGCTGCGATTGCAAGGCGTGCAACTCGGCGGTTCGCCGGACACCGTTTACCTTGGGCTCGCGGGCACCAACAGCGTCGGCGATGTGGAGGTAATCCCGTTCTTTCAGCCGGACAAGGAAGAGTTTCTGGAATACGATATTGCGCGTCTCGTCAGCACACTGTCGCAGCGCGAAGGACAGACGGTGGGACTCGTTTCCGGCATTCGCCTGTCCGGCGACTTCAATCCGCAGACTCAGCAGATGCAACCGCCGTGGGTGATCTATCAGCAGGCACAACAGCTATTCGAGCTGCGCGATCTGGGTACAGACATCGAGAGCATCGATGACGACATCGGTTTGCTCTGGATCGTCCAGCCGAAAAATCTGCCGCAATCGACGCTTTATGCAATCGACCAGTACATCCTTGGAGGCGGCAAGGCGCTGATCTTCGTCGATCCTCTGGCCGAAGCGGACCCCGCAACCATGCCTCAGGGCATGCCGGCCGGAATGCCGCCCCAGGGCCAGTCTTCGGACCTGCAATCACTCTTCACTGCCTGGGGCGTCGCATACACGACCGATGACGTCGTCGCCGATGCGGCTCTCGCCCTGCAGGTGTCATCCGGGATGACGGGGCGGCCGGTACGTCACCTCGGCCTGCTCGGCATCACGACGGATCAGCTGAATGCCGATGAGGTGGTTACCGCCGATCTGGAAACAGTCAATGTGGGCATGGCCGGGCACATGAGCGTTGCCGACGACAGCAGTCTGACATTCGAGCCCCTGATCACTTCAAGCCGGAACGCAGGAACCATTCCGGCCAGCCGATTCAGCTTCATGCCCGATCCGGCCGCTCTTCGTAGCGAGTTTTCGCCCACGGGCGAGGAGTACGTCATCGCTGCGCGACTGAGCGGCCGTTTCCCTGGCGCGTTCCCGGATGGACCGCCATCGGCAGGCGATGCCGCCGAAGAAGAGGGCGCTGCAGACGAAAATGCATCGGCTGAAGACAATACCGCTGGCGAAGCTGCAAACCCGCCGGCACATCTGGGCGAGGCAGTCGAAACGGCGAATGTCGTCATCGTCGCCGACGTCGACATGTTGAGCGACCGGCTGTGGGTGCAGCTTCAGAACTTCTTCGGGCAACAGATTGCCAATGCGTTTGCCGACAACGGCACTTTTGTCATCAATGCTCTCGACAACCTCTCAGGCAGCAATGACCTCATAGACGTAAGAAGTCGTGCCAGCTATTCGAGACCGTTCACCCGCGTCGAGCAACTTCGTGTGCAGGCGGAAGAGCGCTTTCAGGAAACGGAAGAACGGCTGCAGCGGGAACTCGAAGAGACGGAACAACGACTGGCGGAACTGCAATCGACGCGCGAGGACACCGGGGACATCCTCATGACGGAGGAACAGCGTAACGAGATCGACCGCTTTATCGACCGGCGAGCCGCGATTCGCCAGGAACTCCGCGCTGTGCAGCGGGGTCTGGACCGGGACATCGAGCGCCTCGGCACGGTATTGAAAACCATCAACATCGGCCTGGTTCCGCTGCTGCTGACAGTTTTGGTCCTGGTGGCGGTGTGGCGGAAGAGCCGGAGACGCGAATCGTGAAACCTCGCAGCGTGAAAATACTCGCGATTGCCGTGGTCGCGCTGTTTGGCATCCTGTTCGCGCTCAATTCCGGCGATCGCAGGCAGGCGGCGCCTGGCGTCGACCTCCTGTTTCCGGAATTGAAAGAACGGCTGAACGACCTGAACGCGGTAACGATCACGGACGCCGACGGCACAATTACCGTGCGACGGGATGGCGCAGACGGGCGCTGGATCGTACCCGAGAATGGCGGCTATGCCGCAAATACAGGAACTCTGCGCCAATTGTTACTGGCGCTGGCGGATGCCAGGAAGGTCGAAGAAAAGACGGCCAATCCGGATCTTTACGAGCGCCTCGGCGTCGTGGATCCCCGCGGCGAAGGCAGCGAGGAAGGCAGCGGAGTGCTCGTTTCAGCCAGAGGAGATGACGCCGCCGTCTCCGTGATCCTCGGCGATGCCGCGCAGCGGGAGTTTCGCTATGCACGGATTCCCGAGCAGCCGGAGAGCTGGCTGATCGACCAGAACCCGCCGATCCCCGAGGACCCCAGCGGCTGGCTGTCGCCCGATATCGTCGACATCGAAGCCGCGGAGATACAGTCCGTCGCGATCCGCCACACTGACGGCGAGGTCCTGCGCATTCGGAAAGAGAACGCCGACGAGAGCAACTTCGTGGTCGAAGACATACCCGAGGGGCGGGAGCTGAGCTATCCGACAGTCGCCAACAGTATTGCGGGCGTGCTGGCCAACTTGACTCTCGAGGATGTCACGGCCGGTGCCCGGCCGGAGGAAGAAGCGACGACGACCGCGGACTTCACGACTTTCGATGGCCTCCAGCTGAGCGTCAATGTCTTCGCCGAGGACGGCGAGGCGGAGGGCGAAGAAAGCGGGCAGCAACACTGGATTACGCTGCTGGCATCCGCGAACCCGACCGTCGAGCCGGCGGATGAGGAGGACGTCGCGGCTGAGGCGAGCGACGCGAGTGACACGAGCACGACTGCCGAAGAGCAAAGCAGCGCAGAACAGAGCGAAGACAGCGAACAGAGTAAGGATCCGGCGGACGTGGCTGCAGGCATTAACGAGCGAGTTTCGGGCTGGGCCTATCGCATACCGGAATACAAAGCCAATCAACTGACGCGACGCTGGGAGGACATCCTGAGCGATCCGGGCGAAGACGAGCAGCCTTAGCGCCCCGCAGTGTAGAGTTGCAGCACTGCCGGCTATCGACGGCTATTTAGAGCGCGGCTGCCTGGCGCCGGACATTCCGCTGAAAGAAACCGGGCACGCTGAAGCGTTCGATCCCATGCAGATCGTAGTCGGCGTTGTCCGCAATCGCCTCGGCAGCGAGGATCGCGCTGCGTACGGCAGGTCCTATGCCTTCACCCATGTCCACGGAAGCGAGACCGACCGAGTCGCCGACGATAAATGCGTTGCCCAAACGGGTCGTATCGACGCGGCCGCGCAGATAATAACTGTATCCGCTGGGGTCCAGTGCGGCCCCGGCCACGAGACCTTTTTCGTCCAGCTTCCGCACGAGCCTTGCCCAGAGGTCCTGCAGGCGCAGCGACTTCGACTTCATCGTATCCGCTTTTCCGCCAAGGCCCACATTCAGGAATCCGCCGGCTTTCGGGACGTACCAGGCGTAACCGGGCAATCCATCTTCGAAAAACCAGAGCTTGCACTCCTCATCCTGCCAGTCGTATGCGAACTCATGCTCGAGAGTGGCAACCTGCAGCTCCCTTGCGCGGGGATTGTGGTCGTGGAAAAGCTGCCTGTACACGGGGCACGCGGTTCCGGCGGCGCCGATGAGATAGTCGCAGCTGAATAGGCCGTCGATGACAAAGCGCGTCCCCTCCTCTTCTATGCGCTTCACCTTGTGGGTCAACACCGTAGCGCCGGAGCGCCGCAGGAGGTAGTCATCGAATTCGTAGCGGCGAATCGAGTGCTGAGTTGTTCTTTTCCTGAAGCGAAGGCCGCGCCAGTTGAATTCGAGACGCTCGAAGGTCAGGAAGCTATGGGGATACTCGTGCCTGTTGAACTCCAGGTCCTCTGCAACCTGTGGCGTGATCCAGCCTGCGCACAACTTGGTTCTCGGAAAGGCGGTTCGATCCAGCACCAGCACTTCCATGCCGGCCCGCCGCAGTTTCCATGCGCAAGTCGATCCGGCCGGACCTCCGCCGACAACGATCGCATCGGCATGCTGCACCAGGCTACTCCGCCCGGGCTGCGGATGGGTACTGGTAGTGGCGTGTCATCGGAACGTTATTGTTACCGTGCGGAGCGAACACGATCTGATACAGCTGCAACGTGCCCGACCTGAATCCGGCCGCCGATCCGGCAAGATAAAGTCGCCATGTGCGCACGAATTCCTCGCCGTACATGCGACGTACCTTGTCGGCTACCGCCTCGAAGTTCTGCAGCCACGTTCGACATGTCCTGGCGTAGTGCAGGCGAAGGTTCTCGACATCGAGGACTGAAAACTTGAACGGCTCGAACACGGTGGCGATGTCGCCGAGGCTCGGGATATGGCCGCCGGGGAATATGTGGCGCGCGATCCAGGGATCGGGCGGGCGCGGATTGCTTCGCCCGATGGAGTGAATCAAGCCCAATCCGTCCGGTTTCAGGCTGCGTTTGATGACAGCGCCCAGCGTCGAAAAGTTTCTCAAACCCACGTGCTCCAGCATGCCTACCGAAACAAAAACATCGCACTGCCCGGTGATGGTACGGTAGTCGTCCTCGACGAAAGTTACGCGATTCGCTAGGCCCCTCGCAGCCGCCTCGGCCCGGGCATAGGCAACCTGCTTGCGCGAGTTGTTGTAAGCCGTTACGAAAACGCCATAATGCTCCGCCATATGCATCGCAAGAGCGCCCCAGCCACAGCCCGCCTCGATGACCCTCTGTCCAGGCCTGAGCTGGAGCTTTCGGCACACATGATCCAGCTTCGCCAGCTGCGCCTCAGCCAGAGTCGCATCCGGGCGCTCGTAATAGGCGCAGGTGTACACCATGCGCTCATCCAGCCACAGTCTGTAAAACTCGTTACCGAGATCGTAATGCTGATGCACATTATCCCTGGATCGCGTCATTGTATTGCTTCTGAGCGCCGCCAGGCGTGAGCGCAATTTCTGCAGATGATATCCGCGAGTGGATTTTTGCGAGTAGGCCCTGGACGCTTCATTGACGAACTCGTAGAAATCGCCGTCGACCTCGATCAGCCCTCTAATGTAATTTTCACCAAAGCCCATCGGTCGCGACCTGAAAAGACTCAAGAGCACTGCCCGATCCTTTATCTCCATCTGCGCAATTGGCGGCTGCGTTCCAAAATAATATTCATTGCCGTTCCAGAGCTTCATTGAGATGCGGGGATTGCCTGCCAGGAACAGACACCATTCGGCGATTTTCCTGTCGAAATCGTTCTCGGCAACTTGCTGCTTGGCTTCGACTTTCAAAACAACCACCTCTTTGATCGTCGGCTGCGGGATCACATTGTTAATACACGCTGAACGTGTGCCTTGTTCGAACCCCCAATCTTCGTGTATCAGTTTGGCATCAGTAAGCGACCGGGACAAGCATGAGTGGGCTGCGACTGCCAGTGCGAAGGCTTCTGGCTTTAACACATTGATGCGAAAAGCTTTTCCAAAAACGCCAGCAAGACGTGCTGCGGCCCGGTTTGCTCCCGCGGAACGAGCCTGATGCAATTGTCACCTGTTGTTCTGCAACAGCTCGCATCCAGACTGTCCGCTGCAGAAGCTCCCTGAGGAAACTCTGTATGCGTCCATCCCGGACTCTTCAGACGCGGAATCCTCCGCCTGATATCCCTAACCGTGCGCGCGCAGCGAGTCGCGAATTTCCGTGAGGAGCTGAACCTCGGCGGATGCCTGCGGCGGTTCCGCCGGCGCTTCTTCCGCTTTTCTCTTCAGCCTGTTCATGCCGCGAATCAGCATGAAAATGGCAAATGCAACGATGAGGAAGTGAAGCACCGCATTGATGAACATGCCGTAGTTTATCGTTGCCGCGCCGGCCTCACGGGCTGCTGCCAGTGAGGCGAAATCTCCCCCCGACAGATTTATGTACAACTGGCTGAAATCCATGTTTCCCATCAGTAAGCCGATGGGGGGCATGACCACATCCTCGACCAGAGAGCTGACTATTCTTCCAAAGGCAGCGCCGATGATGATACCGACTGCCATATCCACGACGTTTCCGCGCATGGCGAATTCCTTGAATTCTTTCAACATTGCTTTTCCCCTGAGATCGTTGACTTCCGGCCCGGGCAGGAACAGTGAGGTCCGGTGACTGGCGGAACGATATTAAGCAGACGGGAATAGTTTGCGCAATATACTCGGGACGGCGCGGCGCCATGCTGGTCCCGGAGAGTACGGCCATGCGAGATGCTCGACGGCGTCATAAGCACCGCTGCCCGACACCGGTGGATGACGCCGCACGATGTCCTGTTTACCGCCCGACGGCCGCCGTCGTGACAGCCCAGTCGGCGATACGTACGTTTCGGTCTTCGCACCACGGGATAAACTGTTCTTCCGGCATCGGCCTGGCGATCAGAAATCCCTGCACGAGATCGCAGCCAAAACGCCTTACAAGCTCCAGCTGCCGCTCGGTTTCGACGCCTTCCGCAATCACCTCGAGGTTCATCGCTTTCCCCAGAGCCACGATAGCTTGCACGACCCTTTCGTTGTTTGCAGATTCCGACAAGCGCTCGATGAATGTCCTGTCGACTTTCAGTGTTTGTGCGGGCAGTTCCGCCAGGTAACTGAGCGACGAATAGCCGGTTCCGAAGTCGTCTATGTGGATTCCGACTCCGAGATCTGAAAGATCGCAGAGCACAGGCCGCGCAACGGTGAGGTCTTCAAGCAAAGAGGTCTCGGTCAACTCCAGATTGATCAATTTCTCGCCAATTGCCGATTGCTCGAGTATTGAGCCGATCAAGTCGACGAGTTTATGGTTACGCAGTTGATGTGCGGAGAGATTGATGCTGATCGGAATCGTCCAGCCGCAGCGGCGGCGCCAGTCGCCGACCAACCCGCAGACTTTGCGCATGATGTCTTCGAACAGGACGTCCGAAAGGCCTATCTCTTCACTCAAGGGAATGAAATCCGCAGGGCTGACTATCGTCCCGTCTGGCCTCAGCCAGCGAGCCAATGCCTCCGCTCCGGCAAGTCTTCCGTCACGGAGGCTGACCTGCGGCTGAAACCAGGCTGTAATCTCGCCGTTTTCGATTGCCTGCCGCAGTTCCGCTTCCATATCGAACTGGTGACGGGCGCGATTCTGCATGTCGCTTTGATAGTAGGTTACAAGCCCCTCCGGCCGTCTCATCGACCTGTGTAGCGCGGATTCGGCGCACTGAAAGAGGGATTTCGAATCGCTACCATGCTCGGGATGCCAGGCTGCGCCGATGCTCGCTTTGATGAATAAATCGCGGCCCTGTACGACGAAAGGTTCCAGCACGGCCGGCCGGATGAACTCCACCACTTCCTGAAGTTCAGCGTCACTCTGAATCTTCGGCACAAGACAGGCAAACTCGTCCGCGCCAAACCGGCCCACAACGGTTCTGCGGTCGGGGAAGCGTTTGTCCAGCGCCCGCGCAAGACGACTGGCAATCGCTCTGAGCACTGCGGTACCGGCATCGTACCCTATAGTCTCGTTGAGAAAGCTGAAACGCTCGATATCCAGAAGGATGACCGCGGTTTTTCCTCCGGCGCTCCCGGCATCGCCTGCGTCGGCAATCATGTCCTCGAGCTCGCCTATGAGTTTAAGGCGATTCGGTCGCCTTGTTACCGGATCGAAATAGGCAAGCCGGTGCAGCTCGGCGGTGCGATCTGTGACACGCTGCTCGAGCACTTCGTTGGCGCGGCGTAGTGCAAGGTCGGCGTGCCATTTGCCGCAAAGCGCTGCCGCAAGTTGCCGGCATTCGACTGCATGAAATGGCTTCTTGAAGAAAAATATGCGATCCGCGGGAGGTATCTGTTTGCCCAGATTTTCCGGCTCGGGAAGAAGAGAGCCGCTTACCAGGACGATATTTACGTTCGGATCGATCTGCCGTATACGTCGCGCAGCTTCGACTCCGTCGATGCCCGGCGGCATTCGGATGTCCAGAAACACGATTGCGTAGGGCACTCCGCTGCGCACCGAGGATGCAACGGCAGCCACGCCAGCGTCGCCCTGGCTTCGAGAATCCACCTTGAATTTCGCCGCGCCGTTTTCGTCCGTCTGCTCGCCGAACAGCACTTTTTCCAGGTCACCAAGCGTTGTCGTCGCCTCATCCGGCTCGAAACCGCTGCCGAGACAATGCAGATATTCGGCGACGATCCGCGTGTCATCATCTACGACCAGTACGCGATTTGTCGAGCTATGGTCGGGAAACGGCGGCATCAACGGTCCTCAACCGGCCCTGACCATACCGGCAACGCTCTCTGCCAGCTCCATGAACGACAAAGGCTTGTTGAAGTAGTGGAGCTTGACAGGCGGCGGCACCCGGCGCGCCAGTTCGGATATGGGGACATCGGAAAAGCCGGTGACGAAGACGATTTCCACTTCCGGGTCCAGCTTCCGGATCTCGCTTCCGGCCTCGACACCGTCGATGCCGGGCGGCATCCTGACATCGAGTATGACGACATCGAACGGTCGCCCCTCGGTCGCGGCCCTGGCGGCCAGTGCGATCGCATCGCCACCCTGATTGCAGGCAACGATTTCGAACTTCGGCGCTGCGGGGCTTTCGGCATCTTGATCGAACAATTCGGCTTCGAGCGAACCGAGGCTCCCGACAAAATCCGTAGCGTCATTTTCGCCGAAAGCCATGCGATAGCACTGCAGAATGTGCTCGTCGTCATCCGCTATTAATACCCGAATTCTGTTACCGCTGTGCGTATTCACGTTGCATCCTTCCAGCCATTTCGGCAACGACAATTTCTCTGTCTTTTCCGACCTCGCGGTCGCGACCCTGCTGCTTCCTGCGCCTGGCGGATGCAGCTTCCGTTGTCGATCCGGGAAGAACCACATGGAATTCAGCGCCGCGATCCGCTCCGGCGCTCTCGGCCGATATCCGGCCGCCCATGGAAGCGAGCGCGTTAGCACACCAATGCAGGCCGAGTCCGCTCAGATGCCCTCTTTTCGAGGAAAAGCCACGCTGGAAAATCTTTGGATGCAGCTCATCCGTGAATCCGCAACCGGAGTCGGCGATGGTCACCCGCACCAGTGACCGCTCGCCGCTGTCGTCGATTCTTGCTGTTACCCGGATGCTGCCCGACTCCGACTGGCTCCTTTTAATCGACTCCCAGGCGTTCAGGATCAGATTCCCCAGAACCTGCACGAGTCCGACACGATGGGCCACGACGCTGAATCGCGCGAGCTCGGGATGCAAGCTCAATTCGATTCCAGAGGTGTCTTTGTCCGGGATGACGAGGGCGGCTTCCTCGATCATCGACTGCAATTCAAGAGATTCGATGACAGGCGCGACGTTTGCATGCCTTTCCTGATCGCTCAGAATGGCCTCGACCTGTCGAGCCTGTCTTGAAGCTACCTGCAAATCCTGGACGGCGCGGTCGCTTGCCTGTTCTACATGGCTGAACGCCGACCTGACATATTGCAGAAGCTTGTCACGTCTTCCCTGAGGGCATTCCTGGTCGTAAAGCTCTTCGATCGCCTGCTGGACACGCAGGTCTCCGGCAATCCGGAAGGTCTTCGACAGCCTGTCAATGCCATTGATCAGAGGAGTCATCGCGTTGCGAATGTTGTGCAGTACCTCCGCTGCGGTGTCTGCTTTGCCTGCCTTGAACGATTGATCGAGAAGCTGGCGGCGCGCGTCGTGCACCTGGAGCGTCATCTTGTCGAATTCACAGGCCAGAGCGCCGATCTCATCCACACGCTTCTCGTTCAGCCGCAGTGACAGGTCGCCGCTCGTTCGTATGCCAGTGATGTGGTTGGCAAGGCGCTCGAGCGGCAGGACGATTATGCGTCGCAAGAGCAGCCACGTGACAATCGCTATCACTATTCCGGCTGCCGACAGAAAGAGTAATGCACCGTTGACCGTCCTTCCGCCGAGTGCGGAAATCTGCCTGGGCGTGTCCGCCTGTAGAATGAGCAACGGTTCACCGAAGAGATCGGTGAGCAGGCCGTACGCGCGGATCTCCTCATCGTCAACCGCGTAAGTGAATGATCCGGCACCACCTGCAACGATATCTTCCATCAGCGATTCGTCTAAAAGCGATTCGCTGTCGATGAGATGCCATGTGAGCGATACCTCCGTTCGCTCGCGCAGCGCCGCCTGTCTCGTCGCGTTTAGGAACCGGCACATGATGATCGTGCCTACGATCGGACCCGTCTTGTCGCTGGTGATAATCGGACGGGAACTCAGCAGCATGGGCCCGACTGCCGTTCGTAACAGCCCCTCCTTGCTCCCCTGGAGATCGGTATGGTAGATCAGTTCCTGCGGTTTCGATTCGATAAGCTGTAAAACCGCGAGCTTTTCATGATTCGCCAACTTGCCGTCGAGCAGCAGTTGAGACCACAGCGCCTCGCCTCTCGCGTCGTAAATGATCAAGAGGTCCACGCCGAGATTGATCATCGTCGGAATGTCGAGGTTTGACTTGATAAACCGCGGATTCTCTCCCAGCGCGTACTTGTGCGCGTCATCCCATGGAGCCCAGTCGCCCACTGTCGCGCCGAGGTTTTCCAGCTCGTTCTGTATCGCCCGGTGCGCCCGCACGACGTTCTTCTCGGCGGCCGCGAGTTCCAGCTCGGCGAATGCCGGAGCCACCGTCGCGTTGAGGACGAGGTAGCTCAGCAACGCCAGCGCCGCCATGACAGCCAAAAGCGTCACGGATACTTTCTGTTGCAATGAGAGCGAGGCTTTTGGGGACATGGCGCGACCGCTGCATCGTTCGGCAGCCGCAAATGGTAATGAGGCGGGACGACGCCCGATGTGATGCAGTCGGCTTTCCGGGGATCCGGTGTGCGATCCGGGCCGGATCCGTGCAGCAGTCCACCACGCCGGAGAGGGCGATGTGCCGTCTGCGAACTCGCCCGCAGCCGGCTGACCCGCATTATTCATGAACGGCACAGCGTCCGCAGCGGAGCCTCGGCGAGGGGGAGGGCTTTTCAGGATCGTGCGAAACAGGGATGTTTCGCCCGAAGCCCCCAGGGAGGGGTTTACGGCGTTCCTGAAAAGCCCTCCCCCTCGTCGAGGCTCCGCCCACCACCACGGCTCAAGCGTTCATGAATAATGCGGGCAACGGGTCACAATAGAAGCCTTCCGGCTGCGCCGGGTTATGATGCTGTTAAACGAAACCTCGAGGGGTGAACTCATGAAGGCCTCGGATCTGCTGGTCAAATGTCTGGAACAGGAAGGCGTCGAGTACATCTTCGGCGTCCCGGGAGAAGAAAACGCCGACTTCATGATTTCGCTGGCGCAATCGGAGAGAATCCGTTTTGTGCTGACGCGGCACGAACAGGGCGCGGCCTTCATGGCCGAAGTCTACGGTCGGCTCACCGGCAATCCCGCAGGCTGCCTCGGCACACTGGGCCCCGGCGCCACAAACCTGATCACCGGTGTCGCCAATGCCAACATGGACCGGGCCCCGTTGCTCGTTCTGACCGGACAAGGATCGACCGACCGGCTGCACAAGGAGTCGCATCAGATCATGGATGTGACTGGCATGTATCAGCCTGTGACCAAATGGACGACGACAATAACGAACCCGGACACGATTCCGGAGATCGTCCGCAAAGCCGTACGGCTGATACGCACTGAAAAACCGGGCGCCGTGCATCTGGAACTCCCGGAGGATGTGGCCGAAATGGAGACTGCGGCCACCCCAATGGTACCTCGGCGGTTCCGGCGCTCCGTTCCGGACAGCAAGATCGTCGACAAGGCTTTCGCGATGCTGAGGGAAGCGAAAAGTCCCGTGATCGTTGCCGGCAACGGCTGCATTCGCAAGCGCGCGAGCAAGCAGTTGCGGATTTTCTGCGAGAAGACCGGTATCGGCGTTATCAGCACTTTCATGGCGAAAGGCTGTGTCGATATGGATGCGGACTACTGCCTTTACACGATCGGACTGGGCAGCAAGGATCGCATTTCGCGGGCGATCGACGACGCCGACCTGGTCATAACGCTCGGTTTCGACATGGTGGAATACGATCCGCGACGATGGAACGAGAAGGGCGACAAGAGAATAGTACATGTCGACTTTCTCGCCGCCGAAATCGACGCGCATTATCACCCGGAAGCCGAGCTGATCGGCGACCTCGCCCATGCCTTGTGGATGCTGAACGAACGGGTGGACGAGGCCGGGCTGCCGGAATTCGACTTTGCGGGTCAGCGTGCCTGCCGCGAAGCCATGGCGAAGGATTTCGCAGAGTACATGGACGACACCACGGTCGGCACCATCCGCCCACAGAAGGCGCTTTGGGACGTGCGCCGGGTGATGGGGCCGACGGATATCCTGCTGTCCGACGTCGGCGCGCATAAAATGTGGATAGCCCGCCATTATCATTGCCACGAACCAAACACCTGCCTGATTCCGAACGGATTCTGCTCTATGGGCTTCGCTTTACCCGGCGCAATTGCCGCGCATATCGTGTGTCCGGACAGGAGAATACTCGCGATCTCCGGTGATGCCGGTTTTCTCATGAACGCGCAGGAGATGGAGACGGCTCGCCGGCTTGGCAGCAACATTGTAGTGATGGTGTGGGAGGACAACGCCTACGGGTTGATCGCGTGGAAGCAGGAGACGCACTTCGGCCGGCATACGGACTTGAGCTTCGGCAACCCCGACTGGCTGACTCTCGCTGCCGCATTCGGCTGGAACGGGCATTTTTGCGCCAAAAGCGCGGAACTGGCGGCAACGCTGGAGGCAGCGTTCGAAGAACAGGGACCGAGCCTCGTTGTCATTCCTATCGACTACCGCGAAAACGCGATTTTGACGAAGAAGCTGGGCGACATTGCCTCCGGCCTGTGACGTCAGACAGGCAGATCTCTAAAGCACAACGGCCGGATCCATAGTCAGCGCATCAAATCGGCGCGGTTATTCCGTGACGCCCATAATGATCACGATGAACAGAGTCGGAGGGATGACGAAACGGATCATGAACCGCCAGAAGCCGAAGAAAGCGCCTTCCCTCACGCCCATTTCGTCGAGCTTGAGTTGTTTCGGTACCAGCCAGCCGAAGAAGAACGATGTCAACAAAGCGCCGAGCAACAGCAGTATATTCGCTGCCAGAAAATCCAGAGAATCGAAAATCGTCTTGTGGGCAAATGCGGGGATGAAGTCCAGCGGGTAAACGTCCGACCATTCGCCGAGCGACAGAATCGTGAGTATGCCGAGAAGCCAGGCAGACGCGACGACCAGAAGAATTCCTTTACTGCGTTTCATTTGCCAGTGTTCGTTCACCCAAGACACGACCCCCTCTGCGCAACCGATGCAGGAAGACATCGCCGCGGCGATCAGTAGCGCGAAAAAGATGGCGCCAAAGAGCTGTCCTCCGATCATGTTGCCGAATGCAAGTGGAAGCGTCTGAAAAATGAGACCGGCACCGCTGCTCGGCTCCAGGCCGAAATGGAACACGAGTGGAAAAATCGCGAAGCCGGCGAGCAGAGCAATGGTGGTATCGATAAGAATGATGGTTGCCGCCGATCGCGGAATTGAATAGTCCCGCGGCAGGTACGCCCCGAACGCGATCAGTGCGCCCATGCCGATGCCGATAGAGAAAAACGCCTGTCCGGTGGCAACCATGACGGTTCTAAAGGTCACCTTGGAAAAATCCGGTTCCAGCAGGAATCTTGCTGCAGCCGCCATATCACCGGCAACGGCACCGTAGATAACCATCACGACCAGTGCCAGGAACAGGGCCGGCATCAGAATCTTGCACGCCCGTTCGATGCCCGCCTGCACGCCCTGGCGGACGATGAGATAGATGAGTACGTGTACAACAGTATTCCAGAACAGCAGACGCAACGGACTGTTCATCAAGCCGGAGAACATCGCGTCCGTTGCTGTAGCATCGATGTTCGCGAAGGAATTGCTGAAGGCCCGCACAAAATAATCGAGAGTCCAGCCTGTCAGCACCGAATAATAGGAGAGGATGATGAAGACGCAGAGGACAGCCAGGACGCCGACGTTTCCCCAGCGACTGCTTGCCCCCGACTCCGCGGCAACGGCGCGAATGCTGCCGGCGGGACTGCGGCGTCCACGTCGTCCTATCGTAAGCTCGGTGATCAGCAGCGGCAGTCCGATGCCGAATGCGCAGGCCAGGTAAACGAACAGAAAGGCACTGCCGCCGTTTTCGCCGGTGAGGTAGGGAAAACGCCAGATATTTCCAAGACCGACCGCGAATCCGATAGACGCAAGAATAAAGCCGAGCCTCGATGACCATTGCTCGGCCGGATTGACGGGTCCCGCCATTGGAAGCTCCCCTTGTTATTGTTTCCTGTCGATACGCGGCCGTATCTTCGCACATTCAAGCCGGTAATGGAGTCTCCGGGGCCACGCAGCCAAGGCTCCACGGCCATTCTGCCGGGTGCTAAGATGCTGCGTTGCTGCGAGACCGAGAACAAGAACTGCGCAGCGATCTTCCACCATGAACAGGAACACGTTATGAAATCGACAGGCACCTTTCTGGTCGCCGGCCTGCTGATAGCAGGCAGCGCAGGGGCAGACACGCTTATTCACGCCGGCCGTGTCATCGACGGGACTTCCGATCGCGTTCTCACGCAGATGACCGTTCGGGTGAATGGCGACCGGATTACCGCAATTGAAGGAGGATTTGCGAGTCCTGCCGCGGACGACACGTTGATAGACCTGCGCGATCGGACCCTGCTCCCGGGCCTGATGGACATGCACACGCATCTCACCGGTGAATACTCAAAAGACGATCGCCTCAACGATTTCATCATGAACGAAGCCGATTACGCCTTCGACGCCGCGAAATTTGCAAAGCGCACGCTCGAAGCAGGGTTCACGGTCGTGCGCAATCTCGGCGATTCATTCAATGTCAGCATTGCGCTTCGCCAGGCGATCGACAGCGGCGACATTCCCGGGCCGCGGATTTTTACCGCCGCGAAAGGACTCAGCTCGACCGGCGGACACGGGGATCCGACCAACGGCTGGGCGGATCACATAAAAGGCGACCCCGGTCCCGCAGACGGCGTGGTCAACAGCGTCGAAGATGCGCGCAAGGCCGTTCGACAGCGATACAAGGACGGCGCGGACTGGATCAAGATCACCGCCACCGGCGGAGTTCTGAGCGTCGCCAAAAGCGGTCAGAACCCGCAGTTCACCGACGAGGAATTGCGGGCAATCGTGGATACGGCCGCGGACTACGGCATGCGCGTGGCCGCGCACGCTCACGGCACCGAAGGCATGAGGCGTGCAGTGGTTGCCGGCGTTGCTTCCATCGAGCACGGGACGTACATGGACGACGAAGTCATGCGCCTCATGAAGGAGAACGGAACGTGGTATGTACCAACCATTCTTGCGGGGAACTGGGTGGCCGACCAGGCGAAAATAGACGGTTTCTTTCCGGAACTGGTACGGCCGAAAGCCGCGGCGATAGGGCCCCTGATCAAGGAAACGTTTGCGAAGGCGTACGACGCCGGCGTACCGATCGTGTTCGGTACAGATACCGGCGTTTCCGCCCATGGCGACAATGCGCAGGAATTTGCGCTGATGGTCGAGGGCGGAATGTCGCCCATGGAGGCGATTCAGTCTGCAACGAGCGTTGCTGCGAATTTCCTCGGCATC
>Ga0299913_10001434_pt1 | contig 17574 bp, 12 predicted proteins | sample RVTome_9_FD_201360 | JGI IMG/M metagenome (GOLD analysis project Ga0299913, IMG submission 201360) | Soil microbial communities from uranium-contaminated site in the Upper Colorado River Basin, Wyoming, United States - RVT155D38 (version 2) ... | reverse complement strand
GCCCGCCAGGGCGTCGCCCGGCTCGACCGCCTCCCCTTCTCCATCCGCGTCCTGCTCGAGAACACGCTCCGCCACGCCGGCCGCGGCGTGGTCACCGAGGACCACGTCCGCCAGCTCGGCGGCTGGGACCAGGCCGGCGCTGGACGTGGCGAGATCCCCTTCATGCCGGCTCGGGTGGTGCTCCAGGACTTCACCGGGGTGCCGTGTGTGGTGGACCTCGCCGCCATGCGCGACGCCATGGCGCGCATGAACGGCGACCCCGACCGCATTAACCCCGTCGTCCCCTGCGATCTGGTGATTGATCACTCGGTGCAGGTGGACCACTACGGCTCGGACAACGCGTTCCGGCTCAATGTCCAACTGGAGCTGGAGCGGAACGTCGAGCGCTACCAGCTGCTCAAGTTCGCCCAGCGTGCGTTCGACAACTTCCGGGTGGTGCCGCCGGGCACCGGGATCGTGCACCAGGTGAACCTGGAGTACCTCGCGCCGGTGGTGCAGCTCCGCGACCAGTTCGGCGAGCCGACCGCCTACCCCGACACCCTCGTCGGCACCGACTCACACACCACCATGATCAACGGCCTCGGCGTCATGGGCTGGGGTGTGGGAGGCATCGAGGCCGAGGCGGTGATGCTGGGGCAGCCGTACTTCATGCTCATTCCCGAGGTCGTCGGCATGAAGTTGACGGGCGCTCTGCCGCTCGGAACCACCGCGACGGACCTGGTGCTCACCGCCACCCAGATGCTGCGGAAGAAGGGTGTGGTGGACAAGTTCGTGGAGTTCTACGGGCCGGGGCTCTCCAGTCTGGGACTGGCGGATCGCGCCACCATCGCCAACATGTCGCCGGAGTACGGCGCGACCATGGGCTTCTTCCCGGTGGACGCGGAGACGCTCCGCTACCTGGAGCGGACCGGCCGCGGCCGCGAGACGGTGGAGCGGGTGGAGCGCTACTGCAAGGAGCAGAATCTCTTCCGCACCGATGCCACGCCGGATCCCGTGTTCAGCACTACTCTCGACCTGGACCTCTCCAGCATCGAGTCCAGTCTCGCCGGTCCGCGCCGGCCGCAGGATCGCGTGCCACTGACCCAGCTCAAGCGGAACTTCGTCGTCAACCTGCCCGGTCTCATGAGTCCCACGGTCCCGGCGGCACGGAAGGAACTGGCGGAGACCGCGTACTCTCGGTGGGTCGGCGAGGGCGGCGCCAACGTCACCATCGGCGATCACCGCGCCGAGCCGGACGAGGGGATGACCGACCCCGACGCCCCGCCGGTCGTCACCGGCGTGCTCGAGGGCAACGACGTCACGCTCCACGACGGTGCGGTCGTCATCGCCGCCATCACCAGCTGCACCAACACCTCGAACCCGTCGGTGATGATCGGCGCCGGCCTGGTGGCGAAGAAGGCGGTGGAGCGCGGCCTCCAGACCCGGCCCTGGGTCAAGAGCAGTCTCGCGCCCGGCTCCCGGGTGGTCACCGATTATCTCGAGGGCTCGGGCCTCCTCCCATACCTCAACCGGCTGCGCTTCAACGTCGTCGGGTACGGGTGCACCACCTGCATCGGGAACAGCGGCCCCCTCCCGGACGTGATCGCCCAGATGATCGACGAGCACTCGCTGGTCACCGCGGCGGTGCTGAGCGGCAACCGGAACTTCGAGGCCCGGGTCCACCCGCAGGTCCGCGCCAACTACCTGGCCTCGCCGATGCTGGTGGTGGCCTTCGCCCTCGCCGGCCGGGTGGACATCGACCTCAGCCGGGAGCCGGTCGGCACCGGACGCGACGGGAAGCCCGTGTTCCTTCGGGACATCTGGCCCACCGCGGAGGAGATCCAAGCCACCATGGCCGCCTCGCTCAAGCCCGAGCTGTTCGAGCGGCGCTACGCGTCGGTGTTCGAGGGCGACGAGATCTGGAAAGGCCTCCAGATACCCGAGGGGAGCCGCTACGCCTGGGACGCCGAGTCGACCTACGTGCAGGAGCCGCCGTTCTTCGTGGACCTGCCGCCCGAGCCGCCGCCGATGCGCGACGTCACCGGCGCGCGGGTGCTCGCGGTCCTGGGCGACTCGGTCACCACCGACCACATCTCCCCGGCCGGCTCCATCCCGAAGAACGGCCCCGCCGCGCGCTACCTCAAGGAGCACGGCGTGGAGCAGGTGGATTGGAACACCTTCGGCTCCCGCCGGGGCAACCACGAAGTGATGATGCGCGGCACCTTCGGGAACGTGCGGATCAGCAACGCGCTGGTCCCCGACAAGGAGGGGAACTGGACCCTTCACTTCCCGAGCGGCGAGGTGGTCTCGATCTACGATGCCGCGATGCGGTACCAGGCGGAAGGCACACCGCTGATCATTCTGACGGGCAAGGAATACGGCACCGGATCGAGCCGCGACTGGGCGGCCAAGGGGCCCGCGCTCCTCGGCGTCAAGGCGGTGATCGCGGAGAGCTACGAGCGCATTCACCGGAGCAACCTCGTCGGGATGGGGGTGCTGCCGCTGGCCTACGAGCCCGGCACGGACCGCAAGTCGCTCGGGCTCACCGGACGGGAGACGTTTACGATCACGGGAATCGCCAAGGGCCTGGCACCCGGCGGACGCGTCACCGTGATCGCGCGCGACGAGTCGGGCAAGGAGACCAGCTTTCCCTCGGTGGTCCGCCTCAACTCGGCGGTCGAGCTGGACTACTACCGGCACGGCGGCATCCTGCAGCGCGTGCTGCGGCAGTTCTTGGAGAGCTAGAGGGACACCCTCGCGGCGAGATGGCGCAGGTGTACCTGTCCCCGGGTGTGGCGCATGGCGATCGACGTTCGACCAGCGACTGTGTTCGACGAGGTCGCGACGATAGTGGGGCCGAAGCGGCCCGACGCGAACGTGTGCTGGTGTCTGAGTTACCGCATTCCGTCGAAGGAGAACGTGTTGCTGCGCGGGAGGGCAGAGGCGAGCAGGAGAAGGCCGAAGAGCGCGGCGGACTTGCCGCCGGCGGGCACCGCCCACGGCAGGATCAGCACGCCGAGCCAGGCCACTCGCGCGAAGCAGGTCGGCAACTCCGCGGCCGTTGACGCCTACCGCTTCGGGCTGCACGTTGGTGCCTCATCTCCCTCACCAGATCCCGGAGGTTGCCGTGGACCGCGACGACATCCCCGTCGGGCGAGTTCTCTCTCGCCGCGAGGCCTTGGCCGCCCTCGGCGCCTCCGGCCTCGCCATTCTCGCCGGCGACAGCCGCCCGGCCCACGCCTGGATCAGTCCTCGGTCCCGGGTGCCTGCCTGCGTCGCCCGCCCGGCGCAGACCGAAGGTCCCTATTTCGTGGACCGGATGCTCCAGCGCTCCGATATCCGCTCCGATCCCGCCGGGGGCGCAGTCAAGGAAGGCACCCCCCTCTCGTTGACCTTCGCGGTCTCCGCCCTGCGTTCCGGGAGCTGCGGCCCGCTGGCGGGCGCCCACGTGGACATCTGGCACTGCGACGCGCAGGGCATCTACTCCGGCGTCGAGGATCCCGGGTTCAACACGGTGGGCCAGAGCTTCCTGCGCGGCTACCAGATCACCGACGCCGCCGGCGAGGCGCGGTTCCAGACCATCTATCCCGGCTGGTACTCCGGTCGAGCGGTGCACATCCACTTCAAGATCCGCACGGATCCCCAGGCCGAGCGGGGCCACGACTTCACCTCCCAGGTGTACTTCGACGACGACCTGACAGCCAAGGTCCTCTCGGGGATGCCGTACGCCGCGAAGACCGGCCGCCACGACCGCAACCCGGACGACAGCATCTTCGCCCGTGGTGGAGACCAGCTCCTGCTCGCGACGCGCCCTTCGGGCGACGGCTACGCGGCTCGGTTCGAGGTCGGTCTCCAGCTCGCCTGAGGCCTCAGCGAAGTATCTTCGTTGACCTGAGAGCCTGGGCGATCAGAACTACCCCCGCCCGCTCTCCGCACTCAAGTATGCGGCGCTGGGATTGGCGGTGCTACTTCGCGCGGCGATAGGAGCGCGCGGTGGAGGAATGCCGTCGCGGAATCGAGCTGGTGCCGAGCAACATGGTGGCCCACGCGTGGCTGGTTCCCAGGGCTCGAGGCGCTAGGCAAGTCGGACGAGGCGGTCACCTGCGCCAAGGAGACCGGCGATCCGCCGCTGGCGATCGAGTGGCTGGAGCGCGAGTACACCGAGCGAGACCGCCAGATGGTGTTTCTGAAGGTGGATCCCCGGCTGGAGCCGCTGAGAGACCGGCGACTTCGGCCGGCTGCTGGAGCGGATGCGGTTCTGAGGCTCTAGGAGCGTGGGAGAGCGGCGGCGAACTCCTCCATCGTCGCGAATCGTCCGGCCGGGGTCTTGGCGAGCGCCCGGGTGATCGCCTGATCGACCGTCGCCGGCACGTCCTCGCGGACCCGCCGCACCGAGGGGACTTCGCCATGCAAGATCCGGCTCGCCACCTCCGTGAGCGACCGCCCGGTATACGGTGGTCCGCCGGTGAGCATCTCGTACAGAATGCATCCCAGGCTGTAGATGTCCGCTCGCTGGTCGAGGTCGAGATCCTCTCGGAGCTGCTCCGGGCTCATGTAGTAGAGGGTGCCCACGACGACGCCCGTCTCGGTGAGCTTCTGATAGTCCGCCGCGCCGATCGCACGCGCCAGGCCGAAATCGGCGATCAGCGCGTGTCCGCCCGCCAGCAGGACGTTCTCGGGCTTCACATCGCGGTGCAGGATCCCTCGGCTGTGGGCGTACCCGAGGGCCGCGGCCACGTCGCGGGTAACCTCGAGCGCAATCTGTAGCGCCAGGCGCCGCTCGCGTTGGAGGCGCTCATAGAGCGACTCGCCTTCGACGTATTGCATGATGTAGTAGAGCACGCCGCCCGCGCTTCCGGAGTCGTGCAGTGGCACGATGAGGGGATGAGCCAAGGAGGCTGCGATCCCCATTTCGCGCCGAAACCGCTTGCTGTCGAGGGCATCGGCGAGGTTGGAGTGCATGATCTTGATCGCCACCGGGGTTTGATGCTGGAGGTCTCGCGCGAGATAGACCGTCGCCATCCCGCCACGGCCGATCTCTCGCTCCACCGAGTAGCGGCCCTTGAGGGCCTCTGCCAGCACGTCCCGAATCTCGGTCAGCGGCTCCCCCCCGGGTGACCCACCGGAGCGGGTCAGATGTACGTGCGTCGGAGCATCTCGGCGGCCGACTCGTCCAGCCGGTCGGCCCACCTCAGTTGGTCGAACAGCTGGAGCAGATCCTCCTCGGCCAGTCGCTGCCGGCGGACCTCGGCGATGTCGTACACCAGCCGCCCTCGGTGCATGACGAGGATCCGGTCACCCAACCGCACGGCTTGAGGCATGGAGTGCGTCACCATCAGTGTCGTGAGCCCACCGGCGATGATGAGGTCCTGGGTCAGCTTGATGACGAGCTCCGCACTGCGAGGATCCAGCGCGGCGGTGTGCTCATCGAGCAGCAGGAGGCTCGGTCGAACCATTGTCGCCATCAGGACCGTGAGCGCCTGACGCTGCCCACCCGACAGCATGCCGACGGGCGTGCCGAGACGGTGCTCCAGACCCATTCCCAGCCTGGCCACCTGTTCTCCGATCGCCCTCCGGCGATCGGAGTTGAGCGCCCCGCGAAGCCCGCGTTGCCCGCCGCGGCGAGCGGCGAGCGTCAGGTTCTCCGCGATGCTCAGGTCGGAGGCCGTTCCAGTGAACGGGTTCTGGAATACCCGGCCGATCAATCGCGCGCGACGCTGTTCGGGCCAGTGGGTCACCTCCTGCCCATCCAGGTGGATCCTGCCTTGGGGGTGGCCGAGGCTGCCGGCAATGGCACCGAGGAGGCTGGACTTACCCGACCCGTTGGTGCCGAGCACCACGGTGAAACTGCTCCGCGCCAGCTGCAGATCGATCCCATCGAGGGCTCGCACTTCGTTCGATGTGCCCGGGTGGAAGATCCGGGAGACGCCCTCCAGCCGGAGCGCGATCTCAGGCATGGCTTCGCGCGCCCTGCACCGAGCGCGAGGCCCGCGCCCGGCTGACCAGCGCCGGAAGCACCAGTACGGCGAGGACCAGGAGCGCGGTCACCAGCTTGAGGGCGTTCGGGTTCAGTCCGGCCCGGACCGCGGCCGCCACGAGCAGGCGAAAGGCCACCGCACCGGCCACCGCGCCGGTGATCCAGCGGATGAGTGGACGCTTCCCCAGCAGGGTTTCCCCGACCATGAGCGCGGCCACCCCCGTCACCACCGCCCCGACGCCCATCTGGATGTTGGCAAACCCTTCGTATTGAGCGAGCAGGGCGCCGGCAAGCGCGATGAGTCCGTTCGAGATACCGAGGCCGAGCACCACCATGCGATCCACGTCGATGCCGACCGAACGGGCCATCTGAGGGTTGTCCCCCGCCGCCCGCAACGCCAGTCCGAGTTCGGTTCCGAGGAACCGCGCGAGGCCGAGGGCCAGTATTCCCGCCACGAGCGCCATCAGCACCAACTCGGCGAGGCGACCGCCGCTCACGCTGGTACCGAACAGTGTAAGAGTCGCGGGAAGCCCGACGAGGCGCTGGCCAGCCCATTCCGCCAGGGTCACGAGACTCTCGGCCGACGCCAGCGAAAGGTTGCCACTTCCCATGAGAAAGAGGTTCACGGAATACAGCGCGGTGCTCGTGAGCACTCCGGCAAGCAAGGCGCTCACCAGTAGCTGCGTATGAAGTATGCCGGTGATCCCTCCGGCGACGACTCCCGCCGCGGTCGCGAGCGCCGTGGCCGCCACCGGGGGCGTCTCCCGCACGAGAAGCGCGGCAACAACGGCCGCCCCCACTCCGAAGGCTCCGTCGGCCGTGAGATCGAGCGTGTGGAAGATGCGGTAGCTGATGAAGACGCCAAGCGCGAGTGGCGCGAGGATGAGGCCGATCGTCGCCGCTCCGATCAGCAGGTTCACGGGGGGCTCACGCGACCTGTGCGATGGGTGCGACCCAGCCGACGCCGCGAACGAGCACGCTCTCACCTACCGCCGCGTCTCCGCGATCGTCATAGAGGAGGTGCAGAACGTCTCGGAGCTGATGGTCGGCGAAGAGCCCCTTCACCAGCGCGGTGAGCTCCACCGTGCGCTGAGGCAGAGGGTGGTATGAGAACACCGCCGCGTGCAGGTGTCCGCGGAGCTCTCCGGTGGCGTCGAGCGGGCGCAGGTGAGCGGCGAGGGGGCCCTGGGGCGCCCGGGCGACCACGCCCGCGATGAGGGTGGTCGTTATTGACCAGGTCCGCTCCGGCGCGAATGACAGCCACTCGCGCACGGCGGGCACATCGAATCGCAGTGGCGCCTCGCCCCGGGCCGGCGACCGCCGAAGCCTCGCCCCACACAGCCCCGCCGTCTCGGCCGCGATGACCACGCCCGCCGTCCTTCTGCCGGCCGCGTCGAGCGCGATGGCGGCAAGCTCGGAGAGGGGAACCGCTCCCGCTTCGGGCTTGGGGCTGAATCGTACCAGCTGGGAGAAGTCTCCTTCGCAGGTCAGGCCGGTCATCAGCGTCGCGCGTGGGACGACCTGATTACTACCAACCAGGTAGTCGGCCATCCGGGCGCCGTCGCTCGGAAAATACGCCACGCACCCCGCGACCGCGATCAGCTCGCCGAGCCTCTCACCGCAGTCGGTCTGGCTCCCGCCAATCGCGCCCAGGCCGAGGCCGAAGACGCCCTCCGGAAGCGGCACTGCACTCCAGTCATCCGGCTCGATGGAAGCCCGAGTGGCCCGACCGGGGTCGCCATGCAGGTGACAGGTCAACGTCGCATTGGAGACACCGGACGACAGGTCGTACTGGCCGCTCGCGGCGAGATCGCTCCGGGAGTGCCAGGACGAGCGGCGGAGCTCGGTCGGTCCGGCAGCGGGGTCGGCCCCGGGGACGCCCGAGTCCCACCCCACAGCGGCGAACACCTCGCTGACGGCGGGCGACAGCGAAGTAAGCAGCACCTCTCCCCTCAGGACCGTCAGCTCCTGCTGGCAGCGTGAGAGCACCTTGGTGGCCGCCGAGCTGGCGTAGGTGACCCTGGAGAAATCGATCCTCAGCGACCGGACACCGTCGTGGAGGAGATCCTCCAGCGTATCGGAAAGCCGTTCCGCCCCCTCCCGGTCCAGGCGCCCTTCCAACTGCAGGAGGGCAGAGCCCCCCTCGCGGCCGGCCTCGATCTTCATTACGGCTTCGCGGCCTTCCCCACGACCGAGTCGGCCTGCTTGATCACGTCCTGAGGTACCGTGATACCCATCTCACCAGCGTCCGCGGGGTTGACGACCAGCTTGGTCGTCTGCAATCGGTAAAAGGGAATCGAGGCCGGGCTCTCACCCCGAAGCACCCGGGCGATCATCTTGCCCGCCTCCACACCCCCCTCTTGAAAGTCAGGGTAGAACGAGGCGACGGCGCCCTGCAATACTTCGAATGGTGAGGGAGAGAACACCGGGACCTTGCACTCCTTCGCCAGCTTGATGAGCGCCGGGAATCCCGCGTGGGCGGTGTTGCCGAACAGCTCGACCGCATGGACCTTCTGGCTGCAGAGCGATCGCATGGCATCGCCTACCTCGCCTACATTGCCGACCGGCACCGCGATCACGCGCAGGCCGGCCTGCCCCGCCGCTTTTGTCATGCGGTCCTTGAAGCTCACCGACAGCTCCTCCTCCGGACTGAAGAGGACGCCGATCGTCCGCGCCTTCGGCACCACCCGCTTGATCAGCTCCACCCGCTTGGCCTGCTCCGGATCGCCGAATCCCGGTGAGTACACGCCGGTGATGTTCGGCAGGTGATTGCTGTCGCTGGTCCCGGCACCGGCCGCGAACGGGTCGGACAACAGGTTGAACACGATCGGCACCGACTTGACCCGTTGCACGGCCGCCTGCAGGGTGGCGTCCTGCAACGTGACGATGACCTGTGCCTTGGCATCGATTGCGGCGTCGAGCAGACTGGGGAGCGTCGCCAGGTCGCCCTGCGCGCTCGAGATCTCGAGCTCGTAGTCCCGGCCGGCCTCCATGTCGGATTCCCGAAGTCCGAACGTGATGGCGTCCTCGCTCCACTCACGGCCCATCCAGTCGGCGGCCCGGATGAGCGCGATCAGCGGCTTGCCGGCGGCACCGCCGGCTGCCGCGGTATCCCGATCAGCCGCTGAGCCCTCGGCATCCGGCTTCCCGACGCACCCGGCGCCGAGGGCCAGGCACATCGCGAGTCCGGCGAGCCGGGTTAATCCGATGGGCAAGAGCAAGAGACTCGATCGGCAGCGCATGTGTCGTCCTCCGGGCAATGGCGAAGCCTCCGCCGATTTGGACTCTGGCGAGCCTTGCAGAAAAGTGATCGCGCGGGGTCAACTGATTTTGAGCTTCTCCACGAACGCCTCGTACCGCGGGTCGGATCGCAGGGAGTCGGCCCAGGGGGCGACCTTGATGAACAGCAGGCCGGGCTCCCGCAACTGATAGCCGCGCTCCAGCTGCTCGAACGCCCGATCCTTCTCGCCCATCGCGGTGAACAGGATCGCCGACAGCAACACCAGCCGGTTCTCCTCGGCCAGTTTGGGCTCCAGCTCCCAGAGGATTCCGTTGGCTTCCTCCGCGTTTCCCGAGGCGGCACAGGCGTACGCCAGCGTCAGCTTCTTGATCGTCCGCAGTCCCGGACGCTCGACCTCCCGCCGGATGTCGGCGAGCGCCTGGTCGTAGGCTCCCTTGGCGATGTAGGCCCACCAGAGCACCAAACGGGCACCGAGGAACTCGGAATTCATCGCCAAAGTCTTCCGCAGCTCCTCGATGGCCTCATCGTAGCGGCGAGCGAAGTACAGCACCCATCCGACGGTCCGGTTCACCGGCACGGCGAGCGGGTCGAGTTGCTGCGCCCGTTTGGCCTCCAGGAGAGCCTCGTCGTGCCGCCCGACCGCCGCCAGGTATTCGGCGTACCACTCGTGCGCCATCACGTAGCTCGACATCAGCTCGAGCGCGCGCTTGAATCCCCGCTCCGCCCCCTGCCAATCCAAATCTCCAAGCCACCGGGCGTAGGCCAAGGAGGTGTGCGCCTCGGCGAGCGTGTCGTCCATCTGCAGGGCCTTCAGCGCCATGGTCTTCGCCTGGGCCAGATACTCCGCCGGCGGCTTGGAGCTGAACCCGATGCTGAGCAGCTCGTAGGCGTCCGCCAGGCCGGCGTACGCCACCGCGTAACCCGGGTCCTTGGCCACGGCCAGCTGGTAATAGTCGATGGCCTTCAGGACGTCCGCCTCGGACCACTTGTTCGCCTGGAAGCGCCCCAGCAGGTACAGGTTGTAGGCGTCGGCGTCGCCGGTCGCCTTCTTCTCGACCCGCTCCTTCTCCTCGGGAGACAGAGCTACGGAGAGCGCCCCGGTGATCTGCTGCGCCACCTCGCTTTGCACCTCGAAGATGTCCGCCAGATTACGGTCGAAGGTATCGCCCCACAGGTGCTTCTCGGTTAGGGGGTCGACCAGATGGGCGACGATCCGCACCCGCTGGCCCGCCCGGCGGACGCTGCCCTCGAGCACCGCACCCACCTTGAGCTCCTCGGCGATAGCCGTGATCTTCTTGGTCGTCTTCTTGTACTGCATCGACGACGTGCGGGAGATCACCTTGAGCGCGCTGATCTTGGAGAGCTGGGCGATGATGTCGTCGGTGATGCCGTCGCTGAAATACTCGTTCTCGGGGTCGGTGCTCATGTTCTCGAACGGCAGCACGGCCACCGACTTCGCCGCAACGACTTCCTTGACCATCGCCTGCGCGGCTCCCACCGCAATGGCCACCGTCGCCGACGTACCGAGGGCCTCGGAGAACTGGGCCGCCGTCGCGAACCGATCGGCGGGCAGCGGGGCCATCGCCTTCTTGATGGCCGCGTCCACCGCCTCGGGAATCAGCTCGCGAAACGCCCGGGCGGAGGGGATCGGTGAGCTCAGGCGGTTGGCGATGACGGCGGTGAGCGTCGCGCCTTTGAACGGCGGGTCGCCAACCAGCATCTCGAAAAGGACGCAGCCCAGGCTGTAGAGGTCGGTACGGCCGTCGAGATACTTGCTCCCGTCGATCTGCTCCGGGCTCATGTAGGCCGGCGTGCCGATCACGTGACCGGTTGTCGATTCCCCTTCGCCGATGGCTCGAGCGATCCCGAAGTCCGATACGATGGCGTGGCCCGCGTCCAGCAGGATGTTCGCCGGCTTGATGTCCCGGTGTACCACGTTCGCGCCGTGCGCGTAGCTCAGGGCATCCAGTACCTCGCGCGCCAGTTGTATCGCCTCGCTGACGGGGAGCTGGCGTTCCCGAACGAGACGCTGTCGGAGGGTCTCACCCTTGATGTAGGGCATGACGTAGTAGACTACGCCGTCGACCTGATCGGAGTCGTAGAGCGGAAGGATGTGCGGATGATGCAGCCGGGCCGCGATCTGAATCTCATGCAGGAAGCGCACGGCGCCGATGTCGGCCGCGAGGTCGGGACGCAGGACCTTCACGGCGACCTCGCGATCATACTTCAGATCGTGGGCCAGGAAGACCTTCGCCATCCCGCCCTGCCCCAGCTCCCTCTGGATCTTGTAGCGGCTGGCGAGCGCGGTGCTGAGGTGCTCGATCAACTCCGGCATATTGCCCCGCCTTCACGGTTCACCACCAGCCCGGCGCCCCTCGACGTCTCTACTCGGCACTCCCCGGCGGATCGGGACGGGCCAGCTGGGCATTCGCCCCGCTGCCTCCGCGACACACGAACCCGAAGTCGCGCCTGCTGAGAGTCGGGGACACCGATCGAACGGGACCCTGACCCAAGCGCACAGTGACAGAATGAAGTCGTCGAAGGACAAAAACAGCACGAGACCCGTCAAAGCCTGCCAGCAGCAGGCTGACGCGTCCCACCGGGAGGGCGGGAATCCGGGCGCAGCAGCTAGACGTAAGCATCCGCTCAGCCAAGCAGAGGATCAGTGACCAAGATACAGCACCCATGCAGATGCGCCAGTATCCGAAGGGGTTTTTCGCGGCGGTACACCGCGCGGGACCACCGGATGGTGTTTCTGAAAGTAGATCCCCGGCTGGACCAGCTGAGGGATCGCCGGGACTTCGGACGGTTGCGGGAGCGGATGCGGTATTGAGGGGTAGTGGCGACTAGGTGCAGGGATACTTCGCCGCGAGCCGTCGCACGGTGTTCGCGTTGCGCAGGGTCACCGCTTGTCCGAGGACCTTCTCCAGGATCGTCCCGGAGATGATCGACTCCAGCGACGGCGTGGCGCACATCCAGTAGAGCTCCCGACCCAGAAGCGCGAAGGCGTCCGTCGGCGTCGTCAGCGCATCGACCTTTCTCGACGCTGACCGCGAAGGCCTTTCCCGCAGGAATCCGACGTACATTCTCCCGCCCGGCGGTAGGGGGCCGAATGGATCGTGCTCGGCCACCGCCGCGATCTGTTCCGGGGTCCGGAGAAAGGTCAGGACAGGGTAGCCTAGCGCCCTCTGAAGCCCTCCCTCGATGAGTGGCTCGAGCCGGGCGGGCTCCGCACCAGACATGAAAATCACGTTGCCGCTGGCGATGAAGGTTTCGACCTCGGCCAGTTTCAGGCTCTCGAAGATCGTCTTCAACGCCGCCATCTTCACGACCCGCCCCCCGACATTGATCGCGCGGAGGAACGCGACGTACCGATGCTTCTTCACCGCCCCCCTTCGGACGGTCACGCCGTCCCACCCGGCGCCCGTCGTGCCACTCGCCGCTCCGGCAGGAGCCGGCCCAGGCGAGAGAACGGGAAGTAGACCAGGTCTCGCACCGAAGGAACCGTGGTGATGGCCCGGAGCGGCTGGGGCATCTGCTCCCGCATCTCCTCGATCAGTGCGGCCAGCACCACTCGCCGCTTGGTCGATGCCCGTTCGGTCACTCCCAGGATTCGGTGGATCGCGTAGAGGCCGACCACCACGGTCGCGACGAAGAGAAAGTCGAGACCGTGGAGATCGACCGGCCGGAGGGCCAGCCCCTGCGCGGCGTCTGCCGTGGAGGTCCACGCGACCGTCACCGAGAGGCGCTGCGTCTCCAGCCAGTCGGCCGACAGCCCTCCGAGCACGGGCGCCAGCGCCGAGGCGGCCCCCGAGATCAGGGCGTTGGTGGCGAGATAACCCGCGGCAGCGCCCCGGGGCGCGAGCTCCATCGCGACGGTTCCGGAGGCCAGATTGACGCCGGCCGTGGTGAGGCCGGCAATGACGTGGATGATGGCCACGCCCACCAGCGCCACCCAGGGTGTCTCGGTCAGGCCGACCAGGGGCCAGCCGGCGACACTGAGGAGGAAGCCGGCGCAGCTCACCCGGAGCACCGTGAGAGTGGAAAACCGGTCGGCCATCACGCCCCAGGCCCGGAGCACCATGGCCGCCGTGACCTGGGACAGCACGGCGAAGGCGATGACGGCCGCCATGGGAAGCTCGAGCCGCCGCAGCAGGTAGACGGTGAAGAACGGGGTCGAAAGATTGATCGCGAACGTCCAGGTGGCGAGGAACGCGACCAACGCCCGAAACTCCCGGTGCCGCAACGGCGCCCGCATGATGTCGGCCCAGGGCCGGTGGGTCGCCGGCGGCATGGCGGGCTCGGGTATCCGGCCCAGAAAGACCAGCCCGAGCAGCGCCGCGGCCGCGCCGGCCCCCAGCACGATCACGTAACCCCCGGCCGCCGAATCGAGCCGGACGCCGAGCTCGTCCACCGCCAGTCCCGCCAGGAGACTTAGCCCTGCCCCGATCGCGGTCGCGATCGCCATTCGGCGTGCGAAGGCCCGGTTGCGAAGGTCCTCCGGCAGGAAGTCCCGGATCCAGGAGTTCCATGCCGCCCCCGACACGGTGCCGAGCGCCGAGGCGAGCAGCAGCAGGGCGAACAGCGCGGGGGCCCTGGCGCCGGCCGGCAGCGCCCAGGGCAGGACCAGGACGCCGAGCCAGGTCATCCGAGCCAGGGACGCGACCCACCAGCAGATCGCCTTTCGCATTCGCCAGCGCTCGATGAGGGCGACGGTCGGTAGCTGGAGAAACTGGGTGGCGGGTCCCAGGGCGGACAGGAGCCCTACCCCGGCATTGGAGGCACCCAGGAGAAGGGCGTATCCCACCAGGAGCGGGCCGCTGAGGAGCGAATCGCGCACCTGCGAGCACACCCCATCGCCCTGGAAGGCGCGGAGTCCTCGGCGGAGTGCGTCATCGTCGATATGGGAGACAGGATGCCAGAACGCCACGGTCTGGATAGTAAGCGAGCCTCGAGGAATCACCCCCGAGGCTCGCTGATCAGTTCACGCCGGCCGCTGCGTTATGCGACGAGATCCCGCAGCCGGTCGCCGGTCTCGCCTTCCCTGAGCCGGAGCAGCGCGCGGTCCCGGAGCTGCCGGATCCGCTCGCGGGTGACGCCCATCATCCGGCCGATTTCCTCCAGCGTCCGGCTGTTCCCATCGTCCAGGCCGAAGTAGAGCCGCAGCACCTTCGCGTCCCGGGGCGGGAGAGCCGCCAGCGCGGCCTCGATGTCCCGGGTCTGGCTGTTGGCCATCGTCGTCATGTCGGTGCTTTCCTGCTCACCGCTGGTAAAGCGCTCGATCCGCTCGTTGCCCTCTCCATCCCGGGTGGGATGATCGAGGCGCACGGCCTCGGAGTTGAGGGCGCTCAGCGAGCGCACGGCTTCGACGGTGAGCCCGGTGGCGCGGGCCAGCTCCTCGGTGGTCGGCATCCGGCCGAGCTTGTCCTTGAGGAGCGTGGTGGTCCGGCCCAGCCGGCTGAGATCGGCGGTGCGGTTGAGCGGCACCCGGACCGGCCGGCCGTGACGGGCGATGGCCGCCTGGACCGCCTGCCGGATCCACCAGACCGCGTAGGAGATGAACTTCACCCCCCGGTCCGGATCGAACTTCCGTGCCGCCGTCATCAGGCCGAGGTTTCCCTCGCCGATCAGGTCGACCAGCGGCACCCCACGGTTCTGGAACTTCTTGGCCACCGAGACCACGAAGCGGACGTTGTGCCGGGCCAGCTTCTCCTGGGCCGCCACACTGCCCTTGAACGCCTTGCGGGCGAGCTCCATTTCCTCTTCGCGGCTGAGGAGCGGAACCCGGCTGATCTCGTCCAGGTACAGGTCGAGACTCTCACGGCCTTCGTCGATTGCACGTGCGATCTGCGCTGGTCGCACCGGGCGACGCTTGCTGCGTGCCTTTATAGTCACGCTGGTTGCCTCCTCGGACTCCCGTCCCCCGCACGTATACCTGCAACAGACCCGGGGCCGCCCCCAGGTCGAGACGCGCGAATATAGCACCTAAGATGCGGAAATACAACACCTTAGGCTAAATCGTAGCGGGATGGCGATTTGCGTGCAGCCGACCCGGGCCACAGCACCTATGTGATGTGTAGCCGAGGCCGGCTGCAACTTTGGCAGGCGGTGTTGGTCAGAAGCGCCTAGGTGGCGGCAACCTTATAGGTAGCCCCCCTATCTGGACGGGCCCATGCCCGGCATCTCCTGCGGCGTCTCGGTAATCGACGACTCCGCCCCGTCGCCGCTGGAGACCAGACTCATCTCGAAGTCCTTGCCCTTCGACTTCACCATGAAGAACGGGCGATCCGGCACGACCCAGGTATCGACGTTGTGCTTCGTGTCGTGATACTTCATCGCCTTGAAGGTGCCGGCCGGGACGGTGACCGCTTCCTCGCCCGCGAGCGTCAGCCCCTCGCAGAGGTTGCCGAGGGCCGAATTCTTCTTGAGCTGGCCCCGCATCATCTTCATCATCATGCCGTTCATCTTCATGGCCGGCTTCTCGCCCGGCTTGAAGACGATCTCCTCCGCCTGATCCATCTCGGCTGGACCGCCCGGGGTCAGGACCTGGTACACCATGCTCTTGTCCGGCTTGGCCCCCACCATCCTGAGCTCCATCCACTTCATCGGGGTGCCGTCCCGCTCCTCGGCCCCCACCACGGCGTACCGCATGGTGTAAGGGTCCTTGTTCATCACGCCCTGATACTCGGCCCACTGCCCGACGTCGGGCATCTTCACGTCCGCCAGGCACTCCTGGCCCTGCCCCGCCGCGGGCAGCGCCGAGAGTAATGAAAGTGACAGCACTCCGGCCACGGTCCCGCGCATATGGGAATCCTCGGTATCTGGGTGAGGGTCCGATCGAACAACCTGCTCCGCCCCCCGCCGCCCGCTGCCCCGCCGGTTCAGTGCATCCCGCTCCCGCCCGCCATCTGCTTCACCAGCTCGCCGATGACGCCCTTGGCATCCCCGAACAGCATCCAGGTCTTGTCCGAAAAATACAGCTCGTTGTCGATCCCGGCGAACCCGGGATTCTTGCTTCGCTTGATGGCGAACACGGTGCGCGCCCGGTCGGCGTCGATGATCGGCATTCCGTAGATCGGACTCCCCTTGTCGGAGCGGGCCGCCGGGTTCACCACGTCGTTGGCCCCGACCACCAGCGCCACGTCCACCTGGGGCATGTCGGGATTGATCTCGTCCATCTCGACCAGGTCGGTGTAGGGGATGTCCGCCTCCGCCAGCAGGACGTTCATGTGCCCCGGCATGCGCCCCGCCACCGGGTGGATGGCGAACTTGACCGTGATGCCGCGCTTCCGGAGCTGATCGTAGAGCTCGCGCACCTTGTGCTGGGCCTGGGCCACCGCCATGCCGTACCCCGGCACGATGACCACCAGGTTGGCCTGCTCCAGCACCTGGCCCGCGCCCTCGATCGATTCCGCCTTGTAGAGCCGCTCCTCGCCCCCGGCCTTGGCCTGCTGGACCTGGCCGAAGGCGCCGAAGAGGACGTTGGTGAAGGAGCGGTTCATCGCCTTGCACATGATGATGGCGAGGATCAGGCCGCTGGACCCGTCCAGCGCCCCGGCGGTGATCAGCAGCTTGTTGTCCAGCACGAACCCCATCGCCACGGCCGCCAGGCCGGCATAGGCGTTGAGGATCGCGATGACCGTCGGCATGTCGGCGCCGCCGATCGGAATGATGAGGAGCACGCCGAAGAGCAGCGCCAGCCCGATGATCGCCGCGAACGCCACCGGCGCCCACGCGGCGGTCGGCTGGAGCACCACCCCGACGCCGAGCGCGGCGGCGAGCAGCAGCAGGCCGGCGTTGGAGAGGTTCTGCAGCGGGTAGGTGACCGGCCGCTGGGGGATCCACTTCACTTCCTGGAGCTTGCCCGCGGCCATGAGGCTGCCGGTGAAGGTGAGGAAGCCCAGCAGCACCTCGGCGATGATGGCCGTCGTCCTGAAGGCGGTGAGCTGGTCCGAGCCCTCGCCGTACCAGAGGTAGAACTTCGCCGCGCCCACCAGGCCGGCCGCGAGCCCGCCGAACGCGTGGGAGAGCGCGGTCCGCTGCGGTACCGCGGTGAGCGGCACCCGCGACAGCGGGACGCCCACCGCGAAGCCCGCGACCACCGCGATCACGATCCAGAGATGGTGCACGATCTCGGGCCGTGCCCAGGTGGACGCGACCGCCAGGGTCATGCCAATGACGCCGGCGTAGACGCCGCGGCGCGCCGTCGCCGGCGTGTTCAGCCAGTGGAGCGCGAAGACGAAGAGCCCGGTGGCGACCAGGTACGCGAGCTGGACCAGGCCCTCGCTCATGGACGGGGGCCCTCACCCGGCTTGGGCTGGGTCTTGAACATCTTGAGCATCCGCTCGGTGATCAGGAACCCGCTCACGATGTTGGT
>Ga0299913_10001433_pt1 | contig 17591 bp, 14 predicted proteins | sample RVTome_9_FD_201360 | JGI IMG/M metagenome (GOLD analysis project Ga0299913, IMG submission 201360) | Soil microbial communities from uranium-contaminated site in the Upper Colorado River Basin, Wyoming, United States - RVT155D38 (version 2) ... | reverse complement strand
TGGGCGTGGAGCCGGGGCTCTCCGACGTGTTCGCGCGGTACGCCGCCGACCACCTGTTCGACGAGATCGACGAGCTCGGGACCCGCGACGGGGCGAACCTGACCGTCGAGGGGCCCGATGGCGAGGGCGTGTTCGCTCCGACCTTCTCCATCTGGACCACGATCGAGGAGTGCCTCAACCCGCCCGTGGTGTGGGAGAAGGACCGTGGCTGGTTCACCACGAAGCCGTTCAGCGAGCCGGAGGTCTTCGACTTCCCTGAGGGGATCGGCCCCGTGGAGTGCGTGAACGTGGAGCACGAGGAGGTGCTCCTGATGCCCCGGTGGGTGGACGCGAGACGGGTCACCTTCAAGTACGGACTGGGCGATGAGTTCATCGGCGTGCTCAAGACCCTGCACAAGCTCGGGCTGGACCGGACCGAGAAAATGCGTGTCGGGGGTGTCGAGGTCGCCCCGCGTGACGTCGTGGCCGCGTGCCTGCCCGACCCCGCTACGCTGGGCGACAAGATGCGCGGCAAGACCTGTGCCGGGCTGTGGGTGACCGGCACCGGCAAGGACGGTCGACCCCGGTCGACGTACCTCTACCACGTCGTGGACAACGCCTGGTCGATGAAGGAGTACGGCCACCAGTGCGTGGTCTGGCAGACCGCGGTCAACCCGGTCGTGGCGCTCGAGCTGCTCGCCACCGGCGTGTGGGCCGGCTCCGGCGTGCTCGGTCCGGAGGCCTTCGACGCCGTGCCGTTCCTCGCCCTCCTCGAGGAGTACGGCGCCCCGTGGGGCCAGCGCGACGACTGACGCAGCCGCTCGGGCCGCTCGGGGTCACGCCGTCGCGTCGAACGCCTCGCCCACCACGTCGAACGCCTCGGCGAGCAGGTCGTCGGGCATGGACAGTGGCGGCAGGAACCGCAGCACGTTGCCGTAGGTGCCCGCGGTCAGGGTGACCACGCCGCGGGAGTGGCAGTGTGCGGAGACCGAGCCGGCGCGGACGGCATCAGGGGTGTGCCCGTCCGCGCCGACGATCTCGACCGCCATCAAGGCCCCCCGGCCCCTGACGTCACCCGCTGCCGGATGACGTCCCGCGATGGCGGTGAGTCTGTGGTGCATGGCCGCGCCGAGTTCCCGCGCTCGCGTGACCAGGTCGTGCTTTCGCATCGCCTCGATCGCGCCCAGCGCAGCGGCGCACGCGACCGGGTTGCCGCCGTACGTCCCGCCCAGGCCGCCGACGTGCACCGCGTCCATGAGCTCTGCCCGCCCGGTCACGGCGGCCAGGGGGAGCCCTCCCGCGATCCCCTTCGCGGTGGTGACCAGGTCGGGGACGACCGCCTCGTGGTCGCAGGCGAACCAGTCACCGGTCCGGCAGAAGCCGGTCTGGATCTCGTCGGCCACGAGCACGATCCCGTGCTCGGCGGTCCATGCCCGCAGCCGTGGCAGGAATCCGGGGGCAGGTACGACGAAGCCGCCCTCCCCGAGGATGGGCTCGATCACCAGGCAGGCGAGGTTCGACGCGCCCGCCTGCTTCTCGAGCACGTCGATCGCCCGATCGGCTGCCTGCTCGCCGGTGAGCGGGGCAGGCTCTCGGAACGGGTAGGACACCGGCGCACGGTAGACCTCGCCCGCGAACGGTCCGAAGCCCTGCTTGTAGGGCATGTTCTTGGCCGTCATCGCCATCGTAAGGTTGGTCCGACCGTGGTAGGCGTGGTCGAACACACCGACGGCGTTGCGGCCGGTCGCGCAGCGGGCGACCTTGACCGCGTTCTCGACCGCCTCGGCCCCGGAGCTGAAGAGCGCCGACTTCTTCGGGTGGTCGCCCGGGGTGAGCTCGGCGAGCTGCTCGCACACGTCGACGTAGCCGTCGTACGAGGTCACCATGAAGCAGGTATGGGTGAACGCGCGCACCTGGTCCACGACACGGTCGGCCACCTCGGGCGCGGCGTTCCCGACGCTGGTGACCGCGATGCCGGAGGCGAGGTCGATCAGCGAGTTTCCGTCGGCGTCGACGATCACGCCACCACCCGCTGCCTCGACGAACACCGGCAGCGCGGCGCCCACACCGGCGGCCACGTGCCGGTTGCGGCGGGCGAGCTTCGCCCGGGAGACCGGCCCCGGGACGTCGGTCACCAGACGTCGTCGCTGAGGCAGCCCCGGTCCTCCGGTCACGGCCGCGCCGGGGAGATCCATGGCTCCAGGGTAGAGGCCAGTTCGGACACCTGGCTACGGTTCGGACATGGATTGCAGATAAATGGTGCGGAAACCGTCTTGCGGAGTCGTTTTAGATCGCGATTCCGTTGTTCACGAGGTGAGCGTCGAGCGTGCGAGAATCCTCGCCATGAGCTCGCGCCGTGACGTCGCCATCCTCGGGTCCACCGGTTCGATCGGTACCCAGGCACTCGCGCTGGTCCGCGACAACCCGGACGCCTTCCGGGTGGTCGCGCTGACCGCGGGAGGGGCGAGCCCCGACGCGTTCCGCGCGCAGTGCGACGAGTTCGCTCCGGAGTACGCCGGCCTCGGGGAGGCCGCCTCCGTCGAGGCGGCGAGCCGACCCTGCGACGTGGTCCTGAACGGGATCACCGGTGCCGTCGGCCTCCGCCCCACCCTGGCCGCCCTCGACGCGGGCAACACCTTGGCCCTGGCCAACAAGGAGTCGCTGATCATCGGCGGCCCGGTCGTCACCTCCCGTGCCGCCCCGGGACAGATCGTCCCCGTCGACAGCGAGCACAGTGCTCTCGCGCAGTGCCTGCGCGCCGGTGCGCCGTCGGAGGTGCGCCGGCTCGTGCTCACCGCCAGCGGTGGCCCGTTCCGTGGCCGAACCCGCGACGAGCTCCACGACGTGACGCCCGAGGAGGCGCTCGCGCACCCCACCTGGTCGATGGGTCCGGTGGTCACGGTCAACTCCGCCACGCTGGTCAACAAGGGTCTGGAGGTGATCGAGGCGCACCTGCTGTTCGGCATCCCGTTCGAGGCGATCGACGTCGTGGTGCACCCCACGTCGGTGGTGCACTCGATGGTGGAGTTCCACGACGGCTCGACCCTCGCCCAGGCGTCGCCGCCGTCGATGATGATCCCGATCGCGCTCGGCATGGCCTGGCCCGACCGGGTCCGCGACGCGGCGCCCGGCGTCGACTGGACGCGTCCCGAGACATGGGAGTTCTTCCCCCTCGACGACGAGGCGTTCCCCGCGGTGCGACTCGCCCGCGAGGCGGGCACGCGCGGGGGCACCGCCCCTGCGGTCTACAACGCCGCCAACGAGGTGTGCGTCGAGGCGTTCCTCGGCGGGGTGATCCGGTTCACCGACATCGTGCCGACGATCGAGACAGTTATCGGCCGGTACGACGTACCCTCGGAGGTGGACCTCACCGTCGAGGACGTGCTCGCCGCCGATGCGTGGGCACGCGCCGAGACCCGCAGCGAGCTGGAGCGCACCCGATGAGCACCGTGGCCATGTACACCCTGGGCGTGGTGCTGCTCGTCGTCGGCATCGCGGTGTCCATCGGGTTGCACGAGGTCGGTCACCTGGTCCCGGCGAAGAAGTTCGGGGTCAAGGTCACGCAGTACTTCGTCGGCTTCGGGAACACCCTGTGGTCCACGCGCCGCGGCGAGACGGAGTACGGCATCAAGTCCGTCCCGCTCGGTGGCTACGTGAAGCTGGTCGGGATGCTTCCCCCCGGCCGCGATGATGAGCCGGGGAAGATCCGCAAGAGCAACACCGGGATGTTCACGCAGCTGATCTCCGACGCCCGTGCCGCCGAGTACGAGCACGTCGAGCCGGGGGACGAGAAGCGCCTCTTCTACCGCCTGCCGTGGTGGAAGAAGGTGATCGTCATGTCCGGCGGGCCGATGGTCAACCTCGTGCTCGCGTTCTTCCTCTTCGGCGGCGTGTTCATGCTGCACGGCGTTCCCGAGCCCACCACGAGGGTGGAGCAGGTCTCCGACTGTGTCATCGCCGCCACCGACGCCGACACCACCCGGGCGTGCACCGACGCGGACCCCGTCGCGCCAGCGAAGCAGGCGGGTCTGCAGGAGGGCGACACGATCGTCTCGATCAACGGGGTCGCGCTGAGCTCGTGGGAGGAGCTCACCAGCGTGGTCCGGGCCAACGAGGCGGGTGCGGCCACGATCGTCTACGAGCGCGACGGCGAGCAGCGGACGACCACGACCAACACGACCGTGTCCACCCGGCCCGACCTGGACAACACCGAGGAGTTCGTCGAGGTCGGGTTCCTCGGGGTCAGCCCGGAGATGGTGCTGGAGCGCAAGGGTCCGCTCTACGTCGTCACCACCATGGGCACCTACACCTGGGAGACGGTCAAGGTCATCGGCACGCTCCCCCCGCGGCTGTGGGCCGTCGGGAGGGCAGCGCTCGGGCTCGAGGAGCGCGCCGTCGACAGCCCGATGAGCGTGGTGGGCGCCAGCCGCGTGGCCGGCGAGGTGACCTCTGCGCACGAGGTGCCGCTCGGCGACCGATTCATCACCCTGATCATGCTGCTGGGCGGGATCAACCTGTTCGTCGGCATGTTCAACTTCATCCCGCTGCTCCCGCTCGACGGTGGGCACATCGCCGGCGCGCTGTACGAAGCCGCGCGACGTGGCCTCGCCCGTCTGTTCGGTCGACCTGACCCCGGATACTTCGACGTCGCCAAGCTGCTCCCCGTGGCCTACGTCATGGCAGGCGTCATCTTGGTGATGAGCCTGGTGCTGATGTACGCCGACATCGTCGCGCCCGTGCGTCTCGGGTAACGTCGGAGACCGGTGACCGCGCCCCGGCGCACCGCCCAGACGTCGTGAGACAAGGAAGCACACTCGATGACCTCGGTCGACCTCGGAATGCCCGCAGCACCGCCGCCGGTGCTCGCGCCTCGGCGAACGACCCGCCAGATCAAGGTGGGCAGCGTGATGGTCGGCGGGGACGCCCCGATCTCGGTGCAGTCGATGACCACGACGCTCACCTCCGACGTCAACACCACGCTCCAGCAGATTGCCGAGCTCACCGCGACCGGGTGCGACATCGTGCGCGTCGCCTGCCCGTCGCAGGACGACGCCGAGGCGCTGCCGGAGATCGCGCAGCACTCGCAGATCCCGGTCATCGCCGACATCCACTTCCAGCCGAAGTACGTCTATGCCGCCATCGACGCCGGCTGCGCCGCCGTACGCGTCAACCCCGGCAACATCCGCAAGTTCGACGACCAGGTCAAGCAGATCGCCGCGGCGGCCAAGGACCGGGGCACGTCGATCCGGATCGGGGTCAACGCGGGGTCGCTGGACCCCCGGCTGCTCGAGAAGTACGGCAAGGCCACCCCCGAGGCCCTCGTCGAGTCCGCCGTGTGGGAGGCCTCGTTGTTCGAGGAGCACGACTTCCACGACTTCAAGATCTCGGTCAAGCACAACGATCCCGTGGTGATGGTCCGCGCCTACGAGATGCTCTCCGAGCGCGGTGACTGGCCGCTGCACCTCGGCGTCACCGAGGCCGGGCCGGCCTTCCAGGGCACGATCAAGTCCTCGGTCGCGTTCGGCGCGCTGCTGTCCAAGGGCATCGGGGACACGATCCGCGTCTCGCTCTCCGCGCCCCCGGTGGAGGAGGTCAAGGTGGGCCTGCAGATCCTGGAGTCGCTCAACCTCCGCCCGCGACGGTTGGAGATCGTCTCCTGCCCCTCCTGCGGCCGGGCCCAGGTCGACGTCTACAAGCTCGCCGACGAGGTGACGGCCGGCCTGGAGGGTCTCGAGGTCCCGCTGCGGGTTGCGGTGATGGGCTGCGTCGTGAACGGCCCCGGGGAGGCCCGCGAGGCCGACCTCGGCGTCGCCTCCGGCAACGGCAAGGGGCAGATCTTCGTCAAGGGAGAGGTCATCAAGACCGTCCCGGAGTCGAAGATCGTCGAGACCCTGATCGAGGAGGCGATGCGGATCGCCGAGGAGATGGGCGAGCCGGTCGACGGCGAGGCCGCCCCACCGAGCGTCACGGTCGGCTGAGAACCACCCCCGCCGGTCACCGAGAGTCGCGTAGGCTCCACTCGTGCTCCGGACCCAGCACGGGCTACGGCTCCTCGGCCCCTCCGACCTCCCGGCCATGTCGGAGCTGTTGGCGCGCGACCCGGTCGTCAACGTCTTCGCCGACTACCGTGCCCGGATCACCCAGCTCGACCCGCGCTGGATGGGCGGGGAGATGTGGGGCTACGTCGAGGACGGCCGGCTGGTCTCCGCATGCCACTCCGCGGCCAACCTGGTCCCGGTCAGTGCCACCCCGACCGCCGTGGACGCGTTCGTGGGCCGCGCCCTGCGGCAGGGGCGGCGGTGCTCGACGATCGTCGGTCCGGCCGACGCGGTGGGGCTGCTGTGGGAAGGGCTGTCGCACGAGTGGTCGACCCCTCGTGAGTTCCGCTGGAACCAGCCGCACCTCGAGATCGCCGGGCCTCCGCGGGTGAGCCCGGACCCCGCCGTACGGCGGACGACCCCGGACGACCTCGAGGCGCTCTACCCGGCCTGCGTGGCGATGTACACCGAGGAGGTCGGCGTCTCGCCCGAGTCCGGGGGTGGCGCGGACATGTACCGCGCCCGCGTGGCACAGCTGGTGAGCAAGGGCTGGTCGTTCGCCCGGATCGAGGACGGACGGGTGGTGTTCAAGGCCGAGATCGCGGCGGTGTCACCGCACGCCTGCCAGGTGCAGGGGGTGTACGTCGACCCGACCCGGCGGGGCGAGGGACTCGCCACGGCCGGGATGGCGGCGGTCGTCGACATGGCCCTGCGTGACATCGCGCCGGTCGTCTCGCTCTACGTCAACGAGCACAACACGGCGGCGCGGAGGGTCTACGAGGCGGTCGGGATGGAGCAGACAGAGGTCTTCGCCACGATCATGTTCTGACCCGGCTCAGGTGCGGTGGGCCTGCCACGACGCCCAGTCGACGGGGGTGGCGCCGCGCTCGGCCTGGCCGATGATCTGGGCGGTCATCCATGCCCGGAAGGCGCGGTCCTCGGGCGAGGACGGCATCGCGAGCAGCTGGCCCTGCTCGCTCAACAGGTCCGCCTCACCCAGCGCGTCGTCGAGGCGACGCAGGTCGCTGCTGAACCCACTGGGCAAGGCGATGGTCACGTCCACCGACTCGAGTCCGTCGGCGATCGCCTCCTCCACCTGACGGCGGACCGAGAGCCCCACGAAGCTCGAGGAGTCGATCACCGGCTGGAGCCGGCGCGCGAGGTTCACGCCCTCGGAGTTGTCCGAGGCGTAGAGCATCAGCTTCAGCTCACGCACCAGCTCCTCGAGGTGCTGGTCCTGACGGCGGGCGAGTGCCGTGGGGCAGCACGGGAGGGTCACCGCGACCCAGCCGGCGGGGAGTGCGGCGGTCGCGTCGGCGGTGGCGCGTTCCTGGGTGTCCTTGTCCCGCGAGGCCCCCGGTGTCTCGGTCAGGTGCGCCCAGACCCTCTTCCCGCGGTCGAGCTCCTCCACGCCCCAGTCGTGGGCGAGCGCCGAGACGATCGCCAGTCCGCGACCCGTGGCCGGCTGGTCCGCCAGCAGCAGGTCGAGCTCGTCGAGCTCGTCGTCGAAGGAGTCGTCGAGCCCCGGGAGGGTCGTGCGGGGCGCCACCATCGCCGCTGGTACGTCGCCGTCGTCCTCGACGAAGACACGCACGCCGCCGGGGACCGGGCACAGGGACACCCCGATGTAGGTGCACCCGCTGTGGAGGGCCGCGTTGCCGGCCAGCTCGCTGGCGCAGAGCGTCGCGTCGTCGACCAGCCCGGAGCGGCCCCACGCGCGGAGCGTCTCGGCGACGAAACGCCGTGCTCCGGGCACGCTGGCAGGCTCCGCGGGGAAGCGGGCGTGGAGCTCGGTCTCGGTCCGAGCGGCCTGCTCTCGGTGCACGCCCGGCATTATGCCCAGATTTTCACGATCTGAACGCGTGGCCTGCGCCACGCGAGCCGCACCCTGGCCGCGGTGCGGGGAGGCCCCTGCGGGTCGGTAGCCTTGCGCGCATGACGCACCCCACCATCATGCGGATGTCGAGCCTGTTCCTACGCACGCTGCGGGAGGACCCGGTCGACGCGGAGGTGCCGAGCCACCGACTGCTCGTGCGAGCCGGGTACATCCGTCGGGCTGCGCCCGGCATCTACTCGTGGCTGCCGTTGGGGTACCGCGTGCTGCGCAACGTCGAGCGGATCATCCGTGAGGAGATGGACGCCATCGGTGCCCAGGAGGTGCACTTCCCGGCGTTGCTGCCGCGTGAGCCCTACGAGGCGACCGGCCGGTGGACGGAGTACGGCGACAACATCTTCCGCCTCAAGGACCGCAAGGACGGTGACTACCTGCTCGGCCCCACGCACGAGGAGATGTTCACCCTGCTGGTCAAGGACCTGTACTCGTCGTACAAGGACCTCCCGCTGTGGCTCTACCAGATCCAGACCAAGTACCGCGACGAGGCACGTCCGCGCGCGGGTCTGCTGCGTGGCCGCGAGTTCGTGATGAAGGACTCCTACTCCTTCGACACCACCGACGCGGGGCTCGACGCGTCCTACCTCGCGCACCGCGAGGCCTACGTCAAGACCTTCGACCGGCTCGGCTTCGACTACGTCGTGGTCAAGGCCACCGCCGGGGCGATGGGCGGCTCGAGGTCCGAGGAGTTCCTCGCCACGGCCGAGAACGGGGAGGACACCTACGTCCGCTGCACCGCCTGCGACTACGCCGCGAACGTCGAGGCGGTCACCGTCCCCGCCCCGGACCCGGTGGCCTACGACGACGTGCCGGTGGCCCACGCAGAGCAGACGCCGGACACGCCGACCATCGACACGCTGGTCGAGCATCTCAACGAGAAGTTCCCCCGGGACGACAGACCCTGGCACGCGCGCGACACGCTCAAGAACGTCCTGGTGGTGCTGCGCCATCCCGACGGCACCCGCGAACCCGTCGCGATCGGGCTGCCCGGGGACCGCGACGTCGACGAGAAGCGGCTCGGCGGCCAGCTCGAGCCGACCGAGGTGGAGGCCTTCGGTGAGTCCGACTTCGCCGCGCACCCCGTGCTGGCCAAGGGCTACATCGGGCCCGGCGTCCTGGGGGAGAAGAACACCTCCGGCATCCGCTACCTCGTCGACCCCCGCGTCTCCGAGGGCACCCGCTGGGTCACCGGCGCCGACGTGACGGGGAGCCACGTCCTCGACCTCGTCGCCGGCCGCGACTTCACCCCCGACGGCACGATCGAGGCGGCCGAGGTCCGTGACGGCGACGCCTGCCCCGCGTGCGGTGGGGCCCTGGAGTCCGCGCGTGGCATCGAGATGGGCCACATCTTCCAGCTCGGCCGCAAGTACACCGAGGCGCTCGACCTCAAGGTGCTCGACGAGAACGGCAAGCTCGTCACTGTGACGATGGGGTCCTACGGCATCGGCGTCTCACGCGCGGTCGCCGCCATCGCGGAGTACGCCCACGACGAGCTGGGTCTGGTGTGGCCGCGCGAGGTGGCCCCGGCCGACGTACACCTCGTCGCGACGGGCAAGGACCAGGCGGTCTTCGAGACGGCCGGGCGCGTCGCCGAGGAGCTGCACGCCCGAGGTCTCACGGTGCTGTACGACGACCGCCCGAAGGTCTCGCCCGGCGTGAAGTTCAAGGACGCCGAGCTCGTCGGGGTCCCGACGATCGTCGTGGTCGGCAAGGGGCTCGCCGACGGTGTCGTCGAGGTCAAGGACCGGGCGTCCGGGGACCGTCAGGACGTGCCCGTGGACTCCGTGGTCGAGCACGTCGTGAGTGTCGTGCGCGGCTGACCTGGCCTCACATCTCCCCGATGCCGGGGAACGGCTCGGGCCGTGCGCCGAACGTCAGTGCGCGCACCGCGGCGTCCTCGAGGGCGTCGAGCGCCCACTGCCGGCCGGCTCCGGACGTGGCCCCGACCATATCGGCGTAGACCGCGGCGCAGCGCAGCTCGACCTCCCGTGCTGCGCCCCGCAGCTGTGCGGGTGTGCGCGAGGGCGTGGCCGGCTCGTAGCTGATCTCGGGCGGCACCGGTTCCTCGTCGGTCCCGCGGATCATCGCGACGAGCTGGTCGCGCCGCCCCCGGTGGAGGGCGTACGACGCGCGCACCTGGTCGGCGAGCTCGGGACGGGACGAGACCGGCACCCTGCCGCCGACGAGGCCGAGGACGTGCACGGCGGCGTGCTCGGCGGCCAGCGTCTGCTGCAGCGCCTCGAGGGGGGTCATCGCCGGCCCGCCCGTCCGGCAGACGTCCCGAGGTCGTGCGTGTGCTGGGCGACCGAGGCCGCCATGCTGCCCAGGAGTCGCGCGAACGCCCCGCTCTGGGCACGGAAGGCCAGTCGCTTGGTGGTGGTGGCGAGGCCTCGCTCGGCCGTGGCGAGTGTGACGAGCGCGCGCTCGGGGTCGCGCGGGACCCGCGCCTGCGATGGCGCGGGACTCCCGCTCGGGGAGCCACCGGAACGGGTTTGGGGGCTCGCCGACGGGGACGGGCCGGGTGATGACGAGGGCACCGCGCCGTCGAGCATCGCGACGTGGGCGGCGTGGGCGGCGGCGAGGGCGCTGAGCCGCTCACCGAGTCCGGGGTGCCGTGCGACCACGGCCGCCACCAGTGCGTGCATCTCCCGCTGGGCGGTGAGCGCCTCGGTCGCGACGGTGACGTCCGGGTCCTGCGGGGTGGGCTCGGTCGTCCCCTCGGTGCGGTCTCGTCGGTCCCCCTGGGGAGGGGCGTCGGCCGTGCACCCCGCGGCGGCGGTCAGCGCGCCGAGGACGAGGAGGGCGCCACGGCGGGAGAGCCGGGAGCCGGGGCCGACGGGCGCGGGGACGGACACGGCCCGGACTCTATCGCCGCGAGCCGGGCTGCTCAGTACAGGCTGAACGAGTCGAGCCGGAAACCACGTCGGGTGTGGGTCATCTCGACGGCGAACGTGCTGCGCGGGTGCGCGGGGTTGCTGCTCCGGAACGACCCGTCGGTGTTGTAGGAGGTGCTCTCGGGCAGGGAGACCGACAGCAGAGCACGGGCGGAACGACCCGAGGCGGTCACCTTCCGCGACGAGACGCGTACACCGGAGAGCTCGACGTACCAGCCGTCCTTCTCGCGCGCGCCCAGCTCGCGGGCCAGCGCTCGGCACCCCGTGCAGGGCTGCCGGCCGCTCGCGGAGAGGAGGGGGTCGGGGTCGTTGGTGTTGAGGGCGTAGATCCAGGCCTGGAGGACGTACTCGGCGAACGCGACCCGCCCTGCTCGGTCGTCGCGGCCCCGTGGCGGACGGGGCACCGAGGCTGCCGGGGTCGCGGTCGCGGAGGGTGAGGCGGTGGCGTCGTCGCCGTCGGGGGTCGCGCTCACCGACGGCGAGGCGGCGACGGAGGGCTCCGGGGGTGACCCGGAGCGGTCCGCGTCGGAGCTGCACGCAGCGGTGAGGAGGCCGACCGCGAGGCATCCGGCAACGATGGCTCTCATGGTCCTCGGGGTCTCCAGACGTGGGTCGATCCGCGCCCCGGACGGGCACAGGACGAGGCTAGCAACGATGCTCGGGTCGTCCGCTAGGGTGGCTGCGACAGGTGAGGTCGGACCCCGGACGGGGGCTGGCCGTCACCGACGCGAGACCGACAACAGCACAGCAGGGAGGATGCCCGTGAGCACCGATCAGACCCGGGACCGACTTGCCGAGGTGCTCACCGCACCCCTCGCCGACGGCGGCCTGGACGTCGAGGCCATCGAGATCACTCCCGCGGGTCGGCGGCGCCTGCTGCGGGTGGCCGTGGACAAGGACGGCGGCGTGACGATGGACGAGATCGCGGCCGCGACCCGCCAGGTCTCGACCCTCCTCGACGACTCCGACGTGATGGGGGAGCACCCCTACACCCTCGAGGTGACCTCGCCCGGGACCGACCGGCCGCTGACCCTCCCGCGTCACTGGCGCCGCAACCGGACCCGTCTGGTGAAGGTGACCACGTCCGACGGGGAGACCGTGACCGGCAGGGTGACCGCGAGCGACGAGGACTCGGCCACGCTCGACGTCGACGGCAACGAACGCGTCGTGAGGTTCGACGACGTCGCCAAGGCGCGAATCCAGATCGAGTTCAACCGGAAGGAGAGCTAGCCATGGACATCGACCTGGTGGTGCTCCGCGCGCTCGAGCGTGAGAAGGAGATCTCCTTCGAGATCCTTGTCGAGGCCATCGAGCAGGCCCTGCTGACCGCGTATCACAAGTCGCCCGGCGCCCAGCCGAAGGCACGGGTGGAGCTCGACCGCAAGACCGGGCACGTCACCGTGCTGGCCGCGGAGACCGACGAGGAGGGTGAGGTCGTCGGTGAGTACGACGACACGCCCGACGGTTTCGGTCGCATCGCGGCGACCACGGCCAAGCAGATCATCCTGCAGCGCCTGCGCGATGCCGAGGACGACGCGAAGTTCGGGGAGTTCTCCGGCCGTGAGGGCGACGTGATCTCCGGCATCATCCAGCAGGGCCGTGACCCGCAGGACGTGCTCGTGGACCTCGGCAAGCTCGAGGCGAGCCTGCCGGCGGTCGAGCGCGTCCCGGGTGAGCGCTACGACCACGGCATCCGGATCAAGTGCCTCGTGGTCAGCGTCCGCAAGGGCATGCGCGGACCACAGGTCACCCTGTCGCGCTCCCACCCCAACCTGGTCAAGAAGCTCTTCGCCCTGGAGGTGCCCGAGATCGCGGACGGGACGGTGGAGATCTGCGCGATCGCGCGCGAGGCGGGCCATCGCACCAAGATCGCGGTCCGCTCGCGGGTCGCCGGGGTCAACGCCAAGGGGGCGTGCATCGGTCCGATGGGGCAGCGGGTGCGCAACATCATGCACGAGCTGCACGGCGAGAAGATCGACATCGTGGACTGGTCCGACGACCCCGCCGAGCTCGTCGCGCACGCACTCTCGCCCGCCCGCGTGTCGAGTGTGGAGGTCGTCGACCTCGAGGCCCGGTCCGCTCGGGTCGTCGTGCCCGACTACCAGCTCTCCCTCGCGATCGGCAAGGAAGGCCAGAACGCACGCCTCGCCGCGAGGTTGACCGGGTGGCGCATCGACATCCGGTCCGACGAGGCCCCCGATGACTCCGCCCGCAGCGTGCCGGTCGCGCCGCCGTTGGAGTGAGGGTTTCGTCGCGCCGATTCTGCGCACGGCCGCCCAGCCGCTAGACTTCCCTGTGGTGGTTCGCGAACACGGCGTTGACTCATGCGCGCACACTCCTGTGCGCACGTGCATCGGTTGTCGCGTCCGGGGACCCAAGCAACAGTTGCTGCGTGTGGTCTCCGGTGGTTGCGACGAAGGCTCGTTCGTCGTCGCGGATCCCGGGGCGCGAGCGCCGGGCAGGGGTGCGTACCTTCACCCCACGCTCGCGTGCCTCGAGTTCGCCGTACGTCGCCGGGCTCTTGCCCGGGCCCTCCGGGTCCGAGGTTCACCCAGCACCTCCCCGTTGCGGGACTACCTGGAGCAGCAGGCAGCACAGAACTGACCGTGGCCCCCGCCGGGGGTCCACGGGGGGTAGGCCCCCCGTGCGTACCGACAGAAATTGGAGCAGCAGCTCATGAGCACTCGATGAGTACTTTCCGATGAGCATGCCCACCAGCTAACGGTCCGAGCACAACCAAGAGGCTCGGACCAGAAGGAGAAGCGTGGCTAAGGTCCGAGTCCACGAGCTCGCCAAAGAGTTCGGTGTCGAGAGCAAGGTCGTTCTGGCCAAGCTCGGGGAGATGGGGGAGTTCGTCAAGTCGGCGTCGTCGACGGTCGAACCCCCTGTCGTCAAGCGGTTCACCGACAAGTTCGGTGACGAGCTGAAGGCTGCCGCCGACAAGAAGGCAGCGAAGAAGGCGGCGAAGGCGCCCGCGAAGAAGGCAGCAGCTGCCCCTGCGGAGGCCGCGGCCCCCGCCGCGGAGAAGCCCGCCGCGGAGAAGCCCGCCCCGGCAGCGGTGCCTCCTGCAGAGACGCAGGCGCCGGCGACCGAGCAGACGGAGGCCCCCGCGCCGTCCACGCCGCGACCCGGTCCCAAGCCTGGTCCGAAGAAGCCCGCCGAGCCCGAGCCCGAGCCCGAGCCCGTCGAGCCCCCCGCGGCCGAGGCGCCGGAGGCCCCTGCGGCGAGCGCGGACGCGCCGGCCCGCCCGGCAGCTCCGCGTCCAGGTGGTGCCCGTCCGGGTGCCCCGCGTCCGGGCAACAACCCGTTCTCCTCGACCCAGGGCATGGGTCGGCGTCCGGCTGCTCCGCCGCGAGGCGACCAGGGCACCGGCGACAACCGGCCCCCGCGTCCCCCGGCCTCCCGTGAGGGTGGCGCCCCGGGGCGCGCCGGTATGCCGCGCCCCAATCCCGCGATGATGCCGAAGTCTCCCGCCGCGTTCGGCGGAGGGCCAGGCGGCCGTCCCAGCGGTCCCGGTCGTGGAGGCCCCGGCGGTGCACCCGGTCGCGGTGGCCCCGGCGGTGCACCCGGTCGCGGTGGTCCCGGTGGCGCTCCCGGTCGCGGTGCTCCCGGCGCCGGCGCAGGTGCGCCCGGACGCCCCGGCGGCTTCGGTGGTGGACGCCCCGGCGGTGGACGCCCCGGTCAGCGCGGACAGACCCAGGGTGCCTTCGGTCGCCCCGGTGGCCCGTCGCGCCGCGGCCGCAAGTCCAAGCGCGCGCGTCGTCAGGAGTACGAGCAGATGCAGGCGCCGACGATCGGTGGCGTGCGCGTCCGAAAGGGCGACGGGGAGACCATCCGGCTCGCCCGCGGCTCGTCGCTGACCGACTTCGCCGAGAAGATCGGCGTCGACGCGGCCGCGCTGGTGCAGATGTTGTTCTCCCTCGGTGAGATGGTCACCGCGACCGAGTCGGTCAACGACGAGACGTTCGAGCTGCTCGGCGAGGAGCTCAACTACATCGTCTCGGTGGTCTCGCCCGAGGACGAGGACCGCGAGCTGCTCGAGTCCTTCGACCTCGAGTTCGGTGAGGACGAGGGTGACGAGAGCGACCTGAGCGCCCGCCCGCCGGTCGTGACCGTGATGGGTCACGTCGACCACGGAAAGACCAAGCTGCTCGACTCGCTGCGCAAGGCCAACGTCGTGGACAAGGAAGCCGGTGGCATCACGCAGCACATCGGTGCCTACCAGGTCGCCACCGAGGTCGACGGCAACGAGCGCCGGATCACCTTCATCGACACCCCGGGTCACGAGGCGTTCACGTCCATGCGTGCCCGTGGTGCGCAGGCCACGGACATCGCCGTGCTCGTGGTCGCGGCCGACGACGGCGTCATGCCGCAGACGGTGGAGGCGCTGAACCACGCCAAGGCGGCCAACGTGCCGATCGTGGTCGCGGTCAACAAGATCGACGTGCCGGCGGCGGACCCGACCAAGGTCCGTGGTCAGCTCAGCGAGTACGGGCTCGTCCCGGAGGAGTACGGCGGCGACACCATGTTCGTCGACGTCTCCGCGAAGTCCGAGCTCAACCTCGACAAGCTGCTCGAGGCGGTCGTGCTCACCGCGGACGCGTCGCTGGACCTGCGGGCCAACCCCGACCAGGACGCCCAGGGGCTCGTCGTCGAGGCGCACCTCGACCGTGGTCGGGGTCCGGTCGCGACGGTCCTCGTCCAGCGAGGAACGCTGCGCATCGGGGACTCGATCGTCGCCGGACCGGCCTACGGCCGCGTGCGCGCCATGCTCGACGAGCACGGCGAGAACATCGAGGCGGCCGACCCGTCGCGCCCCGCGATGGTGCTCGGCCTGACAGCCGTTCCCGGCGCCGGCCAGAACTTCATCGTCGTGGACGACGACCGGATGGCGCGTCAGATCGCCGAGAAGCGCGAGTCGCGTGAACGGGCGGCCATGCAGGCCAAGCGCCGCGTCCGTCGTACCCTCGAGGACTTCATGGACTCGATGACGAAGGGCGAGAGCCAGGAGCTCAACCTCATCCTGAAGGGCGACGTGTCCGGTTCGGTCGAGGCACTCGAGGACTCGCTCGCCAAGATCGACGTGGGCGAGGAGGTCAGCATCCGGGTCATCGACCGCGGTGTCGGTGCGATCACCGAGACCAACGTGGACCTCGCTGCCGCCTCCGACGCCATCATCATCGGGTTCAACGTCCGCCCCCAGGGCAAGGCGTCCGAGATGGCGGACAAGGAAGGTGTCGAGATCCGCTACTACTCGGTCATCTACCAGGCGATCGAGGAGATCGAGGCAGCGCTCAAGGGCATGCTCAAGCCGGAGTTCGAGGAGGCCTCGCTCGGCCAGGCCGAGATCCGCGAGATCTTCCGCTCCAGCAAGATCGGCAACATCGCCGGTTGTATGGTCACCGGCGGTGTCATCCGTCGCAACGCGAAGGCGCGCTTGCTTCGTGACGGTGCGGTCGTGTCCGACAACCTCGACCTGTCGTCGCTGCGCCGCGAGAAGGACGACGTCACCGAGGTCCGCGAGGGCTTCGAGTGCGGTCTGACCCTGCGTGGCTACAACGACATCAAGATCGGCGATGTCGTGGAGTGCTTCGAGCTGCGGGAGATCCCGCGCGCGTAGCGCGTGCGGATGTGTGGTCGAGTCGGCAGCTGCGGAGCGAGACGCCTCTGCGGGTTGCCGGCTCGACCACTCCACCGCCGGGCCAGGAACCGACCCGGCAGAGAGAACAGGGAGAATCGCCAGATGAGCTCGCCCCGCGTGCGCAAGGTCGCCGACCGCATCCAGGTCATCGTGGCCGAGATGCTCGAGCGCCGGATCAAGGACCCACGACTCGGGTTCGTGACGGTGACCGACGTGCGAGTCACCGGCGACACCCAGAACGCCACCATCTTCTACACCGTGCTCGGTGAGGGCGAGGACCTCGCCAGCTCCGCCGCCGCGCTCGAGTCGGCCAAGGGCGTGCTGCGCGCCGAGGTGGGCAAGCAGCTCGGCATGCGCCACGTCCCGACGCTGGAGTTCATCCACGACGCCCTGCCCGAGAACGCTCGTCACCTCGACGAGCTCCTCGCCAAGGCACGGGAGTCCGACGCGCGCGTCGCGCAGGCGGCGGCCGGTGCGACCTACGCCGGCGAGGCCGACCCGTACCGCAAGCCGCACGAGGACGACGAGCTCGACGGCGGACTCGACGCCCCGATCGACGCCTCGGTCGACGAGGAGTGAGCACATCCTCCCGTGAGGAGGCACCGGCGGGCCTCGTGGTCGTGGACAAACCCCCGGGGATGACCTCCCACGACGTGGTCGCCAGGGTGCGCCGACTCGCCGGGACGCGCAAGGTCGGCCATGCGGGAACGCTGGACCCGATGGCGACGGGGGTGCTGCTCCTCGGGGTGAACCGGGCCACCCGCCTGCTCGGTCACCTGATGCTGACCGAGAAGTCGTACGCCGCAACGGTCCGGCTCGGTGTCTCCACCGAGACCGACGACGCCGAGGGCGAGGTCCTCGCGACCACGTCCGCCACGGCCCTCGACGAGCGGGAGGTGCGGGAGGCCTTCGCGACGATGCTCGGTGACATCGAGCAGGTCCCGTCGGCCGTCTCGGCGGTCAAGGTCGACGGCAAGCGTGCCTACGCACGGGTCCGGGCGGGGGAGGACGTCCACCTCGCCGCCCGACCGGTCACGGTCCACGCGCTCGACGTGGGTTCGGTGACGCACCGCGACGAGGCGCTCGACGTCGACATCTCGGTGCGCTGCTCGAGCGGCACCTACATCCGGGCGATCGCGCGCGACGTC
>Ga0299913_10001432_pt1 | contig 17594 bp, 19 predicted proteins | sample RVTome_9_FD_201360 | JGI IMG/M metagenome (GOLD analysis project Ga0299913, IMG submission 201360) | Soil microbial communities from uranium-contaminated site in the Upper Colorado River Basin, Wyoming, United States - RVT155D38 (version 2) ... | reverse complement strand
AGGACGAGATGCTCAGCCAGGCTTGGGTGCGCGAGGCGTTCGATCTGGCCATCGACCGACAGGAGATCCTCGACAACACCGTGCGTCTCCTGACACCGGCGGTCGCTGCGCTCGACAACACGATGTGGATGCGGAACACCACTCATTACGAGCCCCACTACGAGGATCGATACGACCCTCAGGCCGCCGAACAACTGCTGGTAGACAACGGGTGCGTTCGTGAGGCCGATGTCTACGTGTGCGGTGGTCGGCCGATGTCATTCGTTTGGATCTCGACCAACGACGACCCGGACCGCCAGGCGACCCTCGAGATGGTGAGCGACGACCTGGCCGCCATCGGCGTCGAAATCGTTCCCAACCTTCGCCCACCATCGGACTTCGTGACGAGGGACGTGCTCTTCGGTGGCCCCGATGTCTGGCAACTCGTCAACTTCTCGTGGCGGGCCGGGTCCGACCCGTCCATCTCAGAGGCCACCTATCTCTGTGGCGACTCCGATCTCAACGTGAACCGCTATTGCTCCCCCGAGGTAGAGAACATGGTCATGATGGCCCGGACGACCATGGATCCACAGGAGCGTGCCGCCGCCTTCAACGAGGCCGATCGTCTCTACCTGGCAGACAGGGCTCTGATACCGCTGTACCAGAAGCCAGACCTGTTGGCCTGGTCGGCCGAGATCGGCGGGCCGACGCCCAACTTCAGCACGTCCACAGACATGTGGAACGCAGCTTCGTGGACCGGCGGCACCTCCCTCGTCGTGGCACTGCCCTCCGAGCCTGTTGCCCTCGACGCCCTCTCCACCTCAGACGAGAGTGCCAACAGGGTCCTGGCGACCATGTTGTACGGTGCTTTCGGAATGGATCCATCCCTGAACCACGTGCCCGTGCTCATCGACTCGGTGGAAGTCCTCGAGCGCTGATGGCCGGACCGCTGCAGGGGCTCGTCGTGAGTGAGCTCGCCGGGCTTGGCCCAGCACCTTTCGCCGGCATGGTCCTGGCCGATCTCGGCGCCAGGGTGATCCGGGTCGACAGGATCGGGGGCGGAAGGCTGTTCCCTCCCTCTCCGAACGACATCCTGAACCGGGGACGCGAGTCGATCGCGGTCGACCTGAAGGCGCCCGGCGCCGTGGAGGTGGTCCATCGCCTGGTCGCCGGTTCCGAGGCTCTGATCGAGGGATTCCGACCCGGTGTCGCCGAGCGTCTCGGCGTCGGGCCGGCCGAGTGTCTCGCCCGCAACTCTGCTCTCGTCTACGGCCGAATGACCGGGTGGGGCCAGGACGGCCCCATGGCATCCATGGCAGGCCACGACATCGACTACATCGCGGTGTCGGGCGCTTTGCATCCGGTGGGGACAGCCGATGACCCGATACCACCCCTCAATCTCGTCGGTGACTTCGGTGGTGGTGGGATGCTCCTGGCTCTGGGCGTGGTCGCCGCGGTACTCCACGCACGCGAAACCGGCCAGGGCCAGGTTGTCGATGCAGCGATGGTCGATGGCTCTGCTCTCCTCACCGCGTCCCATCACGGGCTCATGGCAGACGGGTGGTGGGAGCCGCGGAGGGCGTCGAACCTCCTCGACGGCGCCGCCCCCTTCTACACCACATACCGGACCTCCGATGGAAACCATGTCGCGGTGGGGGCCCTCGAGCCTCGATTCTTCTCGGCCCTGCTCGAAGGGCTCGAATTGACTCCCGCTGATGTCGGCCCCCAAAACGACCGCGACCGTTGGCCGGCAATGCGTGACAGGTTCGCCGAGCGCTTCGCCACCAGGACACGCGACGAGTGGGCGGCTCATTTCGATGGGACCGACGCCTGTGTCGCCCCGGTCCTCTCCCTCGCCGAGGCGCCCACCCATCCGCACAACCTGGCGCGGGAGACCTTCCGGGAGGTCGACGGCGCAATCCAACCGGGGCCGGCGCCGAGGTTCAGCGTCACCCGGCCCCAACTTGGAAGGAGGCCTGCGAATCCCGGGGATGACACCGAAGCCATCCTCGTCTCCCTCGGGTATAGCAAGGATGAGATCGGTACACTTCGATCCTCTGGATCTGTCGCCTGACCTGTGCGGAGGAACTGTGACCGACAATGCTGCCGTGCTCGCCGAGCGGGCTGAGATCGACGCCGTCGTCGAAGGGAAGACGATCGTCGACTCTTTCAACCGGAACGCCGAGACCTATCCCGATCAGCCGGCGATCCACTGGAAGGACGGCGACTGGCAGAGTCTCACGTGGTCCCAGTACCGCGATCGGGTACATCAGGCGGCCGCCGGCTTGCAAACACTCGGCGTTGGCGAAGGAGAGTTCGTCGCCATCATGTCCGGCAACCGCCCCGAGCATGTGATCGCCGACCTCGCAATCGTTCACACGGGGGCCACACCGGTCACCATCTACTCCACACTCGCCGCCAACCAGATCCAGTACATCGCCGACAACTGCAAGGCGACGGTGGCGATCCTCGAAGACCTCGACTTCATGAAGCGTTGGGACGAGATCAAGTCGGAGCTGCCAAACCTGCGGTATGTCGTCCTGATGTCCGGTGCCGAGAACTACGACACCCTCGATTGGGTTCTCGGCTGGGATCAGCTCATCGCCAAGGGCATCGCTCACCTGGAGTCCGAACCAGACTCGGTGACCCGCTCGTCATCGAGCATCTCTCCCGACACCCTGGCGACGCTCATCTACACCTCGGGCACGACCGGGACCCCGAAGGGGGTGATGATCGACCATCGCAACGTCGTTTGGACTCTGGAGAGCCTTCGGCGAGCGGCCGATCTGGAGATGGGCCAACGAATGGTCTCCTATCTGCCCCTGGCCCACATCGCCGAGCGTCTGGCGACCCATTACCTGGGCACGTACCTCGCCGGGCAGGTCTGGTATTGCCCCAATCTGGCGGGTGTCCTCGAGTACATCCAGATCGCGAAGCCCACGCTGTTTGTCGGCGTGCCTCGTGTCTACGAGAAGTTCCACAGCCGTCTCATCGGCCGCTTCGCCGAGGCGGAGGGGTTGAAGGGGACCATCCTCAAGAAGGCTCTGGAGGCCAACGAGAAGCGGGTCGACGCAGAGGCCGAAGGAAAGAGCGGGCCGGCACTCGCGGGCCTCCTCGACAAGATCGCCCTGTCCAAGGTGCGAGAGGGCCTGGGCATGGAGGACGTGAAGATCGCGGTCACCGCGGCTGCCCCGATCAATCCCGACTTGGTCAAGTTCTTCCACACCATCGGGGTCCCGCTCCACGAGATCTATGGCATGTCGGAGAACACGGGCCCGGCCACGGTGACCTACCCGAACATCGTGTTCGGCTCTGTCGGAAAGCCACTTCCCGGGGTCGAGCTGAGGACCGCCGAGGACGGAGAGCTGTTGATGCGTGGGGGCATCGTCACCCAGGGCTACTACAAGCTGGACGACGCCACCAAGGAGACGTTCGACGACGAGGGCTGGCTCCACTCCGGTGACCTGGCCCGTATCGACGAGGACGGCAACGTGTGGATCGTGGGCCGCAAGAAGGAGATCATCATCACGGCCGCCGGCAAGAACATCGCCCCGGCCAAGCTGGAGACTCTGCTCGGCAACCACCCGATCATCTCCAAGGTGTGCATGATCGGCGACCAGCGCAAGTTCCTCAGCATGGTCATCGCCCTCGACCACGAAGAGGCACCGGCCTGGGCGGAAGCTCGCGGTCTCGAGTACCACGATCTGGCCAGCTTCTCTCAACTCCCTGAGGTCCAGGAGGAAGTCGCCCGTGCCGTCGCCGAGGCCAACGAGTCGGTGGCGAGAGTCGAGCAGATCAAGAAGTGGGTGGTCGTCCCCGACGAGTGGACACCAGACAGCGGTGAGGTGACTCCGTCGCTCAAGCTGAAGCGACGCGTGGTCCTCGAGAAGTACGCCGACCAAATCGAGTCGATGTACGCCGGAGTGTGAGCTCCGGCTGTGAAGAGAAGCATCTTCGAGCCTGACCACGACCTCTTCCGTGAGAGCGCTCGCGAGTTCATCAATCGAGAGATCGTCCCCAACGTCACCAAGTGGGAACAAGTCGGTCGGGTCGACAAGGACATGTTTCGCAAGGCCGGCGACGCCGGTTTGCTGGGTATGGCGGTCGATGAGGAGTACGGCGGCGGGGGAGTAGACGACTTTCGCTTCAACGCCGTGATCGTCGAGGAGATCATGGCGGCCGATGCGTTTGCCTCCGGCATGTGCATCACTCTCCACAATGATGTGGTGCTCCCGTACTTCCTCGAATTGTGCACCCAGGAGCAGAAGGAGCGCTGGCATCCAGGGCTGGTCTCGGGGGAGTTGATGACAGCCATCGCCATGACCGAGTCTGGGGCGGGGTCCGATCTCGCGGGGATTGCCACCACGGCGATCCGCGACGGGGACCATTTCGTTGTCAGCGGCTCGAAGACCTTCATCACCAATGGGATCAATTCGGATCTCATCGTCACTGCGGTCAAGACCGATCCGAGAGAGCGTCACGCCGGTATGAGTCTCTTGGTGATCGAGGAGGGGATGGAGGGGTTCTCCCGCGGACGGAATCTGGAGAAGATCGGGCTGCACGCCCAGGACACCGCCGAACTGTTCTTCGAGGAGGTCAGGGTGCCGGTCGCCAACCTGCTCGGCACCGAGGGAGAGGGCTTTCGGCACCTGGTGGCCAACCTGCCTCAGGAGCGGCTCTCTCTCGCCACCGGATCGATCGCCCACGCCCAGGCAGCCTTCGACTGGACTCTCGTATACGTCAAAGAGCGTCGGGCATTCGACCAGACGATCGGCAGCTTTCAGACCGTCAAGCACGCCATGGCAGAGATGCGAACCAAGCTCGACATCGCCCAGACATACGTCGACGCCCAGATCGTCGCCCTCAATGCACATGAGCTGACAGCAGAGGAGGCGGCCAAGGCGAAATGGTGGGTCACCGAACTGGAGAACGAGGTGATCAACAGGTGCCTCCAGTTGTTTGGTGGTTGGGGCTACATGGAGGAATACCCCATTGCCCGCGCATTCCGCGATGCTCGGGTGCAAACCATCTACGGAGGGACGACCGAGATCATGAAAGAGATCATCGGGCGCTCCCTCGGTCTCTGACACTCTCTGATACGGAGGAATTCAATTGACTGAACCAATCACCTTCGATGGCCGCGTCGCCATCGTCACCGGGGCCGGCGGCGGTCTTGGCCGCACCTACGCCTTGGAGTTGGCGAGACGGGGCGCCCGGGTTGTAGTCAACGACCTCGGTGGCGCCGTGGACGGCACGGGTTCCTCGGAGTCGGCAGCCGACAGGGTGGTGTCCGAGATCGCCGATGCCGGCGGGGAGGCGGTCGCCAGCTACGACTCGGTCTCGACCGTGGAGGGTGGTGAGGCGATCGTGAAGACGGCACTCGACTCATTCGGGACCGTGGACATCGTCGTGAACAACGCCGGAATCCTGCGCGACAAGTCTTTTGCCAAGATGACGATGGGCGAGGTGGAGGCTGTGATCGACGTCCACCTCAAAGGTGGGTTCTATGTGTCCTCGCCGGCTTTCCGGGTGATGAAGGAGAAGTCCTACGGTCGTTTGGTCTTCACGTCCTCGGCTTCCGGCTTGTTCGGCAACTTCGGCCAGGCGAACTACGGGGCTGCCAAGGCCGGACTCGTGGGTCTGTCCAACGTGTTGGCGATCGAGGGAGCCAAATACAACATCAAGTCGAATGCCGTCGCTCCCATCGCCAAGACCCGGATGACCGAAGACCTGCTTGGCCCTCTCGCCGACATGGTCGCGCCGGAGCAGGTGACGCCGATGGTCGTGTTCCTGTGCTCTGAGGCCAACGAGTTCAGCCACGAGATCTTCACGGTTGGCGGCGGCCGCTATGGCCGGGTGTTCATCGCTACGAACGAGGGGTGGTTCGCAGGGGCCGACGGGGCTCCTTCGGTCGAGGCTCTGGTGGACAACATGGACCAGATTCGGGATATCTCCGACTACGTGATCCCTCTCGACAACAACGACGAGATCATGTTGTTGGGCCAGATGCTGGCCGGCTGATGCCGATCGACCTCGACAAGGCGGTGGGCTCAGAGCTTCCCGCCATACCTTTCAAATGGACCCGAGACGACATCATCCTCTACAACCTCGGGGTCGGAGCCGGAGATCCTGCGGACGACCCGGCCGAGCTGAAATATGCCTACGAGGGCGATCTCGTGGCCGTGCCCGCGTTCGGCACCATCCCGCCTTTTGCCATGATGATGAGCCTCGGCAGCGTGGACGGAATCGAAATCGACCTCGCACGGGTGCTCCATGGCGACCAGGAGCTGACCGTTCACGGCTCGATCCCGACCTCGGGAACGGTGACGCAGAGTGGGCGGGTGGTCGACGTCTTCGACAAAGGGCGAGGCGTCTTGGTCGTCCTCGAGGTGGTTTCGGTGCTCGAAGAGACCGGTGAGGCCCTGTTCACCAATCGCTCCGGCGTATATGTGCGCGGCGAGGGAGGTTTCGGAGGCGAGAGTGGCCCGCCGGCGAACAACGCCGCCCCCGATCGCGTGCCTGATGCCGAGGTGGAGACGGCCACGCTTCCTCAGCAGGCGCTTCTCTATCGGATGTCATCGGGTGACAAGAACCGACTCCATGCCGACCCGGCTTTCGCCGCGCTCGCCGGTTTCGAGCGACCGATTCTCCATGGTCTCTGCACCTACGGTGTGGTCCTGAAGGGGGTCACGGAGACGGTCCTGGGTGGCGACCCTTCTCTGGTCGGCTCGTACCAGGCAAGGTTCACCGGCCACGTCTTCCCCGGGGAGACTCTCGTCACGAGGATCTGGGACGATGACGACCGCTTCCTCGTGGAGACCGACGTGAAGGAGCGGGGCAGGACGGTCTTGGCAAACGCGGTGGTCCGTCTTCGATCTTGACACGCCGGCGGTAGCCGCCGGCCGACCGGCGTCTGTTTGGCTGATCTTCAAACGTGCACGCGCGGACTGCGAAGGTGATCCCTACTACGACAAGGCATTTGCGACGGGGTAGACACCAGCCAAAGTCGGCCGGCCATCAAGCTAGGCCCGTATCTCGACCCGGGTGCCGATGGGGACCATCTCGTGGAGGACGGTGATCATCTCGTTGGGGAGGCGGACACAGCCAAGTGAGATGTTGGCACCTATCGAGCTCGGGTTGTTGGTCCCGTGGATCCCGATGATCCCGTCACCACCATTGAACTCGGTGATGGTGTCCGAGCGCGCCGAGAGGCCAAGGGCGTGGGGGCCCCAGGCCGAGTTTGGGTTGGAGAGACTCACGTTGTCGGTGACGAAGTACTCGCCGGTAGGTGTCTCGTTGTAGCGGCTGCCGATGCCGATCTCGGTGTTGAGCACCTCCGCACCGTCCACCAGATAGCTCAGAGTGCGCTCGCCGAGATCGACGACGATCCTGGAATCAGCCACATAGAACGACACGTCGTCGCTGCGTACCCAGCCGGTGCTTCCGTTGGGTCGGATGGGGAGCATTACCTCCACCCAGCCGTCCCGGGGCTCGCCCACCACGCCGAGGACCGTCACCGTTCCCAGGATGGTGGTCGCTTCGACCGACACCTTGGCCTGGGCGCCATCCGGCTGCTCGAAAACGTCCAGTGGGCCCCGAGCGTATGCGGCAAGAGAGTGCGGCTCGGTGCGCGTCTTCTCGAAACCCTCCCAGACAGGTCGTGGGTCCTGGGTGGTCGTGGTGGTGTCCGGGACCGCCCGCGTCGTGCTCACATCATCGTCAGTCGTCGTGGTCGTGCTGTTCACGACAGAGACTGCGCCGCAGGCTCCCAGAGCGAGAGCCAAGAGGGGGATGACAGACCGGAGACGCATCGTGACGATTTTATCGGTCGACGCGGCGTGCTCGTTTAGCCTCGCTCGTCTGTGAGCAGCGTTTATGTCACCAAGGAGATTCCGGGCCTCGAGCGCCTGGCCGAATACGACGTGGCGGTCTGGCGTGGCGAGGGGCCGGTCCCACATGACGTGCTTCTCGGTGAGGTCCGTGACGCCCGAGGTCTTCTGTGCATGCTGACCGACCGCATCGACTCGGGCTTGGTCGACAGTGCCCCCCATCTCGAAGTCCTGTCCCAGATGGCAGTAGGGGTCGACAACATCGATATCAACGCTTGTCGTCGGGCCGGTGTCGTCGTCGGACACACTCCAGACGTCCTCACCGAGACTGTCGCCGACTCGGCCTGGGCCCTATTGGCGTCGATCGTGAGGCGAATTCCCGAGGGTGAGCGCGAGGTGCGGGCCGGGGAGTGGGGACCATGGGAGGTTTTCCACCTGGCGGGGGGCGACCTCCATCGGACCACACTCGGGATCGTGGGCATGGGGCGGATCGGACAGGCAGTCGCCCGACGCGCAGCCGGGTTCGACATGGAGGTGATCTACACATCTCCGAGCACGTTGCCCGACTCCGACGCACGTCGCGTGGATCTCGAACAGCTCCTGGAGCAGGCCGATCACGTGGTCATTTGCACCCGACTCGACGACAGCACCCTCGGGCTGATTGGCGCCGATGAGCTCGCCAGGATGAAGCCGATGTCGTACCTGGTCAACGTGGCGAGGGGCCCGATCGTCGACACCGAGGCGTTGCTCGAGGCACTTCGCGGAGGCGAGATCGCCGGCGCGGCGCTCGATGTCACCGACCCCGAGCCCTTGCCGGGGAGCCATCCCTTGCTCGAACTGGACAACTGTCTCGTGGTTCCCCACATCGCCAGCGCCTCGGTGCGAACGAGGAACGAGATGGCTCGTCTCGCCATCGACAACCTCGTCGCAGGTCTCGAGGGTCGTGACCTCCCGGCACGGTTTCCGCCTGACGGGTAGTCACCGACGACCAGCTACTCTCATCTGACGCATTCAGGGAGTACGTGGAGGACATGATCGAGCTGCCTGCTGCCCGTTCTGTCGAGAAGAACCCGAGCGCGCGCCGTCTACGCGAATTGGCGCTCGCCCTGATGCCGCGTGTGACCGAGACCGAGTTCGAGAACATCAACTATCAGGCCGAGATCACCTCCCGACTCAACCACTCGACCTTTTTCGTGTCGGACACCGAGAACCACCAGAACCGGATCACACGAGCTGAAGCCGACGAGTGGGCGGCAAAGCAGGACGCTCATATCGCCGACAAGGACATGTTGCTGATCGAGGGTTACATCGGGCCTGACCCTGATTTCAGGACCGGTTGCAGGCTCTACATAGAGAACACTCAGCCCAACATCGCCGCGATGCAGACCCACCTCTATTTCCCTGTCGACGGAGGGTGGCAGCCGGAGTTCACCGTGATCTACACGCCATCCCTCCCCGCCGAGGGCAAACCCGACGATCGGCTGATCGTCGTTGACCTGGACAACTGGGTGACTCGTGTCTACGGCTCCGACTACTTCGGCGAGTCGAAGATGGGGGGCCTGCGGATGTGGAACAAGCTGGTATTCGATCTCGGCGGTCTGGCGTGTCATGCGGGCCTTAAGACGTTCCCTCCTGAGGCGACGCCTTCCGGCCAAGAGGAGTCGATGCTGATCATTGGTCTATCGGGGACCGGCAAGACGACTACCACGTTTCGTCAGCAGTCGGGGTCGCTCCCCGTCCAGGACGACTTCGTCGCCCTGATGCCAGGCGGGAAGGTGCACACAACCGAAGCTGGCTGCTTCGCGAAGACGTACGGGCTCGATCCCGACGATGAGCCGACCATCTATGGCGGAACCACCCGACCCGATGCCTGGCTCGAGAACGTCGCTGTCTCGAGGGACGGAACGGTCGACTTCTTCGACACCACGCACACAGCAAACGGCCGCTCCACCTTCCCGCTGGCGAACATCCGGCATCGAGATCCCAGGGATGTGCCTCCGGCCCGATACCTGCTGATCCTCAACCGGTCTGACCATGTGATCCCGGCCGTGGCCCGTCTGGAGAGAGATCAAATCCCCGCTTACTTCATGCTCGGGGAGACCAAAGGGACATCGGCGGGAGGGGCGGCGGAGGCCGGAAAGAGCCTGCGCGTTCCGGGCACGAACCCGTTCTTCTTCAACGACGATTCCCTCCAAGGCAATCGTCTCCTCGAGCTCCTGGAGACGATGCCCGACCTCGAGGCCTACGTCCTGAACACAGGCCGGGTGGGCGGCGAAGGAGAAGGGTCGAAGAAAGTTCGCATCCCCGACTCGTCGGCGATCGTCCAGGGAATCGTCGAGGACACCATCGAATGGAGAACCGATCAGGACTTTGGCTACGAGGTGGCCAACGCCGTGCCCGGGGTCGAGGATATCGAGCTCCTTCAGCCGCGACGGCTCTACGAGCGTCAGGATCGTCTCGAGGAGTACGAGTCGATCGTGGCGCGGCTGAAGAAGGAGCGTGTCGAGTATCTGTCGGGATACACCGCTCTCAGCCCTGCCGTGCTCGACGGTCTGGGTGGCTAGCCCGAAGACGGAACCACCGCGAGCAGGCAGCCCGACGACAGTCTCACATCTGCTACCGGCCCAATGAACTCATTGGACACGCCTTGGGTCGTCCCGTGGCTCAAGGTGGCGTCGTCCAATCGCCATCGCAGACCCTGGGTGTGAACGCCGACGGCGGGACCGCCCATCGGAATCAAGCTGATCGTGTCGCCAACGTCGCCGTGGATGATCCGTCGCCTGTGGATGACGTGCGCCCATCCCCGGTTGGTCACCCAATCGACTTCGATGTCGGACCAGTCGTCGGCGCAGAGGAGCGACGCGGTTGCCAGTTCATGATCCACTCTGCCTCCTCCGCCACCCACGACGACTATCCGCTCCGGCTGCTCGACGACTACACGCGACAGTGCCAGCTCGAGATCGGTGGCGTCCTTGTCAGCCGGGTAGCGCTCGACGATCACATGAGATGGGATGACTTCGGTCTCGATCGAGTCGAGGTCACCGACGAGGATATCCACTCGAAAGCCCGACGCCACCGCGAAGTCGTACCCCGAGTCTGCAGCCACCACCAGATCGGCATTGGGCAGCTCGTCGTCGAGATGGTCGGTCGGGGAGTCACCCCCTGCGAAGATCAGAACACTCTCCATCTAAATGACAAAATCGTCTTACGCGCGTTGACGCGCGTAAGACTTAACCCTCAAGTTGAACTTCAAGCTTTTTCATCGCTTCCCTCAGAGCCGATTCGACCTGCTCGGGTCTATCGGCGCGGGCATATACGAATCCCAGGTATCGCTCACCTTTCGGCGGGGCGAAGATCTCGTCTCCGGGCACGATGGTCAGGTCGATGCCCGTGATGCCGTCGATGTCGCGCACGTCATCGATGCCATGGACAGATCGGAGGACCCCCGATTCTGGCGCGGGAATCATGAGCACACCGGAGCTGGCGGGCTCCCGTCTCAGATGCGTCTTACCCACACCAAGGGCATTCCTGAGGATCAACGACTCCAGTGATGTGTCCATCAATCCGAAGCTCAGGCTGCGGGAGCAGAGGCCACCGATCGATCTGGCGGCGATCTCGATGACCCGCGCTCGCTCTTCGTCGACCTTTAGCTCGATGTGCACCGGTCCCGTGACGAGTCCCAAGGCGCGCACCGCGGCGGCTGCCATCCGCTCCGCCTCGAGGACCACGGGCTCGGCGTGACGCGACGGAGTGATGAGGAGAGTCTCCGGGAAGTAGGGTCCCGGTCCGGTGTCTGGCTTGTCGAAGATGGCGAGGACCGTGAGCTCGCCGCGGTTCACGATCCCTTCGATGGCGATCTCCTCGCCGGTCATGTACTCCTCGACGATGAGCGTTGCCTCGGCACCGACGATGTTGCGTATCTCCTGGGCAGCGGCGGCCATCCCGCCAGGACCGTCCACCCGGATGACACCCTGGCTCGCCGATCGGTCGACAGGCTTGATGACCAGGGGAAAACCGACCTGCGCTGCGACTGCCGATGGGTCTTCGCCTGGCGAGACGACCGCGAAATGCGGTTGGTCGATCTCGGCGGCTGCGAGGCGGGCTCTCATCCTCGCTTTGTCTCTCGTGGCGGCGGCCGCGTCGGGAGGGTTTCCGGGCAAGCCGAGGGCGGCACTCGTCTCGGCGGCGACCATGACGCCCTGATCGTCGGCGGCCACGACGCCATCGATGTCCACGGTCTGACCCCTGTCGGCGATGGCGGCCGCGGCCGCCGCCGGGTCGCGGCAGTCGACCTGCAGGTAGCGATCACCCATGTCGAATGGAGGCGCCTCGTCGGAGACCACGATGAGATCGACACCCAGGGACTCCGCGGCGGACAAGAAGTCCTTGGCCCGGTACGTGCTCGTGGGAAGTATGACTGCGACTGTTGACATGTGAGGGTTGAGGATGTCTCCAGCTACCATTGTGTCAGATGTCTGATACGACGGTTCTGACAATCGCACCGGACGCTCTGGAGATGATCCGCCAGCTCCGCGACAACGAGCCGGGTGACGAAGAGTTCGCCCTCTCCGTCGAGGTTACCGGATTCCGCGGCCCGCAGTTCTCCTACGAGCTGGCCTTCGTTCCCCTTGCCGACAAGGCGGAGAACTGGGTGGAGGAGCGCCACGACGGCCTGGCAGTGATCTTCCCCAAGGCCGACAGCGGCAAGCTGGACGGAGCCGCCCTCGAGCTGACCGAGCAGGGCTTGGCCATGAACAACCCCAACTCGCCGGCGACGCCGGACATGCAGGCACCCTCGGGCGACCTGGAAGGCCCGCTCGTCGAACGGGTGCAACAGGTGTTGGTGGAGCAGGTGAACCCGGCCATCGCCTCGCACGGTGGCGGCGCCGAGCTGGTCTCCGTCGATGGGACGATCGCCTACCTGCGCCTCTTTGGCGGATGTCAGGGCTGCGGGCTCGCCCAGGTGACTCTCAAGCAGGGGATAGAGCGGATCATTCTCGAGTCGATCCCCGAGTTGAGCCAGGTGGTCGACGTCACCGACCATGCTTCGGGAGACAACCCGTACTACGAGAGTCAGAAGAAGTAGGGCAAACGCCTGAGGTCCATCCGGTGGGCGGGAGCGGCGAGGTGAGCATGAACGGAATCCGAGAGGTCTTCTCCAGTTTCGCAGTCGACGATATCGAGCGGGCGAGGACGTTCTACGGAGAGGTTCTCGGGCTCAGCGTGCGCGATGTCGAACTGGGCATCGACGGAGCCGACGTTCCCCGTGGTCTCGAATTGCCCAGGGGCACGGACGGCCGCATCCTCATCTACCCGAGAGCCGAGCATGAGCCGGCGGAGTTCACGGTGATCAACATCGTCGTCGAGGACGTCGAGGCCGCTGTTGACGATCTCATCGCTCGCGGAGTCACCTTCGAGCAGTACGAAGTGCCGAAGACGGACGGCAAGGGCATCCACCGCACACCCGAGGTGCACCCTGTCGCATGGCTTCGCGACCCGGCGGGAAACGTCATCTCGATCGTCGAGGCCTGACGTCGCCAGGTGGGTTTCACCAGGGCCGAGCTCGAGGCGTTTCGCGGTGCGACGGTGCCCGACCTGATCGGAGATGCTTGCCGGCTGCTCTTCGTCGGGATCAATCCGGGGCTGTGGACAGCCGCTACCCAAACGCACTTCTGTCATCCATCGAATCGCTTCTACCCGGCGATGCGCCGGGGCGGGATCATCGATTGGGAACTCGACACCGACACCGGCATGACCGACGACCAGCGCGCCGACTTCGTCGCGGCCGGGATCGGAATCACCAATTTGGTCCAGCGGGCGACTGTGCGCGCCTCCGAGTTGAGTCGCAAGGAGCTGCGACAAGGCGGTGACCGGGTCCGGTCCCTGGTCGAAGAGTTGGCACCCGTGGTGGTGGCTGTGGCGGGCGTGACTGCCTACCGCGAGGCCTTCGGTGACCGCGGAGCCGGGTTGGGGGAGCAGGAGACAACCGTTGCCGGCTCGAAGCTTTGGGTGGTGCCCAACCCGAGCGGGCTCAACGCACACGAGACGATCGATTCCCTCGCCGTGTGGTACCGGCGAGCGGCCGACGCATCCGGTGTCATATGAGTGAGCCGACGCCGCGACAGGTCCTCTATGCCCTGGTGGCGGGTGGCTTCGTGCTGGTGGTAGCCGTGCTCGTGATCGGGGGCGCCTCTGCAGGCATCGTCCCGACGTGGTGGTCGGCGTCTCTGGCGTTCCTCGTCGCCCTCGGTGTCACGTGGATGGCACAAAACTGGCGGCGCACCGCGGAGGTGCTTTCGATCGGCATCGGCCTCTTCGTCGTCTGGATGGTCGGAACGCTGATCCTGGCTACCTGATCTTGTCGAGGTACAGGCTCTGTGTTGACCGACCCAGCCAGCCACTCGTGTCCCAGAGTGTGCCGGTGGCGACGCCCCGCCCCAGGTTGCCGTATACCGACTCCGCGGCCAGCGCCACCCAATCGCCCTCTGGATAGCGAGCCACATGAATGGTGAGGTCGGGGTTCATGAAGACCCACTCGTTGTAATCGAGGGCCCGGCTGACACCGTTGCTGAAGTCACCAGTTGCAACTGCACGCTGGAGAGGCGTCGTCTCCCGTCCGGCCACGATCGGCACCGCCAGACGCATCCAGACCGCACCGGGTCCCAGGTCGGCGAACCCCCCGTAGATCTCGCGGACCTCCATGGCGTGGCGGTGGAACATGGTTTTTCCGGACTCGCCCACACCCCAGGCGTGACCCACATCGCCCCCGACTTCGTCGGGGTGCCCGAATTCCAGTGGAGGAGGTGCCGCGTCGTCGGGTACCGACAGATCGACCATCCGGAGACGCTGGATCGTGGCCACTGACAGCAGCAGCTCGTTGGGGTCGAAGACGCGCGCTTCGACGGCTTGGATGCGTTTGCCCTCGCGAACGATCTCGGTCTCGATGCGCAGATCCACGAGCGGGATGACCCTGAAGATCTCGACCGTGAGACGGCTGACCTGCATCTCGGCGAGGGCGGGGACCTGTGTCTCGACGTGGCCGGCGACGAGAGAGGCAAAGGCCCCGCCGTGCTGGCCCTCGTCGTACCAGCCGGCGTTGGCGAGGGGGGTGGACCGATAGACGTTGGTCGACTCGCCCGGGAGATAGACCCCTGGGTATTCCTGGCTCATGGGGATTGGACGGTAACGGAGACCTTTCGGTCGGCCATCTTCCGTTTAGCATCACGTCCCTGTGACCACAGACGAGGCAACCAGAGAAGAGCCGGGGCTCGTCTCCCGGATCGGGACCCCGCTGATCGTTGCGTCGGCCCTTGCTTCCACATTCGGCATCGTCGTCGCCCAGTTCCTCGACGATCTGGGCGATGGCCTGCTCGCAGAGTTCCTCGGCGGCGACGCGGTGCTCTACAACAACCGCGTCGAGTTCACCGGGGCCGGCGATCTGGCATGGGGTGGCGGCTTCGTCCTCTGCATCGTCATCGGTCTCTTCGCGCTGTTCGTCTACCCGACCCAGCGCGGCCACGGTGTCCCCCGTCTCGTCCTGTTGTGGACCCTGCTCCATGTCCTCAGACAGGCCCTGACCCAAGCGGCATTCCTGCCCTTCAACGACGACAGTCAACTGGCACTCGCCTACGACACGCTCGACGCCCCACCCGGGCTCGACGTCGTGATCGCCGCCGGCGGAGGCTTGGGGCTGCTTCTGATAGCGCTCGCCGCAGCTTCGGCTTTTCTCGCGTTCACGCCCAATCGCCGTCTGGTCTCCACTCCTCGCCGCCGCACACTGCTCGCGCTTTGGATAGCCCTGATACCCGCGGTGGCCTCGGCCTTCGCCGCAATTCCCTATTTCCTTCCCGACAGCCAGGGTCTGGTTCTGCCCACCCTCCCCCTTGCCGCCGTGATATTCCTGGCAACGCTGGCGGCTGCCCCGGGCACGAGCTCGGTCTCCGGACCCGAGGACGAGCGCGATGTCACCTGGCCCTGGGGGCTGATCGTCTTCATGATCTTGTTGTTGATCCTCTACCTGGCGGTGCTCCAAGGAGGCGTCTCCGTCGACCCGAGGCTGTGGGGCACCGCTCAATAGTCATCACCGTCAGCGACGGTGTGTCCGCCGGCATCCGTGAGGACGGCTCCGGTGAGGCGCTCGAAGCGCTGCTCGAGAGAGCTGGTTTCCAGGTGACCAGAGATCTGGTCCCGGACGAGGCAGAAGAGATCTCCGACGCCATCAGACGGGCGAGTATCGATGCCGATCTGGTCGTGACCACAGGTGGCACCGGCTTCGGTCTGCGCGACGTCACGCCGGAGGCGACGGGCCGCGTCCTGGAGCGCGAGGCGCCGGGCCTGGTCCAGGCGATGATCGCCCGCGGTCTCGAGGCCACACCGATGGCGGCATTGACCCGAGCAAAGGCAGGGACTGTCGGCGACTCGCTCGTGATCAATCTTCCCGGGTCCCCAAAAGGGGCGGTGGAGAACCTCGAGGCTGTCCTCGACATCATCCCTCACGCCCTGCAACTCCTCTCGGGAGACAACAAGCACCATTGAGGCCAGATCATTCAAGGTTGGGGTTTTTCAGCCACTAGCCTCCGGGCGGCTCCCCCAAACCTCTGGAGAACGATGAAGATCGCACAAGAATTCGTGGTGGCTCGTCCGCCGGCCGAAGTTTGGACGTTCTTTCAGGACGTCCCGGCCGTGGCGCAATGCCTCCCTGGGGCCGAGTTGACCAACGAGAACGAGGACGGCTCCTACGAGGGCAGTCTCTCGGTCAAGTTGGGGCCGATGAGCGCTGCGTTCGAGGGCACCGCCAATATCACCCCGGATGAAGCGAACCGCACGGCCACCATCGAAGGCAAAGGCGTCGACAAGAAAGGTGGGTCACGGGGCCAGGTGACGGTGACCTACGCGATCGCCGACCACCCCGAAGGTTCCAAGGTCAACGTCGATGCCGATGTGACGCTCTCGGGTCCCGCCGCCCAGTTCGGACGCACCGGTCTCATCAGCGAGATGTCGAAGAGGCTCATCGGTGACTTCGTGGCTTGTCTGGAAGGCAAGCTGGGGGCGACCTCCGAGGAAGAGGCCGACACGATCGAGGCGGGTGAGGTGAGAGGCATCTCCCTCTTCTTCACTTCGCTCTGGTCGTGGATCAAGGGTCTGTTCGGAGGCTCCAAGGAGTGAGGAGACGTGCTTTGGCGCTCGCCGTTGTGGGCGTGCTCGTCCTGGTCGCGTGCGGAGGTTCGGATGGTGGAGGCGGGGACTCCATCGAGGGTGACGAGGTCGTCGTCGACATGTTCGACAACCGTTTCGAGTACAACGAGATCGTGATCCCGGTGGGTGGCTCGGTCACGTGGCGGGGAGCAGGCGCCAACCCTCACAACGCCGTCGACGCCGACGATGAGTGGTCCACCGAGGACGCATTCGGCAGTCTCGACCAGCACGAGGGCGATGAGGCGATACTCACCTACAACACCGCGGGGACCTACACCTTCTATTGCACCTATCACGGCAATGCCGAGGGCGGCGGGATGGCCGGCACGCTGATTGTTGGCGAAGGGTGATGCTGCGGGCCCGGCCGGTGATCGTGGCTCCGCTCCTCGTGCTCGCCATTGCCGCGTGCGCGGGCCCGCCAGAAGGGAACGCTTCGTCTGCTGCCACCGGCGACGCCTCCACCGCGTCACCCTCGGAGTGGACGGGAACCACCCGCCAGGTCCCGGCCGACTATCCCACCATCCAGGCCGCCGTCGACGCAGCTGACCCGGGCGACCTGATACTCATCGACAGGGGCGTCTATCGGGAGGC
>Ga0299913_10001431_pt1 | contig 17596 bp, 17 predicted proteins | sample RVTome_9_FD_201360 | JGI IMG/M metagenome (GOLD analysis project Ga0299913, IMG submission 201360) | Soil microbial communities from uranium-contaminated site in the Upper Colorado River Basin, Wyoming, United States - RVT155D38 (version 2) ... | reverse complement strand
CATCGCACGCACCGAGCTCAGTCTCGAGGTGCCACACCAGCCGATGCTCCCATCCGAGGACCTCGGAGGCGACGTGGGCGAAGTCGCGCTCGCTCCACGTGCCGGGAAAGACGACGACGGCGATGCGCGGGCGCGTGGCCACGACGCTCATGCCGGGATGGCCTCGTCGGAGTCCTGCTGCTCGTCGGCGCGCAGCTCCCAGCTGGCCCTCTCCATCACCGGGTTGGCGAGGAGCCGCCGGCACATCTCCGCGACTATCTCCTCGGCCTTCGTCGAGTCATCGGCCTCGAAGGAGATGCGCATCAGCTTCCCGCTGCGGACCTCCGACACGGAGGCATACCCCAGCGAGCGCAGCGCGGATCCGATCGTCTGGCCCTCGGGGTCGGCGATCCCCCCGCGGAGCGAGACATGCACCTCGGCCAGCCAGCGCACGGTCAGGCCGATGCCTTCCAGCTCCGTCCGGTCAGCCGCTCGTACGCCGCGACGTACCGATCGCGCGTGCCGCGGATCACGTCGTCCGGCAGGGTCGGCGCCGGAGGCTCCTTGTTCCATCCGGTCGCGGCGACGAAGTCGCGGACGAACTGCTTGTCGAAGCTCTGCGGGCTCGACCCCGGGGCGTACGGCTCGGCGTCCCAGAACCGGCTGGAGTCGGGCGTGAGGACCTCGTCGATGACGGCGAGCTCGCCATCGATCCAGCCGAACTCGAACTTCGTGTCGGCCAGGATCAGCCCCACGGCCTCGGCCCGGCGGGCGCCCTCGAGATAGAGCGCAATCGATCGCTCCTCGAGCTGCCGCGCCAGGTCCGCCCCGACCATGTCCGCGAGCTGATCGCGGCTGATGTTCTCGTCGTGCCCTACCTCGGCCTTGGTCGAGGGCGTGAAGATCGGCTCCGGCAGTCGCTCCGCCTCGCGCAGACCCGGGGGGAGCGGATGGCCGCAGACCTCCCCGGTCCGGCCGTACTCGGCCCAGCCCGACCCCGCCAGGTAGCCGCGCACGACGCACTCGGCGTCGACGCGCTCGGCCCGGCGCACGAGCATCGAGCGCGACGCCATCTCCGGCGTGCGCGCCTCTTCCGGCAGGTCCGAGGCATCGGCGCTGACGAAGTGCGAGCGGCCCAGTGATGCGAGCTCCGCGAACCACCAGGCCGACAGTCGAGTCAGGACCGCGCCCTTGTCCGGGATCGGCTGGTCGAAGACGACGTCGAACGCGCTCAGCCGGTCGGTCGCGACGAGCAGCAGGTGTCGATCGTCGACCTCGTATGTCTCCCGCACCTTGCCGCGGTGCACGAGCCGCAGGCTCTCGAGATCGGTGGTCATCAGCGTCATGAGTGGTCCTCGCTCTTGCCGTCTTCGGGATCGTCCGGGAGTTCGAAGCGCGACGGCGGCAGCCTCAGCCGGCGCTTGGTGAAGTTCTCGACCGAGTCGAGCAGGGAGAGGATCACCAGGATGAGCAACGTGCCGACCACGGCGACCACGTAGAGGCCCGCTCCTGCGGCCGTGCCGACCGCGGCGACGGACCAGAGGCTGGCGGCGGTGGTGAGCCCACGGATGTGGCCGCGGTACTGGAGGATCGTCCCGGCGCCGATGAACCCGATGCCCGACACGATCTGCGCCGCCACCCGCGTCGGGTCGACCATGTCGCCGGTGAAGCCGAAGGCGCTCACCACGGTGAACAACGCCGCGCCCAGGGACACGAGGCTGTGGGTTCGGAACCCGGCCGGCTGCCGATGGAGCTCGCGCTCGAAGCCGATGATCGCGCCGAGGACCAGCCCGACGGTCAACCGAAGGGCCAGATCGAGCTGCGTGTCGAGGCTCAGTTCCGGGGTCATCGGTCGATGGGTGCCTCCTGCGCGCGACCGGGCGTGCGGCCCGATATCGGCCGCGGCTGCAGCAGGGTCCACCAGGTGGCCGACCCCCATGCGTGGAGTGCGCCGCCCGCCAGCACCAGGCAGAGCCAGATCGCCACGAAGCCTACCAGCAGCAGCACCACCGTCGCGTCGATCGGCTCGCCGTTCGTCAGCCCGAGGCCGATCGGCGCCCACAGCACGCCCACGAGCACGCCCGACAGCACCAGGTATCCGATGCCGAGGATCGCCGTGACCGCGATGTGCACGATGCCGGCAAGGCCCGCGCGCCGCGCCAGCCCGGGTGCCTCGACCAGGCCGGCCACCACCGCGCCTCGTTCGATGGCCGCGCGACCGGCGAGGCTCGCATACGCCGCGGTGGCGACCACGATGACGGCGCCAAGCGCCAGGAGCGGCGCCAGCCGGCCGAGGGTCCGCACGACGGGGTCGGGGTCGGCCTGGGGACGGTTGAACTCGACGGGCGCCACGGCGATCAACGCGATCATGAGCGCAAAGGCGACGAGGGCGATCGGCAGGATCCCGGCCAGCGACGTGGTGAAGAGGCGACCGACATCGGCGCGGTCAACCGGCCGGTCACGAATCGTCGCATTGAGCGCGGCATTGCCGACGGCCACGAGCCCGACGGCCAGCGTCACGGCCAGCACGATGCCGGCGGCGATGAGGACCAGGTTGAGCGGCCACAGTCCGGAGCTCTGCATGCCGGCGCCGAAGTAGGTGAGCTCCGACTGCGTCGGCGGACGAACCACCGCGGCCACGAACGGGATCCACCCCACACTGGCGACCCAGGCGAGTGCGCCGGGGATCCAGAGCACGGGGCGTTCCGAGACGTGATTCAGGGCGCCGGAGGAGGCGGCAAGCCAGCGGCGCATCGGTCAGGGATCCGGCTCGAGGCCGAGCGCGCGGTAGGCGACGCCGATCCCGGCAAGGTGATGCTCGAGATCCATGGCGCGCTCGATCTCCGGCGCCGACAGCCACTCGGCCACCTCCGGATCCGCGTGGAGCGCCTCCCGGAACGTGGCCTCGCCACTCCACGCGCGCTTCGCGGCGCGCTGGACCAGGCGATAGGCGACCTGGCGGTCAGCGCCCTTCGCGACCATGGCCAGCAGCAACGCCTCCGAGTACACCATCCCCCCCAGCTGATCCAGGTTGGCGCGCATCCGGTCGGCGTCGACCTCGAGCCCGTCGAGGATGTCAGCAAGCGTCCGGGTCGCGTACGCCGCCACCCCGATGGCGCGCTCGAAGACGAAGCGCTCCGCCGAGCTGTGGCTGATGTCGCGCTCGTGCCAGAGGGCCATGTTCTCGAGCCCGACGAGCGCGTCGGCGCGGAGCAGGCGGGCCATGCCGCTCACCCGCTCGGCGAGGATCGGATTGCGCTTGTGCGGCATGGCGCTCGACCCCTGCTGGCCGGACCCGAACGGCTCGAAGGCCTCCCCCACCTCGGTGCGCTGGAGGTGCCGGATCTCGACCGCCACCCGCTCCAGCGTCCCGCCCAGGATGGCCAGCGTCGTGAGCAGCTCGGCGTGGCGGTCGCGGCTGACGACCTGCGTCGGCGCGGGGTCGGCGCGGAGCCCGAGGCCGCCCAGCACGTGCGCCTCGACGGCCGCGCTGACATTCGCGTGCGTCCCGACGGCGCCGGAGATCGAGCCGGTCCCGATGGCCTCGCGGACCCGGGCCAGCCGCTCGGCATCGCGCTGCAGCTCCGCGTACCAGCCGGCGACCTTGAAGCCGAACGTGATCGGCTCGGCGTGGATGCCGTGGCTGCGGCCGACCATCGGCGTGCCGCGGTGCCGAACAGCGAGGTGATGGGCCACCTCGACGAGCCGCGCAAGCTCGCGCTCGATGACGGCTGTGGCGTCGCGCAGGACGACCGCCGTCGCCGTGTCGAGCACGTCCGAGCTGGTCAGGCCGTAGTGGAGCCAGCGCCCCTCCGGCCCGAGGCGCTCGGTGACCGATCGAAGGAACGCGATGACGTCGTGCTGCGACTCGCGCTCGATCTCGCGGGCACGCTCGACATCGACGGCCTCGGCGGCGGCGCGGATGCGCTCCCAGTCGGCATCGGGCACGACGCCCTCGTCGCGCAGCGCCTCGACCGCCAGGAGCTCGATCCGCAGCCAGAGGTCGAGCTTGCGTTGCTCCCCGAAGAGCTCGCGCAGCTCGGGGAGGGCGTATCGGTCGATCACCGGCTCAGGCCCTCGGGTCGATCCGCAGCTCCGCCCTGCCCGCCTGGTCGTCGCGGAAGGCGGCGACCTTCGCGGCCACGCCATCGTCGGCGAGCGCGAGGATCCGCGCGGCCAGGTGGCCCGCGTTCTTTGCGCCGGCGCTCCCGATGGCGACGGTGGCCACCGGCACGCCCGGCGGCATCTGGACCACGGCGTACAGCGCATCGGCGCCGCCGAGCGCTCCGCCGTCGAGCGGAACGCCGATCACCGGCTTCGCCGTCAGGCTCGCGAGCACGCCGGGCAGGTGGGCGGCGAGTCCGGCTGCGCCGATGAACAGCCGCACCCCGGCGGCCTCCGCCTCGGCGACGTAGGCATGCAGCGCATCGGCCTGGCGGTGGGCGCTGATGACCGATGCCTCCCACGCGATCCCGTACGAGTCGAGCACGTCGAAGCAGCCCTTCAGGGTCGAGAGGTCGGAGCGGGAGCCGCACACCACGGCAACGGTCGGCATCCCCCAGAGCATAGCCGGACGGGTTGACGCGGGCTTACCATGAGTGGCCGACGATGCGCCCGAGCAACCGCTATCCGAATGGAGGAATCAGCCCGATGACTCGTTCCATGGCCCTCGCTCGGCCATCGCTGGCGCTCGCGATCGCCGTCGCAATGCTTGCCTCACTGGTGCTCATCGCGCCGCCGGTCGAGGCCCGCGGCCGGCCGGAGGCCGTCCGCTTCGCGACCTTCAACGCGTCACTCAATCGCGGCGCGGCAGGCCAGGCGCTGGCCGACCTCTCCCTGCCTGGCAACCCCCAGGCATCGGCCGTGGCGGAGATCATCCAGCGCACGCGTCCGGACGTCCTGCTGATCAACGAGTTCGACTACGTCGAGGGCGATCCCGACGGCAACGCCATGACCGATGCGTTCCGGGCCAACTACCTCGGCATCGGGCAGAACGGCGCCGATCCGATCGACTACCCGTACGTCTACGTCGCGCCCTCGAATACCGGTATCCCGTCCGGGTTCGATCTCAACAACAATGGTGTCGTCGGCGGTGCCGACGATGCGTACGGGTTCGGCTTCTTCCCGGGGCAGTTCGGGATGGCCGTGTTCAGCCGCTATCCGATCGACTACTCGGCGGTGCGAACCTTCCAGCTCTTCCGCTGGGCCGATATGCCCGGCGCGCTGCTACCCGTCGATCCGGCGACCGGCGAGTCCTGGTACAGCGATGCCGAGCTCGAGGTCTTCCGGCTCTCGTCGAAGTCGCACTGGGACGTGCCGATCAACATCGGCGGCTCGACCGTCCACTTCCTGGTGAGCCATCCGACGCCGCCGGTCTTCGACGGCGCCGAGGACCGCAACGGCACGCGCAACCACGACGAGATACGGCTGTGGGCCGACTATGTCACGCCGGGCGCCGGCTCCTACATCTACGACGATGCGGGTGGCGCCGGCGGGCTGCGTCCCGGCTCGCGGTTCGTCATCGCCGGCGACCAGAACTCCGATCCGCTGGACGGTGACAGCATCCCCGGGTCGATCCAGCTGTTGCTCGACAACCCGCGCGTGAACACGACGGTCACGCCGGACAGCGACGGAGCCGTCGAGGCCAGCCTCCTCCAGGGCGGCGCGAACACGACGCACCTGAGCGATCCGCGCTACGACACGGCCGACTTCTCCGACAGCGCACCGGGGAACCTGCGCGCGGACTATGTGCTGCCGAGCCGGAGCCTGCGCATCGTGGATGCCGGTGTCTTCTGGCCGGTGCAGGCGGATCCGCTCTTCCGGCTCACGGGCGTCTTCCCGTTCCCGAGCAGCGACCATCGGCTCGTGTGGGTGGACGTGATGGTGCCCGGGAGCAACCGCGGGCGGTGAGGGTCGGGAGTCAGGGCCGACCGGGCTCGACGGCGGCCGCGATATCGGTCCGGTAGCGGCCGCCCTCGAGCCCGACCTCGGCGACGGCCGCGTACGCCCGCCCCCGGGCCGTCGCGTGGTCGTTCCCACGGCCGACGATGGTCAGCACGCGACCACCTGAGCTCTCATGGCTGCTGGCGGTCCGCCGCGTGCCCGCATGGAAGACGAGCTGGTCGCCATCGTCGGCGACCGAGGCCGGCTCGGCGCCCTCGAGCGTCCGGCCGATGATCGGCGCCTCGGGGTAGCCCTCGGACGCGACCACCACGCCGACCGCGGCGCCGGGACGGACGGCCAGCGACCCCTCCATGAGGCCGCGGTCGCCGGTCGCCGCGCCGAGGAGCGCCGGCGCGAGATCGCCCTCGAGCATCGGCAGCAGGACCTGGGCTTCGGGATCGCCGAAGCGCGCGTTGAACTCGAGGACCATCGGCCCGTCCGCCGTGAGCATCAGGCCGGCGTACAGGACGCCCGCGTACGGGAAGCCATCGCGAGCCATGCGCCAGGCGATCGGCTCGAAGACCTCCGCCGCCGTGCGTTCGATCTCGCCGATCCCGAATCCGGGAACCGGGGCGTAGGCGCCCATACCACCGGTGTTCGGCCCGCCATCACCGTCGGCCAGCCGCTTGTAGTCGCGGGCGGCCGCCAGGGGCACCACCGTCGACCCGCTCACCAGCGCGAAGACGCTGACCTCCGGGCCGGTGAGCCGCTCCTCCAGGACGATGCGGGCACCGGCCGCCACGCTGCCGAACAGCTCGCGGATCGCGGCCGCGGCCTCCTCGTGGGTGTCCGGCACCACCACCCCCTTGCCGGCCGCCAGCCAGTCGGCCTTGACGACGGGGGGGCGCTCGGCGGCTCGCAGGTGGGCGAGGGCCGATTCGGGGTCGGTGAAGGTGGCGGACGGTGCCGTGGCGATCCCGGACCGCTCCATCTGCCGCTTGGCGAAGGCCTTGCTGGACTCGAGGCGGGCCGCCGCACGGCTCGGCCCGAAGACCGGGATGTGGGCCGAGGCCAGCTCGTCGGCAACCCCGGCCGCCAGGGGCGCTTCCGGACCGATGACCACGAGGTCGTAGCGCTCGCGCGACGCGTGGCGGGTGACGGCGATCGGGTCGGTGACGTCCAGGTCGGGCACTGTCTCGGCCACCGCGTGCGTGCCGCCGTTCCCGGGAGCGATCCGGACGCGGCCCACCGCCTCGTCGCGGGACAGCCGCCAGGCCAGGGCGTGCTCGCGGCCACCGCCGCCGATCACCAGGATGTCCATGGCCCGAGTCTACGGGCCGGCGGCGTCCTGGAGTGCCTCGAGCACCTCGGCGAGTTCGTCGATGCGGTCCTGGTACGTCCCGAGGTCACCGGCGGCGAGGGCGTCCTGCGCCTCCTCGTAGAGACGGCTCGCCTCGGCGACCAGCGCCGCGACGTCGGCGGGCAGAGGCTCCTGCGAGGCGTCGGGCTCGGGCGACTCGCCGGGCTCGGGTGACTCGTCCGGGTCGGTCGGGTCCACCGGCTCCGGCGGCGGCGGCTCGGCCTCGCCCAGGATCTGGCGCAGTCCCTCCTCCACCGTCTCGGCGAAGGCGACGCGCTGCTGGTCGACCATGATCACGCGCACGAACTCGGGGAATGGCGCGCCCTCCGCCTGGAGGAAGATCGGCTCGATGTAGATCAGCCCATCGTCGCCGATCGGCAGCACGAGCAGGTTGCCGCGCACCACCCGCGAACCGGCGTTCGACCACAGGGTGAACTGCTCGCTGATCGTGTCGTCCTGGTTTATGCGCGCCTCGACCTGCGCCGGCCCGAGCGTCGTCGTGTCGGACGGGAAGCGGAAGAGGATCCGCTCGCCGTAGACGCCGGGATCCATCCGCGCCGACGACCAGGCGATCATGTTCGGCCGGCTCTCGGCCACCATCGGCTGGATGAGGACGAACTCCGGCTCGTCCTCGCCGGGAATCCGCATCGTCACGTAGTACGGCTCCATCGGGGTCGGCTGCGCCGTGCTCACGTCGAGCGGGATCGCCCAGCGGTCCTCCTGGTTGTAGAAGGTCGTGGCGCCGGTGTCGGTTGCCGGGAGGTGGTAGACCCGCGACGCGAGGTTCTGCGCGGTGAACAGGTCCTCCGGGTAGCGCAGGTGCGCTACGAGCTCATCGGACATGGCCGACAGCGGCTGGAAGAGGTTCGGGAAGATCCGCGCGTAGGCGTCGATGATCGGATCGGTCTCGTCGGCGATATAGAAGTCGACCGTGCCCTCGTAGGCATCAACCACGACCTTGACCGAGTTGCGCACGTAGTTCGCGCCGGGGAAGCGGCTCTCCTGCGACAGCGGCTGGGCGTTCGGGTACCGGTTGGTCGCGGTGTAGGCGTCCCACATCCAGACCAGCCGGTCGTCCGCCGCGACGAGGTACGGATCCTGGTCGTACAGGAGGAACGGGGCGATCTCCGAGACGCGCGCGCCGATCTCCCGCCGGAACAGGATCTGCGACTCGTCCGTCAGCTGGCCGCTGATGAGCAGGTTGAAGTCGCCGAAGCGCAGCGAGAACAGCGCGCGCGACAGCGGGTTGCCGAGGTCGACGCCGGTGCTGCCCGCCCACCGGGTGGTCTCCCCGCCCTCTTCCCGATTGTCGAGCGGGTAGTCGAACTCGGCGGTGGTCGTTCCGGTGACCACGTAGTCGTCGGCCACCTCCCCGAAGTAGATCCGCGGCTCGTCCACGGGCAGCTGCGGGTCGCGATTGATGCCGCTGACGAGGTAGTCGGGCTGGCCCTGCGGTGTGACGGCATCGACCGGCACCGCCGTGATCCCATATCCATGGGTGAAGACGAGCCGCTCGTTCGTCCAGGTGCGCGCCTGCTCGGCCAGCTGCTCGACGTCCAGCTCGCGGGCGGACAGCATGATCTGGCGCTGCTCGCCATCGATCTCGTAGCGGTCGATGTCGACGTCGGTGAAGGTGTAGTACTGCCGCAGGATCTGCTGCTGGCCGAACGTCGTGAGGAGCGGTCGGTAGTCCCAGAGGCGCAGGTTGTCGACCGTCGCCTCGTCCTGCTCGAAGACCTCGCGCGTCAGGTCCTGCTCGCCGGTGAAGGTCCGCAGCTCCGCCTCGTCGAGACCGAAGGCGGCCCGCGTCGCTTCGAGGTGGTTGCGCAGGTAGGGCCGCTCGACGGTGAGCTCGTTCGGCTCCACCTGGATGCGCTGCACGAAGCCCGGGTAGAGCCCGCCGACGAGGACCGACAGGACGAACCAGGCGCCCACGGCCAGTCCCAGCAGCCACAGCGTGCGGAAGAAGGTGTTCAGCAGGAGGAGGACCGCCGACACGAGCGCCACCCCGGTGAGGATCATGTACGCCGGGTACTGCGCGTTCATGTCGGTATAGGTCGCCGCCTGGACCGACCCGCCGATGCCGCGGGTCGAGTAGGCGAGCTCCGCGATGTCGAGCTGGTAGCCCGCGGCGATGATCGCCAGCAGCAGCGCGCCGAGCACGGACAGGTGAGCGCGCACGGGAGCGCTCAGGTGGAACTGCCAACGCAGCGCGCGCGCCGCGTAGGTCCCCACGGTCAACAGGGCGACGACGATGAGCGTCGTCGATCCCCAACCCAGGACGAAGCGCCAGAACGGCAGGTCGAAGACATAGAAGCCGATGTCGCGGCCCAGGGTGGGATCGGTCGCGTTCCACGCCTCGCCGTTGAGGAACAGGAGGATCGTCTCCCAGCTGCCGCTCCAGGCCGCGCCGCTGCCGAGCGCCAGCACCACGGCCACCGCGGCCACGGCAACGGCGATCGCCTTCGATGCATCCGGCATCTCCAGGCCCCCCAGCTTCCGCACCGGCGCCTGGGGCGCGATTCGTCGGGCAAGCCAGGTGCTGAGCAGCGCCGGCACGAGCATCGCCGCGAAGCCGATCCCGAACAGGACCACCTGCGCCCACAGCCGGGTGGCCAGGACGTCCCGGCGGTCGAGCGCGTCGTACCACATGATGTCGGTGATGAGGTTCACGATGCTGCCCAGCAGGCCGAGCAGGATGACGACGGCGAGGAACGCCCCGCCGATCACCAGCCATCGACGCCACGGCAGGTCGTCGGCCGCGACCGGCGGGCCGCCCGGGCCGCCCGGACCGCCGTCGTCGGCCCCGTTGCCGCGACCGCGCCGAGCGTCGTCGATGGGCGTGACGTTCCGCTCGCGACGCTCGAAGGGCCGGCCCTCGCGACGGGCGTCGGCCTCTTCCTGGCGGCGCTGGAGGTCCTCGAGGAGCTTGTCGAACCAGCTGGACATTGCGGAGCATGCTACCGGCTTGGCCGCTTGCTCGTATTCCGGGGCGCGCCGAAGCCGGGTTGGACCCGGTAGCATCGGGGTCATGCAGCTCGCCGGTTCCTGCTTCTGCGGCGCGGTTCGGTTCACAGTCGAGTCGCGCACGCCCTACCCGTACCGACGCTGCTACTGCGCCCGCTGCCGCAAGACGGCCGGGGGGACCGGCGCCGCCGCCAACGTGCTGGCCCAGGCCTCCAGCCTGGACGTCGAGGGCGCCGATGCGCTCACCGAGTTCGCGGCCCCCGACACGACGCGGACGCGGTTCTGCTCACGCTGTGGATCGGCCCTGTACCTCACGATCGATGCCGCCCCGGACTACGTCTACCCCTTTGCCTCTGCGGTCGATACGCCGCTGCCCGACCCGCCAGAGCGCGTCCACGTCTTCACCGTCGAGGCGCCCGCCTGGGCTCGTCCGCCGAGCACGCCGCAGGATCTGTCGGTCGAGCGCAACACGCGGGAGTCGATCGACGACTGGCACAGGCGGCACCGGCTGGCGGAGGAGAACTGAGCGTGCGCACCGCCGCTGCGCTCGAGTCGGCCTGGCGTGACCACCGGCCGCCGCGCGGCACGGGGACCGTCCGGCTGCTCTGCGTGCGGGAAGACTCGGGCGTGCACGCCACGCCGGAGTCGATCGAGATCAGCGAGGTCGATGGCGTCATCGGCGACCGATGGGCCCGCCGCTCACCGGGCAAGGATCCCGATGGCGCCGCCGCGGTCACCCTGATCAATGCCACGGCGGCCAGGCTCGTCGCCGGGGACGGACAGCCGCTCAATGCGCCCGGCGACAACATCCACGTCGACCTCGACGTCGGGATCGACGCCCTCCCTGCAGGCACGCGCCTCTCGGTCGGTGACGCGATCCTCCGCGTCTCGGAGCAGCCGCACAACGGCTGCTCGGTCTTCCGAGATCGGTTCGGGCTCGAGGCCCTGAAGTGGGTCAGCACGCCGTCCGGCCGCGCCGATCGGCTCCGCGGCGTCAACTGCAGTGTCGTTCGAGCAGGTACCGTTCGGATCGGCGACGCGGTCATGGTGGAGTCCTCGCCAGAGGGCTGAAGTCGCGGCCCGACGCCGGCGCCTCACTCGACCGTTCCGATGGCCCCGATCTCGTACCAGATCACCCAGCCGGGGCGGACCGTCTCGACTCGCATGCGGTGGACCCCGGCGATCGGCGCGGCGAAGGTGTGCTCGAGCGTCAGGGCATCGACCGGGTCGGATGACGGCTGCGAGAACACGTGGGTGGCGAGCGCGGAACCGTCGGCTGCGAGCAGGCGAACCGTAACGTCCATCGGACCCTCGGTGGCCTGTCGCGTGAAGAGCCTGACGGCATCCACCGATGCGCCGCCGATGTCGATCTCGATCCACTGCGGTGCATCGGCACCCGACGACCACCAGGTCTCCTCGCTGAGGTCCACGGCCTTCCCCGGCGTGCCGACGATCTCGGGCCCATCCTCGAACGACGACGCGGTCGCGGGCCGTCCGAACGCGACGTTCGGGTGCGGCAGCGCACCGGGCTCACAGGGGTCCGGGACCGCGGGGGGTGCCAGCAGCTCGGCGATCTCCGTCTCGGCCGCGCCCCAGGTCTCGCTGTACACGTCCTGGCCGGCCCAGGTCCAGTACAGAAAACCGTCGAGCCCGTCGGCGCAGGCGCGCGCCTGGTAGTCGACCATCATCGCCGCGGCGTCCACCGGGTCGGGGTACGCGCCTCGGAAGGCTCCGAACTCGCCCAGCACGATCGGCACGTCCTCGACGCCGCTGAGCAGCGAGTTCGCCCACGCCTCGTCCCAGTCGAGGCCGACGCCGGGGTACGCGTGGAAGTCGAGGAAGTCGAGTGTCGAGTCGAGCAGCGGCCGTGGGTCGACCAGCCGCGCGTCGGGCGGCACGGGGATGGGGCCCTCGGCCGACGGGAAGAAGCCCATCGTCACCAGCGCCGTCGGATCGACCTCCTTGATCGCTGCGACCATCCGGTCGACGTAGTGCCGGAGGCCGGCATCGCGCATCGCGTGCACCTGGGCGGGATCCGTCAGGTCGTAGGTCTCGCCGTTGGCCGTCGTCGCCTCGTCGAGCACGCCGAACGGCGGCTGGTCGGCCTCGAAGAACTGCTCGTTACGCAGCTGGAACGCCCAGATGGCGTCCATCGGGGCCCCGACGTCGATCAGCCCGCTGACGAAATCCCGCCAGAAGCGCTCGTGGTCCTCCACGCCGCCGGCCGTGAGATCGAGGTTGAAGCCCGCCCACTCATCGCAGCACACCTCGGACGTGCCGGTCGCGTAGCCGCCGTCATCGGGCAGGTGGTCGAAGGTGAACATGACCTGGATCCCGGCGTCGCGCGCCGCGTGGAGGTAGGCGGCCATGTTCTCGAGGTACTCGCGCCTGAGCCCACCATCGGGATCGCCCATGCAGCCGATGGCCGCCCCGAAGCAGGCGTTCGCCCAGATGCGCACCGCGTTGTACCCGAGATCGGCCATGGCGGCCAGGTCTTCCCGCGCCTCGTCGAGGGCGTTCTCGCCGGCGCGGAACGTCGCGTCCATGAGGTAGCCGCCGGTGAAGGCCCACTGCCAGTGGTTGAAGCCACGCGGCACCCACTCCTCGTCGGTGATCCGGTCGTGGAACTCGGCCCGACCATCGACCATCCGGATGCCGATCCGATGCTCGGCCGGCGGCGGAGGCGTCGGTGCCGGTGTCGCCGACGCGCTCGGGGCGAGGGTCGTCGTCGCGCTGGCGGGGACATCGCTGGCCTCGCTCGACGGCGTCGCCGTCGCCTCGCACGCGACAAGCGCCATCGCCAGGATCATGGTCGGCGGCAGCCACCTCGCCATGGGCGACATCATCGCGGATCGGACGATGCCGTGGCCAGTTCCCGGCGACGGGCCGCGGCGTCAGGGCAGCTCGTAGGTCTGCAGGACCTCGCCGTTGAAGGCGACGGCCATGACATGGGTCAGCCGTGCATCCGCCGTCGCGGCCCCGAGGAACGCCTGCGCATCCACCCCGGACTCGGCGAGCGGAACGAGGAGCGCCGGCACGCGACTCTGGTCCCCGGCGATGAGCCAGACCGTTGCGACCGCCTCCGACGCGATGCCCTCGACGAACGTCGCGCCCGTTGTCTCGGACGTCACCACGCCGACGGTCCCGAAGGCCGCATCGTCGTCCGGCAGCAGGTCGTCACAGCGGACGCTGACCCGACCGTCGAGGTCGAGCTGCAGGCACGGGCCGTCATCGGTCGGATAGATCCCGTAGCGCCAGGTGCTCTCGAACGCCTCCCCCTCGCTGAGCTCTTCGACGGGTCCAGACGCCTCGCGGCCCTGCGGCACGAGGAAGGCATCGGTGGGCGAGGGCGTCACTGCGGGAGGGGCATCGGAGCACGCGACCAGCGCCAGAGCCATGCATGCGGCGGCGGCCATGCGACCGATGCGGCTCATTCCCACTCGATGGTGGCGGGCGGCTTCGAGCTGATGTCGTAGACGACCCGGTTGACGCCCGGCACCTCGTTGACGATGCGCGAGCTGATCTTGGCGAGCACGTCATACGGCAGCCGCGCCCAGTCGGCGGTCATCCCATCGTCGCTGGTCACCGCGCGGATGGCGACGACGTTCGCGTACGTCCGCCCGTCGCCCATGACGCCGACCGAGCGCACCGGGGTGAGGATGGCGAACGACTGCCACAGTGACCGATACAGCCCCGCCGCCTTGATCTCGTCGATGACGATCCAGTCGGCCTCGCGCAGGGTGTCGAGCCGCTCGCCGGTCACCTCCCCCAGGATCCGGATCGCGAGGCCCGGCCCCGGGAACGGCTGCCGCTGCACCATCGCATCCGGCAACCCGAGCTCGATGCCGACGGTGCGCACCTCGTCCTTGAACAGGTAGCGCAACGGCTCGATCAGCTGGAATCGCAGGTCGGCCGGCAGGCCGCCGACATTGTGGTGGGTCTTGATCTTCTGCGCCGTCTTCGTCTCGGCGGTGGTCGACTCGATGACATCGGGGTACAGCGTCCCCTGGACCAGGAAGTCGATCTGCCCGATGTGTGCTGCCTCCTCCTCGAAGACGCGGATGAACTCGTCGCCGATGATGCGGCGCTTCTCCTCCGGATCCTCGACGCCCGCCAGGCGCCGCAGGAACCGCTCGCGCGCATCGACCATCACGAGGTTCATGCCGAGGTCTCGCTCGAAGGTGACCCGCAGCAGCTCCGACTCGCGCTTGCGCATGAGCCCGTGGTCGACGTAGATGCAGGTCAGCTGGTCGCCGATGGCCCGATGGACCAGGGTCGCCGCCACGGCGCTGTCGACGCCGCCGGAGAGGGCGCAGATGACGTGACCCTCTCCCACCCGCTCGCGGACATCGGCGACGGTCGTCTCGACCAGGTTGGCCGCGGTCCAGTTCCGCCGCGCCCCGGCGATGCCGACGACGAAGTTGCGCAGCACGTCGCGGCCGATCGGCGTGTGGACGACCTCGGGATGGAACTGGATGCCGTAGAGGTTGCGGCCCGGATCGGCCAGGCCGGCGTATGGGGTGGAATCGGTCTGGGCGGTGGCACGGAACCCTTTCGGCGGCCTGACGATCGAGTCCCCGTGGCTCATCCACACCGGCTGCTCGCCCTCCAGTCCGGTGAAGAGCCCATCGGTCTCGGTGAGGCTGACCGTCGCCGGTCCGTACTCTCGCTTCGCGGATGGCACCACCTCGCCGCCCAGGTCCAGCGCCATGAGCTGGAGGCCGTAGCAGATGCCGAGCACGGGAATCCGGCCGGACCAGAGCGCCGGATCGGCCTTCGGTGCGCCGTCGTCGTACACCGACGCCGGCCCGCCGGACAGGATCACGGCCTTGACGCCGCGCCGCTCCAGCTCCGCCATCGGCGTATCGTGCGGCAGCAGCTCGGAGTACACGTTCAGCTCGCGGACGCGCCGGGCGATGAGCTGGGCGAACTGGCTGCCGAAGTCGAGCACCGCCACGGTATCTGGCTGCTCGGCCGCCTCCGTCTCGACGCGAACCGGTGGCGGGGCGTGGAGCGCCTGCTCGAGATAGGCCTCGACCTCGGCATCGTCCGGGGCGAGGACGCGATGACCCGCGTTGGCCGCCTCCCCATGGACCGTGCGGCCGCGCTCCGGGGGGTGCCGTGAAGCGTCCGAATTCGGTTCGCTCGACTCTGTCAATGCCGCTCCGGGATGGACGAAGATGATCTCCGTCCGAGTCTAGCGTCTGGCCGGTGCGAAACGTCGACCATCCCTCCGAGGTCTGCTGGTCGATCGACTAGCGGAGCGGGCCGAAGGCTCGGCCCAGGTCGTCGCTGGTCAGCGCGTCATCCTGGTAGGTCGAGGTCCCGGGGCCAAGGAGCTCCGCGGCCGCGCGTCGCAGAGCGCCATAGGCGGCACGCGCCAGCGGGCCGCCGGTCGACACCCGCCGAACCCCCAGCTCGGCCAGCTCCGGGATAGAGGGTCCGTGGCGCATGGCGAGAACGTTGACCGGCGCATCGGTCGCCTGCACCACCTGGCCGATCTGCTCCGGATCGGTCAGGCGCGGGGCGTAGAGCACGTCGGCGCCGGCAGCGCGGTAGGCGCGGAGCCGGGCGACCGTGTCGCCGATGTCGTCGATCCCGTAGAGCGCGTTCTCGGCCCGGGCCGTGAGCAGCATCCCGTGCCGGTGCGCAGCCTCCGCCGCCGCTGCGACGCGCTCGGCCGCGGTATCGATGTCGTCGATCGCGCGCCCGGCCGGATCGTAGTCCTCGATCGAGCAGCCGGCGGCCCCGGCCTCGGCGAGCAGCGAGACGGTCTCGGCGACTCCCGCGAGGTCGTCGGAGAAGCACCGCTCGGCGTCGACATTGAGGGGAAGGTCGACGGCTGACGAGATCGCCGCCACGTGCGCCAGCAGCTCGTCGCGCGTCACGGTCTGGTCCACCTTCCCGAGCGAGGCGGCGTGCCCGAGGCTCGTCGTCGCCAGCGCCGGGAACCCCATGGATGCCAGGATGCGTGCGGAGCCGATGTCCCACGGGTTCGGCATGACGAACAGCTCCCGCTCGTGGAGCCGGCGGAACCGGTCGCGGCGCGTCCAGTCGGCGGTGCCCATCGCGGCTCAGCGTACTGCAGGAGGCGGGCTCAGCGAGCCGCGAGCTCGGTGCGCGCGGCGTCGGCCAGCCGCTGCCGGTCGATCCCCATCCGGTCGAGCACACGCGGCATCGTGCCGCGTGACAGCCCGGCGACGGCGGCCACCACGTGGGCGCCGGCGAGGCGCTGCTTCGACGATCGCGCCAGCTTGCCGGCCTCCTGGAAGACCTCGCGCGCCGATGGTCCGGCGGCATAGAGGAGCGGCGCGCCGCCGGGTCCAAGGGGGGTCGGCTCGGCCATGGCTTCCGCCGTGTCGCGGGGGACGCCGACGGAGACGAGCGCCTCCGCCTGCTCTTGCCTCAGGGCGGTCCGGATGCGCTCGTCATCGACCCCGACGGCGGCGAGGACGCGGGTGGCGCTGCCGTCCGGCAGGGCGAGGGCGGACAGCAGCAGGTGCTCCGCGCCAGGCTCCTCCTCTCCCATCTCGCGCGCGATGCGCTCGGCATCGGTCAGCAGCTGCTTGATGGTGCGCATATCGTCGAACAGCTTCATCGGGATCGGTCCTCCTCCGTCTGGCGGCCCCGGTCGCGGAGCCGCGCTGCGTGTCGCTTGTGAGCCGCCTGGCGGGTGACGCCCAGCGCCTGGGCGATCTGCTGCCACGTCCATCCGGTGTCAACCGCACGTTCCACCGCCTCGCGTTCCATGCGGTCGGCGAGCCGGCGGAGGCCGATGACCGCGGCGATCGCCGCGGCCGGGTCTTCGGGCGTGATAGCCATGCGCGAACGCTAGCGTTCCCGTGCCAAACTGTCAACTCATGTTGACAGCCGGACGGGATGCGGTAGCATGCGCCGATGCCCGAGCCGACCACCCTCCTGCTCTTCGCCGGCGCCGCCCTGGCGCTCCTGGTCGTCCCCGGACCGTCCGTCGTCTATATCGTCACGCGAGGGATCCACCAGGGACGGGCGGCGGCCCTCGTCTCCGTCGTCGGGATCACGACCGCCACGCTCGTCCACACCCTCTTCGCCGCCGCCGGGCTCTCCGCGATCCTCGCCTCGTCGGCGCTCGCGTTCTCGATCGTGAAGTACGCGGGCTCCGCGTACCTGGTGTACCTGGCGCTGCGGACGTGGCTCGACCGATCCGAGGAGCAGCTCGACGTTCCACGTCCGGCAGCCGACCTGCGCCGCGTCTACCTCGAGGGGGTCGCCGTCAACCTGCTGAACCCCAAGACGGCGCTGTTCATCCTCGCGCTGCTCCCGCAGTTCGTCGAACCCGCCCGCGGCGCGGCCGGCCTGCAGATCCTGCTGCTCGGCGGCATCCTGGCCAGCCTGGGTCTGCTGTCGGATGGCACGTACGCCCTGGCG
>Ga0299913_10001430_pt1 | contig 17597 bp, 14 predicted proteins | sample RVTome_9_FD_201360 | JGI IMG/M metagenome (GOLD analysis project Ga0299913, IMG submission 201360) | Soil microbial communities from uranium-contaminated site in the Upper Colorado River Basin, Wyoming, United States - RVT155D38 (version 2) ... | reverse complement strand
CGTCGGCGCGAAACGTGCGATCCAGGACCTGCCCGGTCTCCAGGTTCTTGAGCTTCATCCGGACGAAGGCCTTGCCCTTGCCCGGCTTCACGTGCTGATACTCGACGATGGCGAAGAGCCCGTCGCCCAGTTGGAGCGCCATCCCCGGCTTGACGTCGTTTGTGCTGATCATGTCAGGTCGCAGTGTGGTCGGAACCGATGGGGACGATAAACGGTCAGAGACCGACGGAGTCGAGGCCGAGGTCGAGGTCCTCAGTGCCGACATGCTCGACCACGGGGTCCCCGAACGCCCTGAGCAGCACCATCCGCATCCCGGCGGAGTCGCGCTTCTTGTCGTGGCGGAGGAGGTCCTCGACCCGGGCTCGCTCCAGCCCCTCCACCTCTGTCGGCAGTCCGAGCCCGGCGATCGCCTCCACCATCCGATCCATCCCGGGAAAGCGAAGCCGGTGCTCCGAGATCCTCCCCGCGGCCACCATGCCGACGGCCACCGCCTCCCCGTGAGACAACGGCGAGGCGTACTCGATGGCGTGCCCGATGGTGTGCCCGAAGTTGAGGATCGCCCGCAGACCGGTCTCACGCTCGTCCTCTCCCACCACCCGGGCCTTGACCGCTGCCGCCCGGCTCACCACTTCCTCCATCGAGGCACCCTCGCCTTCGCGGGAGAGCAGTTCGAACAGATCGGTGTCGCCGACCAGCCCGGTCTTGAGGGCCTCGGCAAGGCCTTCGCGGCGAAGCGTGGTGGGGAGCTGCTCCAGCGTCGTCACGTCGACGATGACCCGGGTGGGGTGCCAGAAGAGACCAACGAGGTTCTTGCCGGCGAGGTTGACCCCGGTCTTTCCGCCGATGGCGGCGTCGACCGCCGCAAGCAGGGTGGTCGGCACGTGCACCACCTCGACCCCGCGCAGCCAGGTGCCGGCGACGAAACCGGCCAGGTCGGACACCGACCCGCCACCAACCCCGACCACCGTGTCGTGCCTGCCGAGACCGAATCGGGCAAGCGCCTCGTACACCGACCCAGCCACGATCAGGGTCTTTGCCTCCTCGCGGTCGGGGAGCCCGATCACCTCGACCTGGAGGTCGTCCTCACGGATCTTGCCGGCCACCTCCAGGGCGATGTGGGTGGCGCCCGGCTGAGTCACGATCGCAACCCGCTGCCGGTCCGGGCGCGCCGGGAGGATCGGGTCGGGCAGCCCCCGCCCCACCATCAGCTCTGTCGTCCCGGCCACGGTCAGGAGCGCCAAAGTCCCACGATTCTCATCGCCACCTCTTCCACCGAAAGCTCCGACGTGTCGATCTCGTAGTTTGCCGCGTCGTCATAGGCCTGTGCCCGCTCTTCGAGCAGGGCTGCGACCTGGCCGCCACGATCCGGGTGGCCGTCGAGGAGCGGGCGCCCTCCGCTCGAGTCGAGGCGGGCGGCGAGCACCTCGGGGCGCGTCTTGAGCCAGATCACGGTGCCGGTCTCTCTCATCCGATTCCGGTTGGCGGGATCCAGCACCGCCCCGCCCCCGGTGGCGACGATCGCACGGGCGCCCGCCACCCGGTCGATGGCGGCCGCCTCCAGCACACGGAACCCTTGCTCCCCCAGACCGGCCCACATCTCGGAGATCGAGGCACCTCGATCCGTGGCGATCTCCTCGTCCACGTCGATGAAGGGCACGCCGAGACGCCCCGCCGCGAGTCGTCCGGCGCTGGTCTTCCCGGTGCCCATCATCCCAACCAGCCACAGTGTCATCTTCCCGGCCGGCCGGCGAGACCCGAGCGATAGCGGTCGACCGCCGCTACGAACTCATCGACGTTGTCCCCGCCGAACTTCCTCTGGAACTCGGCGGCCAGGATGAATGCCACCATCTGCTCCGCCACCACGCCCGCGGCCGGGACGGCGCACACGTCGGAGCGCTCCCGGACCGCCTCGGCAGGGTCTCCGGTGGACATGTCGACCGTCCGCAGGGGACGCATCAGGGTGGAGATCGGCTTCATCGCCCCGCGCACCCGGATCGTCTCCCCGTTGCTCATGCCGCCTTCGGTGCCACCGGCCCGATTGGTCGGCCGTTGCAGGCTCCCGTCGTCGAAGAGGATCTCGTCGTGGGACTTCGAGCCGGGCAATCCGGCCACCTCGAAGCCGTCTCCGATCTCGACCCCTTTGACTGCGGGTATCGACATGACCGCAGCCGCGAGGAGGGCGTCGAGCCGTCGGTCGTAGTGCACGTGGGATCCGATCCCGGGGGGGACTCCGAACCCGAGCACCTCGAACACGCCCCCAAGGGTGTCTCTCTGCGTCTTGGCATCCTCGATGGCGGCGATCATCGAAGCCTCGGCCGCGGGATCGAGACATCGAACCGGGCTGTCGTCGATCCTGTCCTGGTCATCAGGCCCCGGCGCCGGGCCTTCGCTGGTGGCGGGGCCGATCGACACCACATGACTGAACACGCGTACCCCGACGCTGGAGATGAGGGCCTTGGCCAGCACCCCGGCGATCGTCCGCGCCGCGGTTTCCCGGGCCGAGGCTCGCTCCAGGATGTCCCTGGCGTCGTCCGTCCCGTACTTGAGCATTCCCGCCAGGTCGGCATGTCCGGGTCGGGGGCGGGTGACCTGCTTTCTGGATGGAGCCGGCTCGGGGCTCATCTCCTCGGCCCAACGGGGCCATTCTGTGTTCCTGATCAGCACGGCGACCGGCGAGCCCAAGGTCGAACCGTGCCTGATCCCGCCCAGGATCTCGATCTCGTCCCTCTCGATCGCCATTCGCTTGCCCCGGCCGTAGCCCATCCGTCTCCTGGCCAACTCGTCGGTGATCTGGTCCGGCGATACGTCGAGCCCGCGAGGCAGCCCCTCGACAATCGTCACCAACCCGGGCCCGTGCGACTCCCCGGCGGTCATGAAACGCAGCATGGCTTGATGCTACGTCGGGATCGGGAAAGCTCCGAGCCCGGCGAGGATGATCGCCGACCAGGCGCCCACGATCATCGCCGGGCCGTAGGGGAGCTCCGCCTTCATCGCCTCCCGGATCGTCGACTCCGGCCCCCCGGCTCTCTTTGCCTGTGATCGGCTCACCAATCCAGCTGCGAGGACCACGAGTGAGAGGAGACCGCCGAACAGTGCGGTGATGAAGACGCTCCAACCAAGCGCCCCCCAGGAGACGTAAGCGGTGAACACGCCGAGCTGGACCGAGAGCTTGACGTCGCCGTACCCGAACCCCTGGCCCCGGGCGACGACGAAAACGAGGTTGGTGCCAAGGAAATAGGCGGCGCCTCCGAGCAGGCCGCGGACCAGGGCCTCCTCGGTGCCGTCGGCGAGGGCGGCGACACCGAGCAGACCCACCAGAAGCAGGGTTCCGCGAAGATTGAGCCGGTCGACGATGCGAAAGGCGTCGAGGTCGGTGATAGCCAGGGCCAGCGAGAGGCACAGGAAGCCGAGATAGGGGAGCAGCGCCCACATCGCACCCACGGTGTTGGCCAGTCCGAGACCCAGCGCGATGCCGACCGGGATCAGTATCAGCTCCCTGCCGATCCGTCGCCCGCATTCGGGGCAGCGCAGCCGTCCCCAACCCCGGCCGGTGCCACATAGGGGGCAGGTGCCGGCAAAGGGACGGATCGGGCGGTCGGCCAAGGCCTGAGCGGCCAGGTCATGGGCGAGAAGGGCCGCGAGAAGCCCGAGTGCTCCGGCGAGGATGTCTATCACCGCTTGAGCAAGCTAGTGCTGGACCGGTCGTCGAGACGACCGGTCAGTTTCAGTCTTCGTCGATCTCTTTGAGCACGGAGCCCATGCGACGTCTGCGAAGCAGGCCATGGCCCTCTTCCTCGAGGTCGGCCTGGCCGTTGTTGTCGAGCTGGGAGAACACCTTCTCCAGGAAGGCCTCTGTGTCCTCCTCGACCGGTTCCGGCTCGTCCTCGTTCTCCAGTGCCGGCGACTCCTGGAGCGGGGCCTGGTATTCGGTCCCGACGGCCTCGGTCTCGAGGGCGGGCGCTGCGGTCTCATCGCCTGCGAGGAAGGCGCCCTCGGCCCGTGCCGACCTCACGAAGTGCCCGAAGCGGCTCTCCTTGCCCTCCTCGTCGGATGACGGTTCATCCGATTGGGTCACGGGCTCTTCGGCCGCCGGGGCCGGGAAGGGTTGGGACGACTCGGGCGCGGCCTCGGTTGCCTGGCTCTCGGGCTCTACCCACCACGACTGGTCCGGGCCGACCTGCTCGGTGGAGAAGGCGGGCACGGACGGGATCGGCTCGGTCCGAACCACCCCGTCCTCGGCAGAGTCGTCACTGAGTAGCAGCAGCTCGCGCTCGGCCAGTTCCGCCGCCACCTTGGCGATCCAGAACTCGGTCGTGCCCAGCCGCTCGGCTATCACCGACACTGAAGCCCCAGAGCCCAGCTCACAGAGAAGACGCCAAGCCTCACGGTTGATCTTGATCTCTTCCTGATCGCCTGCGTCGCGGTTCATCTTGATGGTGGCGTCGAGATCGGCGATGGCTTCGTGCACGGACTCCCACTCCATGGTGCGGCGGCGCACGTCGTCGAGGGTCGCCTCGAGCTCGAAAGGCCGGGGGCTGCCGTAGGGCGTGACCGCTCCTTCGGCGACCTCGAAGGTGGCCCCCTTGTCGCTCAAGTGATAGAGGCTCTCGACCGTGATCTCGCGGAGGAGGTCGATGATCGCGGTCTCGCGATCGGGAACGTCGCTGAAGCTCGCCTCGCCAACCGCAACCTTGCGGAGGAAGCCATCGTCAACGTATCCCGAGTTGACCAGATGCTTGTGCAGGTCGCGATCCTCTGCGGTGGTGGCCAGGGAAATGCCCTTCTTGCCCACGTACACGCGGCCACGGACATCCTCACCACGGACCTCGACCGATCCGCGCTGATCCGACCGCATCAAGAGCCGCAAAACCTCATCGAGTGGGACGAATCCCAAGTTTCCAGAAAGTGCCACCTCAACCACTCCTTGCCTACGAGTCCACGACCTCCAGATCGGCGGTTGCGCAGTGCCGCTTTAGGTCTTTCTGGCTGCTTCCAGCATGACCTCTGTCGGGGGTGGCATCCCGGTCCACCACTGGAACGATGCCGCCGCCTGCAGCACCAGGAACTCGACCCCGTCCATCACAGCCAAACCCGACTCCCGGGCCCCATGCACTGTCGGGGTGGGATCGTCTCCATAGGCCAGGTCGACGACCCCTGAAGCCGGCCCGACGATGTTCTCCGGCAGCGTCTCCCCCCTCATCCCGATTGGCGTTGCGTTCACCACGACCGCCCCGGCCACCCCGGCGCCGAACCGGACCAGCCCGACGTCGATTCCGACCCGCTCGGCGAGAGCGGCGGCGCGCTCAGGGTCTCGGGCCGAGAGAAAGACGACACGGCCGGTCACGCCGACCAGGGCGGCTGCCGCCGCCCCACCCGAGCCGAGGACCAGGAGCGGGGCCGAAGCCTCGAAGCGCTGGTCGGCGACGGCGAGTCGCACCGCTATGACGTCGGTGCTGTGGCCCTCGACCCGGCCATCGCGTGGGCGCAGGGTGTTCACCGACCCACACCGGGAGGCCTCGTCGGTCAGAACGTCGGCCAGACGAGCCGCCTCTTCCTTGAGCGGCATGGTCACGTTGATCCCGTGGAGGGCTCCAGACCTCAACTCGGCAACCGCATGGGCCAACTCGGCCGCCCCGGCCCGGATCGCCTCGTAGCGGCCTTCGATGCCGAGATGTCGCATCGCAGCGTTGTGGATCGCCGGTGAGCGGGAATGTCCCACCGGGTCGCCGAGGACGGCAAGACGCATGGGCTCGGACATCGCCCCAGTGTGCCAGGGCTAGGGCAGGACGCCGTCCTCCCGGGCTTGGGCCACGTTGACGTTGTGCTCGTCGAGCGTGGCGGCGAAGGCGTGACGTCCTTCCATGTCGGAGAGGACGTAGAAGAGAAACTCGGTCTCGATCGGGGCGGCCGCGGCTTCCAGCGACGCTCGGCCCGGCGAGGCGATCGGAGTAGGAGGCAGCCCGTTGACCAGGTAGGTGTTGTAAGGGGAGTCCACCTCGTTGTTGAACAGCGACGCATCACGGGTGCCCAAGGCGTAGAGGACGGTGGCGTCGATGTCGAGTTTCATCCCCAGCCCGAGCCGGTTGTGAATCACACTGGAGACGGTGGGTCGCTCCTCGTCGAGCAGGACCTCGGTCTCGATCAGGGAGGCAATGATCAGACCGTCGTAGATGGTCATGCCGGCGTCCTCCAGCACCGTCCAATCGATGCTCCCCACCCGCTGCTCCATGGTGGAGGCGAGACGTTGCAGGATGTCGGCCGGCTCCGCCGAAGCAGTGAACTCATAGGTGTCGGGGAACAAGAGCCCCTCCCAGTCGGAGAGCACCGGGTCCGACGGCATCTCACGCAGCGAAGTGTCCACCTCCCCGTTGACCAGGGCGGCCTCGAAGGCCGAGTAGGGCTGGCCCGACGCCTCGGCCAGCCTGGTCAGGATCTCGGTGACGCGTAGACCTTCGATCACGGTGACCCGGTACACGTCGGCGACCGGGCCCACCACGAGCATGGCGACCACCTCGGCCGGGTCCATGAGAGTCTGAAGGGCGTAGGTGCCGGCCTGGAGCCGGGCGGCAGCCTCGTTGTTGCGGACCGCCACCTCGAACTCGAGCGCCGACCGCACCACGCCCTGAGCGGCGAGGATCGCCGCGATGTCCTGGGCAGTGGACCCCGAGGGAATCTCGATGGTCACATCCTGCCCCGGGACCACCGAGACCGGTCCCGAAGGGGAGTCGTCGGGGCTAAAGGTCGACCCGACCAGCCGGCCCAGATAGGAGCCTCCGCCCACGACGGCGACACCGCCGAGGACGACGAGGGCGATCACCGCCACGATCTTGCCCGCGCGCAGCCATGGGGGTGGCTGGTCCGGTACCGGTTCAAAGGTCATCGATTGTCGTCCAGATAGTCCTGAAGAATGATTGCGGCTGCCACTTTGTCCACATTCTCTCTCCGCTGCCGGCGCTTCATCCCAGACTCGAGAAGGGCGGACTCGGCCATCCGGGACGTGTACCGCTCGTCGCGCAGGACCACGTCCACCCCGGTCGCGGTGGCGAGCTCGTCGGCGAGTTTCCTGGCTTCGGAGGCGGATATCCCTTCATCTCCACCCAGCCCGGTGGGAAGACCGACCACGATGGTACCGACCTCCTGCTCTTTCACCAGGGTCACCACTTCCTCGACGATCTTCGACCTGGGCACGACGGCGAGAGGTCGCGCGGTGAGCCCGAGCGGGTCGGACAGCGCCAGGCCAACCCGCTTCGTCCCGTAGTCGATGCCGAGCGAGCGGCTCACAGACCCCGGAGAGCACTCTCGGCGGTCTGTCGGGCCACGGCGAGAGCGGCATCGAGCTTTTCGCCGTGTGGTCCCCCGGCCTGGGCCAGCTCCGGATCGCGCGAGCCCCCTCCGCCCAACTCGGCGGCCGCGACACGGATCATCTCTGCGGCGGAGAGACCGGATTCGACCAGGTCCTTGCTGACCAGGCCGACCAGGGATCCCTTCCCCCGGTGGGCCGACCCAACCACAACCACCGACCGGGGACCGAGACGGTCCCTGATCCCCAGAGCGAGCTGACGAAGAGCACTTGCGTCGAGGTCCGGGGCCGAGGCGACCAGGAGGTATGCCTCACCCACCGGGACCGCGTCGGCGGCGAGCTCGACGGCGACCTCGCCGCGGCGCTGAGAGCCGATGACCTCCAATTCCGCCTCCAGGGTGCCCACCCGCTCGAGCAGGGCCTCGACCCGTGCCGGGACATCGGGGCGGGCGGCCTTGAGCAACCGGCCCGCATGGGCCATCCCGGTCCGGATGTCGACCAGGTGTTGGTACGCGGCCATGCCGGTGAGAGCCTCCACCCGCCGTAGGTTCGACCCGATCGACGACTCCGAGGTGAGTAGCAGCGGGCCAACCTGGGCGGAGGTGTGGGTATGGGTTCCGCCACAGAACTCGGTCGAGAAGTCCCCGACCTGGACCACCCGCACGGTGTCGCCGTATTTGTCGCCGAAGAAGGCGAGGGCACCCATATCCTCCGCCTTGTCCTTGGATGTGACGATCGTCTCCACCCGGGAGTCGTCGATCAGCTTCTCGTTGACCTCGGCCTCGATCTCTCCCAACTCCTGTGGGGCCACCTGGGCGAAGTGGGAGAAATCGAAGCGAATCCGACCGGGCTCGACCAGCGAGCCCGCCTGTGCGGCGTGGTCACCGAGAACGTCCCGCAGAGCCCAATGCAGGACATGGGTGCCAGTGTGGCTCCGCCTCGTCGCTTCGCGCCGGGGCGAGTCGATCGTCGCCCTGGCTTGCTGTCCTACCGCGAGATAGCCGGCATCGACCCTGAGCCTGTGCCCATGGAGCCCCTGGAGCGCATGTTGGGTGTCGACCACGACCCCGGACCCGCTCTCGGTCTCGATGATCCCGGTATCGCCCACCTGGCCGCCCGACTCCCCATAGAACGGGGTCCGGCTGAGGAACAGTTCGACCTGACGGCCCTGGTCCGCCCGCTCGATGGTCTCCCCGTCGGCCACCATCGCCAGGATCTGCCCGTCGGCGATGTCGGTCTCGTAGCCGACGAAGTCGGTGAGACCGGTCACGTCGAGCACGGAGCGATAGACCTCCTGGGCCACGGCTTCGTCCCCGCCTTTCCAGGCGGCACGGGCCCGTCTCCTCTGCTCTGCCATCTCCGTTTCGAACCCCGCCGTGTCCACCTCTACCCCGCGCTCAGCGGCAATCTCCTTGGTCAGCTCGACGGGGAAGCCATACGTGTCGTGCAGCTTGAACACCGTCGCCCCCGAGAGGGTCCTCTCCCCTTCGCTCTCCAACTCGGCGTCGAGCAGTTGGTGACCTGACTCGAGGGTCCTGCGAAATCGCTCCTCTTCCCTGGTGACCACCTGATTGATGAATCCACGCCGGTCGACGAGGTCGGGATACCAGTCGCCCATGGCCTCGATCGTCGCGTCGACCAGGGGCGGGAAGACCAGACCCTCACCCCCGTATTGCCACGCGTGGCGGACCGCACGGCGAAGAATGCGGCGGAGCACGTAGCCCCGGCCGTCGTTGGAGGGGATGACACCGTCGCTGATGAGAAAGGTCACCGCCCGTCCGTGGTCGGCGAGGATGCGCAGGGAGACGTCGTGCCCGCCGTCCTCGCCGTAGACCAGCCCGGTGTAGGCCGCAGCCGCCTCCCGGACATGGGATGTGGTGTCGATGTCGAAGACGGAAGGGACTCCTTGGAGCACGGACGCCACCCGGTCCAGACCCATCCCGGTGTCGATGCTCTTGGCCGGTAGCTCACCGACGACGTGATAAGGCTCGTCCTGGATGTTCTGCATGAAGACCAGGTTCCAGATCTCGACGAATCGGTCCTCGTCCCCGACCGCCGGCCCGCCTCCCTCGCCGAACTCCGGCCCTTTGTCGTAGAAGATCTCCGAGCACGGCCCGCAGGGCCCGGGGACTCCCATCTGCCAGAAGTTCTCCTTCTCGTCACGTCGCTGGATCCGCTCGGCGGGGACGTGCTTGGCCCAGATGTCCGCTGCTTCGTCGTCGGTCTCGAACACCGTGTACCAGAGCCGGTCCTTGTCCAGCCCGAGACGTTCGGTCACGAACTCGTAGGCCCAGGCGACTGCCTCCTCTTTGAAGTAGTCGCCGAAGCTGAAGTTGCCCAGCATCTCGAAGAAGGAGAGGTGACGATTGGTGGTGCCGATGATGTCGATGTCGATGGTCCGCACCACCTTCTGCACGGTGGTCACCCGTCGCTCCGGCGGGGTCTCCTCCCCGAGGAAGTAAGGCTTGAAAGGGACCATCCCCGCATTGGTCAGGAGCAGAGTCGGGTCGTTGGGGATCAGCGAGGCGGAGGGGCGCACGACATGGCCCTTCTCTTCGAAGAAGGAGGTGAAAGCAGTTCGAATCTGGTTGCTGTCCAACGAATTCCGGTCCTGGGGAAGATCGGCGAGGTTAACGACGGGCCGGGGGCTACCGGCTTCTATTGGGCCGGACCGCCCGGGCAGCGAAGTCGAGCAAGTCGGCCCCGGTGGCCACAGCGGCGTCCTTCCACTCCATCGGGGTCGGCCGTCGCCGCAAGGCGCGCACCGTTATCCACCCTCCGGCGACCATCCCGGTCGCAAACCACCAAACCCGATCGAGCATCCGGCGAAGGCTACCCGCTCACTACCGTCCTTCCCGCCGGAGAACACGGTCGATGTCACGGAGACGCGCCCTGATCGACGCTTCCTCGCCCAGGTCGCCGGGCTCGTAGAGGACGTCGGGCGGGACCCCGTCGGGAAAGTACTGCTGGTCGACCACCCCGCCCTCGAAGTCGTGCGAGTAGCGATATCCCGATCCGTGGCCAAGCTTCTCGGCGCCGGCATAGCCGGTGGAGCGGAGATGGGCCGGAACGCGAGGCGAGGGGCCTTCGCTGACCAGTTGCCGCGCCCTGGCCATGGCCCGACCCACCGAATTCGACTTGGGCGCGGCAGCCAGATAGATCGTCGCCTCGGATAGGTGGTAGCTCGCTTCGGGGAGGCCGACATAGGCCAGGGCATCTCCCGCCGCGATCGCCAACGGCAGCGCATGAGGGTCGGCCAGCCCGATGTCCTCGGCGGCGAGGATTATGAGCCGCCGGGCGATGAACTCGGGGTCCTCCCCGCCCTCCAACATAAGGAACAGCCAGTAGAGGGCGGCATCGGGGTCCGAGCCGCGCACGCTCTTGATGAAGGCGGAGATCACGTCATAGTGCTGGTCGCCGGCCTTGTCGTAGCGGACGATCCGCCGCTGCAGCGCCTCGGCCACATCCTCCAACGAGATCGTCTCGCGCTTGTCGCCAGAGGCGAGCAAGGCGGCTACTTCGAGGGCGTTCAGTGCCTGACGGGCATCGCCACCGGTGCGATTGCCCAACTCCTCCAACGCCTCGTCCTCGATCTTCAACTCCAGATCGCCCAGACCACGCTCGGGGTCGACCAGGGCTCGCTGCGCCAGCTCCGACACCTGGTCGGCGCCGAGCGACTCGAGCCGGAACAACGTCATCCGGCTCATCAGCGGGGAGTTGACCTCGAAGAACGGGTTCTCCGTGGTGGCGCCGATCAGGATCAGGGTGCCGTCTTCCACCCCGGGCAGGAGCGCATCCTGCTGGTTCTTGGCGAAACGGTGGATCTCGTCGAGGAAGAGGACGGTCCGTCGCTCTTCGGTGGCGATACGGTTCTTGGCGGCGGCGAGAACCTCGCGAATGTCCTTGACCCCGGCCGAGGTGGCGGAGAGGGTCTCGAATGCGGCATCGGCCTTGGAGGCGACGAGACGGGCCAGCGTCGTCTTCCCCGTCCCCGGGGGTCCCCAGAGCAACATCGACACCGGGCGCCCCGACTCGACCAGACGTCGGAAGGCGGCTCTGTCGGCCATGAGCGCCGGCTGACCCACCACCTCGTCCAACGACCGGGGGCGCATACGGGTGGCCAGCGGTGCCGCCCGCGCGGTCAGATCGTCCGCTCGGGCCGAGAACAGGTCACTCATCGAATCCGACGGTACCGGGCGGGTGCCGCCGAGGTTGTCAGTCGGCCCGGAGGTAGTCCTTCACCTCAGGCATCCAAGGGAGCAGAGCGAGTGCCAGCCCGACAAACCCGAACGCGGGAATGAGGAACGAGAATGGGATCGAGGCCAGCTCGATCGTGATCCAGGCCACGTGCCCCACCCCGAGGGCAATGGTGCCCACCACGACCAATGGTGGCGCGTCGATCGCTCCAGCCAATGCAGCCATTGCCAGTCCGGCCGGCGCAGCACCCCGTAAAGCATCACCAGGGAGCCGAGGCCGAAGCCCACGCCCAACAACAGCCCGGGGATCACCCAGCTGTCGACCAGCGGGAGCATGTCGAGGTACTCGTCGGGCAGCATGATCTCACCGCCGAAGCCGAAGAGCATTGCCCCTCCCCCGATACCAAGGACAAGCAACAGAACGGAGATGATCACCACCGGAAAGGGACGATGGGCCCGGGACACCCCGGGCACCGCGAGGGTCATCTGCAGAGCTCCTTTCAGATTGGGTTCAGCATCGGTGAGCTTCCACAATCGGGCCAGAGCCCAAAGTCACAACAGAACGGGCAGGCTCAGTCCTCTTCCGGTTCCTGCCTCCGCGTCAGCGCCTCGCCGGTGAGCTCGATGCCCAGCTCGTCGAGCTGGGCATCTTCGACCCAGGTCGGGGCACCGGTCATCGGGTCGACTCCGGTCTGGGTCTTGGGGAAGGGAATGACCTCCCGGATCGAGCTCTCGCCCTGGAGGACCATGACGAGCCGGTCGATGCCGAAGGCGAACCCGGCGTGTGGCGGCGAGCCATAGCGGAGCGCCTCCAGAAACCAGCCGAAGCGACGCTCGGCAGTATCGGCATCGATTCCGAGGATCTCGAAGACCTGTCGCTGCACCCCTGGGTCGTGGATACGGACCGATCCCGACCCCAGCTCGACCCCGTTGAGCACCGCGTCGTAGGCCTTGGACAGCGCTTCCCGCGGGTTGTCCCGCATCTCGTCGAGTGACATCGGGGAGGTGAACGGATGGTGGGAGAAGGTGATCGAGCCGTCTTCGCCCTCTTCGAACAGTGGGAAATCGATCACCCAGAGAAAGGCCAGGTCGTCGTGGCCGGCGGGACGCAACAGCTCGTTGCGGAGCGTGCCCAGCACTTCGACGACGAGGCGCCAGCGATCGGCGCACAGAAGAAGCACGTCGCCCGGGCCTGCGCCGAGCGCGGTCTTGATCCCAGCCAGCTCCGACTCGTCCAGGAACTTGGCCACGGGCGAGCGGAGGGCGCCGTCCTCCTCCACCACCATCCAGACCAGGCCACGCGCCCCCTGCTCCTTGGCCCGCTCGGTCAGGGCATCGGCCCGGGCCCGAGACCACTCCTGGGAGCCCACGTTGATGCCACGGACCGTGCCGCCCGAGGCCAGAGACTCTTCGAACACGCCGAACCCCGATTCGGCGAAGAGGGCGGAGAGATCGACGATCTCCGCGCCGATCCTCAGGTCGGGCTTGTCGGTGCCAAACCGGTCCATGCACTCCTGCCAGGTGAGCCTGGGGAAGGGGCGGGGGATCTCCACTCCCCGCAGCTCCCTGGTCGCCGCGACGAGGACGCTCTCGATCGCATCGAGCACATCGTCCCGCTCCCTGAACGATCCCTCCAGGTCGAGTTGGGTGAACTCCAGCTGACGATCGGCGCGGAAGTCCTCGTCGCGATAGCAGTGGGCGATCTGGAAGTACCGCTCCACCCCGGAGATCATCAGGAGCTGCTTGAACAGTTGCGGCGACTGGGGCAGGGCGTAGAACTCCCCGGGACGAAGCCGGGACGGGACCAGCATGTCCCTGGCCCCTTCGGGCGTGCTGTTGATCAGGGTCGGGGTTTCGACCTCGAGGAAACCCTGCTCGTCCAGAGTCCTTCTGATCGCGGCGGTGGCTCGGGAGCGGGCCCGAAGATTGGCCGCCATGCGGGGGCGTCTCAGGTCGAGATAGCGATAGCGGAGCCTGACCCGCTCGTCGACCTCGACCCGGTCGTCGACCATGAAGGGAAGCGTGTCGGCCGGGGACAGCACCTCGAGCCCTTCGACTCCGATCTCCACCATGCCGGTGGGCAGATCCGGGTTCTCGGTACCGGAGGGGCGGGCCCGAACCGTGCCGGTGACGCTGATGCAGTACTCCATGCGCAGATCGGCGACCGCCTCATGGTCCGATGGGTCGGCGACCACCTGGACCACGCCGGAGGCGTCACGCACGTCGAGAAAGGCAATGCCCCCATGGTCACGTCGCCGTTGCACCCAACCGGCAACGGTCACCACGGCTCCCACATCAGAGGCGCCGAGCTCCCCGGCGGCGTGAGTCCTCATCGGCGCTCTCGGATCCACCCGGCCACCTCGTCGATCTCCATCTGCGCCTTCTCCTCGTCCAGCCGCACCTCGACCGCACCTTCGCCGATGACGACCAGCGCCCGGGCCCCGGAGCGCCCGGCCGCCCGGAACTGTGCCTTCACCGAGCGCCCCTCGGTGTCGAACTCGACGCGCAGACCCTCCCGACGCAAGGTCGATGCGGCCAACAGCGCCTCGCTGGAAGACGACTCCGTGACGAGGTACACGTCGATCGAGGGCTCCGGCCGTCGTCGGGAGGAGAGGACGATTCGATCCACGCCGAGGGCGAACCCGACCCCGGGCGTCCTCCGCCCTCCGATTGCCTCGGCGAGGCCGTCGTAGCGCCCTCCGCCGCCGACCGCGTTTTGGGCCGCCTCGAGATCGGTGGCCAGGTACTCGAAGGCGGTCCTGGTGTAGTAGTCGAGCCCGCGCACCAGCCGCCCGTCCTCGCGAAAGGGGATCTCGAGCCGGCTCAACGCGGTCTTCACCTCCTCATAATGAGTTGCGCACGGCTCGCAGAGGTGGTCCTTCATGGCCGGGGCGTCGCCCAGCACCGGCGCGCAGACCTTGCAGTCGAGCACTCGCAACGGGTTGACCTCGATGAGCGGGACCGAATCGGGGCAGAGCAGCGAGCGCCTCTCCTCCAGGTAGCCCTGCAGGGCCACGACATACTCGGGTCGGCACAGCACGTCGCCCAGCGAGTTGAGCACTACCTCCAGACCGGGGATCTCGACTGCGGTGAGGTATCGGAATCCCAACTCGATCACCTCGGCGTCGGATGCCGGCCCTTCCACGTCGAGATATTCCACTCCGACCTGCCAGAACTGTCGACGTCGTCCCGCCTGCGGTCGCTCGTATCGGAACATCGGCCCGGAATAGGCGCCTTTCCACGCACCGGAGGCCCCTGAGTCGAGAAACGCTCGGACCACACCGGCGGTCGCCTCCGGGCGCAGGGTCATCGAACGCCCGCCTTTGTCCGTGAAGGTGAACATCTGCTTGGTCACCACCTCGGTGTCGTTGCCCACCCCGCGCTCGAACAGCTCGGTCGCCTCGAAGATCGGGGTCATCACCAGCGGGTACCCGTACCGACCCGCCCAGCTCTCCCACTCCCGGAGCACTTCCCGCCAGAGGTGGGATTCGGGCGCGCCGATGTCATCGGTGCCCTTGGGTGGCTGAAAGCTCATGGGGAAAGGCAGGTTAATGGTGGTCTCCCCGTGCAAAGCGGGGCGATCACCGGGTCAGCCCAGGAACGGGTTGGTGACCCGCTCCCTGCCGATTGTCGTCTCCGGCCCATGACCGGGAAGGACCCTGGTCTCGTCGGGAAGCACCAGGACCTTGTCCTGCATCGACTTCATCAGCTCGGGGAAGGAGCCGCCGGGGAGATCGGTGCGGCCTATCGACCCGGCGAAGAGCTGGTCGCCGGAGAAGAGGGTCTCCTGATCCTCGAGATAGAAGCAGCAATGGCCCGGAGTGTGACCCGGGGTGTGCCGGACCTCCAACTCCAGACCGGCTACCCGGATCATGTCCCCGTCGGCCAGCGACTCGAACTTCTCCGGGAGCTCGTAGGCCCCGGGCGGGGTCATGCCGAAGATGGCCCTCAGCTGCTCGGTCGGGTGCAGGGTGAGGAAATCGTCGTCCGGGTGGACATAGACCGCGGCGCTCGTGCCCCGGGCCAGCCGACCACTCCCACCGCTGTGATCGACATGACCGTGGGTGAGCAGCACCGCAGCGAGAGAGAGGTCGTTCTGGGCCAGGACGGACCCGATCAGATCGGGATCGGGCGGGGCGTCGACCACGACCGCCGGCCCGCCCGGCTCGGGGGCAACGATGAAGGCATTGGTCACCGCCAGCCAGGCCGGCACCCCGACGATGAGCATCAGGAGGAGGGCTCGGTGGCGAGCCGGAATGCGGAGAACACGCCGTCGACCCGGCGCAGGTCGGCCAACAGCTTGGGCAGCTGGCTCGGATCCGAGAGCTCGACCTCGTAGCGCAGGATCGCCACCCGGTCATCGCCGGTGTGGGTCGAGGAGGCGGTGATGTTGCCACCCGTGTCGCTCACCACGCTGGTGACGTCCCGGAGCAGGCGGGTCCGGTCGAGAGCCTCGACCTGGATCCAAACCACGAAAGCGGCAGTGCTCTGCGGTGGCCAAGACACGTCGACGGACCGCTCCCTGCGCTCGGCGAGTGACGATACGTTGGTGCAGTCGGCCCGGTGGACCGAGACCCCGCGTCCGACGGTCACATATCCCACGATCTCGTCTCCGGGAACCGGGGAGCAGCAGCGGGCGAGATGCACGAGCATGTCGTCCTGTCCCTCGACCACGACCTGCGCGCCGTCCAGAGAGCGTCTCCGCCGATGCTGGAAGAAGTCGTCTTCGACCTCCGGGTTGAGCAGCCGGTTCAGCCGTGTCGCCACCGAGTCGATCGACACGGTGCCCTCGCCGACGGCGACTTGGAGCGCCTCGACGTCCCTCTGACCCAACTCGGCCGAGATGGACTCGAGCAGCTTGTCCTTCTCCGTCGCGGGTATTGCCGGCGCCTCCCGCTTGAGCAGGGTCTGCACCGCCTCCTTCCCCTCGCTCAGGGCCTGGTCGCGTCTCTCCTTTGTGAACCACTGCCTTATCTTCGACTTGGCCCTACCGGTGCGAACGAAGGCGAGCCAGTCACGGCTCGGCCCCGCCTCCATCGACCTGGAGGTGAGGACCTCGATGATGTCACCCGACTGGAGCCGGGTGGAGAGGGGGACGAGCCGCCCGTTGACCTTTGCCCCCACGCATCGGTGGCCCACCTCGGTGTGCACCGAGTAGGCGAAGTCGATCGCGGTGGAACCCGCCGGAAGCGGTTTGACGTCGCCACCGGGGGTGAGGACGAAGACCTCGTCCTGGTAGAGGTCGAGCTTGAGATTGGCCAGGAACTCCTCGGGGTCTTCATCCTCGCCCCAGGAGATGAAGTCCATGCGGGGAAGCTGGCCCGCTTCTCCCTCCTTGTAACGCCAGTGGGCGGCGATCCCTGCCTCGGCCCTCTGATGCATCTCCTCGGTGCGGATCTGGACTTCCAGGGGCTTGCCGTCCGGCCCGATCACGGTGGTGTGCAGCGACTGGTAGAGATTGATCTTGGGCATGGCGATGTAGTCCTTGAACCGCCCGGTCACCGGCACCCAGTGGCTGTGGATCAGGCCGAGGGCGGCGTAGCAGTCCCTGACCGTCGGGGTCGTGATCCTGATCCCGATCAGGTCGTGGATGTCTTCGAAGGGGCGGTTCTGCTCCCGCATCTTGCGATAGATGGAGTACTGATGCTTCGGCCGCCCGGTGACCACGGCCTCGATGCCCGAGTCGGCCAGGATGCCCGACACCTCGTCGACCATCTTCTCGATGAAGGCCTCCCGCTCGGGGGCACGCTCGGCGAGCATCGCCTGGATCTCGGCGTTGGGCCCGGGGTAGAGGATGGCAAAGCATCGATCCTCGAACTCGTGCTTGATCTCCTGCACACCGAGACGGTGGGCGAGCGGGGCGTAGACGTCGAGTGTCTCCTGCGCCACCCGGCGTTGCTTCTCGTCACGCAGGGCATGGACGGTGCGGAGATTGTGGAGCCGGTCGAAGAGCTTGATGATCAGGACCCGGACGTCCTGGGCCATGGCCACGACCATCTTCCGGATGGTGGCCGCTTGAGCCTGCTCCCGGTTGGAGTAGCGAACCCGGTCCAGCTTGGTCACACCATCGATTAGACGAGCTATCTCGTCACCGAATTGCA
>Ga0299913_10001429_pt1 | contig 17609 bp, 15 predicted proteins | sample RVTome_9_FD_201360 | JGI IMG/M metagenome (GOLD analysis project Ga0299913, IMG submission 201360) | Soil microbial communities from uranium-contaminated site in the Upper Colorado River Basin, Wyoming, United States - RVT155D38 (version 2) ... | reverse complement strand
AGGTCGCCCTCGACGACGTTCCGCTCTGGGTGACAAAGCGCGTATGAGGACCCACCGAGCCGGAGAGGTCTCCGAGTCGGCGATAGGCGAGGAAATCGTCGTCACCGGCTGGGTTCAGCGTCGCCGCGACCACGGCGGGATCGCCTTCTTCGACCTGCGAGACGCCAGCGGTCTGGTCCAGGTAGTGGCCGACCCGGATGCGCACCCAGTGGTCGAAGAGCTCAAGATGGAGTACTGCGTTCGGGTGCGGGGGGAGGTCCGGGCCCGGCCCGAAGGAACAGAGAACCCCGAACTGGCCACCGGCTCGGTTGAGATCGGGGCCGAAGAGATTGAGGTGCTCTCCCCGGCCGAGACCCTGCCGTTCATGATCGACGACCGGGTCGAGATCGACGAGCGGACCCGGCTGCGACATCGCTATCTCGACCTGCGGCGCCCTCGCATGGCCGCCAACCTTCGGGCCCGCTCCCGGGCAACCGCGACCATCAGGCGGACCCTCGACGATCTCGGCTTCCTGGAGATCGAGACCCCGACCCTGGTCAACTCGACGCCGGAGGGGGCCAGGGACATGCTCGTGCCCTCCCGGCTCCGGCCCGGGGAGTTCTACGCCCTGCCCCAATCACCCCAGTTGTTCAAGCAGCTCCTGATGATCTCCGGGGTGGAGCGTTATTTCCAGATCGCCCGGTGCTACCGGGACGAGGACTTCCGCGCCGACCGTCAGCTCGAGTTCACCCAGCTCGACCTGGAAGGTGCCTTCTGGGAGCGAGAAGACGTCCTGGATGCCGTCGAACTGGTGCTCGCGGCGGTAGTCGCCGAGTTACGGGGCACCGCGGTCGTCCGGCCGTTCCCCAGGCTGACCTGGGAGGAAGCCATGAACCGCTTCGGAACCGACAAACCCGACATCCGGTTCGGCATGGAGATCACCGACGTTTCCGACCTGTTCACCGAGAGCAGCTTCGGAGTCTTCCGATCGACGGTCGACGAGGGGGGGACGGTGCGGGCGGTGAACGCCGGCCCTCTGGAATGGTCCCGCGCCAGGGCCGACACCATGACCGAGCGGGCCAGGGATCTGGGGGCCAAGGGCCTGGTGTGGATGGTGGTGGAGCCCGACGGCTCGATGAGGTCTCCCGTGGCCAAGTTCCTCACCGAGAAGGAGCTGGCGGAGATTACAGAGCGCCTCGACGCCTCCCCGGGAGACGTGCTGCTGGCCGTGGCCGACCGGTGGCGCACCGTCCTCGAAGTGCTGGGAGCGCTCCGGCTCGAGTTGGGCCGGCCCCAGGGCCATGACGACCTGGCCTTCCTTTGGGTGGTCGACTTCCCTCTCTTCGAGGAGGAAGAGGACGGGTCCATCACCTTCTCCCACCATCCCTTCACCTCGCCGGTGTCCCTCGAGGAGATGCGTGACGACCCGAGGCGCGCCGTCTCGAAGGCCTACGACGCGGTGCTCAACGGAGTCGAGCTGGGAAGCGGCTCGATCAGGATCCACGACCCGGAGGTGCAGCGGCAGGTGTTCGAGATCCTCGGGATCGATGCCGAGACCGCAGAGCTGAGGTTCGGGTGGTTCCTCGAGGCCCTCAGGTACGGGACCCCGCCCCACGGCGGGTTCGCCTTCGGGGTGGACCGGCTGGTGATGGTCCTGCAGAACGAAGCCTCCATCCGGGAGGTGATCCCCTTCCCCAAGACCCAGACCGGAGCGGACCCCATGACCGGTGCTCCCACCCGGGTCGAGGAAGCTCAACTCGCCGATCTCGGAATCGAGCTGACCGAAGAGGCCAGGGCCGGGTTGGAAGAGGAGTAGCCGCTCAGCTTCTCTTCCTCAGCCGCCAGGCCTGCTCCGAGGGGTAATGGTGCGCCCATTCCGCGGTGACGTGCTCCCATGACTCACCCCCAGGGTCCGGGTTCCTGATCTCGTGGTAGTCGAGGACCTCGAAGCCGACGTCGGCGAAGAGCCGCATCCACTCCGAGATGGGGAGATGAAACTCGGTGCCCGCCTGGTCGCCGGTGTCCCAGTGGGAAGGGGATCTCCTCGGGAGTTGCCGTGGATCAACTCCAGCACCACCTCGTGCTCCTCGGCGAGACGACGGGCGGTGGCCAGCTGTTGCTGTGGGTTGTCGATGCCGACACAGCGGGGCCCCGCGCCGGGTCATCCAGGCGGACACATAGGCGGTGCCGCATCCCAGCTCGACCGTCCTCATCCCCGTCATGTCCTCGGGGAGAGGCCCATCTCGCTCTCCGGGATCGCCCAGATGCCCCAGTTGGGCTCGGAGGCCCAGCCCCGCTCGCCCGGCTTCACGAACACGTCGGCCTGTGAGTCCCAGTGCTCCCGGTTGGCCAGGACGTAGTCGGAAGGTCGCTCATAGGTTGGCCGGCTCGAAGATGATGAAACCTCCGGCGGCCCAAGTGGGCGGGGGCTGATCGTACAGCTCGGTGGAGTCCGACCATCCGATGTCGAGCAGGTCTCCACGCATCGGGCCGCGGAGGAACCGATAGAGCTGGGCGACGTCGCGGTCGTCGCTCTTCGCTTCGACGCAGTGCTGGTTGTACCCCCAGTAGTCGCCCTCCTCGACCAGGGAGATGCCCTTCTCCATGCTCTTCCGGGCGGCCTCCAGCCCGTCGGGCTCGGGGGCCAGCGCCCGGTCTTGGGGGGTCCCGTACCCGATGCCGTGATGGAACTGGTCGCCGGTGGCCACCATCACCGCGTTCTCGGCGAGCAGGGCGACCTCCTCGACATTGGGGAGATCGGCCGGCCTCCCCCCGGCCAGATATGGATAGCGCTCCACGAGACGACGGCCGGTGATCCCGCGGAGTCGGGTGGCCGCCTCCCAGAAGTGACGGAGGCTCCTCATGGCGTGGTCGCCCCTCCAATCCTCGCGGAAGTCGAGACCGGGCCCCTGGATGCCCCAGGTGTCGTGATGGGACGGCGTTCCGCCGGCGGCCACCTCCTGACGTGCCCGCTCCATCTCGTCGGTGAAGGCGTGCAGCACGCTGATGGCGAGGACCGTGTCGGCACCGGTGTCGAGACAGGCGTTGACCGCGGCGGCGACGTGGAGCCCACAGTCGGCCACGCCGACATGAGCAAACGTGATCACGGCGCCCCTTTCGAGAGGTTCGCTCAGGTCCCAGCGCTGTCTGGACTCTTCGAGGATGTGCCGGGTGCCCTCCTCACCCAGAGCCTCGTGCTCGCGCCGGTAGAGATCGTTGACCTTCTTCTGCAGGGCGGAGCGGTCCAGGGTCACGGGACAACTCTACGGAGAAAGAGGCAGCCTCTCGTTAACCTCGCGATGTCCCATGAGAAGCAGCGAGATCCGCACCGCGTTCATCGACTTCTTCGCGACGCGCGACCACGTCGTCAGGCCGTCGGCCTCGCTGATCCCCAACGACCCCACCCTCCTGTTGACCAATGCCGGGATGGTCCCATTCAAGCCCTACTTCCTCGGTGAGGAGGAGCCCCCGTGGGACCGCGCCGTGTCCGTGCAGAAGTGCGTCCGCACCGTCGACATCGACATCATCGGGACCACGGATCGTCATCTCTCCTTTTTCGAGATGCTGGGGAACTTCAGCTTCGGTGACTATTTCAAGGAGAAGGCCATCCCCTGGGGCTATCAGTTCGTCACCGAGGTGCTCGGCCTGGATCCGGGACGGCTCTGGTACACCGTGCACGAGAGCGACGACGAGGCGGAGGAGATCTGGATCTCACAGGTCGGTGTGCCCCCGGATCGGGTGCAGCGGAGAGGAAGGGACAACTTCTGGCAGATGGGAGTCCCCGGCCCGTGCGGCCCCAGCTCGGAGATCTTCTTCGATCGCGGCGAGGAGCACGGGGGTCCCGGCGGCCCCGCCTCCGGCGACGAGGACAGGTATATCGAGATCTGGAACCTGGTGTTCATGCAGCACATCCAGGACGAGCCATATCACGTGGTGGGCGATCTGCCTGCGAACAACATCGACACCGGCATGGGGCTCGATCGGGTGGCGGTAGTGCTCCAGGAGGCCGGCTCGGTGTTCGAGATAGACACGACACGGGAGGTGTTGGCCGGCGCCGAGCGCCACACCGGTCTCGATTACGGGGCCGACGAACGGAGCGACGTGTCGCTGCGAATACTCGCCGACCACGGACGGACCGTGACTTTCCTCATTTCCGATGGAGTAGTCCCCTCCAACGAAAGCCGGGGCTACGTCCTGCGCCGGTTGCTCCGTCGTGCGGTGCGCCACGCCTGGCAGTACGGGGGATCCGGCCTGGTGATGCCTCGCCTCGTGGAGACCACGGTCGAGGTGATGGGTGACGCCTATCCCGAGCTCGTGGAGAAGAGGGACTTCTTGCTCGAAGTGGTGACCCGCGAGGAGGAGAAGTTCAGAAGGACGCTGGAGTCGGGTCATCAGCTGCTTGACACTGAGCTCACCGATTCGGACCGGCTCCCCGGTGAGACCGCCTTCAAGCTCCATGACACTTATGGCTTTCCCATCGACCTGACCAAGGAGATCGCGGCCGATCGAGGCGTGGAGGTCGACGTGGCGGGCTTCGAGGCGGAGATGGCCCGGCAGCGGGAGCGGGCTCGCGCTGCCTGGAAGGGGTCGGAGGCGACGGAGTCGGCGGTGGTGTACCGGGACATGGTCGAGGCCCACGGTCCGACCGAGTTCGTCGGGTACGACTACGAGGCGTCCGACGCTGTCCTCTTGTCGATGGTCGCCGACGGGGAGACGGTGGACCGGGCCGGGGAGGGCCAGGAAGTGGAGATCTTCCTCGACAAATCACCCTTCTACGCCGAGTCCGGTGGTCAGGTCGGCGACACCGGGATCATCGAGACGGTCACCGGGACTGCCGAGGTGAGCGACACGAGACACGCCATCCAGGGGCTGCACGGGCACCGGGCCAGGGTGACCAGCGGCCATCTAGTCACCGGGCAGCCGGTGTCGGCTGCCATCGACTCCCCGAGGCGGGAAGGCATAAGGAAGAGCCACACCGGCACCCATGTCCTCCATTGGGCGTTGCGCGACGTGCTCGGCGACCACGCCGGCCAGGCCGGCTCCTTGGTCGAGGATGGCAGGCTGCGCTTCGATTTCTCCCACTTCTCGCAGACGGCGCCGGAGGAACTGGCCCTGATCGAGGCGGAGGTGAACCGCAAGCTCGTGGCGAACAACCAGGTCAGAACACTCATCACCAGCAAAGAGGAGGCCGAGGCGATGGGGGCCCTGGCCTTCTTCGGCGACAAGTACGGCGACATCGTCCGTGTCGTCGAGGTGGGCGAGTACTCGACGGAGTTCTGCGGCGGGACTCATACCAACACGTCGGGCCAGGTGGGCCCACTCCTCATCACCTCGGAGTCGTCTATCGGCTCCAACCTGAGAAGAGTCGAGGCACTCACCGGAATGGCTGCCTACGACCAGATCGTGGCCCTCCGCTCCAGTCTGAAGAACGCGGCAAGCCTGCTCAACGCGGGACCGGTCGACGTGCCCAATCGCATCAGCGGGCTGCTGGAGAGGCTGGCCGGCCTGGAGGAGCAGCTCGACTCCATCGCCAGCGCCCGCCGCGGTGGGGTCGCCGAAGAGCTCGCAGGCACGGCAGAGAAGATCGGGGAGGTGTCGCTGGTGGTGGCGCAACTCGAGGAGACGGGGGGCAACGAGCTGCGGGAGATCGCCCTGGGGGTGCGGGACCGGCTCGGCCCACCGGTGTTGGTGCTTCTCGGGTCGGGATCCGACGGCAAGGGAGCGCTGGTGGCGGTGGCCACGGAGGACTTGGTCGATCAGGGGGTCTCCGCCGCCGATCTGATCACGGACGCTGCCAAGGAGCTGGGCGGGGGAGGCTCGCGCGATCCTGAGTTGGCCCAGGCCGGAGGTCCTCGGGGCGACCGACTGGGGAAGGCGATGGCGACGGCACGTGATCGAGTCGAAAGGGCGCTGGGAGAGCTGTGACCCGCTATCTGGGCGTGGACTGCGGTTCGAAGCGGGTCGGTTTGGCGGTCTCGGATGCAGCCGGGATCCTGGCCAGCCCGCTCGAGGTCGTGGCGCGTGCCGAGGCACCGGCCCGGGTGGCCACTCTGGTAGAAGAGCTCGGCATCGGGGGCCTGGTCGTGGGCCTCCCCACCGGCCTCTCCGGGGGAGAGGGCAGGTCCGCAGCCGAGGCGAGGGTGCTCGGGGCGGAGTTGGCAGCCGCGACCGGTCTGCCGGTCCAGTTCGTCGACGAGCGTTTCACCTCGCGTCTCGCCGAGGAGGCCCTGATCGAGACGGGAATGCGGAGAAGACGACGTCGGGCCACGGTGGACAAGGCCGCCGCCGCCCTCATCCTCCAGGGCTTTCTCGACGAATTGGCGAAGCAGGGCACTCCGGGCCAGGCTGAAACGTTGACTCAGGACTCATGACGCTGGAACCCGTTCCCAATCAGCCCATATGGGCGCGAGCCCTCAAGATCGCGGCCGTCATCGGAGCCGTCGTCCTCGGTGGCTTCGTCGTGGTCGGGGGAGCGTCCTTTCTCGGGCGCACGGTGGGCAACGCCATTGGTCCTCAGGAGGTCACCGCTACCCCGGTCAACGTGATCCCCGGCCAGGAGGTCACCGTCGAGATCCCGTCGGGATCATCCGGCCAGGACATCGGGGCCATCCTCGCCGCCAACGGCGTGGTCCGCTCGGCGCTCGAATTCGAGGTCGCGGTGCGCAATGTGGAGGCGGCGGAACGGTTACAGGCGGGGACCTACAAGTTGGTCACCCATATGGACCCCGCCGAAGTGGTGGCGGCGCTCGTGGCCGGTCCGGCACCTGACATCTACCGCGTGACCGTGATCGAGGGGCTTCGAGTCGCGGAGATGCTGACGTCCCTCTCCGAGAGCAGCCCTCACAGCTATTCCGACTACGAGCGGGCCCTCCTGAGCGGGGAGGTGAGTACCTCGCTGCGTGAGCTCCCCGTGGAGCCCGAGCTCCGGGATTGGGAGGGCCTCCTCTTCCCCGACACCTACGAGTTCTCCACCACGGCCAGCCCTGGCGCCATCCTGCAACGGATGGCCTCGACCATGGAGCAGAGGGTGGGCAGCATCGACTGGACGGCGTGGGAGGAGCTCGGGTACACCGTCTACCAGGGGATCGTCCTGGCCTCACTAATCGAGACCGAGGTGCTCCTCGACGTCGAGCGCCCCATCGTCTCCAGTGTCATCTACAACCGTCTCGAGTTGGGGATGAAGCTCGACATCGACGCCACCGTGCTCTATGCCCTCGACACCCGGGACGTGTCCCTTTTCAACAATGAGGTCGACAGCCCCTACAACACCTACCTGGTGGCCGGTCTGCCCCCGACCCCCATCGCCGCTCCGGGCAAGGCATCACTCGAGGCGGCTGCTGCGCCCGCCGATACCGAGTTCTTCTATTACGTGCTCGCCGACCTGGACGGGAACCACGCCTTCGCCACCACTCTCGAGGAGCACAACCGCAACGTGCAGGAATCCCGGGATGCTGGTGTCCTCCCCTAGCCCCACCCCCCACTGATGCCCGCAGGGCTACGGCTCGCTCTCCTCGGCGATCCGGTGAACCACTCGCTGTCTCCCGTGATGCACAGGCAGGCGCTCGAAGACGCCGGGCTCCACGGCGAGTACCTGACGATCCAGGCCGATCAGGGTCGTCTGGAGCAGGAGGTGGGGCGGCTCCGGGCCGGGAGGCTCGACGGGGTCAATGTCACCATGCCTCTGAAGGCGGCCGCCACAGACCTGTGTGACCGGCTCACTGCCGAGGCGGGCCGGGCGGGTGCGGTGAACAGCATGAGAGCCGAACGGGGCGAGGTCGTCGGCCATTCCACCGACGTGGTCGCCTTCCACGCTTTGCTCACCGGGTGGGGTGATGTCCCCCTGCTCGTCCTGGGCGCCGGTGGCTCGGCCCGTGCCGCTCTCGCCGCGGCCGGTCCGATGAAAGTGTATGTCTCGGCCCGGAGGCGGGAGACGGCGGACCGGTTGGCCGGTCTCCATGAGCGGATGACCACCCTCGACTGGGGCGTCGCGGTGGCCGGCGCGACGTTGGTCAACGCCACCCCGCTGGGCATGAATGGTGAGCGTCTGCCCGAGGGCGTGCTGACGGTGGCGTCGGGTCTCATCGACCTCCCCTACGGGGAGAGACCCACTCCGGCGGTTGGGGAAGCGAGCGATCTGGGCATCCCGACAGTCGACGGGATCGAATTTCTCGCCCGGCAGGCTGCGGCCGCCTTCACGTGGTGGACGGGTAGGCCCGTAGACTCAGGCAGGTTGGCCGGGGCTGCCAGAAAACGTCTAAAGACCTGAGCCGATGAGACCGAAATGGAAGTCAGCCTTACGCAAAGGAGCTGAGGTGTCTCTATCTGGGAATCTGGGTTTCGTCGCCCTCGACGAAGTGTTGCGTCTGCTGAGTAGATCAAACCAGCAGGGGTCCGTCGACGTGCGTGGTGACGGCATGAGCGGACGCATCTTCATCGGCAAGCGGGGCATCGACCTCGCCACCACACTGAAGGACGAGGATCTGCGGGCCCATCTGATCCACTCCGGTCTGGTCGACGAAGTCCATCTTCGTGCGGTCGAGGCCGGCGAGACGGCGCTGGCGGCCGATGACCAGAGCGTTCCCGCCACAGTCGAGCTCCTTCGCGAGATGACGGTGGAGAGCATCCACCAGCTCACCGATCGGGGAACGCACTTCGAGGTCTACGAGCACAGCACCACTCCCTATGCCAGCCCCCGTCCCTACGAGCTCGAGGAGATCCTGGCCGCGGCGCGCCGCCGGGCCGAGGACTGGAAGATGGTGAGGCGGACCGTCCCCGACTTGGGCATGAGCGTGGACTTCAACCGCGATCTCGGCGACCGTGAGGAAGTCAAGGTGGCGGCCGACGCCTGGAAGGTGCTCAGCGAGATCGGTGCCGGATCGTCCGTGGCCCAGATCGCCGACCGTCTCGGGACGACCGACTTCTGGGCGGCCCGAATCGTCGCCGATCTCGCCGGCAAGGACCTGATCACGCTGACCAACGGCCATGTGGAGGCTGAAGAGGACGAAGATTCGATGGCCCAGCCGGCGTGGGAGGATGCCGCCGAGGAGCCGGAGGCCACCGACGAAGGTCCGTATCCGGGACCTTATGACACTCCGGAGGACGCCGGGGACGCCGAGGACGCCGGGGACGCCGAGGACGCCGAGGACGCCGGGGACGCCGAGGAGGCCGAGGAGTCCCCTGCGCCCAGTCGTCACAACGAGTCGTGGTGGGAGGATCCGAAGGCATCGAAGGGCGAGGATGACGACTCCGAGGTCGAGGAAGACACCGAAGCCTTCTTGGAGAAGGTCTTCTCGGAGCTCGAGGAGACCGAGGAGGACCACGAGGGCCATGGCCTGCTCCGCCGTCGCCGTCTCGGGGCCTTGCGCGACCTGACCGGCGACTCTTAGACCAGCCCGGGGACGGCCGGCCCCTAGTGGCCCGTCCACTAGCTTGGCCCGCCGTGATCTTCCTGATCGGAGCCGTTGGTTTCGCCATCGGCCTCGCCGCCCATGATCTCGCCCTTCAGGCGCTCGACGACGAGCACGCGCTTCGCCCGTTCAGCGGCACTTGCCCCGCTTGCCGGTCAGACCGGGGCTGGCTGCGGTTCCGTTGCACGCGCTGTAGCCGCACCGTGGGCAGGGAGGCTCTCCTCGCCGTCGGCACGACCGTGGCCGCGGTTCTCTTCGCCGGCACAATCGGTCTGAACTGGGCCCTGCTCGCCTATCTGGGCTTCCTGCTGTTGACCGCTGCCCTGCTGGTGACGGACATCGAGGCTTTTCGCATCGTCGACCGGCTCAACTTGCGCGGAAGTGCCGCGGTTGCCCTGGGGCTCGCCGTCCTCTCCCTCGTCGACGGTGAGGGCGGTCCGCTCGTGAGAGCACTTCTCGGCGCGGCTGCTTACTTCGCCGGGTCCTTCGCTCTCTGGCTGCTGGTCCGTGGCCGGGGATTTGGGGCCGGGGACGTCAAGCTGGCCCCCCAGCTCGGCTTGTTCACCGCCTATGTCTCATGGGGCACGTTGGGCTGGGCAGTCTTCGCCACTGCCATCCTCGGCGGCATCCTCGCCTTGCTCATGGTCTCGATCGGGAGGGCGGGCATGAAAACCGAGCTTCCCTACGGCCCTCCGATGATCCTGGGAGCCTGGGTGGCGATCGCAGTGGCCGGCATGGACGGCTTCCCGCTGCCCTCCTGAGGACTCCTAGCATCACTGGCGATGCTCAGGTTTCTCACCGCCGGGGAGTCCCACGGGCCGGGGCTGGTGACGATCGTCGAGGGCCTCCCCAAGGGGATTGCGGTCACCGCAGAACACCTCACCGCCGAACTGGCCCGACGACGCCAAGGGCACGGCCGCGGGGGGAGGATGAACATCGAGGAGGACCAGCTCGAGATTCTCGGCGGCATCCGGCACGGCCGCACCCTGGGGTCCCCGGTAGCCGTGGTAGTCAGGAACACCGAGTGGCCCCGCTGGCAGGAGGTCATGGGTATCGCGCCCGGAGTGGGGGGCAACCCGGTCACCCGCCCCCGGCCCGGGCACGCCGACCTGGCCGGCATGGTCAAGTACGGCACCGATGACGCCCGCGACATCCTGGAGAGGGCCTCGGCACGGGAGACCGCGGCGCGGACCGTGGCCGGAGCCCTCGCCAAGAGGATGCTGTCGGTGCCCGGGATCACGGTTGTGAGCCATGTGGTGGCCATCGGCGAGATTGAGGGCGACGGCGCCACGCCCGGAGTCGCCGACATCGAGGCCATCGACTCCAGCCCGGTTCGTTGCCTCGACCCCGCGGCGAGTGCGGCCATGGTCGAAGCCATTGACCGGGCGCGGGAGGAGAAGGACACCCTGGGCGGGATCTTCGAGGTGATCGCACACGATGTCCCCTACGGGTTGGGATCACACGTGCACCACGACCGGCGGCTCGACGGGATGCTGGCCGGAGCCTTGATGTCGATCCCCGGGATCAAGGGGGTGGGGATCGGGGACGGGTTCGATCTCGCGGCGCTTCGGGGATCGAAGGCCCACGACGAAATCCATCCCGGGGAGTCTCGCCCCGGCCGGGCGAGCAATCGCTCGGGGGGCATTGAGGGGGGCATGAGCAACGGGGAGCCGGTGAGGGCCCGTGCCGCGATGAAGCCGCTCTCCACCCTGATGGCCCCTCTGAGCACGGTGGACGTGGCGAGTGGGGAGCCTGCCCAGGCGGTCAGGGAGAGATCCGACGTCTGTGCCGTGCCCGCGGCCGCAGTGGTTGGTGAGCAGATGGTTGCCTGGGTCCTGGCTTCGGAGCTGCAGCGGAAGTTCGGGGGCGACACCGTCGACGAGCTGGCCCGGGCGGTGGCGTCCTTCTCGCGGTCGGTGGAGGATCGGTTCACACGGTGACAATGTGGCTGGTGGGGATGATGGGCTCGGGAAAGACCCGGGGGGGCCGACTCGCGGCCACTCGTCTCGGTGTCGGCTTTGCCGACACCGATGAGGAGGTCGCCCGTTTGGCCGGCCGGCCAGTAGCCCGTATCTGGGCGTCGCGAGGAGAAGAAGGGTTCCGCGATCTGGAGAGGGATGCGGTATCGAGCTTGGCTGGTTTCGCGGGAATCGTCGCGACGGGTGGGGGAGTGATCCTCGACGAGGGGAATCGCGGGATCATGTCGTCGGGCCGGGTGGTCTGGCTCCGCGCCTCACCCAGGGCCCTCGCCGCCAGGGTGTCAGGCACGGAGAGACCCCTGCTCCACGCCGGCAGTCCCGATGTGGAGACGCTCACCCGCATCCTCGCGGACAGAGAAGAGTTGTACCGCGCCATCGCCCAACACGAAATGGACACCGAGGGCCTCGAGGTCGACGAGGTGGCCCACAGAATCGAGTCGCTGTGGAACGGGTGACCGTCGCTGGCTGCGAAGTCCTGGTGGGCCGGGGCCTTCCGGTCCCCGTGCTCCCCGCCCGGGAGGGGCGTCGGCGAGTGGCGATCCTCACCCAACCGGCGGCCACCCCGCGGGCTCTCGAGGTTGCCCGGCTGGCCCGGGTCGAGAGTGACATCGAGTGTGAGGTGATCGGCCTTCCGGACCGGGAAGAGGCCAAGACGCTGGAAGTGGCGGCCTCGGTCTACGAGGCTTTGGCCCGGTTTGGCCTCGCCCGACCCGACACCGTGGCAGGGGTGGGGGGTGGATCGGTCACCGACCTCGCCGGTTTCGTTGCCGGGACCTGGTTGCGCGGAGTAGAGGCAGTTCACTTCCCCACGACACTCCTCGGAGCTGTGGACGCCGCGATCGGGGGCAAGACCGGGGTCAATCTCGCTGGCAAGAACCTTGTCGGCGTGATATGGCACCCGACCCGAGTGACCATCGACATCGATCTGCTCGAGGCCCTCCCGATCCCGCTCCTCAGGGAGGGGATGGCGGAGGCGCTCAAGACCGGTCTCGTGGGCGATCCCGGACTGTGCGAGGCCCTCGTTGCCCATGGGCTGGACGCCGAGCTCGAAGAGGTGGTACTTCGCTCGGTGCGGGTCAAGGCAGGAATAGTCGACGAGGACGAGGCAGAGAAAGGCGTCCGCGCCCATCTCAACTTCGGGCACACGATCGGTCACGCCGTCGAGTACGCCTCCTCCCTGTCTCACGGCGAGAGTGTCTCCGTGGGCATGGTGGCGGCCGCGGAAGTGTCCCGGCATGCGCTCGGGTTCCGGGACACCGACATGGTGCGCTCCGCCCTCGCCTCCATGGAGCTGCCTACTCATGTCGACGGGCTTGATGCGGCGCGGGTGCGCGACCTCCTGCGCCACGACAAGAAGCGAGACGAGCACGGACTGCGCATGGTCCTTCTCCGGGAGGTTGGGGTTCCCGTCGTAGAGAGCGTCGGGGCCGAGGAGATCGAGATCGGGCTGGCGGCGGTAGGGCTATGAGCTGGGTACCGTCCCGCCACGACAGCGAGACATCGACATGATCAGCACCAACGACGTGAGACCGGGCATGGCGCTCGCGCTGGACGACGGTCTGTTCTCGATAGTTGAGCATCAGCACGTGAAACCAGGCAAGGGAAAGGCCTTCGTGCGCATGAAGCTGAAGAAGATCGAGACCGGGCAGGTGATGGAGCGGACCTTCCGCGCCGACGAGAACGTGAGCCAGGCCATCATCGACCGGCGGGACCACCAGTATCTGTACCGGGACGACCTCGGCTACCACTTCATGGACCTGGAGCACTACGGCCAGATCGTCCTCCAAGCCGAGGACGTGTCGGATGCCGCCCCCTATCTGGTGGACGGGATGGCGGTCAGCATCTCCATGTTCGACAGAATCCCCGTGGGCGTCGAGCTGCCGGCATCGGTCGAGCTGGAGGTGGCCTATGCGGAGCCGGCGGTGAGGGGAGACACCAGGACCGGGGCCACGAAGCCGGTGAGGCTGGAGACCGGGCTCGAGATCCAGGTGCCGCTGTTCGTCGAAAAGGGCGACCGGGTGAAGGTGGACACCCGGACCGGGGAGTACCTGACCCGGGCATGAGCCGGGGCGCGCCGGCAGCGACCATCCCCGCGCGGCTCACGGTCACCGAGCTCGCGGAGGCCATTGGCGTGACGCCCGAGGCGGTGAGGACGATCCTCGAGACCCGCGACGAGCCCGGGTCTCCCAATGATGTGATCCCGGGAGACCTGGCCATGTCGGTGGCGGCGGAACTCGGCGTCGTGGTCGTTGTCGAGCCCAGGGATCTCGCTCTCGAGCACCTCTACGAGTTGGAGACGAGGGGTGAGATGGGCCCATCCCCTGGGGGCAGGGCGGGATGGATCAGCCAGGGGGTTGCCGCCGGTCTCGACGAGCTCGACGGGATGATCGAGCAGGTGTCGGAGCATTGGAGCGTCTCCAGGATGCCGCTCATCGACCGGAACGTGCTTCGGATCGCGTTGTTCGAGCTCAGGGAGGACCCCGAGACCCCCACCGCGGTCATCGTGTCCGAGGCGGTCCGTCTCGCCCGCACCTATTCGACGGAGCGGTCGGGGCCGTTCGTCAACGGGGTTTTGGCCACTCTCGCCCGAGAGGTACGCGGCTGATTGCGCCAACCTTCCCGAGAACCGGCTATCGTCGCCTCGACCTTTAAGGACTGGTCCAGCGAGGCCGGGAAGGAGTCGCGGCGATGCCGCAGGTGATGAACGGCGAAGACATGCGGCGCGCCGTCCATCGCATCTCCCACGAGATTCTGGAGACTCATCGTGGCGCCGAGGGGCTCGTCCTCGTGGGGATCCACACCCGAGGGGCCCATCTCGCTCACTGGCTGGCCGAGACCCTGGAGCGATTCGAGGGAAGCCCGGTTCCGGTGGGGGAGCTCGACATCACCTCCCACCGCGACGACCGGGATCTGCGCCATCCTCGCCGGCCCAAGGAGAGTCATGTGCCGGTGGCGATTCGGGGAAGTCACGTCATCCTGGTCGATGACGTCCTCTATACGGGTCGCACGGTGCGTGCCGCCCTGGACGCCCTCGCCGAGTTGGGACGGGCCGACAGCACCGAGCTGGCGGTGCTCGTCGACCGGGGCCACCGGGAGCTTCCCATCAGGGCGGATTATGTAGGGAAGAACATCCCCACGTCGAGGGACGAGACGGTGCGGGTCAGGCTCGAAGTCCCCGACGGCGAGAACGGCGTCTGGCTGCAGCGAAGCGAGGCGGCATGAAGTCCCTGATCAGCGTGGCAGACCTTTCGAAGGGCGATCTGGAGCGTCTCATCTCCCGAGCCATCGGCTTCGCCGAGGGACGGGAGGGGCCGGCGGGGAACCTCCACGGGAAGACTGTGGGCACCGTGTTCTTCGAGCCTTCCACCCGCACCCGTCTCTCCTTCGAGTTGGCCTCGAGGCGCCTCGGTGCCGAGATCGTGAGCTTCGACCTGGCCGGGTCTTCGGCGTCGAAGGGCGAGTCGGAGAAGGACACTCTGCTCACCCTGGCCGCCATGGGGCCGGAGATCCTGGTGGTCCGACACCACGCCGACGGCTTTCCCGAGCGGGCTATGGAGTGGACGGGGCGGGCGGTGGTCAACGCCGGGGACGGGCGCAACGAGCACCCCACCCAGGCGATGCTCGATGCGGTCACCCTGATGCGCCGATTCGGGACGGTCGAGGGGCTGGTCGTCGCTCTTATCGGCGACATCGCCCACAGCAGGGTGGCGGGGAGCCTGATGAAGATGATGCCCGTGCTCGGCGCCGATGTGGTCCTCGCCGGCCCTCCCGAGCTCCTTCCCGAAGTGTCACCGTTCCCGGTCGCGGGGGGACTCGACGACCTACTCGGGAAGGTCGACGTGATCTACCTGCTCAGGGTGCAGCGGGAGCGAGGGGCAGAGACCGACGAGGAATACCACGAGGGATGGGGCCTCGACGGAGCGAGGGCGTCGAGGATGAGACCCGAGGCGGTGGTGATGCACCCGGGGCCGATCAACCGCGGGGTTGAGATATCCGGAGACGTCGCCGATGGGCCCCGTTCCCTGATCCTGGACCAGGTGGCCAACGGTGTGCCTACCCGGATGGCCGTCCTGGCCGAGATCGCGGAGACGCTGCGATGATCGTCATCGTGGGCGGGTCGATACTCACCCCGGCGGGGATTATCCGCAGCGACGTCCTCGTCGTCGACGGCGTTGTTGCCTCCGTCCAGTCTGGCGTGGACACCCAGGGGGTAACTGTCCTGGATGCTTCCGGATGCCTCGTGGGACCAGGTTTCGTAGACCTCCACACCCATCTTCGCGATCCCGGGCAGACCTGGAAGGAGGATCTGAGCACCGGATCGGCCGCGGCCGCCGCCGGCGGGTTCACCGCGATCACGGCGATGCCCAACACCGACCCCCCCCTCGACGATCCCAAGCTTCTCGCCGATGTCTCCGCCCGGGGCCGGGACATCGGCCTGACCGACATCGCAGTGGCGGCCACAGTGACCAGGGGCCGGGCCGGCGAGGAGGTGGCCCCTCTGGAGGATCTCTACCAGGCTGGGGCGCGTCTCTTCACCGACGACGGCGATCCCGTCGCCAACGCGGCGGTGCTGGCCGAGGCCCTGCGGCGTCTGCAGCGTCTACCGGGCGGCGTCCTGGCCCAGCACGCCGAGGACCGGGCGACGGCCACCGGAACGGCCCGTCCTGCCGGGGCCGCGGAGGAGGGCATGGTGCGCCGGGACCTGGAGGTGCTCCGGGAGGTGGGGGGTCGCTACCACTGCCAGCACGTCTCCTCTGCAGGCACCGTGGCGTTGCTGCGCCGAGCGCGAGCGGAGGGTCTCGAAGTGACCGCGGAGGCCACCCCCCATCACCTCACTCTCGACAACGGCGGCGCGGACCGGACCGACTCCAACTTCAAGATGTACCCGCCGCTCCGTGCCCCTCACGACAGGGAGGCCCTCGTCGGGGCGGTGAGGGAAGGCGTCATCGACGCGGTGGCCACCGACCACGCGCCTCACCGGGACGAGGAGAAGGCGGTTGGGTATGAGTCTGCTCCGCGGGGGGTGATCGGCCTTGAGACGGCGGCGTCGGCGGTCTGGGAGACAGTGGCCGAGCCCCTGCGCTTCTTCGAGTTGCTCGCCATTGCCCCGGCGCGCATCGCCGGGCTCTCCGGGCAGGGTCAAGCGATACGGCCCGGGATACCCGCCAACCTGGTCGTGTTCGACCCCGCCGCAAGTTGGGTTCCCCGACAGTTCGCCTCCCGCTCCAGGAACAGCCCCTTTCTGGGGAGGGAGATGGTGGGAGTGGTCAGGGCCACCGTGTATCAGGGGCGGATCACCCACGGGGCCCCGAGTTGAGCCGTCGCGCCCTGCTGGCCACAGCCGACGGCGAGATCTTCACCGGGGAGGCAGTGGGTGCGGAGGGGATCGCCATTGGTGAGGCCGTGTTCAACACCTCGATGACCGGGTACCAGGAGATCCTCACCGATCCGTCTTACGCCGGGCAGGTGGTGGTGATGACCAGCCCGCACATCGGCAACTATGGGGTGGTGGGAGCCGACTCCCAGTCCTCCTGGCCGGCGGTCGCCGGATTCGTCATGCGCTCATTGGCGAGACGCCATTCCAGCTGGCGGGCCGAAGCCGGTCTCGACGAGTACCTGGCCGAGATGGGGGTGGTGGGGTTGTCCGAGGTTGACACCCGGAGACTCACCCGACATCTTCGCGATAGAGGGGCCATGCCCGTGGCTCTCGGCTCCGGGGTCGACGAAGCCGAGTTGAGGGTGGCCGCGGCCGCCGCGCCCGGCATGGAGGGGATGGACCTGGCCTCGACCGTGACCACCAAACAGCGCTACCGGCTGACGCCGGAGGCGCCGAGCCGGGGCAGGGTGGTTGCCGTCGACCTGGGGATGAAGACCGACATCCTCCGCAACCTGACCGGCCGAGGCTTCGAGGTCGAGGTGGTCCCCGCCGGAACTGGGGCCGACGAGATCCTCGAAGCGGGCCCCGCCGGTGTCTTCCTCTCCAACGGGCCCGGGGACCCCGAGCCCCTGGTACAGGTGACCGCGACTGTCGCCCACCTGATCGGCCGGGTCCCCATCTTCGGGATCTGTCTCGGCCACCAGGTGTTGGGTCTGGCCCTCGGCGCCCGCACCTTCAAGCTGAGGTTCGGTCATCACGGAGGCAACCACCCGGTGCGCAGGCTCGAGGACGGCCGGGTCGAGATCACCGCGCAGAATCACGGCTTCGCCGTCGACCTGTGGCCGCTCGCCGGATCGTCGCCCCCAT
>Ga0299913_10001428_pt1 | contig 17617 bp, 19 predicted proteins | sample RVTome_9_FD_201360 | JGI IMG/M metagenome (GOLD analysis project Ga0299913, IMG submission 201360) | Soil microbial communities from uranium-contaminated site in the Upper Colorado River Basin, Wyoming, United States - RVT155D38 (version 2) ... | reverse complement strand
CCGCCGGCTGCTCCTCCCGCACGACCGCGTCCGGGTGGAAGCGGTGCTGGCCGACCGTGCTCCCGGCCGGGCCGGAGAAGACGCCGGTCTGGAGCGACGAGACGCGCACCTCCCCGTCGAGCTCCGGGCACCAGGGCTCCTGGTCGGCGGTGACGAGCAGCCGCAGGCGCCCGCCGCCCACCTCGTAGCGCGCCGCGGCCCGCTCGCGCGAGCTCCACTGCGGCAGGTACCAGGGCAGCCACCGCGCGCGGTCGAGCTCCGGCCCGTCGAACGTGTCCTCGAACTCGAGCTCGAGCCTCACGTGCGCGCCCGCGAGGCCGGCCGCGCCCACGCCTGCAGGACGCAGGTTGGCACGCGCGCGTGCACGACGGCCGGCGGATTCGCGGCGCGGTACGCGCCCGGGGAGAGCCCGAACGCCCGGCCGAAGCTCGTCGTGAACGAGCCGACGCTTCGCAGGCCGACGAGGAAGCAGATCTCCGTCACCGTGCGGTCGGTGTGCCGGAGGAGCGCGGCGGCCCGCTCGAGCCGCCGCGTCAGGAGGTACTGGTGCGGCGGCTCGCCGAATGCGTGCCGGAACTCCCGGCTGAAGTGCGCCGGCGACAGCCGCGCCGCCCGCGCGAGCGTCGCCACGTCGAGCGGCTCGCGGTAGCGCGCGTCGATCAGGTCCTTCGCGCGGAGCAGGTGCCGCGCGGGAGGCGCGAACGTCGCCACCGGCTCAGTATCGCTCGTTCCGCTGCACGATCCGCATCTGGTTGCCGAATGGGTCGCGGATCCCCGCGTCGATCCCGTACGGCTGCTCGGTCGGCTCCTCGGTGAACTCGACGCCCCTCGCGCTGAGCTCCTCGTGCGTCCCGCGGACGTCTTCCGTCCCGAACATGACGCCCGGCGACGCGCCCTTCGCGAGCACCTCCTCGAGCTTCGCCTTCGTCTCCTCGTCGAAGACGGGCGGGCCCGGGATCGCGAGGAGCGTGATCGAGACCTCCTCCTGGCCTGGCACGCCGACCGTGAGCCAGCGGAAGCCGCCGAACTCGGGGAGCGAGACGTCCTCGCGCACCTCGAGGCCGAGCTTCTCGGTGTAGAAGGCGAGCGCCTCGTCCTGATCCGTCACCCACATGGTCGCGTGCGTCAGCTTCGTGAGCATTTCTCGTCCTTTCGTTCGAGGGTCGCGGGCACGCTAGTCCGGCCGGGCGCCTTCGTCTTCTCCAAACCTGCTCACCCGTCCACGTGGCCGTCCAGCCCGAGCCGGGCGAAGGCGTCTGCGGCGCGGGCGAGCAGCGCCTCGTCCTCGCGCACCCGGCCGAGCGCGCGCAGGAGGAACGGCTCGAGGTACGTCCCGCGCCGCGGCGCCGGCCACGCCTCGAGGTCGGCCCGCCGGCCGAGGGCCGCGAGCGCGTCGAGTCGCGCCGACTCGGTCGAGAGGAGGAGCCAGGCGCGGTGCCAGCCGCGGTCCGGCAGCGGCTCCGCGACGAGCCGCTCCACGATGTCGAGCTCGCCGCGGACGAGCGCGAGCCTGATCCGCGGCGTGTCGAGCGTGTGGCCGAAGCCCTCGACTCCGAACTCGTCCGCCAGTGTCTCGAGCTCCGCCGCGCGCCCCGGATCGCCGAGGCGAAGCTCCGCGAGCGCCGAGACGAGCAGGATGCGGGGGCTTCGCATGCACGGGGTCTCGCGGTTCCGGAGCACGACGGGCTCGAGGCGCGGGCCGAGCGCGCGGATCGCCCTCCAGCCGCCGACGAGCTCCTCGAGCTCGGTGAGGACGGCCAGCCCGTGAATCCGGTGGTGGGGCGTGAGCCCATCCACGATCGCGTCGTGGATCGCCGCGAGCCGCCGCGCCTCGGTGAAGTAGCCGAGCCAGACGCAGCCGGTCACGGGCGCGTAGTGGATGTCCGCGACGTGGTCGGGGTCGTGGATCTCGTCGAGGAGCTCGAAGCGGCGCTCCTCGAACGCGCGCCCGAGATCCCGCTCGCCGCTGACCCACATCGTGATCGCCCGCGCGTCCCAGGCGTACGAGCGGAGCTCGGCGTCGCCGAGGCGTGCGGCGATCCGGCTCGCCTCCCGGGCCTCTTCCTGCGAGCCGTGGGGCGCCCAGACGCAGCGGGCGACCAGCGCCCGCGCCCGGGTCGCGCTCTCCGGCGCGGCCAGTTCGAGCGCGCGGTCGATCCAGCCGTCGACGAGCTCCCGCTCGGGGCGCCGGCGCCACATGCCCGTCCGGAGCGCCGTCTCGAGCGAGAGGTCGGCGTAGAGCTCGGCGCAGGTCGCGCGGTCGGGCGCGAGGGCGATCGCGGCCATGCTCGCCTCGAGGAACGCGTCGCCGTCATGGCGGAGGGCGTGCGCGCGGGCGATGCGGCGGCGGAGATCGAGCTCGGTTGCCTCCTCGGGGCTGAGCTCGACCGCGCGCTCGAGCAGCGCGACCGCGTCGTCGAGCTCGTAGCGGCGGACGGCGAGCTCGGCGGCGCGCCGCAACCAGTGGATCGCCCGCTCGCCCACCTCACCGTCGTCGTCGCCGGGCCGGACGGCGCTCGCGTAGTGGTGCGCCAGGAGCGAGGCGTGCTCGTCGCGCCCGCCGCCCGTACGCTCGAGCCACCTGGCAAAGACGGCGTGCAGGCGGGCGCGGTCGGCCGTCGTGAGCGTCCCGTACGCGACCTCCCACGTGAGCGCGTGCTTGAAGGTGAACTCGTCCTCGCCCTCGAGCGTCGAGGCGGGGCTGCGCCGGACGAAGTCTCGCGCCTCGAGCACCGAGAGGTCGGGGGAGGCGCCGCCGAGCAGCTCGAGCACCGGGCCGCGCCAGAACGCGCGCCCGATCACCGCCGCGGCCTGCAGCGCGGCCTTCTCCGCCGTGGGGAGGAGGTCGATGCGCCCGGCCAGGACTCCTTGCACCGAGTCAGGGATCCGCGTCGTGAACGGAGCGGCCCGCACAAGCTCCTCGAGGAAGAACGGGTTGCCCTCGGCACGGTCCAGCACCTCGCCGCGCAGGACGGGCGGCACGGAGCCGCCGCCGGCCAGCTCGAGCAGCCGCTCCGCGTCGGCGCGCCGGAGCGGCTCGAGCCAGATCGTCGCCGCGCCCGGGTCTCGTCCCCAGGCCGGGTGCGTCGCGACGAGCTCCGGGCGCGCGGTGCCAACGACGAGGAGCGGCCCGCTCGCCTCCCGCCGCAGGCGCCGGACGAGGTCCAGCAGCGGATCGTGCGCCCAGTGCAGGTCCTCGAGGACGAGGACGACCGGCCCGTCCTCGGTCCGCCTGCCGAGGAAGCCCGTCCAGGCCCGCTCGAGCTGCTCGCGGGCGGCGAGCGGATGCAGATCCGGCAGGACGTCGAGGCCGAGCGTGAGCCCGAGCACCTGGTCCTCGCCGAGCCTCGCGAGCACCTCCTCGTGCCTGTCGTGCTCGACGACGCCGAGCTCCTCGCGCAGGACGTCCGCGAGCGGTTCGTACGCGCCGCCCCGGCCGTAGGGCAGGCAGCGTGCCACGCGGATTCGCGCCACGGGCGCCTCGTTCGCGAGGAGGTCGCGAAGGGCCTCGACGAGCCTTGTCTTGCCGACGCCGGCGTCGCCCGCGACGGTGACGAGGTGGGGGCGACCCTCGTCGGCGCAGGCCCGGTACGCGGCGGCGAGGGCGGCGATCTCGCGGCGGCGTCCCACGAGCGCGGCGCGCCGGTCGGCTCCGCGGCTGCGGCCGCCGGCCTGGACCGCGCGCGACCCGTCCTCACGCGGGGGACCGAGCTCGCAGGAGCGCTCGACCATCGTCGCGAGCCGCGGCCCGACGAGGATCGCGCCCGGCTCGGCCGCCTCGGCGAGCCGGGTCGCGCCCGAGACGACGGCGCCTACGACCGACGAGCCGCGGCCGCCGGGCGCCACGATCGCGTCGCCCGACTCGAGGCCCATCCGCACGGCGTCGCCGGCGCGATCCCGGGTCGCGAGCGCCGCGTGGAGCGCCCGGACGGCGTGGTCTTCCCGCGTGGAGGGAACGCCGAACGCGGCCGTGATCGTCTCGCCGACGACGGCCTCGATCCGGCCGCCGGCCGCCTCGACCTCCGCCTCGGCGATCGCATGCAGCCTGTCGAGGAGCTCGCGCGCCCGCTCGGGATCCGGCGCGGACGGCGCCGCGATGCGCAGGGCGAGCACGGTGACGAGCTTCAGCTCGTCGCGGACGGGGGCGGCCCCGGGGATGGGCTCGGTCCCGGGCAGGTCGAGCCGCGGGTCCTGGCGGAGGATCGCGCGCTCGAGCTCCTGGAGGGCGACGCCGGGCTCGATCCCCAGCTCCTCGACGAGCCGCTCGCGCCCCGCCCGGTAGGCGGCGAGCGCCTCGGCCTGGCGGCCGGAGCGGTAGAGCGCTGTCATGAGCTGGCCGCGGAGGCGCTCGCGCAGCGGATGCTCGGCGACGAGGGCCTCGAGCTCGGGCGTGATCGCGACGTGGCGCCCGAGGGCGAGCTCGGCCTCCGTGAGCTCCTCCACGGCCGCGAGCCGAAGCTCGCGCAGGCGCGCGATCTCGGCCTGGGCGAAGGCCTCGTAGGCCACGTCGGCGAGGGGCGGCCCCCGCCAGAGCGCGAGCGCCGCGTGCAGAGTCTCGACCGCGCGCGCCGCGTCCCCGCCGAGCCGGGCCTCGCGGCCCTCGGCGAGGAGCGCCTCGAAGCGGCGCGCGTCGAGCTCCGCGTCGGCGGCCTCGAGCACGTAGCCGGGGGCGCGAGTGACGAGCCGAGCCCCGCCCTCGCCGAGCGTCCGGCGAAGCTGCGAGACGCGGACGCGGAGCGCGGCCTTGCCGCTTCCGGGCGGGGTTCCGCCCCAGAGCTCGTGGAGGAGGACGTCCTCCGGCACGACCTCGTTCGCCCGGATCAGGAGCGCTGCGAGGAGCGCACGCTGCTTCTCGCCCCGCAGCGGGACCGAACGCCCCCCGTCGAGGGCCTCCAGCGGCCCCAGGACGCGAAACTCCATCGACTCTCGGCCGGAACGGTACACATCGTTCGCGTGCCGTTACCGCCTCGTTACCGGCCGTCGCGAACCTGGCCGCGTCAACGAGCAAAGGAGGAAGCAATGCCGACGATGACGCGCGAGCCGACGACCGCCGCCCTGCGGCTGGGGAGCACGGCTCCGGACTTCGAGGCGATGACGACCGAGGGGCCGATCCGGTTCCACGAGTGGATCGGCGACTCGTGGGCCGTCCTCTTCTCCCACCCGAAGGACTTCACTCCCGTCTGCACCACCGAGCTCGGCGCCATGGCGAAGCTGAAGCCGGCGTTCGAGCGGCGCGGCGTGAAGATCCTCGGCCTCTCCGTCGACCCGGTCGAGAGCCACGAGGCGTGGGCGGTCGACATCCAGGAGAGCCAGGGCCGGCGCCCGAACTTCCCGATCGTCGCCGACACGGACTTCGCCGTGTCGAAGCTCTACGGGATGCTCCCGGAGTCGACGAGCGGCGACCCGCTCGAGCGCACGCCGGCGGACAACCAGACCGTCCGCACGGTCTTCGTGATCGGGCCGGACAAGGCGATCAAGCTCATGCTCGCCTATCCGATGACGACCGGCCGGAACTTCGAGGAGATCCTGCGGGCGATCGACTCGCTCCACCTGACCGCGACGCACCGGCTCGCCACGCCCGCCAACTGGCGCCGCGGCGAGGAGGTCGTGATCACGTCGGCGGTCTCGGACGAGGAGGCGGCGAAGCTCTTCCCCGGCTACCGGCGGGTGCTGCCGTACCTGCGGCTGACCGCGCCGCCCGCGGGCTGAGCGGGGCGCTGGGCCGGGAGGCCGTCCGCCTCCCGGCTCATCCGCCGCTGATCGCCGCGATCACGTCGATGCGGGCGCTCGAGGCGAGCGGCGCGTCGAGCCCGGCGCGCTCGCCGTCCACGTAGACGTGGATGTGGCTGCGGAGCACGGGCCCCGGCTCGCAGAGGCGGTCGCGGATCCCGGGCCAGCGCTCCTCGAGCCGGTCGAGCGCCTGGCCCACGGTCGCAGCCTCGAGCTCCAGCCGGCGGGGCAGCCCGGGAAAGAGCGGCGGGAGCGTCGCCGGCAGGCGGACCTGGACACTCATTCGACGAACGCCACCTCGACGGACATGATCCCGGGCAGGTAGCTCGCGATCTCCGTCCAGCTCTCGCCCTCGTCGTCGCTCGCGAAGAGCTGCCCCGTGCTCGTGCCGAAGTAGAGCCCCGGGGTGTCGCGTGCGTCGATCGCCATCCCCTCGCGCAGCACGCCGACGTGCGCGTCGCGCTGCGGCAGCCCGTCGTCGAGCCGCTCCCACGAGGAGCCCGCGTCGCGCGTACGCCAGACGGCGGCGCGCCCGCCCGGCATCGTGCGCCCGTGCCCAGGGTCGACCGGGATCACGTAGAACGTGTCGCGGTCGTGCGGGTGCGCGGCGGCGGCGAAGCCGAACTCGGTCGGGAGCCCCTCCGTGATCTCCGTCCAGGAATGCCCGCCGTCGTCGCTTCGGTGCATGCCGACATGGTTCTGCTGGTAGAGGCGGGTCTCGTCCACGGGGGACATGACGAGCTTGTGCACGCAGTAGCCGACGCGCGGGTCCTCGAGCGGCCAGTCGGCGCGCAGGCCCTCGTTGCGCGGCATCCACGAGCCGGCGTCGTCCTCCGTCTCGAAGATCCCGACACCCTGCACGATCGCCCAGTAGTGCGCGGGGTCCTCCGGATGCGGCAGGACCGCCGGCACGCCGAGGTTCCCGGGCGGCTGGTTCGCCGGGTCGTTCCACTTGTCGCTCCCCGGCTGGCCCTCGAGACGGGAGAGGAGCGACCAGGTCTCGCCGCCGTCGCGGCTCTCGAAGATGCCGGGGTTCTCGGCGCCGGCGAAGACCCGGCCGGGGGCGGCGGTCAGGCCCGAGACCTTCGAGAGCTTGAGGCCGTCCTCTTCGTACGCGAGCCCCTCGCTCGACTGCTGCCAGGTCTCGCCGAGGTCGCGGCTGCGCCAGACGCTCGCGCCGTGCCACGCGCTCGCGGCCGCGGCGTAGATCGTCCCGGCCTCCGCGTCCCAGACCGCGTGGTACACCGGCCAGCCCTCGCAGTACGGGCCGCGCGTCGTCCACTCGCCGCCGCCCACGTCGCGCTCGAGCAGGAAGCACCCCTTCCGAGTGCCGGCCATCACGATCGTCTTCGCCATCGAGCCACCTCCGCACGCGTTCGTTTCAGGGAGTCTCCACCCTGTAGACGAACGGCGCCGCGAAAAATCACCGGTCCCGCCGTTAGCGCATCGTTATCGCCGCGCGGCATCCTCCCGTTGTGAACGCGAGCACGATCGACGCGCACGTCCTCGACCCGGAGGGAGCGCACCTCGGGGCTCTTCTTCGCCTGGCGGACGTTCGCGGCGCCCGCGTCCTCGAGATGGGCAGCGGCGACGGCCGCCTCACCGTCGGGCTCGCCCGCGCGGGCGCGACCGTGCTTGCGTTCGACCCCGACTCCGAAGCTGTCGAACGCGCCCGGAGAACCCTTCCGGCCGACCTCGAAGACCGCGTCGCCTACCGTGCCGCGTCCGCGCAGGGGCTCGAGATCGAGCCGGGCGCCTTCGACCTCGTTGTCTTCTCCTGGTCGCTCTGATGCGTCCCGCCGGAGGACGTCGTGGACGTCCTGAGTCGGATGGTTCGCGCCGGCGCGCCGGGCGGGGCGGTCCTCGACCTCCAGGTGATCCGGCCCGGCCCGCGGGTCGAGGTCGACGGACGCGTCCTTTGCGCGCTCGGGGGCGAGACGCTCCTCGCACGCGCCGACGCGGCGACGGCCGCGGTGGACGCACGGATCGAGGCAGGAGACCTCGTCGAGGAGGCGGTCGACGACCACGACGTGCTCCGCCATCACCGCGACGGACCGTCGCTCCTCGAGCACTGGTCGGAGAAGGAACGGCGGGTTCCGCCGGCGTGCGCGGCGCGGCTGCAGACGCTCGCGCGCCCGTGTGTCGTCCGCGAGCGGTGCCGCCTTCGCCGGCTGCGGATCCGCGTCCGCTAGGCCGTCGCGAAGCGCTCGGCGGCGCGGGCCTTCGCCTTGGCCGCCTCGACCTCGCGGTCCTTCGGCGGCGCGTTCGTGACGAGCTCGCCGAGCAGCCGCGCGGAGATCGCCGCGACGTCGTCCACCGCCCGCTCGAACGCCGGGGCGTTCGCCTGCGACGGATTCGTGAAGCCGCTGATCTTGCGCACGTACTGGAGTGCGGCCGCGCGGACCTCCTCGTCGTTCGCCGGCGGCTCGAAGTTGTAGAGCGTTCTGATGTTTCTGCACATGCCGCGATCGTAGCGGCCGATGAGTTGCGGGCGCCTCTCCGATCCTGACTAGGATGAACGCCTTGCCGGCTGTGACCCCCACGCGGCGCCCCGAGCTCGAGGCGGAGTTCGAGACGCACCGCACGGAGCTGACCGCATACTGCTACCGCATGCTCGGCTCGGCGGACGCCGAGGACGCGGTGCAGGAGACGTTCATCCGTGCCTGGCGCGGCTACGACCGGTTCGAGGGCCGCGCGCAGGTGCGCTCCTGGCTTTACAAGATCGCGACAAACGTCTGCCTGGACGTCCTCGACAGCCGCAAGCGGCGTGCGCGCCCGATGGACCTCGGCCCCTCCGGCGAGCCGGTCGCCGAGAACCTGAACGTGCTCCCCGAGGTGACGTGGATCGAGCCGATCCCCGAGGCCAGCGTCGTCCCCGAGGGCGATCCGGCCGAGATCGCGCAGGCGCGCGAGACGATCAAGCTCGCGTTCGTCGCCGCGCTCCAGCACCTGCCCCCGCGCCAGCGCGCCGTGCTCATCCTCTGCGAGGTGCTCCGCTGGAAGGCGGCCGAGGTCGCCGAGCTGCTCGAGACGAGCGTCGCATCGGTGAACAGCGCGCTGCAGCGGGCCCGCGCGACGATCGAGCAGGCCGACGCCGCCGCCCACGGTCAGGCGACGCTCGGCGAGGAGGACCGCGAGCTCCTCGCGCGCTACGTGCAGGCGTTCGAGAGCTACGACATGGACGCGCTGACGGCGCTCATCCACGAGGATGCGACGCAGTCGATGCCGCCGTACGACCTCTGGCTCCGCGGCCGGGACGACATCTTCACGTGGTGGTGGGGCCCCGGGATCGGCTGCAAGGACTCGCGCGTCCTGCCGACGATCGCTGCGAACGGCTCGCCCGCTTTCGGCCAGTACAAACCGGCCGAGGACGGCTCCGGGCACGAGCCGTGGGCGCTCCAGGTGCTCGAGATCGAGGACGGAAGGATCGTCGAGCTGACGTTCTTCCTGGACACCGAGCGAATGTTCCCGCTCTTCGGCCTCCCGCCGCGGCTCGACGCCTAGGGTTTGGCGAAATACCGTTCGTCGCGAGGGTGCGCGCAGCGCGCGCCGGCGGCTCAAGCTGTATTTCGCCAAGCACTCCTAGCTCACTCGGGCAGCACGTCCTCGAGCCCCATGAACGCGACGAGCTCGCGCAGGTCCTCGGACGCGTCGCTCAGGCGCACCTGACACCCGAGCCGCCTTGCGGCGAGCTGCAGCCGGGCGAGCGCGTCCACCGTCGCCGCCGTGGGCCGGACGCCGCGTACGTCGCACACGGCGGCGTCCGCGCGCGCCTCGGTCATGAGCGCGCACACGCGGTCGCAGAGCCCGGGGAGGTCGCGCGCGGAAATAGGACCGCGCACGGCGAACGTTAGGGTCCTCTGCGCGCGAGCGGCCATCGTCGTGAGGACCGGCCGGGCGCGAAGAACTCATCGGCGCGGACACCGATGAGTTCGGCGGCGCGCGTCCGTCGAACCTGCAAGAACGCCCGACCGCGAAAGGAACCCGACATGACCGCTGCCGAGAATCGCACCCGCTGGCTCGCACTTCTCGTCCTCTGTCTGGGCGACGTCATGATCGTCCTCGACGGGACGATCGTGAACGTGGCGCTGCCCTCGATCCGTGACGATCTCGGCTTCTCGCAGGCCTCGCTCGCCTGGGTCGTGAACGCCTACATGCTCACGTTCGGCGGGTTCCTGCTGCTCGGCGGCCGGCTCGGCGACCTCTACGGCAACCGGCGACTCTTCCTCGGCGGGATCGCCCTCTTCACCGCAGCCTCGCTCGCGTGCGGGCTCGCGACGACGCAGGGGATGCTCGTCGCCTCGCGCGCCGTGCAGGGGGTCGGCGCGGCCGTCGTCGCGGCGGTCGCGCTCTCGCTGATCATGAGCCTCTTCACGGAGCCGGCCGAGCGCGCGAAGGCAATGGGGGTCTTCGGATTCGTGCTCTCCGGCGGCGGGACGATCGGCGTGCTGCTGGGCGGCGTCCTCACCGACCTGCTCAGCTGGCACTGGATCTTCCTCGTGAACCTTCCGGTCGGTGTCGCGGTGTTCGCGCTCGGGCTTCGGCTGCTCCCCGGGGGGCGCGCGGCGGCCGCGTCCCGCAAGCTCGACCTGCCCGGCGCGGTCACGGTCACGGCCGCGCTCATGGTCGCCGTCTACGCGATCGTGAAGGGGAACGAGACCGGCTGGACGTCCGGGCGGACGCTCGGGCTGCTTGCCGCGGCGGCCGGGCTGCTCGCCGTCTTCCTCGTGATCGAGTCGCGCACGGCCGCGCCGCTCATGCCGCTTCGCATCTTCCGGATCCGGAACGTCTCGACCGCGAACGTGATGGGCGTGCTGATGGCCGCCGGGATGTTCGCGCAGTTCTTCTTCTCCGCCCTCTACCTGCAGCAGATCCTCGGCTACAGCCCGCTCGAGGTGGGGCTGGCGTACGTGCCCTCGACGATCCTCTGGGGGTCGGCGTCGCTCTTCCTCTCCGACCGGCTCGTCATGCGGTTCGGGATCAAGCCGCCGCTCGTCGCCGGGCTCGGGCTCATGGCGCTTGCGCTCGCGCTGTTCGGACGGATGCCGGTCGACGGGAGCTACGCGCTCGACGTCTTGCCCGCGACGCTCCTCCTGGGCCTCGGCGCCGGGATCGCGTTCAACCCGCTGCTGCTCGCCGCGATGAGCGGCGTCGAGCCGAGCGAGTCCGGGCTCGCGTCCGGCGTGGTGAACACGGCGTTCATGATGGGCGGGGCGCTGGGCCTCGCGGTGCTCGCGGCGAGCGCGGCGGCGCGCACCGACTCGCTCCTCGACGCCGGCCGGAGCGAGTTCGCGGCCGCGAACGGCGGCTTCCACGTCGCATTCCTGCTCGGCGCCCTCCTCGTCGCCGTGGCGGCCGGAATTGGCGGCGTGCTCCTCCGCGGGCTCGCCGAGGAGCCGCCCGGCCACGCCGCGCACGGCGAGCCGGAACCCGCCCTCGCGACCGAGTAGATGCACGCTCGACCAAAATCGCACTAGTTCGGCATACTTCCCGCCTTGTTCGGGCCGCCGGCGGGGAGCCGGCGGCGAAAACAGGACGGAGGGGGGAGATCTATGCGGAAACGAGCACCGTTCGTTGTGCTGCTCGGCCTCGCCACGGCACTCGTGCTGATGGCGCCCGGCTACGCCTCGAAGCAGGCGGGCAAGCGCTCGCCGGCGGTCGTGCAGCAGGCCGGGATGATGAAGGCCGCGGCCAAGGGCGGCAAGGGCAAGAGCAAGAAGCCGAAGACCCAGGCGCGCTGCGTACGCGGCATGGCCGGCGCCTACGCGTGCAAGAACATCGACCTGCTGAGCCACGTCGGGATGGCCGAGCTCGGGCTCAGCTACGTGAACGACACCTGGGGCTGGATCGATCCGCAGACGAAGCGCGAGTACGCACTCGTGGGCGGCATCGAGGGCACGGTGTTCGTGGACATCACGGACAAGAAGCGCCCGGAGGTGCTCGGGATCCTGCCCGCGCACGCGCTCGACCCGCAGTTCCCGTTCTGGCGCGACATCAAGGTGTACGCGAACCACGCCTACGTCGTGTCGGAGCAGACCGGCCACGGGCTCCAGGTTTTCGACCTGACCGAGCTGAGGAACGACCCGCCGGGGTACACGACGTATGCGGAGACCGCGCACTACGACGAGTTCAGCTGGTCGCACAACCTCGCGATCAACGAGGACACCGGCTTCGCCTACGCGGTCGGCTCGAGCACGTGTGAGGGCGGCCTCCACATGGTCGACATCACGACGCCGGACAACCCGACGTTCGCCGGCTGCTTCGACGACCACGGCTACATCCACGACACGCAGTGCGTCGTCTACAAGGGCCCCGACTCCGACTGGGCCGGTCGCGAGATCTGCATCAACGCGAACGCGGAGGTGCACCACAACCCGCCGCCCGGAGGCGACCCGATCACGAACGCGCTCTCGATCGTGGACGTGACCGACAAGTCGAATCCGGTCGTCATCTCGCGCACGGAGTACGACGGCGACGGCTACAGCCATCAGGGCTGGCTGACGCCGGATCAGCGGTACTTCCTGCACGGGGACGAGCTCGACGAGCTCGAGTTCGGGCACAACACGATCACCCGGATCTGGGACGTCCGCAACCTCGACGCCCCCGTGATGACGCTCGCGTGGGAGAACCCCAAGACAGCGGCGATCGACCACAACATGTACACGAAGGGCAAGTACGTGTACCAGTCGAACTACTCCGCGGGCCTGCGCGTCCTCGACATCACGAAGGTCGGGGCGCCGGCGCTCCGCGAGGTGGCGTTCTTCGACGTCTCGCCGGAGGACGACCTCCCGCACTTCGACCGCGGGACGTGGAGCAACTACCCGTACTGGAAGAACAAGCACGTCGTCACGGTCAGCTCGATTGACCGCGGCCTGTTCGTGCTGAAGACTCGGGCGCTCGGCAGCCAGGGCAAGAAGTAGCCGAGGCCTGAGCCGACGGAGGGGCGCCGCCCCGCGCGGCGCCCCTCCGGGCCGGTACAACTCGGCCGGTGGAGCTCGGGCTCTTCTCCTTCGTCGAGCGGACGCCCGGGAGCGGGCTGACGGCCGAGCAGCGCCTCACGAACCTCCTCGAGGAGATCGAGCTCGCCGACCAGGTGGGGCTCGACGTCTTCGGCGTGGGGGAGCACCACCGGCCGGACTACGTCGTCTCGACGCCGGCCGTCGTGCTGGGCGCCGCGGCGGCGCGGACGTCGCGGATCCGCCTGACGAGCGCGGTCAACGTCCTCAGCTCGGACGACCCGATCCGCGTCTTCCAGCAGTTCGCGACCGTGGATCTCCTGTCGGGAGGGCGCGCGGAGATCATGGCCGGGCGTGGATCGTTCATCGAGTCGTTCCCGCTCTTCGGCTACGACCTGCGCGACTACGACGAGCTCTTCGCCGAGAAGCTCGACCTGCTCCTGCGGCTGCGCGAGTCCGAGCGGGTCACGTGGTCGGGCCGCCACCGCCCGCCGCTCGAGGGCCAGCCCGTCTACCCGCGGCCGGTGCAGGAGCCGCTCCCCGTCTGGATCGCGGTCGGCGGCACCCCGGAGTCGGCGGTGCGCGCGGGCTCGCTCGGGCTGCCGATGGCGCTCGCGATCATTGGCGGGCTGCCTGAGCGCTTCGTGCCCTTCGCCGAGCTCCACCGGCGCGCGGCGGAGGAGGCAGGCAACGGCCGCCTGCCGCTCGGGATCAACTCGCACGGCTTCCTCGCGGACAGGGCGGAGGAGGCGGCCGACCTCGCCTTTGGCCCGTTCTCCGAGACGATGAACCGGATCGGCCGCGAGCGCGGCTGGCCGCCGACGACCCGCGTCGACTTCGACGCCCAGCGGACGCTCCGCGGCGCGCTCTTCGTCGGGAGCCCGGCCGAGGTGGCGGAGAAGATCCTCTTCCAGCACTCGCTCTTCGGGCACGACCGCTTCCTGCTCCAGCTGAGCGTCGGCTCGATGCCGCACGACAAGCTCCTGCGCGCGATCGAGCTCTTCGGCACGGAGGTCGCTCCCCTCGTGCGCGCCGAGCTCGGCTGACCTGCGTACCCTTCGCAGCCGTGTCCGGGAGAGTCGTGATCGGCTTCGTCCTGGCCACCGCGGCCGTGTCCGTGCTGCTCGGCGCGTGTGGCGGCGACTCGGAGCCTGCGCCGAGCACGGCGGCGGGCATCGAGCGCTGCTCGGAGCTCGAGGAGGACGCCGAGGCCGCCCGCGCGTGCTACCGCGAGGAGCTCGCCGCGATCGTGTCGGCGGCCGAGACCCCGCAGGACGGCGCCGCCCGCGCCGACGCGATCGCGCGCGAGCAGGGCGGCTTTCTGCTCGCGAACTGCCACGGGATCATGCACACGGTCGGGCGCGAGTACGCCCGCGCCGAGGGCGTGACGCTCGCGTCGCTCATGGACAACCTCCCGCAGTCGAACGACCCGGGCTGCTCGGCCGGCTTCGCGCACGGGCTCGTGACAGGGGTCGCGCCCGAGATCGACGCGTCCTCTCCGGAGAGCGCGCTCGACGTCTGCGAGGACACGGAGACGCGCTACCAGCGCTACAGCTGCATCCACGGGTTCGGGCACGCCTTCATGCGGATCTCCGGCGAGGAGCTCGACCCGGCGCTCGGCCTGTGCTCGGCGCTCGGCGCCGAGGCGCCCGACTGCGCGCAGGGCGCGTTCCACGACTACTGGTTTGCGGTCGCCGGGCTCGACGAGACCGAGCGGCCTCCCGAGGTCGTCGACGACCCGCGCCGGCTCTGCGCCGACCAGCCGGAGCAGTTCGTGCTCCCGTGCTGGTACCGCGCGTACGTCGACTCGCGCCCGCCGGGGGAGATCACCGTGACCGCCGACCTGCAGCGGCTCTGCGCCGAGCTCGAGGGGATCCAGCGCGAGGGCTGCATTACGGCCGGCTCGGTGATCGGCCCCGCCGACCCGCGGACGCAGCTCGCGATGTGCACTGGACTGCGCGGCGCGGACGCGCAGGCGTGCATCCACGGCGTGAAGGCGCAGAACTTCCTCGGGCAGGCGCTCCAGGCCCACGTCGAACTGATCGAGCGCTGCGACCTCTTCGCCGAGCCGGCGGGGCGGCAGGAGTGCTACCGCTGGCTCGGGAAGACGCTGAACGTCGTGACCGACGGCGAGTTCGGCGAGGCCGGCTGCCCGGCGCTCTCGCAGGCGGACGCGCGGCGCCTGTGCGAGCAGGGCGCCGCGCAGATGGACGAGCCGCTGGTGACCTTCAGCTGATGCGCGCGGCCCTCATCCGGGAGGTCGGCGGCGTGCCCGAGCCGGCCGAGGTCGCCGCGCCGGCCGGCGAGACGATCGAGGTGCTCGCCGCGCCGATTAACCCGATCGACCTCGCCGTCTCGCGCGGAATCCTCGCGACGGGGCATCCCGATCTGCCGTACGTGCCGGGGTGCGAGGCCGTCGGCCGCAAGGAGGACGGCAGGGTCGTCTGGCTGTTCGGCGGCTCGCTCGGGCGGACGTCGCCGGGCGCAATCGCCGAGCGTGCGCCGGTCGGGGACGCGCAGGCGATCGAGGTGCCGGAGGACGCCGATCCCGCGCTCGCGGCCGGGCTCGGGATCGCGGGGCTCGCGGGCTGGCTGCCGTTCGCCTGGCGGGCGCCGCTCGCGGGCGGCGAGACGGTGCTCGTCCTCGGCGCGACGGGCTCGGTCGGGCTCGTCGCCGTGCAGGCCGCGAGGCTGCTCGGCGCAGCGCGTGTCGTCGCGGCCGGTCGCAGCGCCTCCGGGCTCGAGCGCGCAGCCGAGTGCGGCGCGGACGCGACGATCCGCCTCGACGAGTCCGGCGACCTCGCGGCCGCCTTCCGGGAGGCGTTCGACGGGGAAGGCCCGAGCTACGTGTTCGACCCGCTCTGGGGCGAGCCGGCCGCAGCGGCGGTCCGGGCCGCCGCGTCGCGCGCCACGATCGTGAACCTCGGCCAGTCGGCCGGCGCGACGAGCGAGCTCGCGTCCGCGGACGTCCGCTTCAAGAACCTGTCGCTTCTCGGCCATACGAACTTCGCCGTCCCCGCGGACGAGCTCGCAGAGCACTACCGGCGGCTCGTGGCCCACGCGGTCGCCGGCGAGATCCGGCTCGACGTGGAGCGCGTCCCGCTCGCGGACGTCGCGGACGCGTGGCCGCCAGGCCGAGGGCGCCGGCACGAAGCTCGTCGTCGTCCCCTGACGCTGCCCGTCAGCCGAGCGCCCGCTCCGCCGCTTCGGCCGAGCCGATCACAGGCACGACCTCGAACTCAGCGAGGTCGCTCCACTCGGCGATCCAGGCGTCGAAGAGCGCCGGGTCGGCGGTCTCCATGAGCTGGAAGCAGCGGCTCATGTCTTCGTCTACCCAGCTGTCGACGTACTCGAGACCCGCCGGGAGCAGCCGGCCCCGTTCGGCGGCGCGCTCGTAGACCGGGCGCGCGCCATGGGTGAACCGCTCGACGACCATGTAGCGCACGAGTTCAGGCCTCGCCGCGCAGGAGCGACCAGACCTCGACGTCCTGGAAGTCGCCTGCGTGGAACCACGCGCGGCGCATCACGCCCTCGAACGTGAAGCCGCACTTCGTCGCGACCCGCTTCGAGGCCGCGTTCTCGGGGTGGATGATGAGCTGGATCCGATCGACCCGCTTGCCCGCGAAGAGGTAGGCCGAGAGGAGGCGGACGGCTTCGCTCGTGTAGCCCTTGCCGGCGTGCGGCGCGCCGAAGAGCTGGTACGAGAGCTCGTAGCCCTGCATGTAATGGCTGATCGGGAAGAACTCGATCTCGCCGACGATCTCGTCGCCTGCGGTGATCAGCAGCATGCCCTCGTCCTTGTCCCAGAACCCGTTCTTCGCGTACGCCGTGCGGAGGGCCGGCTCGCTCATGACGCCGAGCGGGAAGTAGGAGCCGCGCGCCTCGAGGTCGGTCATGAGCTCGTAGAGCGTGCCGAGGTCTCCCTCGCGGACGAGCCGCAGCTGGATCCGATCGCCGACGAGCACCGCCACCTCCCTGCCGGGGACGCGCGCGAGTCTAACCCCGGGGTTCTAGCGCAGGCCGGCTCTCGCGCCTCGGCGCCGCCGGACGGCGCGGCCGAGCTCGAACGCCGCGACCAGGGCGGTGTTGCGGCCCGCTGATCACGGTTTCGCACCGTAGGCGCAAGGACGGGATGCTCTCGACACGTCCGAAAGGGCCGGTACGGTCCGCGCCCCGTGCGTCTCGTCGTTGCCCGCTGCGAGGTCGTCTACTCGGGACGGCTGAACGCCTACCTGCCGCCCTCGACGCGGCTGCTCATGCTGAAGGCGGACGGCTCGGTGCTCATCCACGCGGACGCAGGTGGGTTCAAGCCGCTCAACTGGATGACCCCGCCGACGGTCGTCGAGGCGGAGGGCGACCCGCTCGAGGTGCTCGTCGTGCGCAAGCGCGCGGGCAAGACCGAGGACCGGCTCGAGATCCGGATGCTCGAGGTGCTCTCCGACGTCGAGCATGAGATGGGCGAGGCGGCGGCGCTCGAGAAGGACGGGGTCGAGCGCGACCTGCAGCTCCTGCTCGCCGAGCGGCCCGAGGCGCTGGAGCCGGGGCTCAGGCTCGTCCGGCGCGAGTGGGCGACGGACATCGGCCCCGTCGACCTCATGTGCCGGGACGCGGACGACGGCTGGGTCGCGGTCGAGATCAAGCGCGTGGCGACCATCGAGGCGGTCGAGCAGCTCTGCCGTTACCTCGAGCGGATCCGCGCGGAGCCCGGCCTCGGCGCCTGCCGGGGCATCCTCGCCGCCGAGCGCGTGAAGCCGCAGGCGGCGACGCTCGCCGAGGGGCGCGGGCTCGCGTGCGCCGAGGTCGAGCTCGCCGTGCTGCGCGGCGAGCGCGAGCCCGAGCTCACCCTTTTCGGCGGCTAGGGCGCGGACCCCGGGCTCCTTGCCGCGAGCGCGGGAGTCGGTCTACGCTGGAGCCGTCCGCAGGCGGCGCGG
>Ga0299913_10001427_pt1 | contig 17623 bp, 17 predicted proteins | sample RVTome_9_FD_201360 | JGI IMG/M metagenome (GOLD analysis project Ga0299913, IMG submission 201360) | Soil microbial communities from uranium-contaminated site in the Upper Colorado River Basin, Wyoming, United States - RVT155D38 (version 2) ... | reverse complement strand
GGAGCTGTAGCCCCGGACGCCGAACCTGATGGCGATCCGGGCGGCCGGCATGTTCGGCAGGATCCCGGTCAGCAGGTATGGGCTGACCGCGGCGCGGCCGCGCTCCCCGCGGGCGAGCACCTGCCGCTCGAAGGTCGCCATCCCGCCGACGCCGCCGACGACCACCCCGATCCGCCCTGGATCGACGTCCCGGCCGACCTCGATGCCGGCGTCGGCGAGCGCGTCCTGCGCGGTCAGCAGCGCGAGCACGACGATCCGGTCCAGCGTGTTCGCGTCCGGCCCTGGCGCCACCGTGCGCGGGTCCCACTGGTCGTCCGGGCCCGGCAGGAACCCGCCGACCTCGAGCGACTCCGCCGCCGGATGACCGTCGGGCGGCCGGGACAGCCCCGACCGGCCGGAGCACAGCGCGTCGAACACCTCGTCCACGCCCCGGCCGACCGGGGTGAGCAGGCCGATCCCGGTGATCGTCGCGCCCTGCGGTGTCATCGGGGACACCCCGGACCCCGGGCCGTCGGGTTCACCCCGCACCCCGAACCGTCTCCGCGCCGGATGGGCTGGCAAGGTGCTGCTGCCGCAACAGGAACTTGCGGACCTTGCCGGTCACGGTGAGCGGGATGTCGTCGGCGGACACGGCGACGACCCGGTTGAGGGTGGAGCCGGCCGGCTCGCCGATCGCCGTACGCACCCGCTCGGTGCGGTCGACCGAAGGGTCCGCGTCCGGGTCGAGCTCGAGCAGGACGTCGGTGGTGACCGGGCGGTTCTCTGGGCCGTCCTCGGCGACGATGACGACCGTGCAGTCGATCACCTCGGGCATGGCGGCCAGCACCCGTTCCTCGGACAGGGCGGTGTAGATCCGCCGGCCGTCGCCGAGGTCGACCGCGTCCGTCGCCCGGTCCATGTGGTAGAAGTGGCCGTCCTCCGTGCGGTAGACGAGATCGCCATAGAGGCTCCAGCCGTTCAGCCGGGACCGGTACGTGGTGACCGAGTCGTTCCAGTAGGTGGGCGACAGGCTCGGCGACCTGAGCCCGAGGTGGCCGACCTGACCGGCGGGCAGCTCCGCGCCGCTCCCGTCGATCACCACGGCCTCGACGAACTCGTACGGCCGGCCGATGCAGCGCCCGTACCGGTCGGTCTCCGTGGTGTGGTGGATGTGGAACATCGAGTGGCCCATCTCGCTGGAGCCGAGCCCGTCGATGAACACGGAGCCGGGTACGCGGGTCTTTCCGTCGCGGGTCACCGTCTCGTGCGAGCCGACCGCGACCAGCCGGCGGATGTGCGTCTCGTGCGCGCAGTCGCCGGTGTTGAACCACAGCCGCACCGAGTCGAGGTCGTGCTTCGACAGGTCGTACCTGGCCAGGCCCGCCCAGGTCACCGCGAAGCCGAACACCGAGGCCGGGCGCCAGCGCTCGATCGCGTCGAGCACGTACGAGCCGTCCTGTCTGGACAGGGAGAGGAACTCCGCCCGATTGCCGAGCGCCTGGTTCACCATGATCACGGTGGCGGTGTGCGGGATCGGTAGTGCGTTGAGGATCCGGTTGGTGCCCTGCGCCTGCGGCATGGACAGCAGGTGCCGGGTCGCCGCGTAGATGGTGCTGTGCGTGTGCAGCACCGCCTTGGGCACGCCGGTGGTCCCGGAGCTGTGGGTGATCACGACCGGATCGTCCCGATGGTGCCGGTGGTGCGGCGGGGCGCTGGCCGGATCGCCGGCGCCGAGTTCGGCCGGCGCGCCGAGCACCGGGACACCGATGTCCCGCCCGGCAAGCAGGTTCGCATGCGGCTCGTCGGCCAACACGCCGACCGGGCGCAACCGGCGGATGTACTCGGCCGCGATCTCCGGTGGCATCCTGCCGTTCATCAGGGCGGGAATCGCGCCGATCCGGCTCAGGGCGAGGAAGCTCAGGACGATGTCGGCCGCGTCGGTGGTCCATACCGCGACCGGGTCACGTGGCCGGATCCCGCGCCGGTGCAACCAGTCCGTACGCGCGTCGACCCGCTCGTCCAGCTCGCCGAGGCTCAGCATCCGTTCGGCCGGATGGCCGTCCACCTCGGTGTCGAAGGCCAGGCCAGGTCCGTCCGGGTCCGCGCCATGCGCGAGCACGGTGGCCAGCACGTTGCCGGCCCCTAGGTTCTCGTCGGCCAGCAACGCGGCCCGGATGCTCCTCGGTCTCACCCTTTACTACCCTTCGATAGGCGACACAGCGTCGACCAACACGGCGGCGGCGGTGGCCCGCTGACCGTCCACTCCCGACTGTTCGACGAGCACGACGAGCGCCGCCGTCGCGTCGCCGTCCTGGATCAGCAGCGCTGCCTGAGCCAGCCCCTCCGCCATCGGGTCCCCGACCGGGCACAGGCACACGACCGGTCCACCCAGTCCCCAGCGCGCGGCGACGTGCCCGGCGATGCTGTTGGGGACGGACTGGAAGAACATCAGCGGTCCGACCCGGCTGCCCGAATCCACCGCTCGCGCGACGTGTCTCGCCGACGCCGTGTCGCCGCTCGCGCTCACCACGATCATCGCCAGGGACTGGCCGAAGTCGGGAGGCACGGGAGGCGCACCGTAGCTGCGGCGCAGGCAGCGCTCGGCCAGCTCGGCGACCAACGGGTTGAACGACGAAAGCACGAACCCCGGAACCGGCGGTACCGTCCGATTTTCGGTCGGATCTCCGGCGTCCGTCAGGCCTCCCGCATCGGGCCACCGGGCCTCCGCGACGACGGCCAGCTCTCGCGCACTCATGACGTCTGCACCAGCAGCGCGGTGTTCGCGCCGCCGAACGCGGCGTTGACGCTCAGCGCGTACTCGCCGGCCACCGACCGGGGCCCGGAGACGATCACGTTGAGCTGACACGCCTCGTCCGGCGCGAGGAAGCCCGCGTTGACCGGAAGCTTGCCGGCGCGCATGGCCAGCACCGTGATGACGAGCTCGATCAGGCCGGACGCCTCCAGCGTGTGCCCGTGCGTCGCCTTGGTCGAGCTGATCGGAACCTGCCGGGCCGCCGGGCCGAGCGCCCGGTGCAGCGCCGCTGCCTCGGCGGCGTCACTGAACGGCGTGCCGGTCCCGTGCGCGTTGACGTAACCGAGCGCGCCGGCATCCACGCCGGCCCGGCGCAGGGCGGCGCCGATCGCCCTGGCCATGCCGTGGCCTTCCGGGTGCGGTTGGACGGCGTGGTAGGCGTCCCCGGCCCGGCCCCAGCCCGCGAGCCGGGCCAGCTCCGTCCGCGCCCGGCGCCCCGGCACCCGGTTTCGCAGCGCGGTGACCGGCTCCAGCACGACCGCGGCCACCGCGTCACCGAGCAGCAGCCCGGTCCGGCCGGCGCTGAACGGGCGCACCGCGCCGTCGGTGGCCAGCGCCCGGCCGGCGTCGAACAACGCGAACTGATCGGACTCGACCAGATAGCCCGCCGCCACCACGACCCGCTCGGCTCGTCCGGTGCGGATCAGCGCGGCCGCATCGGCGACCGCGGTGCTCGCCGACACGCACGCGCTCGTGTACACCCTGGCCACCGAGCCCAGCCCGACCCGACCAGCCAGCGATGTCGCCAGATCGGCCGTGGTGGGCCAGGACTCACCGGCAGCCCGCGGCGCATCGGCAGCGCCGTCGGGGACCCCCCGCACCCCGGCGTTGTCGGGGATCCCCCGCACTCCGGGGGGCCCGTGCACGGCCAGCATCAGCGGGCAGTCCGCCCGCTGCCCGGCCGACAGTCCAGCGTGCCGGCAGGCGCCGTCGATCACGTCGGCCAGCTCGTCGGCCAGCGACCCGGCGTCCGGCAGCGTCGCGGCGACCCGAACCCGGCGCCCGCCGACGTCGAACCGTTCGACCGGGGCGAACGCCGCGACACCCGACAGCGCTCCCGCCAGCTGGGCCTCGGTGCCCCGCCCGAGCCCGCTGGCCGCGGCTAAACCGAATAGTCCGACCGCATCCATCGCTCAGGCCGTCCCGATGGCTTCCCGGAGCACGTCGGCGGCTCCCGACACGGTGCTCATCCGACCGAGCTGGCCGTCGTCGAGCTCCACGCGCACGCCGTAGCGCTGCTCCACCTGGTGCAGGAGCCAGGCCAGCTCCATCGAGTCGATCTGCTCGGGAACATCGTCGACCGGCCGGGCGCGCAGGCCCGCGAGCATCGCCACGATGTCGTCCCGACCGAGCGCCGCACCCCGACTCACCCGGCCGCCTACCGCATGCCGTTGGTTTGGGCCACCCGGTCGGTGACCGTTGCGACGAACTCCCCCACCGACATCATCGCGAGCTGCTCGGACTCGTCTTCGCCGAACTTCACCTTGAACCGGTCCTCGACCCGCACGGCGAGCTCGGCCAGGGACAACGACTCCAGATCGACGCCAGCCGGCCCGAGTGTGGTGTCGTCGTCGATCCCCCCGACGTCATAGTTCATCTCCTTCAGCGAGGCGATGACGAAGTCGCGGATCTCTACCCTCATCGGATCAACTTCCTTTCCTGGGAACGGCTCCCCGGCTCTGACGACTCTGCGGGTCTGGAGACTCGGTGATCACGACACGGCCTGGCGAAGCACCGAACGGTCGCGGACCAGCTTTCCGGTCGTCGTGCGCGGCATCGCCGCCAGCACGTGCAGCCGGCGCGGCCGCTTGTAGGCGGCGAGCCGCTCGGTCAGCGCGGCCTCGACGGTCGCCGCCGTGGCCGCCGGAGCGAGCTGCACGTACGCCGTGATCACCTCGTCGTACAGCACGACGGCCGCCGCCACCGCCGGCAGCGCGCCCAGCGTCGCCTCGACCTCGGTCAGGTCGACCTTCAGGCCACCCACCGAGACCTGGGAGTCCAGGCGCCCCTTGACGGTGATCCGTCCGGTGTCCGGGTCGACCGTGCCGGCATCCCTGGTGTGCAGCCAGCCGTCCGCCCACCTGGTCGGATCGGACAAGCCGACGTACGGCGACTCCGGCCGGCTCACCAGCAGCTCACCGCCGCGCTCGACCACCGCCAGCCCCGGGGCCGGCGTGAGCGCCGGCCGGTGTTCGCCGAACAGGTCCGTGGCGATCACGCCGACCTCGGTCATGCCCCACATGTTGCCCAGCGGCACCTGGTACTTCTCGACGAAGGCGGCCGCGGTCGCGGCCGGCACCAGCTCGCCTCCGGTGGTCATCCGTTTGAGCTGCGGCAGCGCGGGCGGATCCACCGTCGACGTGAGCAGGCCGATGTGGAACGGCACACCCAGCACCGTCGCCGGGGTGGGCTCGGCCGCCACCGCGTCGAGAATGCTGTCACCGGTGAGTCGTTCGGGCGGCCGGAGCTGCACGCCGGCGTGCAGCCCGTACAGCAGGCCGCCGACCAGGCCGAGAACGTGCACCATCGAGGCCAGTACGATGATCCGCTCGCCGCGCTGCGGCACGCCGTCGATCCGGGTGTACCGCTCGATCTCGGCGACCAGGTCAGCCGCGGTCCGGCCGATCACCTTGGACGGCCCGGTGGAACCGGAGCTGAGCTGGATCACGGCGTGCGGGGTCGCCGCCGGACGGCCGGGATAGGGCGCGACGGACTCCACCACGTCGACGAATGCCCGCAGTGCGCTGCCCCTGGTGCGTTCCGGGGCGACCACCACCTGCGGGGCCAGCCGCTCGAGTGCCGCGTCGACCTCGAACCGGGTGAGGCGGTGGTCGAGCAGGATCACCTGAGCACCGGTGCGCCAGCCGGCGAGCAGGTTCGCGATGTACGCCAGCGATGGCGGCAGCCGCAGTGCGAGGCAGCCGCCGGCACGCAGCCCGGCCGCCACCAGCCGCGATTGGCGCTCCACGACCATTTGGCGCAATTGGGCTCGCTCGATTGGCCCATCCGAGTGAATCCAGATATCACCGTCCGCACCATGAAGCAAGATCTCATCGACCCATTCCGGACTCGTCATCAGCGCGGGTTCGGTCGCCGACAGCCCTTTCGTCATCAGCACTCCCACACTGCGGCTGCGCGCATGCCGAAATACGCGCCAGTCCGGTTTATGCTCATCAACAGGCCAAGTGATCTCGGAGTGTACGTCACCCGTCGCCAAAGGCACTACTAGTGGATGCGTTACCGATCGATTACCGTCCGCAATTTGGCTCCCACGCCTAATACCAGCCGACCAACATAATCGGCAAGGGCCGCCGGCAGGGTGTGCCGGGCTAGACCCGGCCGAGCTGGTTATTGATCAGTGCGGCCAGCCGGTCGATGCCGGCGTCGATCTGGTCGGCGGTCACCGTGCTGCATGAGAGCCGAAGCGCCCGAACGGCGGCGCCACCGTCGTAGAAATGCCGCATCGGGGTCCATAACACACCGTAATCCCGAGCGGAGCGCTCGAGCATGGCGTCGTCGACGACGAACGGAACGTTGACCACGACGAAGAACCCGCCGGCCGGAACGGTCCAGCTGACGCCAGCGGAACCGTCGGCAGCGGGCGGGAAGCGGTGGGCCAACCCGTCCACGACGCGCCGCAGGTTCCGGGCGTAGACCTCCCGTTCCCGCACGTTCGCCTTGGCCAGGCTGCAGTTGTGCTCGATCAGCTTGCCGCCGACCACGGCCTGCGCGATCGGCGCGGTGTTCACCGTCAGCATGCTCTTTATCTTGGAAAGCTGGTCGGCGAACAGACCGACGGTGCCGGCGGCGGCAGCCACCCGTTGGTCGGCAACCAGATAGCCGATGCGGGCGCCGGGCAGCACCGACTTGGCGAACGAGCCCAGGTACACCACGCGACGCCATTCGTCCATGGCCTTGAGCGTGGGCAACCGTTCCGCGTCACCGTGGAACAGCCCGTACGGATTGTCCTCGAGCAGGAGGATGTCCTCGTCCCTGGCGATCTCCAGCAAACGGCGCCTGGTCGGCACGTCCATGCTCAGGCCGGACGGGTTGGCAAAGTCCGGCATCACATAGCAGGCCCGCGGCCGGCGGCCGGCGGCGCGCGCCTGCCGGATGCCACCGACCAGGTCGTCGAGGTCGATCCCGTGCTCGCCGGTCGCCACCGGACGCACCGGAAGGTCCACCAGCCGCGCCGCGCCGGTCAGGCCGACATAGGTCGGCGACACCGCGAGCAGCACGTCGCGCTCGTCGGCTCGCAGCGCGCGCAGGACCAGGAACATCGCCTCCTGACAGCCCGCGGTGACCACGATGGACTCCGGGTCGACCGCGATTCCCTCGTCCAGCTGAAGGTTCGTCGCGACCAGCTCGTGGATGATTCCTTTGGTCCGGCCGTACTGGAAGACGGTCCGCCGCACCTGCTCGTCGGCGTATCCGAGCTCCTCGGCTAGGTACCGGCAGAATACGCGCAGGTATCGGTGGAGATCGTCCAGGTCGAAGAACTCCTCACACGGCCTTCCGGCGGCGAGCTGTATCGCGTCCGGGTAGTGGTTTGCCACCTCATTGAGGAAATTCATCGAGTTCAGCGCCGGATCTTCGAGCGCGCCGAGCAGCTCGGCCGTGGTGAGGTCCGCATTCATTGTGGGATTCCTCGCTGATTGGCTAGGACCGCGAGTTTACGTGCCGCGGCTGGGTTCGCGCATCCGGCAAGTGTCAGCGCAATGCGCAGCTCGTCGGCGAGCAGCGCGAGCACCTGTCGCGCTCCGTGTTCGCCGTCGACCGCGAGGCCCCACAGCAGTGGTCGGCCGACCAGCACAGCGGACGCACCGAGCGCGAGCGCCCGCAACACGTCGACTCCGCCGCGGATACCGCTGTCCAGCAGCACCTCGCAGGTCGAACCCACCGCGTCGACCACGGCTGGCAGCGCCGCGACGCTGGCGGCGGCACCGTCGAGCTGGCGACCGCCGTGGTTGGACACGACCACCGCGTCGGCTCCGACCTCGACCGCCCGCAGCGCGTCCCGCGGGTCGAGGATTCCCTTGACCACCAACGGAACCTTGACCCGCTCCCGGAGCCATTCCAGGTCCGACCAGCCGAGCGCCGGAGCGAACAGTTCCTCGGTGTGCGCGGCGAGCGCGGACGCTCCGCTGATCATGATGTGCGCCCTGGACTTCGCGCCGTTCACCAGGTTGGCCGCGACCACGTCGGCCGGCAGCCTGAACTCGTTGCGGACATCGCGCAGCCGGGGGCCCAACATCGGCACGTCAACCGTGACCATGATCGCCTGGCAGCCGGCCTGCTCGGCCATGGCCAACAGTTCGTCCACCTGTGAGCGTCGGCGCAGCCAGTAGAGCTGGAACCAGATGACGCCGCCGACGGCCGCGATGTCGTCCAGCGCAACGCTGCTCAGCGTGCTCGCCACGTAGGGAACGCCGGCGTCGCGGGCCGCCGCGGCCAGCGCCAGCTCACCGTCCGGATGGACCAGGCGCTGGTAGGCCATGGGGGCGGTCGCCACCGGCATGCTGGCCTTGGCCTGGAACAGTTGGCAGCCGGTGTCCGCCACACCGGAGCCGGCGAGCACCCTCGGCAGCACGGCGACCGCGTCCAGTGCGGCGCGGTTGGCCGCGAGCGTGGTCTCGGCGCCGCTCCCGCCCGCGATATAGTCCCACACACCCTTGGGTAATAGGTCCTCGGCGAGCAATTCGAAATCCGCCAGGCACACCGGGTCATCCATGGGGGAACGATGGCATGCGCTTTCCGGCCGGACAAGGTCGCTTCGCCGCCGGGGTGACACCGCTTTCCCCGCTATAGCAGCGCCGGCCACGAGACGTCACGCATCGAACACGCAAACCGGGTGGTTCCGGCCCCGACCGGCCTCCGACGCCGAGTGGGAGCAGGCCGCCGCACGCGTCGATCAAGGTAAACCAGGAATCGTCCGGAGCTCGACCAGCCGTCCCCGGACCATGACGGACCCGCCGCGCCGATGCTTTGCTCTGAGAGCCAATTGGCAAGCACCGCTGCCAGCGCAAACGTCACCCGAGCTGCGCCGATACCCGATGCCATCTGGCGCTCAGAGCAAAGCGGCCCGCAAGTACCACCGACAGGAGCGGCCGCAACCGGGACAGCGGCCCGCCGCTGCTGGGTGGCTGGACTCAGCTGTCCAGGCCGTGTTCACCAGGAATGGAATGAATCCGCCGCCCATGGAATGAGTGGCTGAAGCGGCCCCTCCGATCTGCGCATTGGATTTTGCGCGGTCGGAGGGCCGAATCCACTGTTACGGCTCGATATGCGGACCTGTCTTGTCATGCGTGATTTCCCAGCCCTGGATGAGAGTCGGCGCGACGGTGGTCAGCCCGTACCGGGCGCCGGTGTGCCGCGCCGTGCCGGCCGTTCGAGTACGGCTTACCGGGCGCCGGAAGAGCCGCGGCTATTGGGTACCGATTCGTGCGATGAGGGAGCGCAGGATGTGCCAGGTCTTGTCGTCGTCGGAGTTGCCCGTGTGGGGCCTGCGGAAGCGGCTGACGTCGACGGCAAGGTCGGCCAGGTCCCAGCCGATGCGGTAGAGCTCCAGCATCGCTGGCAGCGGTGTCACGCCGGTGGCGTCGGCGTAGGCGGCGAGGATGGATCCGTCACCGGGGTCGAGGCTCCACAGGTCGCGTTCCGGCGGCGCCACCAGGGTGGTGTCCCAGTCGATGAGCAACCAGCCGTCCGGCGTGCACATGGTGTTGCCGGGATGGGGTTCGCCGTGGGTGAGGACGGCGCGTGACGGTTGCGCGCGACCGGCCGTGACGAGCTCGTCGTAGCGGGCGAGCAGCCGCCGGACCGGCGCCGCGTTCTCGACCAGGAGCCGTGCGGTGGGACGTGCGTACGGGCCGCCGTCTCCGACGTCGTCGACCTGGTGCAGGGTCGCCTCCAGCTCGTCACGATGCGCAATCGCGAAGTCGTCCACCATGCCGTGTCGGCGGACCGCACGGGGCGCCGAGTGGACGGCGACGATGAGGTCGAGCACGGCGCCGCGGTGCGCGGGCGTGGGGCACTCGCCCCAGGCGAAGCTCTGCCCGTCGACGAACGGGTAGAGCGCGACGCCGAGCCGCTGGCCCGCCCGTGCCAGCGGCCGCCCGTCCAGCGTGGGAACCGGCGCGACCGCAAAGGTGTGGCCGTGGTCGCGGAGCGCGCGGGCGGCGGCCAGGGAAGCGCGCAGCCGTTCGAACGCCGAGTCCAGCGACTCCCCCCGTGAGTGCCGCTTGGTCTCCAGCTCGTCGACGGTGACGAACCATCGCGTGCCCTCGGCGTCGACGACCTCCCAGTGGTGGCTGCCGAAGCCGACCGGCCGATAGGCCGCCGAGGCAACCGCCATCCCCCACCCGCCGGCGAGCACCGCCGACAGCACGTCCTCGGGAAGGCCTTCCGGCGGGCTCAGCACGGGCTCGACCTCCCATCCGGCCCGGCCGCGTCGGAGGCCCTTTCGAGGCCATCGAGGATCAGCTCCAGGCCGAACTCGAACTCCTCGCCGAAGTCGTAGCCGGGCCGGAGGACATGCTTGAACGTGAACTCGGCCAGGTGGGGGTAACTGTCAACCGGGAACTGCGCCAGCATCGCCTGCGCGATCTCCGAGGCCTCATCCGGAGTGTCGAACGGCAGAGCCCGCTCCTGCAGCGCGAACCCGTAGATGTAGCTGTCGAGGGCCGCGTAGGCGTGCGCGGCCAGTTCGACCGAGAAGCCGGCACCTCGCAGGCACCCGATGACGGCGTCGTGGTGCCGCAGCGTCGCCGGACCGGGCGAGGTCCGCGACTCCATCAGGCCGATGGCCCAGCTATGCCTGGAGAGGGCGGCGCGAGCCGCGATCGCTCGCCGACGCATCGCCGTCTTCCAGCCGTCCTCGCCGGATGGCAGCGGGATCTCGCCGAACACCAGGTCGATCATGCCGTCGAGAACGTCGTCCTTGTTGGCGACGTGGTTGTACAACGACATCGCCTCGACCCCGACGGCTTCACCAAGCTTGCGCATCGTGAGCGACTCGATCCCGCCCTCGTCGGCGAGGGCGAGCGCGGCCCGCAGCACCCGCTCGCGGTTGAGCGGCTTGCGGGCCGGTGGAGCGGCATCGGGCATCTTCGGCTCCTTGATCTCGCCCGGGACGCGGCGCGCAGGACCGGACCACCCTTGACGCACCCACGGTGCACCGTAGCTTACATCGTAAGCGTACGTTGTAAGGCTCGGTATCGTGGACCTCTTCGCCTGCTCGGCGACGACGAGTACCTGTCGGTGTTCGGTGCGGACCAGTTGCACGCCCAGGCGCTGCTGGGAATCAGCGCATTCAGCGATCTTTGGGTGGTTGGCCTTGGCCTGTTCGGCCTTCACCTGCTCGTCGTCGGCTACCTGGCCTACCGATCAGGGGTACGTACCCAGGTTCCCGGGCGTCCCGCTCGCCATTGCAGGCGATGACCCTGTTCGCAGATGGCGCGGTGTTCAGTCGGTGGCGAAGCGATAGGACCCGACGAGGGTGGCCTGCGACGGGGTGGGACCCTCGACGCAGCGGTCGCCGATCTCGCGGGTGAACTCCTGGAATGCGGCGAGCTGCGGCAGCGGGTTTGACTCGCCGTCGGTCATGGCGATGTGCACGAAGCTGACGCCGTCTGCGAGGCGGAAGGTCGCGTAGCGCAGCCCGTCCGGGTTGGTGGCGGCCAACTCGGCGAACACGTTCTCGACCAGTTTCTGGTTCTCGTCGGCGGCGTCGGCCCGCGTCGTGTACTGGACGATGACGGTGTTGCCCAAGATGACCTCCAACGGCGTGCCGGCCAAGCACCCCGACCCTACAGCGGGTTCTGGTCGTAGGGTGGCCGGGATGGCGACCACGTCCGGCGAGGATGCGTGGGCCGGCGAGCGGGTGGCGCGCTGGTTGATGTGGGCTGCGGGGCTGGAGCGTCAGCTGGCGCCGGTGGCGGATGCGCTGTTCGCTGCGGCGGCGTTGCGGCCTGGTGAGCGGGTGCTCGACGTGGGCTGCGGTACCGGGTCGACGACCCGCAGGGCCGCGGGCGAGGTTGGCCCGAACGGTCGCGTCGTCGGCTTGGACGTCTCGGCCGAGATGCTGGCCGCGGCGGCCGCGGAGCCCGAGCGGGATGGTGCCGCGCCGCTGGAGTGGGTGGCGGCCGACGTGGTCACCTGGCAACCCGACGGTCGGGCCTTCGACGTGGTGCTGTCCCGGTTCGGCGTCATGTTCTTCTCCGATCCGGCCGCGGCGTTCACCAGGATGTCCACCGCCACCCGCCCCGGTGGTCGGTTGGCCATGGCGGTGTGGGCCCGCCGCGACGAGTCCGAGCTGTTCGCCGTGCCACTGCACGCCGCGCTCGGTGAGCTGAGCCGCCGCGGCGTGCCAGTCCAGGCACCACCCGCGGACGACGGTCCGTTCTCGCTGCACGACCCGGCCACCGTGACGGCGCTGCTGACCGCGGCCGGCTGGTCCCACGTCCAGTGCACGCCCCACCGGCTGGTGCTGCCCTTCGGCGGCGGCCTGGACCCGGCATCGGCGGCCGTCGCCGCGCTCGACCTCGGCCCCACCCGGCTCGTGGCAGCCCAGCTGGACGCCGACGACCGGGCCGCGGTCACCACCGCCATCGTCACCACGCTGACCAGATACCTCGGCGCCGGCGGGCACGTGCACCTCGGCGCCCGAATCCTGCTGGTGACCGCAATCCGCCCCTGACGGAATCCGATAGCATCACGAGTGCCGCGGGGCCGGCTCAGTCGTCTACGACTCGGCCTGTCGCAAGGTGGGACAATGGACCGTCACCAATTCACCGCTATCTCACTCACCGAGTTGAGTGCCAGGCAGTGCGCCCGCAGCGCCCGCGGCCGCACCCCACGGCCGTCGAGGTAGGAATCGTCGTCCTCACGAATCCGGGCCAGCTCCTCGCGTAGCCAGATGTGGACCTCGATCAGCGGTTGTCGAACGCCACGATGCGGCCGTCCGGTTCGTCCGGGATTCCCATGGCCCTCCCATGATTGGCTACCCGGGCCCCGAGGAGGAAGCCGATGCCGAAGCTGCGCGTGCACAACGTCTCAGTCTCCCTCGACGGATACCTGGCCGGACCCGACCAGAGCGTGGACAATCCGCTCGGTGTCGGCGGTGAGGCGCTGCACGAGTGGATGTCTGCGACCCGGACCGCCAGCCTGATGCAGGGAATCCAAGCTGGTGAGCAGGGCGTCGCCCGAACTCACCAGCTCGGCATCGGTCGTGCACGGCAAACTCGCCGGCGAGCTCCGGTCGAAGGTGACCTTCGACATCGAGCAGCTCGGGCAGGCGGTCAAGCTGACCGTCGTGCACGACGACGTCGACCACGGGAGCACCGTGCTGGAGATGTGCAGCGAAGGCTGGCCGCAGCTCCTGTCCGACCTCAAGACCCTGCTCGAAACCGGCGAGACCGTCACCGACGGCCCGGACCCGGCGCGGCGGGACGAGAATCCCGCGGACGGCGCGGCTCAGGACGCGGCTCAGGACTCGGCGAGCGCGCGCAGCCGGGTCAGCGCGTCGTAGACGTCGACGTAGCGGGTGTACGGCGCGGCCAGGCCGAGGCGGATGCCGTCCGGGCCGCGGAAGTCGACGATCACCCGGTGCTTGGCGATGAGTACTTCGGTGATGGACTCCGCGGCCGGGTGCCGCAGGCACACGTGTGAGCCGCGCTGCTTGGCGTCGCGCGGTGAGCCGAACTCGAAGCCCAGCGGCGCCAGCCACGCCTCGTGCAGGGCCACGGCGAGCTGGCTGAGCTCCAGGTTCTTGGCGCGGATGCGTTCGATGCCGGCCTCGGCGATGAGCTCGACCGCCGATGCGACGCCGGCAAGCTGCAGGATCGGCGGCGTACCGGCCAGGAAGCGGCGGATGCCGCGCTCCGGATCGTAGGGCCGGTGCATGGCGAACTGGTCGTGCTGGCCGAACCATCCCTGGATCGGCGAGCGCAGCCGGTCCTGCAGCTCGCCCCGCACATAGAGGAACGCCGGCGCGCCCGGCCCGCCGTTGAGGTACTTGTAGGTGCAGCCGACGGCGAGCTGCACGCCGTCACGGTCGAGCTCGATGGGCAACGCCCCCACCGAGTGCGAGAGGTCCCACAGCACCGGAACGTCGGCCGACGCGCACGCCGCGGTGATCGCCGGCAGGTCGGCCACCGCGCCGCTGCGGTAGCCGACGTGCGAGAGCGCCACCAGCGCCACGTCGCCGCCCGCGCACGCGGCGGCGACGGCGTCGACGCCAGGGCCGTGCACCGGATCGGCGTCGATCATCCTCAGCTCCAGGCCCCGAGCGGCGGCCAGGCCGTCCAGCACGTACCGGTCGGTCGGGAAGTTGCCGGCGTCGGTGACGATCGTCGTGGCCCGCCGCGGGCTCAGCTCGTCCAGTGCCGCCGAGGCGAGCTTGAACAGGTTCACCGTCACCGAGTCGCACACCAGCACCTGGCTGGGCGCCGCGCCAAGGGCCACCGTGCCGAGCCGGTCACCGACCTGCCGCGGCAGGTCGAGCCAGTCCTCCCAGCCGGTGACGAGCCGCTGCGCCCACTCGTCGATCAGCTCGTGCAGCCGGGCCCGGCTCGCGCGCGAGAGCGGGCCGAGCGAGTTGCCGTCGAGATAGATCGACTCGGCAGCACCGAGCTCGAAGCGGTCGCGCAGCCCGGCCAGCGGATCCGCCTCGTCCAACGCCTCGGCATGCGCCCGATCCACCGTGCCCACCCATGCAGTCTGACAGCATCGAGGACGTCCGCGCCGACGGCATCGGCCGGTCGCGGGGCCGCTCGCGCAGGGCCCGTCTGGCGCTTGACAGTTGCGTGACGCGAAGCGCGGTCACGAGCAGCGGGGAAGACACCTCGGGCTGGTGCTGAGCCCCAGCTCCATGCCGTGGCGCGTCGCCACAGTCATTCCCACCTCCACAACGGCACAGCCGGCCGTCTTCCGACCCACGCTGGAGATCAACGGGCAGACAACCCGGTTCCTCGTTGACCAAATCCGCAGCGTTGACATCAGCTACATCCACGGCGACCCGGTGTACTACCTCGACCATGACGAAATCTCCGAGGTCGAGCACGCGGTCACCCACTATCTCGGGCTGTAGCGCCTGCTCCTCGTAGGCACCTGATCAGCCGTTCGCGGTCGGGCTTGCCGGGCAACTGCCCGCGACGAGCCACTTCTCCTTCAGGTCCGCGGGGATGTTCAGGGTGGTGGACTGGCCGTCGGTGAGGGTGCGGACGCTGCCGCCGAGCAGGAGGGTGCCGGCCTTGTCCAGGATGGTTGTGGCGACCTTGCTGCTGTCCTCGGACCGTTCCAGGATGCGCATCAACCGGGTTCCGGTGCGGACGGCGCGGGTCCAGCCTCGTGAGCGGGGCACGTCCATCCAGTCGGCGACCTGGGGATCGATCGTCTGACGGACCATGGCGGCGACGACGCCGTCGAACACCTTGCCGGGCACCATGTTCTCGTACAGGTCGAGCAGGTTACGGGTGAGCGCCACTCCTTCGGCCGACGGTGCGTACGTGGCCGCGACGAGCGAGGCGTTGAGCTGCCGGGCCTCGTCCAGGGTCTCCGGCATGGCCCCGGCGGGAATGCCGAGCATCGCGCCGGTCACCCGCCAGACGTAGTAGTAGCCCTCGGCTTCTTCCTCGGTCACCGCGATGCCGATGCGGCGCATCCCGTCGATCACCTGCACCGAGAAGATGAGCAGGGCGCCGAGCATGTCCTGCTGGCACACGGGAACACCGTCGGCCTCGATGTCCCACTTGCCCGAGCGGGTGACGAAGTACCGCACGGCCGCGTGGATCAACCGGGTCTTCTGCACCGTGGGCACGAACGCTCCACCGGCACCGAACGGCTCGTGCCCCATCATGTTGAGCACGAACTGGGAGGTCTCGGACAGGCGCCGATGCGGTTGGTTCAACCTGTGCGTCAACGCGAGCACCCGTGACGGGCGCGGCTGGGCGTAGCAGTTGACCATCGCGCCGAACGACAGTACGGATGCGACGTGCACGCCGTCGTCGACGAAGAACTCGTACGCACCTGCCACCCGGTCGAGGTCGGCCCAGTCGGGCGGGTTGTCGGTCGCGATGAGGTAGGCGCGCACCGATTCCGGCAGGTTCTCGGGAATGGGTTGGTCGTTGGCGCGGAACTGGGTGAGGACCTCGTTGACGACGTCCACCTGCCCGGTGGTCACGAGATCGGCGATCACGCCGTCGGCAAGCGGGTCGCCCTGGAACTTCAACGCCTCCACGGCGGCCATGTCGATCACGTCGCTGCCATCCTCACTTTGCGTGCGCGGATCGTGTCAGTTAAGTGCTCCCTCGGTGGCCAGGCCGGCCCGAATCGCCCCCCGAATGCCCGTCCACGCCAACCGAATGGCCCATCGTTTGCTAATCGAGTGGGTCGAGCAGTCAGCTGCCCGCGGAGCGCGTCAGCGTGACTGGCGCTGCCTGGTGGAGCCCCGGCGGGCGGCCGGCGCGGACGGCGGCGGCACCACCGGCCCGATGTCCCCGTCCGGTGCCTCGTCCAGGTCGACGATCACCGGGGCGTGGTCGCTCGGACCGGTGCCCTTGCGGGCGTGCCGGTCCACCCAGGCGGCCCGCACCCGCCCGGCGACCGGCGCGCTGGCCAGCACCAGGTCGATGCGCATGCCAAGGTCCTGGTGGAACATGCCGGCGCGGTAGTCCCAGTAGGTGAACACCCGCTCGGTCGGCCAGCGGTCCCGGACGACGTCGCGCAGGCCGAGCGCCTGCAGCCGCGCCAGCGCCGCCCGCTCCGGCTCGGTGACGTGGGTGCTGCCGGCATAGGCCTCCGGGTCGAACACGTCGGCGTCGGTCGGTGCGATGTTCATGTCGCCGCAGACGACCGCGGCCTGCGGGCCGCCGCGGACCTGCTCCTCCAGCGCGGCCAGCCAGGCCAGCTTGTACTCGTAGTGATCGGAGCCGGGCACCCGCCCGTTCGGCACGTACACCGAGTGCACCCGGATGCCGCCGCAGGTGGTGGACACCGCACGCGCCTCGGGATGCGGGAAGCCGGGTGCGCCGTCGATCCCGGTCGCCACGTCCTCCAGGCCAACCCGGGACAGGATCGCCACCCCGTTCCACTGCACCTCGCCGTGCGCGGCGAACGCGTAGCCGCGGCCGGCCAGCTGCTCACCGAGCAGTTCGGCGAACGCGTCGTCGGCGAGCTTGGTCTCCTGCAGGCACACCACGTCGGGCCGCCGCTGGTCCAGCCAGGGCAGCAGCCGCGGCGCCCGCTGCTTGACCGAGTTCACGTTCCAGGTCGCTACCCGCACCGGCTCCACGTTAGCCCGCCGGCCCAGCACCGGGTCACAGGTCCGGCCCAGCACCGGGTCACGGCGCCGGCACGTGGCAGGGTCGGTCCGCGGACACGAACGCGAGGAGGGCACGGTGACGCTGGCATTGAAGGGCACGGTGGCGCTGGTCGCCGGGGCGACGCGAGGAGCGGGCCGAGGGATTGCCGTACAGCTCGGCGCCGCCGGAGCGACCGTCTACGTCACCGGCCGAACGACCCGGTCGGGGCGATCGGAGATGAACCGCCCGGAGACGATCGAGGAGACCGCGGCCCTCGTGGACGAGGCCGGCGGCCGCGGGATCGCGGTCCGGGTGGACCACCTGGTGCCAGACGAAGTGCGCGCGCTGGTGGCCCGCATCGAAGCCGAGCAGGGTGCCCTGCACGTTCTCGTGAACGACATCTGGGGCGCCACCAAGATGGAGTGGGACAAGCCGGTCTGGGAGTCCGACCTGGAGTACGGGCTGCACACCCTGCGGCTGGCCGTCGACACGCACGCCATCACGAGCCACTTCGCGATACCGCTGCTGATCA
>Ga0299913_10001426_pt1 | contig 17628 bp, 14 predicted proteins | sample RVTome_9_FD_201360 | JGI IMG/M metagenome (GOLD analysis project Ga0299913, IMG submission 201360) | Soil microbial communities from uranium-contaminated site in the Upper Colorado River Basin, Wyoming, United States - RVT155D38 (version 2) ... | reverse complement strand
CGGGAAGAACCCTGCTTCGGCCAGCACCGCGTAGAGCCCCGGAGCACCGTGACCCTTCGAGAGGATGAACCGGTCGCGGTCGGGGTTGTGGGGGTCTTTCGGGTCGTAGCGCATGACGCCGCCGAAGTAGAGGACCGTGATGATCTCGACCATAGATAGAGAGGTGGAGGGATGGCCCGATCCGGCCTTCGTGGTCGCTCTGACTATGTGTTCCCTCAGCCTGCGCGCGACCTCGGTTAGCTCGGATGGTGCTTCGTTTCGCGCGGGGAGCATCTAGCCTCCTGGTCGGTCGCCGGGCCTGGGCTCCTATTTGTATCAGCCCGCTTGCCTGCCCCTAGGATGCGGCCCATGGCCGAAGAAGAGAGGTCTTTCCGCGCGCCCAAGGGCACGAACGATGTGCTGCCGCCCGACTCCCACAGGTGGCAGTCGACGATGCGTCTGGCCATGGATGTCTTCGGCCGGTCGGGCTACGAGCCCGTCGAGACCCCGACGTTCGAGCACACCGAGGTCTTCGAACGCGGGGTCGGAGCCACCAGCGAGGTAGTGGGCAAGCAGATGTACACGTTCGTCGATCGTGGGGGACGATCCCTGACACTGAGGCCGGAAGGAACCGCTCCCGTCGTTCGGGCGGTCCTCGAACACAGCCTCCAGCGCGGCGCCCTCCCGTTGAAGCTTGCTTACGCCGGTCCGATGTTCCGTCAGGAACGGCCGCAGAAAGGGCGCTACCGCCAGTTCTGGCAGGTGGGGATAGAGGCCCTGGGCTCCGACTCGCCGGTCGTGGATGCCGAGGTGATCGAGGTCGGGATGAGGTTCCTCGGCGAGGCCGGAGTGACCCCGGAGCTGCTGTTGAACTCGATCGGCCACCCCGATGACTCGTGCCGCGGGGGCTACCTCGACGTCCTGCGATCCTTCCTGCGCGAGCGGACCGACGACATGGCCGAGGACGACCGGGAGCGGGTCGACACGAACCCCTTGCGGACCTTCGACTCGAAGGAGCGGGCTACCGTGGCCGTGATGAAAGAGGCCCCGGTGATCACCGACCATCTCTGCAGTGATTGTGCCGCCCACTTCGGCGAGGTCCGAACGTTGCTCGACGGGATCGGCGTCACCTACGTCTTGGAGCCCAGGCTCGTCCGAGGCCTCGACTACTACACGCGCACGACGTTCGAGTTCCTCGCCGGCGGCCTCGGATCGCAGAACGCGGTCGGGGGCGGGGGCCGGTACGACGGGCTCGCGGAGAGCCTCGGCGGAGAACCGCTCCCCGGCATCGGCTTCGCGCTCGGTGTCGATCGCATCCTGCTCGCGTCCGAGGATGAGGGGGCCGCGTCGTCAGGGGTCGACGTCTACGTCGTTGCCGTCGGCGAGGGGGCGGCGGGTGAAGCCTTCCGGCTCGTGACGGACCTGCGCCGTGCCGGCCTCGGCGCCGACCTCGACCTCGCTGCACGGTCGATGAAGGGACAGATGAAACAAGCGTCCTCGTCGGGGGCCCGCTGGGCGGCGATCCTCGGGGAGAAGGAGCTCGCGTCCGGGACCGTGACGTTGAAGGACCTGGAGACGTCCGACCAGCGCGAGCTACCGCGCGACGAGGTGGTTGGAGCCGTGCTCGCATGATGCGGACCCATCGATGTGGGGAGCCTCGTTCGACCGACGCGGGGAACGAGGTCCGGCTCTGCGGCTGGGTCCATTCGCGCCGCGATCACGGCGGCGTCACTTTCATCGACCTCCGGGACACATCTGGGGTCGTTCAGGTCGTGTTCAGCGCCGACATCGATCCCGGGACGCACCAGGCCGCGCAGGAGCTTCGCAACGAGTACTGCATCCGCGTGACGGGGACGATCCGGCCGCGCAAGGAAGGGACGGTTAATCCGCAGCTGCCCACCGGCGAGGTCGAGCTGGCTGCCACCGCTATCGACGTTTTCTCCCGGGCGGAGACCCCGCCGTTCCAGGTCGACGAGCACCAGGAGGTCGACGAACAGCTACGCCTCAAGCACCGCTACCTCGATCTGCGGCGCGAGCACATGCAGGACAATCTCAAGCTCCGCCACACGATCATCTCGGCCATCAGGTCGTTCTTCGACACCGAGGGCTTCCTCGAGATCGAGACGCCGATGCTCACGCGCTCGACCCCAGAAGGCGCACGCGACTATCTGGTCCCGTCGCGCGTGCATGCAGGGACCTTCTACGCATTGCCGCAGTCCCCGCAGCTCTTCAAGCAGCTGTTCATGGTGTCGGGGCTCGATCGCTACTACCAGATCGTCAGATGCTTCCGCGATGAAGACCTGCGCGCCGACCGCCAACCCGAGTTCACCCAGCTCGACCTCGAGATGAGCTTCGTCGACGTCGAGGACGTGCTCGACGTGACCGAGCGGATGTTCAAGCACGTGTGGAAGGAAGCTCTCGGTGTTGAGCTTCCGGACTTCACGCGCCTCGGCTACGAGGAATCGATGACCCGGTTCGGTACCGACAAGCCCGACCTCCGCTTCGGGATGGAGCTCGTCGATCTCTCCGGTGCGTTCGCCGCCACCGATGTCAAGGTGTTCCGCGGCGTGCTGGATGCCGGCGGCGCGGTCAAGGCGATAGTGGTTCCGGCGAAGGGGGAGTCGGGGCGCAAGGAGCTCGACGCGCTGGTGGACGAGGCCAAGGAGCTCGGCGCCGGCGGTCTCGTATGGGTCGGCGTCACGGCCGATGGTCTGAAGTCGCCGCTCGACAAGTTCTTCACCGATGACGAACGGAGCGCTCTGGTCTCGACCACGGGGGCCGCCACCGGCGACCTGATCCTGGTCGTGGCCGACAAGCGGGTGTCCGTCGTCCACAAGGTCTTGGCTGCCTTGCGCACCCGCCTAGCGCAGCGCAACGGGTTGATCCCCGATCTCGACCGTTCGGACCCCGATGCGTGGAAGTTCGCCTGGATCCTCGACTTCCCGTGGTTCGAGTACAACGACGCCGAAGAACGCTGGGACTTCATCCATCACCCGTTCACCGGGGTGATCCCCGAGACGCTCGAGCACTTCGAGACCGATCCCGGCAAGGTGATCTCGAAGGCCTACGACATCACGCTCAACGGATGGGAGCTCGCCTCGGGGAGCATCCGTATCCACGACCGCGAGCTCCAACAGCGGGTGTTCTCGGCCCTCGGGATCGGTCCGGACGAGGCCGAAGAGCGATTCGGCTTCCTGCTGAACGCCTTTCGCTATGGCGTCCCGCCTCACGGGGGGATCGCCCCGGGGATCGACCGGGTCGTCGCGCTGGCCGCGGGGGAGGACAACATCCGCGAGGTGATCGCGTTCCCGAAGACCCAGAGCGCGTTCGACCCTCTCACCGGGGCTCCCGCTCCGGTCGACGACGACCAGCTGAGGGTGCTCCATCTCCGCTCCACCGCGCCCCCGCCTTCGGGGTGACGACTACGGAGTGACTTCGTCGCTCTGCTTCTGACAGCACCACGTAGTCGGACATCAGCACTCCGTCGAACTTTCTTCCGAAAGTTCTCGCGCGGGGGGAGGAGTCCGGGCGGAGCGGGCGAAAAAGTAGTCACACGAACACTAAGCGTGACTAGCCAAGGAGCCCGGAATGACCAAGCACCTCAGGACCCTGATCCTCTGTATCGCCGCCGTCACCGCGCTCTTCGCAGTGTCGGCCGCACCCGCGCTCGCACATCACAACGACGACCACACCGCCGGTCCCGGCTCGTCCGAGGACCGTCTCGACGACGACGAGAAGAAGAGGTCCGGCGACCGCGATGGTGACGCCGACTCCGACCCTGCGACCGCGCAGGAAGACGACCACGACAGCGCCGACGACGGTGACAACGCCCACCCGTCGGGCAACGATCGCTCGGTAGAGAACGGTGGATCGCGCGGTCAGGGCAAGTCCGAGTCCAACCCCGACGACTCCAAAGGTCCGCAGCGTTACGAAGGTGCCAAGGGCGACGACAAGTCGGGTGGCCCCGGCGGTAACGACGTCGCCGATCAGGACGGAAACAACGGTTGTGGCAACGACGACGACTTCGACGACGACAACAACGGCCACTGCGGCTCGCGCGTGAAGCCAACGCCGTCCCCGAGCCCGACACCCACGCCGGTCCAGGGCACGGCCGTGATGACGATCCAGGTCGACTGCTTCTCGGTGACAGTGACCTCGACCAAGGACATCTCAAACGTCAAGGTCTTCTTCGTCGACGGCACGATGGAAGAGATCAACGTGAATGCTCCGTCGTTCTCGAAGACCTTCTCCAAGCCGATCGACTTCGCAACCTCGAAGTCCTCGACCACGACGGTCATCGACGTCGCTCCGGAGAACTGCACCCAGGTCAGCAGCAACCTCTGTCCTGCGGGGACCGACATGGCCGGGTCGCCTCCGGGCGTTCACGGTTGCAATCTGCCGAAGAACGAGGTTTGTCCTGCCGGTACCGACATGGCCGGGCTTCCTCCGAGTGTCTTCGGTTGCAACCTGCCGCCCACCGCGGTGTGCCCGGCAGGGACCGACATGGCGGGTCTTCCCGTCGACTCGGTCGAGAGCTGCAACGACGACGACGTTCTCGGGAATGTCCTGAAGCGGTGCCCGTCCGGCCCCTTCGCTGGCATGCCCTACATGAACGAGAAGGACTGTGACCTCGTGGGAGGACGCGAAGACGAGGTCCTTCCTAAAGTGATCCGCGGCAACAGCGGTCCCTCGGGCGTGCAGGGAGCCGTTGATACGGCCGTCGGTGCAGTCGGTGCAGTCCTTCCGTTCACCGGTGCCGGCGACCTGTACTTCGCCATCGCCCTCGGCATGTTGCTGATCGCTGCCGGTTCGATAGCGATGAGGCTGCGCCGCACCTAACAAGTAGGCGAATCACTGGGAGGAAAGAGGGTCGGTTCTCCGGAGCCGACCCTCTTTCGCGTCGGGCCCTATAGCGGGGCCCGTGGGACCATGCACAGATGGACCTGTTCGACAACGCCTTAGAGGAGCGGTTCGACTCCTACGCTCCGCTCGCCGCCCGGATGCGGCCCCGCTCGCTCGACGAGGTCGTAGGTCAGCAACACATCCTCGGCCCGGGACGGGCACTGCGGGCCTTGATCGAGTCGGGCGATCTCTCGTCGATAGTCCTGTGGGGACCTGCGGGCACCGGGAAGACAACCCTGGCCCATGTGATCGCGCGATCGACCGAGGCGCACTTCGAGCCGATGTCGGCGGTCACGTCGGGGGTGGCAGACGTGCGCAAAGTGATCGATGCGGCGCGCGACCGGCTGGCTCAGCAAGGCGCGCGGACCGTTCTGTTCCTCGACGAGATCCATCGGTTCAACAAAGCCCAGCAGGACGCCTTGCTGCCGGCGGTCGAGAACGGATGGATCGTCCTCGTTGGGGCGACGACCGAGAACCCGTCGTTCGAAGTGAATTCCCCACTGATGTCTCGGAGCCTCCTGTTCCGCCTCGAGGCACTTGCCGAGGACGATCTCGCGACCTTGTTGCGACGTGCTCTCGTAGAGGAGGGCAGGGGACTGGGCGGTACCGACCTGACGGTCTCCGACGACGCGATCGCCCACATCGCGCGGGGGGCGAACGGGGATGCCCGGGCCGCCCTGAACGCGCTCGAGGCCGCAGCATCGATGGCCGCGGTCAAGGACGGCGAGGTGGACCTTTCGATGGCGGAGGAGGCCCTGCAGCGCCGTGCGCTCGCGTACGACAAGGGCGGCGACTGGCACTACGACGTCATCTCCGCGTTCATCAAGTCGATGCGCGGCTCCGATCCGGACGCGGCCGTGTACTGGATGGCCCGAATGCTCGACGCGGGAGAAGAGGCCAGGTTCATCGCGCGCAGGATGGTGATCTTCGCCTCCGAGGATGTCGGCAACGCCGATCCGACCGCCTTGCAGGTCGCCGTTGCCGCTGCCCACGCGCTGGAGTTCGTGGGACTCCCCGAAGCGAAGCTGAACCTCTCCCAGGCCGCCGTCTATCTGGCGCTCGCGCCGAAGTCGAACGCCAGCGCGGTGGCGATCTGGCGGGCGGACGAAGACATGGCCAAGGGTCCCTTGCCGGTACCGAAACACCTGCGCGATTCGCATGCGGCCGCGTCGCGTTCCATCGGGGCGGGAAAGGGCTACGAGTACCCACACGCCCACGGTGGGTGGGTCGCTCAGGACTACCGTCCCACCGAGGTCGCCGGCCGCCGGTACTTCGAGCCGATCACGGGCGTCGAGGTCGAGCTCGCCGAGGCGCTGGAGGCCAAGAGGCAAGGCGATAAGGTCACGCCATGATCAAGCGACTTTTCTGGGTGGTCGTCGGGGCCGTGGGCGCCCTGCAGGCCGACAAGTGGCTCCAACAGCAGAAGGACCGCTTCCGCCCGAGTGCCCTGACCGGGACCCTCCTCGACGCGACGAACCGCCGGATGGAGAAGCGCCGGGCTCGCTCTGCCGGACCGCGCCTCTAACCCCGCGGGCCGCATGGACACCCGCGCCGTTCGACAACGCTTCCTCGCGTTCTTCCAGGAGCGGGAGCACCAGCAGGTTCCCTCCTCATCACTGATCCCCAACGACGCCACGCTGCTGCTGACGAACGCGGGCATGAACCAGTTCAAGCCTTACTTTCTCGGCGAGCAGACGCCACCTTTCAAGCGCGCGGTCAGCGTCCAGAAGTGCATGCGCGCCGGTGGTAAGCACAACGACATCGAGGCGGTCGGGAGGACCCCCCGGCACCTGACGTTCTTCGAGATGCTGGGGAACTTCAGCTTCGGCGACTACTACAAGCTCGATGCCTGTAAGTGGGGTTGGGAGCTGGTCACCGAAGGCTTCGGGATCGACCCCGAGCGTCTGTGGGTGACGGTCTACGAGACGGACGACGAGGCGGAAGAGGTATGGCGGGACCATGTGCATGTCCGGCACGAACGGATCATCCGCCTCGGAAAAGACGACAACTTCTGGTCGATGGGGGTCGCGGGTCCGTGCGGGCCCGACTCCGAGATCTTCTTCGACCTCGGAGATCGTTTCGGGGAGGCGTCCGAGAAGGGCCCCGGGGGGAACCAGGACCGCTACATCGAGATCTGGAACCTCGTGTTCATGCAGAACGACTGCAACGCAGCGATCGAACCGGTCGCCGAGCTTCCGAAGAAGAACATCGACACGGGCATGGGCCTCGAACGAATGGCGATGGTGCTTCAGGACAAAGACACGGTGTTCGAGACCGACATCCTGCGCAACCTCATCGAGCGGGCGTCCGAGCTGACCGGGGTCGCGTACGGGCGCGACGAGCGCTCGGATGTTTCCCTTCGCGTACTCGCCGACCACGGTCGGAGCGTCAGCTTCATGCTGGCGGACGGGTTGCTCCCGTCCAACGAGGAGCGCGGGTACGTGTTGCGATTGATCATGCGGCGTGCGATCCGCAACGCGCGCCTGTTGGGCAGCGACGCACCGGTCCTCGAAGGCCTCATCAGCGCGACAACGGAGCTCATGGGGGACGCCTATCCGGAGTTGAGCACCAAGCGAGATTTCGCCGTTGAGGTCGCGGATGCGGAGGAAGAGCGGTTCGATGCAACCCTGAAGCAGGGGATGACCTTGCTCGAGGGCGAGATCGAACGTCTGCGGAGCGCGGGCAAGAAGGAGCTCCCGGGCGACACCGCGTTCAAGCTCCACGACACGTGGGGCTTCCCGGTCGACATGACCACCGAGATCGCAGCCGAGTCCGACTTGTCTCTGGATCGCACCGGATTCGACCGGCTCATGGAAGAGCAGCGGTCGCGCGCCCGCAGCGCACGTGGGAGCACGGCCGGGGACGAGTCCGACAGTGGCGCGGTGCAAGCGATCCTGGACGAACACGGCCCGACCGAGTTCGTCGGATATGAGCATCTCGATTCCGAGGGCAAGGTGCTGTTCGTCTCCGGCGGCACGGGGCGCGAAGGCGATGAGCTCGAGGTCGTCCTGGATCGCACCGCGTTCTACGCGGAAGGCGGTGGCCAGGTAGGGGACCGCGGGGTTCTGGGCGGACCGTGGGGCAGGGCCGAGGTCCTCGACACGCACCGGCTGGCGCCGGGGATGACGGGTCATCGGGCACGGATCACGGCGGGCGAGCTGGTCGCGGGAGCCGAGGTCACGGCCACCGTCGATCGCGTCGCTCGCACGAACGCCGAGCGGGCACACACCGCGACCCACATCCTTCACTGGATCTTGCGTGACCGGCTCGGGGAGCACGCGCACCAGGCCGGCTCGCTCGTCGAGCCCGGGCGGCTGCGCTTCGACTTCAACCACTTCGAAGCCCTCGACGAAGCCCATATCGCGGAGATCTCATCCGAGCTCCAGTCCCGGGTGCTGACCGACGACCAGGTCAGGGCGTACGAGACGACCTACGACTTCGCGAAGTCGATCGGAGCGATGGCTTTCTTCGGAGAGAAGTATGGAGACTTCGTCCGGGTCGTCGAGGTCGGTGACTACTCGAAGGAGCTGTGTGGCGGGACGCACGTACCGCACACGGCACGGATCGGTGTCGTCGCGGTAACGAACGAGGGTTCGGTCGGTGCGAACCTGCGGCGGATCGAGGCACTGGTCGGGGACGAGGGCCTCGACTACCTGAAGCGGAAAGCGGAAGCGCTCGATCGCGTCGCGCAGATGCTTCGGTCGAACCCGGATGAGGTCGCCGAGCGTGTCGAGAAGCTGCTCGCGACCCAGAAGGAGATGGAACGGACGTTGAGCAGGTTCGAACAACGTTCCGCCGAATCCGACGCCGAACAACTCGCGGCCGACGCGGTGGACGTCGACGGGGCTCGTCTCATCGTCGCGCGCCGGGACGGGGACGTCGATTCGCTGCGCTCGCTGGCTCAATCGTTGAAGGGAAAGCTCGGGAGCTCGGTCGTGATCCTCGGCACCGCAAGTGAGGGCCGCGCGAACCTCGTTGGTGCCGTTAGTAAGGATCTCGTGGAGCGCGGCATCTCGGCGCGCGATCTGCTCGCGCCGGGGGCGCAACTGCTCGGTGGTGGTGGAGGAGGCAAGCCGGAGCTTTCGATCTCCGGCGGTCCGGCGGCCGACAAGCTCGACGATGCCCTTGCCGCGGCCGGGGAAGCTGCGAAGGGTGCGCTTGCGCGGTGATACTCGGCATCGATCCCGGAGAACGACGGATCGGGATCGCGATCGCGGACCACGAGACCCGTTTCGCCCGGCCCCTCGAGGTCATCGATGTGAAGGTGGCGGAACCGGTGACCCGGATCGTCGAGCTGGTTGCGGAGCACTCCGTCGATCGGATCGTGGTCGGCCGGCCGGTGGGATTGTCGGGCGCTGCGGGGGCCGCGGTCGAGCGTCAGCAGGTGCTCCTCGGGGCGCTGCGCGACGCGAGTGACGTCGAGATCGTCGAATACGACGAGCGCCTCACGACCGTGATGGCCAACCGGGCCCTCCGCGATGCGGGCCGCTCCTCGCGCGACACGAAGGAGATCAGGGACGCGGTCGCGGCCCAGATCCTCCTGCAGGGCTATCTGGATTCCACCCGATGAGCCTCACGACGCGCGGCAAGGTCGTGGTGGCGTTCGGTGTCGTGGTGGCGCTTCTCGGCATCGGGGCGCTGGGTGGGCTCTTCTATCTGCGATCGATCGGCGTCTGGTCCACCACCGGAGAGCCCGGCCGCCCGATCGAGATCGTGATCCCCAAGGGTGCATCCGCGTCAGAGATCGGCGAGCTGCTCGTCGACAAGGGAGTGATCGAGTCCGCCCTTGCGTGGCGCATCACCCTGTACCTCGAGGGTGGCGGAGACGGGATCGAGGCAGGTAAGTACAACCTGTTCGCCGGGCTGTCGCCTAAGGATGCTCTTGGTCTATTGGCAGAAGGTGCGACCGTGGACTTCGTGACGGTGACGTTCCCCGAAGGGTCGTGGGTGCGCGACTTCGCCCGGATCGTCGGCCGCGATACGCACATCACGCGGGACGGATTCATCGAAGCGCTCCGATCCGGCGATGTGACGTCGGAGCTGATGCCCGACGGTCTCGGGTCGATCGAAGGCGCCGAACCATGGGAGGGACTGTTGTTCCCGTCGACGTACCAGGTCGTCGAGGACGACACGGCCGTCACATTGGCGCAACGGATCGCAGATGAGATGGAGCGTCAGGTCGCCGCGTTGAACTTCTCCGCTATCGAACAGCGTGGCTATTCGGTCTACGACGCGTTGATCGTCGCGTCCATGGTCGAAGCGGAAGCGAAGGTCGACGAGGAACGGCCCAAGGTCGCGTCGGTGATCTACAACCGCCTCGACGTTGGTGAGAGGCTCGGCATCGATGCCACCGTCCTCTACGCTCTAGGCGAACATCGCGAAGAGCTGTTCCAATCCGATCTCGCGATCGATTCTCCGTGGAACACGCGGCTTCACGCGGGGATGCCTCCGACCCCGATCGGCGCGCCGGGCAAGGAGTCGCTCGAAGCTGCGGCCGATCCGGCTCCCGGTGACCTCTTCTTCTATGTCGTTGGTGATTGCGAGGGCCATCACAACTTCAGCGAGACGAGCGCCGAGTTCGCGCGCGACAAGGCCGCCTATCAAGCCCTCGACTGCTGATGGCGGGACAGATAACGAACTTCGTCGGCATCCTGGGGTGGCCGCTCGAGAAGACGTTGTCGCCAGCTCTCCACAACGTCGCGTTCCGACGGCTCGGGTTCGACTGGATCTACCTCTCGTTCCCGGTCCCGCCGGAGATGTTGGGCGAGGCAGTCGCCGGGTTGCGTGTCCTCGGAGCGATCGGCGCGAACGTCACGATCCCTCATAAGGAGTCGGTGATCGAGCATCTCGATCAGATCTCGGGTGATGCGGCTGCGATCGGTGCGGTCAACACGATCCAGCGGGTGGGGGATCGCTTGATCGGCCACAACACCGACGTCGACGGCTTCGCGGAGTTCATCGCCGGCGATGCGGGCATCTCTGTTTCGGGATGCAGCGCGGTTGTCTTGGGGGCGGGCGGGGCCGCCCGCGCGGTGGTCAAGGCCCTCGACGACCTCGGCGCGGCGGAGATCACGATCGTCGCCCGTAGATCCGAGCAAGGCTCGGCCTTGACGGAGCTCGTCGGGCGAGCGCGGGCGAAGGTCATCGATTGGGACAAGGGGGCCGAGATGGCGGCCGCCGCCAGCGTCGTCGTCAATGCGACCCCTCTCGGAGGAGCGGACGAGAACCCCCTCGCGGAGGTCGAATGGCGGCCCGGCCAGGCGGTGATCGATCTCGTCTACTCGCCACCCTCGACCCCCCTGGTCGACGCCGCCCGGCGGGCCGGGGCCGATGCGTGGGGTGGTCTCGGGATGCTCATCAGGCAGGCCGCTGCGTCATTCCAGATCTGGACCGGTCAGGATCCGCCGCTCGAAACGATGTCCGCGGCCGCCGTGCACGCGATCGGGCCAAGTGGCTCAACTCGGCCACCGGCGATGCCGAAGAAGGACTAGGAAAACCCGCCCGGCTGGGACGCCGATGCAAGGAGGTAATCACATGACCAAGGCCGATCTGCTCGCCGCCACCCTCGACGACTTCCTCGCTACCTCCCCGGAGGTCGAAGCAGCCGCCGTGGTTAGTGCCGATGGCCTTCCGATGGCATCGGCCCTCCCCCCGCACGTCGAGGAGGACCGTTTGGCCGCGATGTCGGCTGCTCTGCTCACGCTCGGTGAGCGCGCCGCAGACAATCTCGGCAAAGGGGAGCTCGCTCAGGTATTCGTGGAGGGCTCGAACGGGCACGTCATCCTCATGTCCGCGGGGGCCAACGCGGTGCTCGTCGCCGTCACGGCGAAGGGGGCTAAGGCAGGTTTGATCCTGTTCGAGATGCGCAAGTCGTCCGACCGCGTACGCGCGGTCATGGAGTCACCGACCGAGACCGCTCCCGCCCCGGCGCCCGCGTTCACCCAGCCCGAGGCCGACCCGTTCGCGCCGTCGGAGCCGATGGTTCGACCACCGGAGCCGACACCCGCAGCGGAGCAGGAGTCCTCGATCTCGACCGGTTGGCAATAGGCACGCAGCGCTAGGGGCGCAGGAGGCTCACCGACATGCTCAAAGGAACCCTTGATGACTTCACATTGCCGGATGTCTTCCGGCTCATGTCCTTCGCGAAGAAGACGGGCCGCGTGGACGTCGTGCGTTCCGCGGGCCAGGGCAAGGTCTATTTCCGCGACGGCGAGGTCTACTTCGCCGAGTCCAGCCTTTCCAAGGAGCCTCTAGGGCAGAAGCTCGTCCGTGCGCGCGCAATCACCGACGGTCAGTTGATGAAGGCCCTCGACGAGCAAGCGTCTTCGGGGGAGCGCCTCGGCAGTGTCTTGCTGCAGTCCGGGCTCGTTACCGAGGACCAGCTCGTTGCCGCAGTGCGCCAGCAGATCGAGGATTCCGTGTTCGACCTCCTCCGCTGGGAGCTCGGCGAGTTCGCGTGGGAGCCCGGTGGCGAGTTCGACACCGAGGTCCACATCGCGGTCAGCGTCGAGAACCTGATCATGGAGGCGTCCCGGCGACTCGACGAGTTCGAGGTCATCCGGCGCAAGATCCCTTCGGGGGCCGCGGTGCTCGGCATGGCCGCGACGCCGCCGGAAGGCGCGGTCGAGATCAACATCACCCCCGACGAATGGCGCATCCTCGTGCTGGTCGACGGGAGCCGCTCGGTCAACGACATCGCCCAGATGGTCGGGCTCGACGAGTTCGGCGCGATGAGGGTGCTCTACGGCCTCGTCTCCGCCGGGCTGATCGAGCTGATCTCCGAAGGCGATGCCTCCGAGCCGGTCGCGGCGGTGGTCGCCGAAGAGCCGTCGTACGAGCCCGAGCCGATCGCGGAAGAGACCATCGTGGCCGATCCCGTGGCCGAGCCCGTCGCGGAGGCCGAAGTTGTCGTGGCCGAAGAGACCGCCACGGAACCCGAGCCGGTGGCCGAAGCCGAGCCCGAGCCCGTCGTGGCCGAGCCCGAGCTGGTCGTGGCCGAAGCCGAGCCCGATGACATCGATCCCAAGACGGTCGGCCCGTTGATCTCCGACGAGGTTGCGGCGGATCTCGTCGCGGCCCTGCACGACGACCCCGTGGCCGAGCAAACTCCGGTCGACGACGCATACGCAGCCGCCAACGGCGAGGTCGACCCCGACCTATCGTCGTTCGGCATCGGGCCGGCCGAGCCTGTCGAGCCCGCGGCAGCTGCGGGGACCGAGACGGCCGAGTGGAGCGAGGCTCCGATCGAGCAGTTCGACGCGCCCAAGCCCGACGAGCTCGTCACATCCACGCCCGAACCCGATCCGTTCATGGCCGACCTGTTCGGTGAGCCGGTGGAAGCCGCATCGACCGAGGCCGCGTCGCCGGAGGAGCCGCCCGCCCCACCTGCTCCGGTGGAGCAGGACATCCCGGTCAGCTCAGCGCCAAGTGGCGATGCACCATCGGTCGATCGCGCGGCAGCGGTTCGCGAGCTCGCCGACCTGTTCAGTGACGAAGAACGACCTCGTGCCCGTCCATCCGCCCCGCGGCCGGCAACGGCGAGTGGGGAAGAGGACGAGCGCAAGCGAGTCGAAGACGATGATCAGGTAACCAAGGGGATCATCTCGAGACTCATCGATGGGGTCAAAGGACTCTAGCGACCACCCAGGGGAGGCCATCCGGAGATGAGCCCGCGGGCAGGGATTGTCAGGAAACAGAGGGCGACGAACGGGCACGTCGCACGCCCTCTCAAAGTGGTGATTACGGGGCCGTTCTCGGCCGGTAAGACGACGTTGATCCAGACGATCTCCGAGGTGGCGATCGTCGGCACCGAGCGGGATGTGACCGACGAGACGCGCGCGGTCAAGGAACGCACGACCGTTGCGATGGACTTCGGGCGGATCACGTTCGCCCCGGATCTGACGCTGTTCCTGTTCGGCACCCCCGGCCAGCGCCGGTTCGAAGTGATGTGGGAGATCCTCTCCGAGGGGATGATCGGATTCATCCTGTTGGTCAATGCCGGTGACGAGCGCTCGATCGAAGAGGCGTCTCACATCCTGGACACGTTCCGGGCCTATGCCGACGTGCCGTTCGTCGTTGGGGTCACGCACCTGGACGAGATCGACACCCCCGAGGACGAGGTCTTCGAGCACGTCCGGGAGAAGTTGGACCTGGAGGACTCGATCGCCGTGATCGCCTGCGACCCCCGGGACCGGGAGCACGTGAAAGACCTCATGCTGTCGATCCTCATGGGGGTCATGAGCCGGCTGGAGGCGACGGTCGCGGCGGCGTCATCGTGAGGCCCCTCAAACGTCTGTTCACCCGAGCCAGGCCGGCCCCGGTGCTCGACCCGGTGGGCTACCGCCTGCCGAGCTACCTGACGGAGTCGGCCCCATCTATGGGGATGCCGCCCCCTCCGCCGCCTCCACCCGTGGTGGAGGAGAGACGTACCCCCGGCCCCCCGAGGGTCCGCCTGATGATGGAGGATGGAACCGTCGAGGGCCTTCCGGCCGACCCTGAAGTGGAGGCCCGCGCCGCCTACCTCGCCCGGAGCATGCTCCCGCCCGCCCCTCCACCCCCCTCCCCTAGAGGGCCCTAACCTGGGACCGGCTGAGTCGTCCACTCTGACCGCCTCGTCCCTTTAGTCGAGGCGCAAACGGCCGATAAAGCCAAGAGGGTGTGGCACCGCGTGGCCCGCCGAAGCGAAGGCGTCCCGAAGGGATGAGATGAGCGTGAAATCACCGCCGCGACCGGCCGCTCAGCTCGATGAGCTGCTGCTGGCGCGCGGTCTGATCACCGACGAGCAACTCGCGGAGGCGCGTTACCAAGCCGCCGAGCGGGGGCGCTCGGTGGGGCGCGTCGTTATCGAGCTCGGGTTCGTCACCGAGGCATCGCTCGTAGCCATCCTGTCCGAGCAGTTGGGCCTCGAGTTCCTCGACCTGACCGAGGCACAGATCGATGCATCCGCGGTCGCGATGGTCCCGGAGGCGACGGCTCGCCGACATAGCTGCATCCCGGTCGGCTTCGACGACGAGAACCGCTTGGTCGTCGCGATGGCCGACCCCGCCAACGTCGTTGCAGTAGACGACATCCGGGCCCTGACGAAGCGGGATGTTAAGGCGATCGTCTCGACGAAGGCAGACGTCCTTACCGCGATCACCCGCCACTACCGCATCGACCGTACGGCCGAGACCCTGGCGGAGGAAGCAGCCGCCGAGAAGGAAGCGGAGGACAAGAGCCTCGAAGCCGTCGTCGCGTCCGCGGGTGGCGAGGACGCACCCATCATCAAGCTCGTCAACCTCTTGATCACCCAAGCGATCAACGACCGCGCGTCGGATATCCACATCGAGCCCGACGAGAAGACGTTGCGTGTGCGGTTCCGCATCGACGGTGTTCTCCACGAGGTCATGACCCCGCCGAAGTCGGTGCAGTCTGGCATCACGAGCCGGCTGAAGATCATGGCGGAGATCAACATCGCGGAGCGCCGCATCCCGCAGGACGGGCGCATCAGCCTCGTCGTCCAGGGCAAGGCTGTCGACATCCGCGTCGCGACCCTGCCGACTGTGCACGGCGAGAAGATCGTCATGCGTCTGCTGGACAAGTCCAGTGTGCTCCTGCAACTCTCCGACCTCGGCTTTCTCCCCGAGAACTTCCTGCGTTTCGAGGAGTCGTACACGAAGCCGTACGGGATGATCCTGGTGACCGGACCGACCGGGTCGGGTAAGTCCACGACCCTGTACGCGACGCTGAACATCAAGAACAGCCCCGAGGTCAACATCATCACGGTGGAAGACCCGGTCGAATACCAGCTCCCCGGTGTCAACCAGGTCCAGACGAACAACAAAGCGGGCCTGACGTTCGCTTCGGCGCTGCGGTCGATCCTGCGGTCGGACCCCGACATCGTCTTGATCGGTGAGATCCGCGACCGGGAGACGGCCCAGATCTCGATCGAGGCCGCGCTCACCGGTCACCTCGTCCTGTCGACACTGCACACGAACGACGCGCCGTCCGCGCTCACCCGTCTGGTCGAGATGGGCATCGAGCCCTTCCTGGTCGCGTCGTCGTTGGATTGCGTCCTGGCCCAGAGACTGGCCCGAAAGCTCTGCGATCGTTGCAAGGAGCCGTACGTTCCAACGGCCGAGGAGCTCGCCACGGCCCGGTTCCCCTTCGATCCAAAGGAAGAGCTTCCCAAGATCTTCCGTCCGGTCGGTTGCGGCGCGTGCGGGCAGACCGGCTACAAGGGGCGCATGGCGATCCACGAGGTCATGACCGTCACCGAAGACATCGAGCGCATGCTCACCGAGCAGCACTCCTCATCCGAAGACATCGCACGGTACGCGCACTCGCAGGGGATGTTGTCCTTGCGCATGGACGGGATGGAGAAGGTCCGTATGGGACTTACTTCCATCGAAGAGATCCTGAGGGTGGTCGTGTGATGTCTTGCATTCGCAGCATGTCGATGGATAACTGGACGCAGGGACCAAGGAGCTAATAGATGGCACAGGTGCAGAAGCAGCTCGGCGACGTGCTCATGGAGCGGGGAATGGTCACTCCCGAGCAACTTAAGTTCGCGACCCAAGAAGAGGCCAAGACCGGTCAATCCGCGTGGAAGATCCTCATCGAACGAGGGATAGTCACCGAGCGCGATCTCGTCAGGGCCCGGGCGGCCCAGATCGGGATGGATTTCGTCGACGTTCGGGCCGAGCGTCCATCCCCGGCGGTGCTCGAGTTGGTACCTCAGGACCTCGCCCAGCGCCAGATCCTGCTCCCACTGTCGTTGGATCAAGAAGTTCTCAGGGTGGCAATGGCGGAGCCAACCAACCACCTCGCGACCGAAGAGGTTGCAGCTGCGACGGGCAAGAGCGTGAGCGTCGTTGCCGCATTCCGGGCGGATCTCATGGAATCGATCCCGCTGGCGTACGCACGCGCTGCCAACGCGCCGGAGGACGCCGCTTCGTCCGAGAATGGGGCCCCCGGGGTGTCCACGTTCGGTCCGGACGATCTTCCGATGGTCGAAGCCCCCGCCGCGCCCGAAGCCCCCGCAGCCGACGTCACCGAAGAGGATGTCGAGAAGGAGCCGAACCTCGCCGACTTCCTCCTCGCCGTCATCGATCAGAACGGCTCCGACCTCCACCTGACGGCCGGCCTTCCCCCGATGATCCGTATCCACGGAGAGCTCGAACCGATCAAGGGATACCGGCGCTTGCTCCCGAAGGATCTGCAGGAGCTCATCTATTCGATGCTGACCCAGAAGCAACGAGAGATATTCGAAGAGAAGCTCGAGCTGGATATCTCGTATCAGCTTCCCGGCAAGGCCCGGTTCCGAGTGAACGTCTTCCAGCAGCGCGATGCCATCGGTTCGGTCATGCGACTGATCCCCTTCGAGATCAAGGACCTCGACGCCTTGGGATTGCCCGACGTGGTGAAGGAGTTCGCCCGCCTACGTCGCGGGCTCGTGCTCGTCACGGGTATCACCGGTTCCGGTAAATCCACGACCCTAGCGGGCTTGATCGACATCGTGAACACCGAGCGTCCGGAGCACATCATGACGGTCGAGGACCCGATCGAGTTCCTCCATCGCCACAAGCGCTCGGTGGTCAACCAACGCGAGATCGGCACCGACACGCACGGTTTCGCCGAGGCGCTGCGGCACGTTCTACGCCAGGACCCCGACGTGATCCTGGTTGGTGAGATGAGAGACCTCGAGACGATCTCGTCGGCGCTGACGGCAGCAGAGACCGGGCACCTCGTATTCGGAACCCTGCATAC
>Ga0299913_10001425_pt1 | contig 17629 bp, 15 predicted proteins | sample RVTome_9_FD_201360 | JGI IMG/M metagenome (GOLD analysis project Ga0299913, IMG submission 201360) | Soil microbial communities from uranium-contaminated site in the Upper Colorado River Basin, Wyoming, United States - RVT155D38 (version 2) ... | reverse complement strand
AGCCCGCGCAGGAGCGTCGACAGCCCGGTCCCGCCGCCGATCGCCACGATCCGCGGGCCGCGCGCGAGGAACCGCTTCTGGTACAGGACGTCCGCGAGTGGGGTCTCCTCGTCCTGGCGCAGCGGCGCCGTCAGGTTGCGCACGACCCGCCACGCGCCGATCACGACGAGGGCGGCGCCGATGCTCCCGACGGCCAGCCCGCGAAGCGGGAACGGCAGGAATTGCAGGGTCGCGAGGTCGATCAGTGCCTGGACGGCGCCGCCCGGCTGGATGTCCTGGGTGACCTGGCGGATGACGTGCGCCGCCCCGAGCGCGAGGAGGACCAGGCCGGCGAACATGACGAGGAGCCAGCGCTTGACACCGATTCCCGGCTGGAGCCAGCGCCGGAACCTCACGTGGCTCGCCTCACGACCCTCGCCTCACGCCCGCTCCAGCTCGCGATGGAAGACCTCGACGGGCTCGTGGCCGCGCTCGCGCAGCCGCCGCGCGAGCTCCTCCGCGAACACGATCGAGCGGTGGCGGCCGCCGGTGCAGCCGATCCCGACCGTCAGCCGGCTCTTGCCCTCGGCCGCGAAGGCAGGAACGCTGAACGCGAGCAGGTCGTCGATCTTCGCCAGGTACTCGAGGGCGCCCGGCTGGGCAAGCACGAACTCGCGCACCGCCGACGTCAGGCCCGAGTGCTCGCGCAGCTCCGGCACGTAGTACGGGTTCTGGATGAACCGCGTGTCGAACACGAGGTCGGCCTCGAGCGGGATGCCGAACTTGAACCCGAAGCTGATCAGCTGGATCGTCATCGTGTCCGGCCTGAGATCGCCGATGCGGGCGAACAGCCGCTCCCGCAGCTCGCGCAACGGGAGGTCGCTCGTGTCGAGGACGACGTCGGCCTCGGCCCGAATCGGGTCCAGCAGGCGGCGCTCGAGCTGGATCGCCGCCTGGGTCGAGCGGCCATTCGCGAGCGGGTGCCGGTGGCGCGTCTCCGAGAACCGCCGGATGAGGACGTCGTCGCTGGCCTCGAGGAAGATCACCTGCGGTCGCACCCCCCGGCCTTCGAGCGCGCCGCGCATCGCCCGGTACGCCGACGCAGCATCGCCGGCCCGCACGTCGAGGACGATGGCAACCTGCGCAAACCGCTCCGGTTCCTGCACGACGAGCTCGGCCAGATTCGCGAGAAGCTCGCCCGGCAGGTTGTCGACGACCGTGTAGGCGAGGTCTTCGAACAGCTTCCCCGCAGCGGTCTTGCCGCCACCAGACAGGCCGCTCAGGAGGACGACGTGCGGGCCGCCGTGGGCATCCATCTCGGGCTGAGCCTCATCCGCCATCGCGGAGAGGATACCTATCGACCCGTCCGCCGAATGAAGAGGACGGTGCCCTCGAAGAGCAGGTACAGCGTCAGGCCGAGCACGAGCGGGCTGACGAGGTCGCCGCCCGGGGTGGCGATCGCCGCGAAGATCGCGATGACGAGGATGACCATCCGCCGCGACCGGGTGAGCCGGTCCGACGTGACGATCCCCACCCGCGAAAGGCCGATGAGCAGGATCGGGAACTCCATGAGCAGGCCGAACGCGAGGAACAGCGTCGTCATGAAGTCCATATAGCTCGCGATGTTGATCAACGGGTCGAAGCGATCGGTGATGAACGACAGGAGGAACGCCGCCGCGAACGGCATGACGACGTACGCGACCCCGACGCCGAGCGCGAAGAACACGAGGGCCGCCGGGATCCACGGCAGGACGCTCCGGCGCTCCGACGGCGTGAGGCCGGGCGCGATGAACCGCCACAGGTGCCACAGGATCACCGGCATCGCGAGGATCACCCCGACGACGACGGCGACCTGCAGACGGACGGAGAACGCCGCGCCGAGCTCCGTGACGATGATCGGAACGTCGGCCGGGATCGGCGCAGTCAGGACGTCGAAGATCGGGTCGGCCAGGGCGAAACCGACCACGCCGCCGGCGGCAACCGCGAGCAGGCACCAGATCAGCCGGTCGCGGAGCTCGGCCAGATGCCCGGCCAGGGGCATCGCGCCACCGGGGCCGTCCTCAACGCGTCCTGCGCTGGTCATGGGCTGGGGGTCATGTGGCGGTGTGGATCAGGCGCGCGAGCGCACGACGCGATGCGTGCGCGGCCGTGCCTACGAGGGGTTGGAGTCGCGCGCGGGCTCGCCGGACGCGGCGCCGCTGTCGGCAGGCGGCGCCGAGGGCGCTGCGGGCGTGCCGGGCGTGGCGGGCGCGCCGGGAGTGCCGGGCGTGGGCTGCGCGCTGGTCGCACCCGAGGCGCCGGCGTCGAGCTTGCCGGCCTCCGAGACGTCGGTGGCGGCCTTGCGGAACTCGCGAAGGCTCCGACCCAGCGACGACGCGACGTCGGGCAGCTTGCCGGGACCGAGCACGACGAGCGCGATGATCAGGATGAGGATCAGCTCGCCGGGGCCGATGCTGGGTAAGCCCATGAAATGGTTCCTCTGGGTGCCCGTCGATCGGTCGTTCGGGCGCGGGCTACGGTAGCACAGGGAGCTTCTCGGCCCAGGAACGGGCGGCCTCCGCAAGCCGGTCACCGAGGTCGCCTGTCGCGCTCTTGGCGCCGTTCCCGTGGCCGCTCCCGGCGCCGTTCCCGACAGCGGCCGACACGATGCCCCGGGAGACGTTGACGAGGAGGCCGCCACCGGGCCGCCCGCCCGCCGGGACCGCCCTGGCAGGCCCGAACGCGAGCACCGGGTCGATGGCGCCGCCCTGTGCCCCGACGCCCGGGACGAGGAACGCCAGGCCGGGTGCGATGGTCCGCGCCGCCCGCAGCTCTTCGGGCGCGGTCGCGCCGACGACCAGCCCGGCCGTCCCGCCGGGGCCCCATGCCCCCGCCAGCCGAGCGACGCGCGCCCAGAGCGGCTCGTCCGGCGCCGTGAACGACCCATCGGCGCCCCAGGTCGAGGCGACACGGAGGGACTGGAGGTCGGTCGCGCCGTCGTTCGACGTGCGGCACAGGACGTACGCGAACCGGTCCGGCCGCTCGAGGTAGCCCGAGATCGCGTCCTCGCCGAGGTACGGGCTGACGGTCACCGCGTCAACGCCGAGGCCATCGAAGTACGCCACAACCTGGCGCGCCGACGTGGTGCCGATGTCCGCGCGTTTCGCGTCGGCGATCACCGGCACGTCGGACGGGATCCGCGCGCGGAGCCGCTCCAGGGCTGCCCAGCCGGGCGAGCCGAACGCCTCGAAGAACGACAGGTTCGGCTTGACCGCCGCCGCGAACGGGATGGCCGCCTCGAGGAGCAGCGTCGCGAACCGTTCGACGCCCTCGGCGTCCGGGGCAAACCCGGCGGGCAGGGCCGCCGGGTCGGGGTCGATGCCCAGGCACAGGACGGTCCCGGTGGCCGCGCTCCTCGCGCCCAGGCGCTCGAGATAGGTCGGTCTGGGCACCCCGCTCACGCTGTCTCGCTCACGCTGTCTCGCTCACGGGGCAACCGTCGCGGCCGGATCGGAGGACGCCGGCGGCTCGGACGTCGGCGTCGGCAGCGGCGGCAGCTGGTCCGCCGGGATGAACCACGCCGGGCGGGAGGCGGCGTCGAGACCTGCCGAGGTCGTCATGGCGAACGCCTCCCCGAGCGTCCAGTTCGGCGCGGTGCCCTCGAGCGGCACGACCCACAGGTCGACGACCCCATGCTGGACCCTGAAGAACGCGATCGCGTCCATCAACGGCGACCACACGGGGTTGAACGACTGCTCGTCGTTGGTCAGCCGGAGGAGCTCCGCGCCGTTCCGCTGGTCGAGGAGGACGATGTCCGTCCCGAAGGCGCTCGTCTTCGTCGCCGCGACATACCGTCCGTCGCGCGACCACGCCGGCGTCCGGTAGCCGGCCCCGGTCAGCGCCCGATCCTGCTCGTTCGCCAGGTTGTAGCGGCGGATCGTCGGCGTTCCGCGCGTGCCTTCCCGAGCGTTGCGCACGTACAGCACGAATCGGCCGTCCGGCGACCACGCCGGGCTGGCGTGGCCGAGGAACTGGACCTCGGGCAGGCCGGGGTCGACAAGCGTCCGGGTCCCCAGCTCCACGAACTTGACGACGGGGTCCTGGATCGTGGGGTCAGGTCCGTCCGTGATGATCGCCGCCCTCGTGCCGTCCGGGGAGATCGACGGCTCGCGGATGAAGTACGACCAGAGGTTGCTCCCGCTCCGGACCCGGCCTGTCAGCAGGACGTCGGGATCGCCGGAGCCGTCGGCGGCCATGCGGACCAGGCGCGGGATCCGGAGGTTGTACTCGCGCAGCTCGCCCGCGGAGAGCCACGTGCCACGCACCGGCTCGGTGCGCACGAAGTAGATCGAGGCCCCATCCGGCGACCACACGGGCATCGCATCGTCCGGACCTCGACCGCTGTCCGTCAGTTGCCGGGCGTCGCCGCCGCTCTGGGTCCAGATGTTCCCATCCTTCACGTACAGGAACGTGCCCGGGACATCGGGGAGCGGCGGCACGATCACGACATTCGACGGTGTCGGCGTGCGGACCGCGCCGTTGTTGCCGTTGCCGATCCCTGGCAGCGCCGGCAGGTTCCCGCCGAGGAGCCCGAAGCTGACGATCCCGATGATGACCAGGCCCGCGAGCGAGAGCGCCGGGGCGGGGTCGATCGGCAGGCGCCGGCCGCCGGCCGACGGTGCGGCCCGGCGTGACGGACCGGATCCGGGCGCCATCAGGTGGCGGGGGCGTGCGCGACGGTCGGGCCCGGCCCGACACCGACAGGGACGGCCTCCAGCAGGACCCGCGCCTCGGGATGCGACCCCGACGGTGCGGCATCCCGGATCTCGAGCTGGAGGGACTCGATCCCGCCGAAGCGGCGGCTCCGGAGCTGCGCGACGACGTCGATGACGTCGCCCTCGGCGACCTGGCCGGCAAGCTCCGGCCAGCCGAAGGCAATGCCGTCGAGCACGTCGAGGCGGCGCTTGAGCACGAGCTGGCTGTGGCCGCCGTCGGCCTCGCGTGTGCGCAGCACGGTCAACCCGAGGACGGCGACGAGGGGCTCCGGGTTGCCGATCCCGCACGGCGCGAGCCGGAGGAGGTCGCGCTGCAGCGCGTAGTCCACGTCACGGCCGCGGAGCGCGAGGTCGATCGCGAGGCTCGGGACCGGGTCCCGCGGCGCGGACACAGCTGCAAGCCCCAGGAAGCGCTCGCGGAATTCGAGCCAGCGTTCGGTCGCGATCTCGAACCCGGCCGCGCCGGCGTGCCCACCGTGTCGCAGCAGGAGGTCGTCGCACGCCGCCAGGGCCTCGGCGAGGTCGAGCGAGCCGTCGCTCCGGCACGACGCGCGGACGATCGGCCCGAGGTCGGCGCCGACGATGGCCGGCCGGCTGCGTTCGTCGACGAGCCGCGCCGCCACGAGCCCCACGATCCCGACCGGCCACGGACCCCGGACGATCGTCGCCGGTGCATCGTCGACCGCGTCGGGCGACGTGCGCGCCTCGGCGATGGCGGCTCGGAGGAGGTCGCGCCGCGAGGCGTTTGCCGACTCGAGGATCGCGGCGAGCTCGGCGGCCTCCGTCGCGTCCTGGGCGAGGAGAAGGCGGGCCGCGTCGAAGGCCTCCCCCACCCGGCCGGCCGCGTTCAGGCGGGGCGCAACCGAGAACGCGAGCCGCTCCAGGTCGACGTCCGCCGGCGCGAGGCGCGCGAGGGACAGCAGCGCGGCCAGACCGGGCCGCGGCCCCGACCGAAGCCGCTCCAGCCCGAGCTGGACGATCGCCCGGTTCTCGCCGAGCACGGGAGCGAGATCCGCCACGGTGCCGATCGCGGCGAGATCCGCCAGCTCCAGGGCAGCCTCGCCGAGCAGGAGTCGCGCCAGGGTGAAGGCCACGCCGCTGCCCGCGAGCCGCTGCTCCGGGTACGTCGCGTCGGCCCGGTGTGGGTTCACGATCGCGAGGGCCTGCGGCAGCGCCGCCGGGACGCGGTGATGATCCGTGATGAGGACATCGAGACCGGCCGCGTTCGCGGCCGCGACCTCAGCGACGCTCGACGAACCCGTGTCGACCGTGACGATGACACGCGCCCCGGCTGCCACGGCCGCGCCCACCGCCGCGCGGGACAGCCCGTGGCCCTCGTCGAGCCGCGAGGGAACGTATGGGATCGCCTCGACGCCGAGACGCCGGAACGCGATGGTCAGGATCGCAAGCCCGGTGATCCCGTCCGCGTCGAAGTCACCGAAAACGAGGACCGGCTCACCTGCGTCGCGCGCGCGCGCGATCCGCTCGCGGAAGATCTCTGCGTCCGGCAGCCGCGACGGGTCGTGCAGCGAGCTCGCCGGATCGCCGAGGAACCGGCGCAGGTCGTCCTCCGCGGTCACGCCGCGGGCGGCGAGGATGCCCAGGGCGCGCGGCCCGATGCCCAGCTCCTGCCCGGTCGCGAGCAGCTCCACCGGGACGGTGGTGGGGGTCGGGAAGAGCCAGCGGCTGCGCGGGGCGAGCACGGCGTCAGGATGACACGCCGGGATGCACCGCCGCTTTTGTCAGGTCGCTCGGACTCGCCGGCTCAGGTCGTCGCGCGGCGAGTCGGGCCAGAGGATGGCAGCCGGCCCCTGCGACGGTCCTCCCACTCCTGCCACACGACCAGCAGCGGCGCCGCGTTGAAGATCGACGAGTACGTCCCGGAGATGATCCCGATGAGCAGGGCGAGCACGAACTCCTGGGTCGCCGAGCCGCCGAACAGGAACAGCGCCGTGAGCGTCAGGACGACGGTGAAGCTCGTGGTGATCGACCGCCCGAAGGTCTGCAGGATCGAGTGGTTGACGATCTCGTCGAAGGGCTCGCCCTGGTGGCGCGCCCGGTTCTCCCGGACGCGGTCGAAGACGACGATCGTGTCGTGCACGGAGAAGCCGATCACAGTCAGCATCGCGGTGACGAACAGGCCGTCGATCTTGATGTTGAAGAGCGTCCCGAGGATCGCAAAGATCCCGAGGACGACGATCACGTCGTGGAGCAGCGCGAAGACCGCCGTCAAGCCGAACTTCACGTCGCGGAAGCGGTAGGTGATCCAGGCCACGATGGCGAGCGAGCCGAAGAAGATCAGAACCACAGCCTGCTGGATCAGGTCCGAGCTGACGACCGCGCCGATCGAGCTCAGCTTGGCCTGTTCCGCGATCGGCCCGAACTCGGCCACGAGGCCCCGTGCGATGTCGCCGATATCGCCGGTCGTCGGCACCTCCCCGGCGGAGCCCGGGATCGGTTCAGGCGAGGCGCTGGGTGCAGGTGAGGCGGTCGGCCCCGCGGAGGGCGATGGGGCAGCCGTCGGCGCGGGCGTGGGCTCGACCGATGGAGCCGGCGACGAACCGGAGGCCGCCGGCGCCGCGGAGGGCGACGGTGCTGGAGCCTCCGATGGCGCCGCGGTTGCCGCACTGCTCGCCCTCGGGCTGCCGCTCGGCAGCGCCGTGGCGGTCGGGGTCTGGGTCGGCAGCTCGCGCAGGTCGAGGTCGGCGAGGCGGATGTCGAAGAACCCGCGTCCGGTGCGGGTGACCGTGACGTCTTCCTGGCCGAGCCCGGCGAGGACCTCCCGGACATCCCCCGCGGCGACGTTCGGATCCTCGAACCGGATCGACCACTCAGTTCCCCCGGTGTAGTCGATCGAGAACTTGAGGCCCGCGGCGCCGTTCGTGAGCGGCGTCAGCAGGATGAAGATCAGGCCGGGGATCGTGATGAGCGCCGAGAACATGAAGAACCAGCGGCGTTTGCCGACGATGTCAAACACTCGGGGCACCACGACGGAGGGCGGTTCGCGTGGTCGGGCGCGCGGTGAACTCGGCCTCGGTGACGCCGTACAGTCGGGCCTTGCGCGCCCACTCCTGCGCGACGATCACCCGCAGGATCGCCCGGGTCACGGAGATCGCGGTGAACATCGAGCACAGGACGCCGAGGATCAGGACGAGCGCGAAGCCCTGGATCACGGACGAGCCGAACAGGTACAGGATCAGCGCCGTGATGAGGCTCGACACGTTCGAGTCCAGGATCGAGTTCCACGCTCGGGCGAAGCCCGCCTCGATCGCCTGCGGCAGCGACTTCCCGGACCGCAGCTCCTCCTTCATCCGCTCGAAGATGAGGATGTTCGCGTCGACTGCCATGCCGACCGAGAGCACGAAGCCCGCGATGCCGGCGAGGGTCAGCGTCACCGGGACGAGCCGGAACAGCGCGAGGACGATGACCGCGTAGTACAGGAGCGCGAAGCTCGCCACGACGCCCGGCAGGCGGTAGTGGATGAGCATGAACAGGATCACGAGGAAGATCGCGATCCCGCCGGCGAGGAGGCTCGCGTTCAGGAACTCCTGGCCGAGCGTCGGATCGATCGTGTCGCTCGCAAGCTCCTCGACCGGGAACGGCAGTGAGCCGAAGTCGAGGACGTTGACCAGCTCCTCAGCCTCCTGGCGGGCGAACCCACCGAGGCCGCCCCCGGAGATCTGCACGCTGCCGCCGGGGATGGGCTCATTGATGACGGGTGCCGAGATGACGACGTTGTCGAGGACGATCGCGAAGTACTCGTTCGTGTGCGCGCGCGTCCAGTCCGCGAACAGGTTCTTGCCGTCCTCCTGCAACGTGAAGGTGACGGTGCGACGACCCTGTGGGTCCGAGCCCACGCTCGCGCTGCCCTGGGCCAGCTCCTCCCCACCGAACAGCACGCACGGTTCGGTTGGACTCCCCGAGGTCGGGCAGGCCGGGGCATCGGTGAGGTCCAACGGCGTCTGCGGGCCGGGTGGCGTCATGGTCGATGGGATCGGAGCGAACTGCAGCTGGCCGGTCTGGCCGACGAGCCGGCGGATCGCGGCGGTGTCGCTGATGCCGGGGACCTCGACCACGATCCGGTCGGTGCCCGACGTCACAACGACTGGCTCAGCGACGCCGGTGGCGTTCACGCGGCGCTCGATGATCCCCTTGACGACGTTGACGTCGCCGAGGGTCGGAGTCCGGTCCGCGGAAGGTACGACGCGGTATTCGACCTTCAGCCCGCCCTGCAGGTCGAGCCCGAGCTTCGTCTCGACCCTCCGGGCGGCCTCGCCCTGCTGGAGGGTCGGGATGTACAGGTTCGGCCAGAAGTCGACGACGAACGCAAACAGCCCGATGACGGCGATGAAGAGGAGTCCGGTTCTACGCACGAGCGCGGATGATACAGGCGCGGGCCCTCCGTCGCCGCCCGATCGGCCCCGCCCTCTCGGATCGTCGTTCGGCCTTCCTGCGGGAACTTCGTTCCCGATGGTCGGCCTACCGACGATCCTGCGAGCGCGGGTCAGCCTGGGCGGCGACGACGTGGCCTAGGTCTGGAGGCCTGCTTTGATTTTTTCAGCGAGGGCGCGGCTGATGCCGGGGACAGCCGCGATCTGTTCGACCGGCGCCTCCCGGACGCGCTTCATCGAGCCGAAGACGCGGAGCAGCGCACCGCGCCGCCGTGGCCCGATGCCCGGCAGGTCGTCGAACTTCGAGCGGACCGACGCCTTGCGCCGCAGGTCGCGGTGATACGTGATCGCGAACCGGTGGGCCTCGTCGCGGATCCGCTGCACGAGGTACAGGGCCTGCGACGTCGTCGGCAGGACGATCGGGGCCATACGGTCGGGCAGGAATAGCTCCTCGCGCTCCTTCGCGATCCCGGCGAGCGGCAGGTCGTGCAGGCCCAGCTCGTCGAGGACATCTTTCGCCGCGCCGACCTGTGGCTTGCCACCGTCGATGAGGACGAGGTCGGGCATCGCCCAGCGTCGCTCCTCGGCCGATCCCTCGTCGCCGGGGCGCGCGTCGCGGAACCGGCGGCGCAGGACCTCGCGGTGCGAGGCGACGTCGTTCGGACCCTCGACCGACCGGACGCGAAACCGGCGGTACTCGCCGGTTCGGGGCTTGCCGTCCTCGAAGACGACCATGCTCGCGACCGTCTCGCTGCCCTGGAAGTTCGAGACGTCGTAGCACTCGATCCGGGCGGGCAGGCTCGCCAGCCCGAGCGCGTCGGCGAGCTCCTCGAGGGCACCGAGCGTCTTGCCCTGGTCCGCGAGCCAGCGGGCCTGCTCGCGCGCGAGCATCTCCTCGGCGTTCCGTGTCGCGAGCTGCATGAGCTTTCGCCGCTCGCCGCGCTGCGGCACGACGAGCCGGACCGGCGCGCTCGCCCCGGCGGTGCGTGTCCTGCGACGGGTGACCCGAACTGCATCCGGGCGCGGAACCGTGAGGTTCTCCGTGCGGTTCGTCGGTCCGTCGCCGCCGCCGGCGCCATCACCCGCACGCCGGTCCGCGAGGAACCGCTCCAGGTCCGCCGCGTCCGGCAGGGCCATCGGGATGGCGATCTCCGGCGGGACGCTCGTGGCCCGGGCGTAGTACTGGAGCAGGAAGCCGGAGACGACATCGGCGTCGGTCACGCCGCGGGGCGTGTCGAGCAGGAAGACGTCGCGCCCGAGCGCCTTGCCGCCGCGGATGACGAAGAGCTGGACCGCCGCCTGGTTGTCGCGTCGTGCGAGGCCGAGCAGGTCCAGATCGGTTCGGGCGAAGGCGGCCATCTTCTGGCTCTCCATCGTCCGCTCGACCGCCTTGATCTTGTCCCGCGCGATCGCCGCATGCTCGTAGTCCTGCCGATCGGACGCCCGCTTCATGTCGTCGCGGAGCGCCCGGACGAGCGACTCCTGGCGGCCCTCGAGAAACAGCTCGACCTGCTCGATGTCGGCGCGGTACTCGGCCTTCGAGATCGCCTCGATGCACGGGCCCTGGCAACGCTTGATGTGGTAGAGGAGGCAGGGCCGCTGGAGTGCCCGCTCGCCGTCCCGGATGTCGATCGTGCAGGTCCGGAAGGGGAACAGCCGCCGCACGAGGTTCATCGCCTCGTCGACGCTCGTGGCGGACGAATATGGGCCGAAGTACCGGCTCCCGTCGTTCGGCAGCTTCCGGGTCCGCTCGATCCGTGGGAAGTCGTCGGCGTGGGTGACCTTGATGTACGGGTAGCTCTTGTCGTCTTTCAGCCGGACGTTGAACTGCGGCTGGAAGCGCTTGACGAGGTTGCCTTCCAGAAGCAGCGCCTCGCCGACCGAGTCGGTGATCGTGACCTCGACGTCGACGACCCGGTCGATGGCCGACCGGATGACCTGCTGCCCGAGGGTCGGCACCTCCTTCTGCCAGTAGCTCCGGACGCGGTTGCGCAGGTTCTGCGCCTTGCCGACGTACAGCACCTGGCCGCGGGCGTCCTTCAAGAGGTACACGCCCGGCCGGGTGGGCAGCTTCCTGAGCGTCGCCTCGAGCTGTGGGGTCACGCCTGAATCGTACGGACTACGAAGATTTGCGCGGAGATGGAAAAGGCCGGGCCTGCGGGGCCCGGCCTTTCCGCCTGGTGGTGAGCTCGGCCTCTACGGCGATGGCACCAGCGTTGGGCAGGCAGTCCCGGTGCAGTTGATCCGCCCACCGGGCGCGGCGAGCACGAAGGGATCCACGGTCCCCCCCGCCGCCAGCCAGTCGGCGACGGCCTGCGCCATGATGGCGCCGGTCGTCATCCGGCTCGCGACGTTCGGGTACCCGTCCCCCCCGCTGGCCATGAAGTCATTCATCACCACGTTGTACGTCGCGCTGCCGGAGAGATCGACGGCAGTGGCGCTGCAGCTTCCGTCGGCATTGGCCCAGACGACATCGTTCACCCGGCTGAGAGCCGGCGCGTCGATGTCGTAGGTGAAGCACAAGCCGGAGACCTGCGCGAACCGGCCGTTCACGCCGGGCATCGACGAGACGCCGTTTTCCAGCATCTGATCGAGCTCTTCGCCGGTGACCTCGGCGAACGCAACGATGTTGCCGAAGGGCAGCACGTCGAGCACCGTCCCCTGCGTGACGGGCCAGAGGCTCTCGTCGCTCGGGACCGGATAGAGCGACTCTGGGCAAAAATCGCCCGCGTTCGGATCGGTAGCTCCGGCCGGGCAGGTGAGCGCCGCCCGGAGGCCCCCCGCGTTCGTAATCGCAAAGTCCATGTCCGGGAAGCTGGCACGCATGGCATCGGTGACGATGTTGCCGACGAGCGACTCGCACGTCCGGCCGTCGCCGTTGCCGCACTGGTCCGTGCGCGGCACCTCCTTCGTCGAATCCGCGACCTGAACCCCGAGGATCGGCGCCAGCGCCGCCTGCAGCTCCGCGACGTACGAGGCGATCGCCGGATCGGGCGTCACGCCCGCCTCGAGTGGCGTGACGAAGTCGACGTCCTGTGACATGACCCGCCCGTTGCGCGGGTCGACGGTCAGGCTCGTCCGTGCGTACGTCAGGCCCTTGCTGCGGTTCTCGAGGACAAGCTGACCGTTGACGACGCCCGAGAATTGGACATCCGTGTGGTCGCCGAAGATCACGTCGAAGCCGCCGACGTTGTTGGCGAAGTCGATGAGCTCGCCGAACGGCTCACCCGTCACTGAATCGAAGCCGCGGACGCCGGCGTGAATGATCGCGACGACGATGTCGGCGCCGGCACGCTTCGCGGCGGCCTTCGCCTGGTTGGCGGCGGGATACGGGCTCGTCGGGAAGATCGTCCCGAAGCTGCCCGGGAAGACGAGCGTCGGTGCCTCGGGATTGGTGATGCCCACGACCCCGACCTGGACCCCTCCGACGTCGAAGATCGCGAAGTCCTCCACGCCCGTCAGGTTGTCGTCGCGGTTCGCCAGGTTCGCCGAAACGTACCGGAAGGGCGAGCCCGGGTTGCTGCCGTCGGCTGCGGCACCGGCGAGATTGATCTGCTCCTGCAGCCGCTCGATTCCGTGGTCGAAGTTGTGGTTCCCGAACGTGCCCACCTGGATGCCCATCATCCGTTGGGCGACGATGGACGGGACGTCGTCGAAGAACGTCGAGATCGGTGGCGTCGCACCGACGTCGTCCCCGGCGGTCAACGTCAGGGTGTTCGGGTTACCGGCTCGATCGGCAGCCCAGTACGCTGCGATGACGGCGGCGCCGCCCACGTTGCCGACGCCACGCACGTTGAGGGGGATGATCTGACCGTGCCAGTCGGAGACGTTGAGGAACTGGATGGTTACCGGTGGGACGGGCTTCGCAGCGAGCACGCCGGCCGGGACCACCAGCCCGACGAGCGCGAGCGTCGCCACGGCGAGCCAGCCGCGGGAACGCGTGCGGGGAGATTCGGACAGGGGCACGGGTCCTCCTCCAATCGTGGTGGCCTCCGCCCACGTCGACGCAGGCGTCGGGGGCCTCTCACACCGATCTTGCAACGGTCACGATAACCGGCAACGTCCGGGCTGTTAACTCCGATTCGCATCGCCGCGGTGCGGTGGTGCACCGGAGCAACGTCGCGCGAGGCCGGCGGATGGCCGGCGCGTAAGCGTGAATCGGCACAGTCCGGGGAATGCCCGATCATCCCGCCGTCGTCGAGCGCCTCGCCCGCCTGCAGCTCGACCAGCGTCTCGCCGCCACGGCGCCACCGGGGCCGGTGCTGTGCGTCGCACCGGCGGGGTCCGGGAAGACCACCACGCTCGTCGCCCGGATCGCCTGGCTGGTGGACAGGGGCGTCGAGCCGGAAACGATCTGCGCCATCACGTTCAACCGCCGGGCCGCCGAGGAGCTCCGTGAGCGGATCGAGTCGGCGCTGGCGCCGCTCGGAGCGGACCTCGCTGCCCGACTTCGGATCCGGACGTTCCACGCGCTTGGCCTCGAGGTGCTCCGGGCCGCGGGCGAGCCCGTCACTCCGCTGCTCGACCGGGACGAGGTCATGCACGCGGTCCGCCCGGACCTGCCCGACGCCGAGCGCCGCGCCTTCGACACGATCCTGTCGCGGTTCAAGCTCGATCTCGACGTGGATCCCGCGACGATCGAGCGAGACCCGGGCGCCGGGCCGGTCGCCCGCACCTACGCCGCGTACGAGGCGGAGATCCGCCGCCGCGGCGGTCTCGATTTCGACGACCTCGTGGCGCGCTCGCTCCGCCTGCTGGAGCGAGACACGACGCTCCTCGCGGCCTGGCGCGGCCGGTGCCGGCACCTGCTCGTCGACGAGGCGCAGGACCTCGACCGGGCGCAGCTCCGGCTGGCGCTGCTGCTCGCCGCCCCGGCGAACCGGATCTTCCTCGTCGGCGACGACGACCAGTCGATCTACGGCTGGCGGCTCGCCGACGTCCGCCGCCTGCTGCGGCTGGCGGACGAGTCGCTCCCCGGCCTGCTGCGCGTCGACCTCGAGACGAACTACCGCTGCCCGGCCGCCGTGCTCGCCCGCGCCGTCCGCCTCGTCGAGCACAACCGGGAGCGGTTCGCCAAGGTCATCCGGGCGGGCCCGAACGCGATCGGGTCACTGGTCCTCGCGCCGTCCGCCGCCGACGACGTCGACCGGGCCGCGGCGGTGCTCGCCTCGTGGCCGGACGACGACGGGACGCGGGCCGTCCTGGCGAGGACGAATCGCGAGCTCGTGCCGGCCGTCGCCGCGGCGCTGCGGCTAGGGCAGCCGTTCCGCGCCGCCGGCCTTGAGCTGCCCATCGACTCGCCCGACGTCGAGGCGCTGCTTGCCGCCGCGGCGCCGTTCGACCGTGGCGGGTCTCCGCTCCTCGCCCTGGGCCGGCTGCGCGGCGTGAGGAGCTCGAGCCGGCCCGTGACCGACGGCCGCGAGGACCGAGAAGTCGACGCCCTCGTCGCCGCGCTGCTCGGCTGGGCCGCCGGGGCGCACTCCCTCGGTGCCCTGTCGGACACGATCGCCATGACTCGTGCGCGGCTGGCCGAGCTGCGGCGGGACGATGCCACCCTCACGCTCGCGACCGCCCACGGGACGAAGGGCCTCGAGTTCGACCACGTCGGGGTGATCGGCCTCGACGAGGGTCGCTTCCCGAGCGCGCGGTCCGTCGCCGAGGCGATCGAGCCCGAGCGCGCGCTCGAGGAGGAGCGACGACTGGCCTACGTTGCGTGGACGCGTGCCCGGCGCTCCCTCACGCTTGTGTACGACCCGGGCGCCCCCTCGCCGTTCCTGCTCGAGGCGTTCGACCCCGCCGAGCTTGGCCTCGCAGCCTGAAACGGCAGAACCTGCGATAAACGCGTCATGAGCGTTCGCTCGAGCCCCCGGCGCCGACGGAATCTCGCCGTCGTGGCGCTGCTCGGTGTGGTGCTCGGCGCCGGCGGCTATCTCGCGTACCAGGTGCTGAGCGCCCCGTCGCCAGGCGCCGCACCAGGCTGGGCGCTCCTCGCCGAGATGCCCAACCCCCGGGGCGAGACGGCCGCGGCGGTCATCGGGAGCCGGCTGTACGTGCTCGGCGGGCTCGCCGGCGTCGCGGCCCAGGCGAGCACCGATGTGTCCGTTTACGACGTGACGACCAACGAGTGGTCGACCGGCCCGGCGCTCCCGGAGTCACGACACCACGCGGCAGCCACGGCGGACGACGTCGCCGTCTACATCACCGGCGGCGCGAGCTCCGTTGTCGACTGGACGCCGACCGACACGATGTGGGTCCTGCGCGCCGGTGCCGACACGTGGCAGGCGGTTGCCCCGATGCCCGACGCACGGCTGGGGCATCGGATGGTCGTCCTTGCAGGAATCCTGTATGTCGTGGGCGGGATCGGCGATCGGGCATCCGGCGTAGCGCCGGGCACGACCCTCGCCTACGACCCGGCTGCGGACGCCTGGTCGGAGCGAGCGCCGCTCGCGCTGAACCGCGACCACCTGGCGGTCGTCGTCGTCGAGGGCCGGATCTGGGCCCTCGGCGGGCGCGCCGGGGGCGGCAACCACGCCCTGGTCGACATCTACGACCCCGCGGCGGACGCCTGGCAGGGCGGGCCGTCGCTGCCCGAGCCGGTCAGCGGCGCTGCCGAGGGGGCCGTGGGCGGCCAGATCCTGCTGTCCGGGGGCGAGGACCCGGGGGCGGGCGTGATCGTCGATCGCCACTGGCTGCTCGACACCAGGGCCGGTGAGGCCGCCGCGTGGGTGGAGCTCCCTGGCCCGCCGCTGACCGTCCACGGGGCGCCAGGCGTGATTGTGGGCGACCGGTTCGTGATCCCGGGCGGGTCGTCCCGGCCGGGCGGCCAGTCGAGCACGGCCTGGACGGGGGCCACGCAGGTGCTGGTCGACCGTCCCTGACGGGCTGGGTCAGCCGTGCGTGTCGTGCCGGGCGATCGCCTTGAGGAGCCGGTCGATTGCGCGGAGGAGTGGCTCGGTCGCGTCTGCCGGGAGCATGTCGCGAATGGAGTCCTTGGGGCCGAAGGCGGCGCGGGCGCGGCGCGCTGTCGACCGGAGGTCACGCAGCGAGTCGTCGCGGAGGTGGTCCGGGAGCGGATCCAGGTAGCGGACCCATCGGTCGGCCCCGATCGCTTGCGCCTCGCGGAGGGCATGGTCGGCGGCACGAGCCGCGACAAGCGCGGCCGAATCGATATCCGGGAGCTCGTGCCTGGCCGGGTCGCGGTCAGGCACGAGCCACCTGGATGGTTCGAAGGGTTACCTCAGCTGGCCACGAACCGCGCCGGCCGGGAAGTCCGACGAATGCACGTTCACGTAGTACTCGTCGGGGTTGGCCAGGATGTCGATGAGCAGCGCACGGTCGGCCGTGGCACAGCCGCCCGAAACGCCCGACGCGTCCGGCGAGATGAGCGGGATCACGACTGGACCGGGATCCGTCACCGGCGCCTCGTGGATGTGGGCGCCGACGGCCGGCAAGATGATGTTCGCGACCTCGAGCGTGTAGCAGACCTCCCCTTTTCCGACATTCACCGCTAGCCAGGCCGTCCCGGTCCCGTCCGGATCGCCTGGGCCTGGCCGTTCGGCCGCGCCTGTCATCGCCACGATGAACGGCCGGCCACCGACCCCGAAGGCCGCGCTGGGGAGTGCGAGGACCGCGAGGGCCACGCCGAGAATGATGAGCCTGCGCATGGGCTGCCTCCTTGTGTCGTGCCATACGACGGTCGGCCTCGCCCCCGCACCGTCCGCCGGTGGGCCTCCATGATCGCCGGCGACGCATGGGTCGCCTACGTGCCTCTACGCCGAGCGCGACCGAGCGGATCAGGCGCGGCTGGTCACCGTGGGTCATCCCGCGGATTCTGCGCGCCCTACGATGGACGCGATGTCGTTGGTCCCGTCCCTCGGTCCCCGGGGCGAAGGCTGGCTCGTTCTGCAGGTCGTGATGCTGGTGCTCGTCGCGGCGGGCGGCGTGATCGCGCCCGGGACGGTAGGGCTGCTGAGCTCGACCGCGGGAAGCGGCGTCGGGCTGGTGCTGTTGATCGGCGGCGGGACCATCGCGCTCGTGGGCGTCGGCTCCCTCCACACCGGCCGCTCCGTCAGTCCCCTGCCCCACCCGCGGAGCGAGATGTCGCTCGTCACGACCGGCGCGTACTCGTCCATCCGCCATCCGATCTACACGGGGCTGATCCTGGTCGCGCTTGGCTGGGCGATCCTCCAGGACTCCGGCCCGGCGCTCGTCGCCACGCTCGGTCTCGCGGTTGTCCTCGACCTCAAGCGCCGCCGTGAGGAGGCGTGGCTGGATCAACGGTTCGGTGAGTACGCCGCCTACCGGGAGCGAACGAAGGCGTTCATCCCGTTCGTCTACTGAGCTCGCCTCAGCGGGCCGCGGCGACCTTCCCGGAGGTGCGGGCGGTCGTACGCTTCGCCCCGGCGCCGTTCCCGGAGCCCGTGGTGGACGCCTCCGGGTCGATCGGTACGGCGACCGCGCGTACCCGACCCGCGGCCTCCGCGAAGGTGACGTTCGACAGCGGCA
>Ga0299913_10001424_pt1 | contig 17630 bp, 19 predicted proteins | sample RVTome_9_FD_201360 | JGI IMG/M metagenome (GOLD analysis project Ga0299913, IMG submission 201360) | Soil microbial communities from uranium-contaminated site in the Upper Colorado River Basin, Wyoming, United States - RVT155D38 (version 2) ... | reverse complement strand
CCCAACGGACGAACGCGGGCTCAGCGCCACTCCATCGGCTCGGGCTCGTCCCGCGAGCGGAGCTCGGAGTCCCGGGATCGAAGCTCGACCTCGGCGGAGCGGCGCGTGTCGTCCAGCTCGCCGTCCAACTCGTCGAGGCCGGGAGACCGGAGCTCCTCCAGCTCGCGCGCTTCCGCGCCGAACGGCTCCGGCTCGCGGAGGAGACGCGGCCGGGAGTGCGACGCGCGTCCCTCGAGCCGGCGCTCGGCGCGCCAGCCGATGAGAAACGAGAGCCCCATCCCCGCGAGGATCGAGCCGAACACGACCAGCGGCAGCGACGCCCGCACGCGCAGGAACGCGAGGTCGATGCTCACGATCTCGCGGGCGTTCTCGGCGGTGAACCAGAACGCGGAGAGGATCACGATGACGAACACGAGGGTGCGGGTGATCAGCCGCACCGGACCCCCATGAAGGTCACGCCGGTCGTGCCGGTGAGCCGCACGTCTACGTAGGAACCGATCAGGTCGGCGTCGCCCGCGAAGGCGACCATCTTGTTCCGCTCCGTCCGTCCCAGGACGTCGCCCTCCGAGCGCGCGCTGCGCTCGACGAGCACCTCGCACGTCCGTCCCACCTCGGTCTCGTTGATCTCGCGCTGGATGTCGCGCTGGAGAACGATCAGGCGCTCCAGACGGGCCGAGGCCTCCGGATCGGGAAGGAAGTCCTCCTCGGGAAGCCTCGTGGCCGGGGTTCCCTCGCGCGGCGAGTACCTGTACAGGTACGCGTCGTCGAAGCGCACGCGACGCATGAGCTCGAGCGTGGCCTCGAACTCCTCCTCGGTCTCGCCGGGAAAGGCGACGATCGCGTCGGTCGAGAGCGCGAGATCGGGCACGATCCCGCGTGCGAGATCCACCTTCCCGAGAAACTCGGCCGCCGTGTAGCGGCGCACCATCCGCTTGAGCACGCGGTCGGCGCCGGACTGGACCGGCAGGTGGAGCTGCCGGCAGACCGCGGGCTCGCGCGCCATCACGTCCAGGAGCGCCTCGCTCACGTCGTTCGGGTGCGGCGAGGTGAAGCGCACGCGGCGAATCCCGTCGACCCGCGCGACCGCCTCGAGGAGCCGCGGGAAGTCCCACTCGCCGGACCGGTACGAGTTCACCGTCTGCCCGAGGAGCACGACCTCGGTGAACCCGCGCTCGACGGCGCGGCGCGTCTCGGCGAGGATCGCCTGCGGCTCGCGGTTCTTCTCGGGGCCCCGCACGTAGGGCACGATGCAGAACGTGCAGCGGTGGTCGCAGCCCCGCTGCACGGTGATCCAGGCGCTCACGCCCGCCGCGCGCACGGCCTCGACCCCCTCGTAGTTCTCGGCGGTGTCGAGCTCGAGCAGCGTCTGGCCACGCTCGATCGCGTTCGCCTGGAGATCGTCGATCAGATCGCCGAGGCCGCGGTACGCATCGGGGCCGGCCACGAGATCCACGTCACGCGACGCGACCAGCCGCGGGCCGAGGCGCTGGGCCATGCAGCCGGTGACGCCCAGCACGAGGTGGGGGTTGTCACGCCGGTAACGCTGGAGCTGGCCGATCCGGCCCCGCACGCGCTGCTCCGCATGCTCGCGGATCGCGCACGTGTTGATGAGGATGACGTCCGCGTCGGCCGCGTCCTCGACCCTCAGGAATCCGCGCTCCGCCAGCATCCCCTCCATGAGCTCGGTGTCGTTGATGTTCATCTGACACCCGTACGTCTCGATGTAGAGACGCCGGCCGAGCGGACGGGGGCGTCGGACCGACGATCCGCCGGACGCGGGACGTCTCCTGAGCTGTACGGTACCGCTCGTCATGGACCGTTCCGTTGCTGCACCGGAGCGCTCCCGGTAGGATCGGGCGTGCACCTTCGACACTACGAGGCGCGGGGGTTCGAAGTGCCCGTGGAAACTTGGGGCTCGGCCGCGGACACGCTAGTGTTCCTGCCGGGTCTCGGGTGCCATCCGCGCTACTACCGGCCGGGGCTCGAACGCCTCTCGGATCGGTTCCGGATCCTCGTGCCGGACCTCTCGTTCCCCACCCACTCGCGTCTTCCGGCGGGGCCCGCCGCGTACCTGGCGCTCGTGGAGGATCTCGCGCGCGATCTCGCCCCCGATGCCGTGTGGTCGGGCCATTCCTTCGGCGCCCTCCTCGCGCTGCTGCGCCCCGGTCCGGCGATCGCGTGCGCGCCGTCGATCCCGGCCGAGATCCCGCTCTGGCGGACCGTGTCCCGCGCGGCGTGGCTCCAGTTTCGCGAGTACGCCGGTCTCGAGGGCCGACGGGGGCCGGGGTACGCCGGCCGGATCATGCTGGACTACGTCTCGACAGCCGTGGGTCGCCCCCGGTCGCTCTTCCCGGCGGTGCGATCGCTCAAGCGCCCTCCGGCCGAGCTCCCGATCCGGACCGGGCGGGCCGTCGTGTACCTGTGCGCGCGGGACGAGATGTACCGCGCGTCGGAGTACGAGCGCTATTTCGGGATCCACGGCCGCGAGGGGGTGACGATCGAGGAGCTCGAGGACGGCCACGACTGGCCGATCCTGCGGCCGGCGCGCTTCGCGGAGCGCATGACGTACGCGTGGGAGCGGGTGAAGGAGTAGCGGCGCGGACGTCCGCCCGGGGCGTACCGGCCGCCGGCCGGTCAGCGCTGGCGGAGCTCGAAGGAGAGCGTCGCCCGCCGGAAGGACTCCTCGATCCCGTCGGTGGCGAAGTCGCCGCGGGATCCGAACTCGACCCCGACGTGGAGTCCGGCGGTCCCCTCCCGGAACAGCCACCCGAATCCACCCGTGATCGCGGTCTCCTCGACCGCGGAGGCGGCCGTGCTGAACGGGAGCTCCGCACGACGCACGCCGACGCGGAGAGGCATGTCTCCCCCGAGGATCCTCGGGCCCTGGTACTCGATCCCGCCGCCTACCCACGTGATGTCGTGCGCGGTCGCGTCTTCCAGATCCCCCGAGGGGGACCAGTCCGACACTCCCCCGGACGCCGAGACCAGGAGCCGGTCGGTGATCCGGACGCTCGCGCCCACCTCGACCGTCGTCGGGAGCGCGAGCGTGGTCGCCGGATCCTCCTCCTCGTCGGGATCGATGGTCAAGTCGCCCCCCTTCGACCCCACGGCGGAGATCAGGAAGCGATCCGAGATCGCGATCGACACGCCCGCCCGGAATCGCCAGGCGCGATAGGTGAGGCGCTGCGAGCCGCCCGCCGTGCCGAGCGGCGGACCGCCGTCCTCCGACTCGTCGAACCGGCGGGTGAACGTCTGGCGCAGCGAGCCCGTGAGCCGCTGCGCCGACACTCCGAGCGAGAGCGGGCCGATCCGCCGCGCCAGGGATGCGTCGATAGTCGAGATCCCGCCGTCGTGCTCGCGCGCCTCCTCGAACGGCACGGTCGTGCCGTCGGCCAGCGCCAGGGTGTCGTCGAAGCGGACGCTCCAGTCCTGGTCGAAGTCGCCGCCGAAAGCGATCGCGACGGCCCAGTCGCCGAACGGCGCCACGGCGCGGACCACGGCGATCCGCTCGCGACCCGTGTCGTGCGACGACGATGGGCCATCGACAGTGACGGCCTCGCCGGTGAAGGCGAGCCCGAAGCCCGGCGCGACGTGCTGCGTGAGGTCGGCGGGGCTCGAGAGGCTGAACGTCCCTCCGAGGAGCCCGACGCCGGTGCCGCCGAGCGCGGCGGCCCGCCCGTCCGCGGGCGCGACCGGGTATCCGAGACCGATCGCGGTGAGCGGCGTCTGGGCGGTCGCCGGGGTCGCCTGGAGCGCGCACGCGAGGAGGGCGCAGGCGCCGACGAGGGGGCGGGCGGTGCCGGGCGCGGATCGGATCATGACGGCAACTCGAAATCGGCCGGCGGAGTCAGGATGATGCGGAGCCGGGGACGCAGCGCGGGGGCGGACTCGACCGAGCCGAACTCCCAGAAGCCGAGAGTCTGCGCGTCGGGCTCGGGCCGGAGCCCGATGCGGATGCGGGTGGCCGAGTCGCGCACCGCTCCGGACAGGATGGTCGTGATGTTGAGCCGGATCGGCATCCCCGCGGCCAGCGAGTCGGGTTGGAGCGACGCGAACGAGGCCGGGGCCGCGCCCACGGGCGTCTTGGGCCCCAGCACGAACGGATCTCCGAGCAACGTCACCTGACGTCCCGTCAGCGCGCCCTCGAGCGCGAACGGCGCCGCGGGGGCGGCGAGCGGCTGGAAGACGAGCTCGGCGTAGTTGATCTGCGCGCGCGCCAGGGGCACGCCCTGCACCGAATCGGGCGTGGCGAAGTCGAGATAGAAGCGCGCGGACGGCAGACCGCCCACCCGGAGCGCCGTTCCGGGAGGCGGCTGGGGCGGATCGGTCGCGAAGGTCTTCGTGGTAAGGAGCTGGGTCTGGACGACGGGGTTCTCGCGCCCCTCGAGGGTCGCATCGTACTCGAAGCGGATCGAGCGGATCTGGACCTCGGCTTCGGGACCCTCCGCGAGGATGACGAAGCCGTTTCCACCGTCCTCGGCCCGCCACGCCTTGAGGAGCGAATCGGTGGACACGCCGGGCTCGATGTCGACGCTGTCCGTGACCTCCGTGATCTCGGCCGCGCCGATGACGGGACCGAGGTCGCCTCCGGGAGTCATCCACGGGACGCCGGACCGGGCCTCGGTCCAGCTCACCTCGTCGACCGAGAAGCCCCGCGTCAGCGAGACCAGCTTGAGCGTGACCGGAAAGCTCGCGTACTCCGACCGGAGCGTGTCCAGGGCGACGTGCACGACCAGACCCTCGTAGCTCTCGGCCGGGAGCGTGTCGGTGAACGTCCTGACCGTGTCGGGCACCACGAGCCGCCCGAACGTGCGCGCCCGCAGGATGGGGCCGTTCGCGACCACGGTGAACGACGCGTTCGTGGGGAGGGCGAACCCCGTGTAGGTGGTGTCGCGCCAGCTCTCGAGATCGGCGACGTCGACGGAGACGTCGCGAGTCTCGCTGGTGGCGCCCGGCGCGGCATCACCGAGAAGGGCGAGGGGGTCCTCGGTGCACGCGAGGGCGAGCGCGGCGGCCGCGACGACCGGAGCGATCCGCGTGGCGACGCGCCATCCGCTGGGGGCGACCCGCCTCACGCGTCACCCTCGAGGGGGTGGGGCTCGACGCCGAGGTGGGCCGGGCGGAAGGCGAAGGGCAGGAGCTCCTCGAGCGTCCAGTCGCGACGCCCGCCCATCTCGCTCACGCTGACCACCTCGAGGGCCGTGCCGAACTCCGACAACGCCTGGCGGCACATTCCGCAGGGAGACGCGGGGCGATCGCCCCCCGTGGCGACCGCGATCCGGCGGAAGGCCCGCGCGCCCGACACGACGGCGCTACCGAGGGCGGCGCGCTCCGCGCACACGCCCACCGGATAGGAGGCGTTCTCGACGTTGCAGCCGATGAACACGCGTCCGTCCTCCGCCTCGATCGCGGCCCCGACCCGGAATCCGGAATAGGGGGCGTACGCCGCGCGCATCGCCGCCCGGGCCCGGTCGACGAGGATCTCCTCGGTCGGCGGCCCGCCGGTGCTATCGGTCTCGGCCATTCGCCTCGCTCATCGCCATCTCCGGCTCCAGCCGCTCGGCGTCGCCGCGATAGACGCGCGGCAGCGCGCGGCCGAGACCGGTCAGGATCTCGTATTCGATCGTCCCGTCCAGGCGGGCCAGCTCGTTCAGGGTGATCTCCTCGCCCTCATCCTCGCCGAGCACCGTGATGACGTCTCCCGCTTCGACACCCGACACGCGCGAAACGTCTATCACGCTCACATCCATACAGACGGCGCCGCGGATGGGGGCGCGACGCCCCCGGACGAGCATCTCCCCCTGGTTCGACACGCCCCACGGCAATCCGCTCGCATAGCCCATGGCGACCGTGGCGATCCTCTCGGATCGCCGCGTCACGTAACGGGCGCCGTAGCTCACCGTGGAGCCCGGCGAAAGCGCACGGACCTCCAGCACCCGCGCGCACACGCGCGCCACCGGATCGGCGTCGGTCACCACGCGGGACGAGCTGCGCCCGCGCAGACCGCCGTACAGGTAGAGCCCCGGTCGCACGAGGTCCAGATGATACCGTCGGCCCCGGACGATCGCATCGCTGTTCGCGATATGACGCAGCGGGGCCTTGATCCCCTCGGCCTCGAGCCGCCGGCTCGCGAACTCGAACTGCTCGAGCTGGTGGCGGGTCGCGGCATCGTCGGTCCCGGAGGAGTGGAAGTGCGAGTACAGGGTCTCGAGCCGCCCCCCCGCCGCGACGAGCTCGGCCACGCGGGGCGCCCACTCCGCGCATTCGCTCGCCGGGAGACCTGCGCGGCCGATGCCCGTGTCGATCTCGAGATGCAGACCGAGCCGGGCGCCCTGCCCCGCGGCGATCGCGGTCAGGCGCTCGAGCCCCTCCATGCCGAGGATCGAGGCATCGAGATCGTGCTCGACGAGCGTCGGCCCATCGGTGGCCCCGCAGGGCGAGAACACGATGATCCGGCTCTCGATGCCGGCCCCGCGGAGCGCGACGCCCTCCTCGACCGTGGCCACCCCGAACGCGTAGGGGTCGAACGGAACCAGCGCGCGCGCGATCTCGGGCGCGCCGAGCCCGTACGCATCGGCCTTGACCATGGGGATCATGCGGGCGGGCCGCACGGCCGTGGTGAGCCGCGTCGCGTTGCGGACGACTGCGTCGAGGTTCACCTCGAGCCACGCCCTGGTGGTTCCGGTCCGCTCCCCGATCACGTCTCCCATTCGTCCTGTGCGCGGCGCCCCGGCGTCGGGGCGCGCGCTACCGCGGCCCGGGGCCGCACGGCCCGACTTCTGTCGCGTGGCCGCACGGCGCGGCCTCTCTGGAGATGCCAGCCTACGATGGATACCTTCCCGGCGCCATTCAGCCGGAGCAGGACGTGGACGACCCCGCCGAGACCTCGCCGCAGCACGCCATCGCCGCCGACCCGGGCGACGCCTCCCTGGGGAGGGGTCTCGCCCTCGTCCGCTTCCTCCGGGAACGCTGCCCGTGGGACGCGCGTCAGACCCCCCACACCCTGCGCCCCTATCTACTCGAAGAGGCCCATGAAGTTGCAGACGCCGTCGCGGCGGAAGACGACGGCGCGCTCCTCGGCGAGCTGGGCGATCTCCTGCTCAACGTGGCCTTCCAGATCGTGCTCGCGGAGGAGCGCGGGAGCTTCGGGGCGGAGGACGTCGTGCGGGCGCTCGAGCGGAAGATGGAGGCGCGCCATCCGCACGTGTACGGCGACGCCGACGTGCCTCCGGACTGGGAGGAGCTCAAGGCCGCCGAGCGCGCGGCCGCCGCGGAAGCGGTCGGCTCTGGGGAGCCGTCCGCGGATCCGTTCTCGGGGGTGTCCGAAGGGCTGGATCCGCTCAGTCGCGCCGCGCGCGTCCAGGAGCGCATGGCCGCGTTCGGGTTCGACTGGGCCGATCTCGCCGGACCGCTGGCCAAGGTGCGCGAGGAGGCCGACGAGCTCGCCCGGGTCGCGCCGGCCGTGGCCGTCCGCATCGGGGATGCCGCGCCCGAGGTGGAGGACGAGGTCGGCGATCTCCTGTTCGCCGCGGTCAACGCGGCCCGGGCGGCGGGTGCGCACCCCGCGAACGCGCTCCTCGGCGCGATCGCGAAGTTCGAGCGCCGCTCGCGGGCCATGATCCGTCTCGCCGAGACGCGCGGAATCGACTGGCGGTCCGCGGGGCTCGAGACGCTCGACCGACTGTGGGACGAGGTGAAGGACGGGAACGCTTCCTAGGCAGGCTCGGCCGGGGCCTCGCGCACGGCGTACAGGTTGCACACCCGGACGCCGCCCGGCGAATCCACCGACACGAGGATGCGGGTGTATCCCGGTCCCTCGAACGCGTCCAACCGCTCCCAGTGCTCCGGGAGCGCCCGGCTCTCGAACACGTCCACGGCGACGGGCGGATCCCCCGGCCGCCACACCAGGCCGGGGTAGCCCTCCGCGGCGCCCCAGCCTCGCTCGTGGCGGGTCCCCTCCACCGTGCCCTCGTGCCAACGACCGACCAGGCTCGACACGTGCCGGTGGTTCTCCTCGCCGGATCTGAGCGAGCCGTACGCCGCGAGGCGTTCGGCGGGGCGGTCGAGAAGCGCCTCGATGAGACGCTCGAGGATCGGCTCGATGTACGTGCGGAGGCTCTCGGCCCCGTCCTCGACGCCCGCCTCGCGGAGGATCGCGTCGAGCTCCGCGAGCGCCTCGCCGCCCCCGGGATCGCGGTGCCCGCGCGCGGAGCGCTCCGCGGCCAGGAGCCGCTCGAGCCCGGTCAGGAGTGTGGCCGTGCGGGCGGGGTCTCCGGGCTCGCGGACGCGCGCCCGGTTGATCGTCTCGAGAGACTCGTCGAGCGCCTGGCGATCGAATCCCGGCCCTTCCGAGCTCACGGGCTCGCGTCGATCTCCCGCACGAACGCGTCCACCGCCCCGAAGAACTCGCCGGGGCGCTCGATGAACGGAAAGTGCCCCGCTGCCTCGATCTCGACCAGACGCGCATCGGGGAGCGCCGCCTCGAGCTCGCGCACCATCTCGATGGGCGTCGGGTCGTCGCTCCCGTGCACGAGGAGGACGGGGACGTCGAGGGTGGGCAGCACGTCCCACAGGTCGAGCCCGGCGAGGGGCGTCATGAGCAGGCGCGCGACGACGCGGCCCTGCCGCGCCGTCCGCTCGGACAGCTCGACCGTGAACGCCCTGTCCGCGGCCGCGGGGTCGGCGAACGTTCCCCGGAAGGCGTGGAAGAACACGCGGCTCACCGTGGCCCGATCGCCCCTCCGGAACGCCTCGGTGTCGACCAGCGAGTCGATCGCGGTCTGGTCCCCGGGGCTCCGCGAGGCGGCCTGGCGCTCGGCGAGCGCCTGCGCGTGGCGCTGTCCGGGCTCGACGGGGGCGACGAGGATCAGCCCGTCCACGCGCTGCGGCCACCGGATCGCGTACAGGAGGGCCGGAAGCGTGCCCCACGAGTGCGCGAGCAGCGTGACCCGTCCGCGGCGCACCAGACGCTCGCGGATGGCGTCGAGGTCGTCCAGATACCGGGTCATCGAGATGCTGGTCGTGTCGAGCGCCCCGGTCGACCCCCCGACGCCGCGCTGGTCGTACAGGACCAGCTTGTAGGTCTCCGCGAGCGGCTCGAGCCACGGCATCAGGTACGAGTGGTCGAGACCGGGACCTCCGTGCACGACGACGAGCGGGCGGCCCGTGCCCACGATCTGATAGAAGAGCTCGGCGCCCTCGACCTCGAGCGTCCCGGCCTGGTGCGGCGGACTCGTATCCAGGGGCTCGGGGGTCTCGCAACCGCCCGCGAGCGCGCCGGCCAGCAGCACGGACCCGCGGATCCCGATTCTCCTCATACGCGGCTCCTCGAAGCGGGCGGGCTCACGGGGCCGTCGATTTCGCGACGCCGACGCGCTCGAGCTCCCGGACCAGCTCCCACGACAGCGCGAAGGCCTCGCGCAGCTCGTCGGCGTCGACGAGGAGCCGCGGATAGCGAACGACCGCCTCCCGGACCCCCGGACCCAGCTCGCGGCGCCGGCGCAGACCGGGCTTCCCGAGCTCGACCCGCACGTCCGGCTGCGCCAGCAGCCGCTCGCCGAGCCGGGTCCCGAGAAGCAGGCTCCGCGCCACTCCCCGGCCGCTCGCGCGGACGGTGAACCGCCGATCGAACTCCGCGCGGCCCACGCGGATCCCGCCCGCGCCGACCCACGCGGCCACGTGATCGAAGAGGCCACGCTTCGCGATGCGGAGACGAAACGGCCGCGTCGGGAGATACGGCGTCCGGAAGCGCGTGAGCGTCGAACCCGAACCCGACGGGTCGCTCATCGTGTCGGTCCTCGTCACCCACGGACCGCTCCCGAGCTCGATGAGCGGCGGCTTGAGCTTCCGCTCGATCACCCGCCCGCCGTCCTCTTCCGCGACCGCGCGCCAGACGTCCGCGAGGCCCCTCGTGCGCCGCGCGCGCTTCGCCACGGGGCGCGCTCACTCCCAGCCCGCGGGGTCGCCGACCGTGATCGATCCGCCTTCGAGGACCACGCCGTACGCGCCGCCCCGCCACTCGGGCTCGAGCTTCTCGCGCAGACCGTCGGCGGCCTCGTCCATGCGGCCGCAAGGGCGGGTCTCGCCCCGGATGCGGATCCGGCAGCTCCCCAGACGGAGGACGCGGTCGGCGCTCCCGGCGAGGTCGATGCCCCGGAGGAGGACGTTTGCGCGGCGGGCGGACGGATCGACCGGCGTGCCGAGCTCGGAGGTCGCCCGCTCCCAGGCATCCGCGTCCACGATCGTGACCTGGCGCGCCCCGCCGCGGTCGGCGTTCCCCTCGATCCCGACGTCCTCCACGAGCCGGGCTTCCGGGACGCGCAGCATGGGGCCGCGACGGCCGGTCTTGATCCAGATGCTCTCGATTCGGGGCTCGAGCCCGGGGGTCACGTCACGTCTCTCCATCGTTCGGGTCGCCCGAAGATGGCGCCTTCGGGCGCCCCTGTCATTCGCGATGCGGGACTCCGCCGGGTTTCGGGACTACGGCGCGGACGAACGCGCCGCCTTCGCCAGGAGCGCGATCTGGCCGGCGTGATAGAGGTCGTGCTGGATGATGCCGTGGAGGAGCGCATAGCGGGTCTTCTCGCCCGCGCGGGGCGGCTCGGCAAGCGCGACCGGGGAGAGCTCCGCCACCTCCCGCTCGAGCCGCTCGCGCGTGTCGCGGAGCTTCGCTACGGCGGCCTCCCAGGCGGCGTCGGACGGTTGTTCGACGCGGGGCCAGTTCTCGGCCTCCGTGGGCGTCACCTCGTGGCCCGCGATACGCCGTCGCACCACCTCCTGCCACGTCGCGACGTGCAGCGCGATCTCCCAGATGGTGTGTGCGTCCGGGATGGGACGCGCGGCCGCCGTGCCCGCGTCGACGCCCGACAGGACCTCCTCGAGCGAGGGGCCGTGCCACGCTCCGCCGCCACGCGACCGCCGGAGCTGGTCGAGGACGCGGTCGATCTCGTTCATGGGGACCTTCCGTCGAAGTCGTGTCTCCGGCGATCGCCCGTAGCGGTTCCCGGACCCGTGACCGTTCCATGAACGACGACGGGCGCCCCGGCGTGAAGACCGGAGCGCCCGTGCGTTGGAGGTCGCGGGGCGCGCGCGACCAGTCGCGCCGCGGTCGTCAACCGCCGGGCGTCACCTCGAACGAGCCCACGTGGAGGTTGAGCCCGTGGTTGATGCGGAGCCCCGCGACGCCGTCCACGAGCTGGTCCGCGCGCGGGACCCGCGCCACCTCGGTGCCGTTCACGAAGAAGACGAGCTCTTCGGCGCCGGCCTCCACGGCGAGCGTGTTGAGGACGGTGGACTCGCCCTCTTCCTTCTCCGCCCAGGTGACCACCGCGTCGTGCGGCGTCCAGTCGCGGATGACGGTGGTCCCGTCACCGTCGCGTCGCTTCACCAGCGTGCCCCCGTTCTGGCGGATGAGGAAATAGGTGTACGCCTGCCCGGCACCGGCCAGATCACTTCCGCCGATGAACAGACCGAACGCCTCGTTCCGGCCGCCCGGATCGAACAGGAAGATCTCCGACTCGACACGGAACTCCCCCTCGGCGGCGTTCGCCGGGTTGAAGAAGATCGCGGCCGGACCCGTCGTGACGTGGAACCCGGGCGTCATCTCGCGGAAGGAGATCTCCTCGGCGGGCTGGCCGCGGTCGGTCCGGATCTCCCAGCCCTCGGGCGGGCCGGCTTCGTCCTGGGCCCGGACGGCCATGGCGGATGTCAGCAGGGCGACGGCCGCCAGCCCGGCGACGGCCACCCGGTCAAAGGTCCGAGATCGCACGCTTCTCCTCCTTGTCGGTTGCCTGGAAGGCGGCCTCCGAACGGCGCGACAAGTCCCGCGCCCTCGCCGCCATCTTACGGAGGCGAGCCGTGCCGGTCGAGCGGAATCCGACGCCGGGATGCAATGAGGCCGGACATCGTGACGTCAAACGTGGGCGCTGCCTGTCGCGCCGGAGTATCTCATGATCCGCACCACGTATCGCCCTGACGAGGAGCACGGCGGGTGACCCACGACCAGTCCCCGGAGACGAGGGAGCTCCTACGGCGCTCGGCCGCCGGCGACGAGGCGGCGTTCCGCGATCTCGTGGAGCGGCACGAGGGCCGGGTCTACCGGCTCGCGCTCCAGCTCCTCGGCGACCCCGTGGCCGCGGAGGAGGCGGCGCAGGAGACGTTCGTCCGGCTCTACCGCTCGCTGGATGGCCTGCGCGGCGATGCCCGCCTGAGCACGTGGCTCCACCGTGTGACCGTCAACCTGTGCCGCGACGAGCAGCGGCGCCTCAAGCGGGCGGAGCGGCTGACGGATCTCGACACCGCCGCCCCGAAGCTGGTCGTCCTCGGTTCCCAGACAGACGACCTGGAACGCGAAGAGATGAGACAACGCATCCGCGCGGCCCTCGAACGGCTGCCCGAACAGCAGAAGGAAGCGATCGTGCTTCGTTACCTGAGTGAGCTGAGCTACGCGGAGATCTCCGAAGCCACCGGAGCCTCTCCCAATACGGTCGCTTCGCGCGTGTACCGCGGCCTGCGGCAGCTCGGCGCTCTCCTGGGCGCCGACCGGGGAGAGGAGGAGGTATCGTGAGCGATCGATTCGATGAGCGCCTCCTGCGCGTTCTGGAAGGCCGTGCCTCGGACGAGGAACGTGCCGAGGTCGAGCGTCGGCTCGCCGCCTCCACCACCCTGAAGGCGGAGATGGAGGAGGCCCGCCGGGGGCTCGAGGCGATGCGCCGGCTCGCGGGCGAGGCCACCGACGAGATCCCGCCCCTCGCCGACGCCACCTGGTCCCGGATCGCCCGGGAGGGCACGCACCGGCCGGGGGCCGGGCGCCGCCGGCTCCTTCGCCGCGCGGCGATGATCGCCGCGCTCGTCCTGCTCCCTGCGAGCGGCTGGTTCGCGCGCGGGCTCATGGCCCCGCCGCTCGCCACGCTGCCGGGACCGGGTCCCGACACCGTCACCCCTCCCGCGACCTTCCCCGATCCACGGCTGCGGCCGTTCGTGCTCCTCTTCGAAGGCACGTGGCCCGATGGCGACCGCCTCGAGCCGTGGGAGGAGCTGGAGCGAGGCGAGGTGTATGCATCCTGGTTCGAGGAGCTTGAGGCGGAGGGGCGACTCGCCACAGCCTACGAGCTCGGGGCCGCCCCCGCGGTGCGGGTCGCCCGCGGCCCGCTCGGGGGCGTGACCGAGACCGTACTCGACACGCCGCCGGACCGGCGTCTGGTGGGTCTCATCGTGATCCGGGCCGTCTCCGAGCAAGAGGCCCGACAGATCGCGGCCGAGAGCCCCCACCTCCGGTTCGGCGGGTCGGTCCTGCTCAAGCCGGCCGGCGGGGGCTGATCCCACCGGCCACCGCGGCACATCGAGCGCCGTGTGGTGGTAAGAAACGATCCGGGTCTCGCCGCGCTCCTCGCTCGAGGGGGCGGCGACCTGCCTCGAGGGTGGCCACCGGATCCCGGAAATCCGCGTCGTGGCGCCGTGTCCGAACCCGCCACGCACGCTTTCACCACGAGGAACGAAAGGTACAGAACGATGACGACGACACAGGAGCGTCTCGAGAAGATGCAGGCCGAGCCGCAGCCGGAGCACGAATGGCTCGGGCGGCTCGTCGGCGAGTGGGACGTCGAAGGCGAGATGACGACCGACGCCGACCAGCCCCCGGAACGAACCGCCGGGACCGAGACCGTCCGCTCTCTCGGGGACCTGTGGTTCATCTGCGAAGGCCGCGGGGAGATGCCCGGGGGCGGCGAGGGACAGTGGGTGATGACCCTGGGCTACGATCCTCGCAAGAACGCCTATGTGGGCACGTGGGTCGGCTCCATGATGAAGAACATGTTCGTCTACGAGGGCGAGCTCGATCCCGGCGAGCGCGCGCTCACCCTCGAGACCGAGGGACCGGACATGACCGGCGAGGGGTCGGCGCGCTATCGGGACATCATGGAGCTGGATGGCGATGACCACCGCGTGCTGACCTCGCACATACGGGGCGAGGACGGCGAGTGGCGCCAGATCGTCGAGGTCCACTACCGCCGAAAGGCATAGCGACCGGCGAGGGATCTCAACCCGCCCGAGTCGGCCCGGACGCGACGCCGAATGGCAGATTCCTTGCGTGTCACGGAAGTCGTTGGGGGAGAGGAGGCTGGGAGGCGACGAACGATCTACGACCCTCGAGTCCGGCATGTCGTACGAACCACCCGCACCCGGAAGGACCGATCTCGTCGGCGGGGGACGGAGGCGAGCCCTGAAGCTCCTGTCGGCGATGACGCTCTTCGGTCTGTCGGCGCTCGCGGCGTGCCGCCCGGCCGGCCCCGACGGCGGCGCCCCCGTCGGCCCGCCGACCGAGGAGCCGACGGTCTCCATCACGCTGGCGTGGGACCCGCCCGAGACGGATGCGACCGGAGCGCCGCTGGCCGATCTGGCCGGCTACCGGCTCTACTTCGGCACCACCTCGCCCCTCGTCACGGCGCGGGACACGTTCGTGGAGGTCGGGATCGCGACGACCTACACCCTCAGCGACCTGTCGCCGGGCCGGTACTACTTCGCGACGACCGCGATCGACTCGGCCGGGAACGAGAGCGAACTCTCGGCCGAGATCAGCGCGGAGCTCGCACCGTGAGCCGGGGGCGGGCCCGGAGATCCATGGACCGGCTGCGGGTGGCAATGGTGGCGGCGGTCGGCCTCGGCCTGGGCGGCGAAGGGGTCAGCGCTCAGTGTGGCGGGAGCGCGACGCCTTCCGCTCCCGCGCTGTTGACGGGCGCCCCGATCAGCGACACGGCGATCTTCCTGGCATGGCTTCCCGTCACCGATGCCCAGGGGGGGGTTCGACACTACATCGTGTACCGGGATGGCGTCGCCGCGACCACGCGGACGACCACGTTCTTCGCCGACAACGGGCTCAAGAAATCGACCCGGTACGCATACCGCGTGTCGGCTGTGGACGCACAGGGTTGCGAAGGTCCGATGAGCGCCCAGGTCTCGATAAAGACCCTCTCGGGCTCGGGGCGAGGCGACACGACTCCGCCGTCCACCCCCACGGGGCTCAAGACCACCTCCGTCACGGAAAACCGGATCGCCCTCTCGTGGCAGGCCTCAAGGGACGACGAGAGCGGGATCGGCTCCTACCGCATCTATCGCGACGGCTCGCCCGTGGGCACGACGACGGGGACGTCGTTCGCGGACGCGAGCGTCCAGCCGTTCACCACGTACACGTACGAGGTCTCGGCGGTGAACCGGGACGGGCTCCAGAGCGCGCTGAGCTCGCCGGTCCAGGTGACCACGCTCGATCCGACGCCGCCCAGCGTCCCCGCCGTTCTGACGGCGACCGTCGTGTCCGCGAGCCAGATCGACCTCGCCTGGCAGAGCTCCACGGATCCCGAGAGCGGCATCGCTTCCTATCGGATCTACCGCGACGGGGCGCACGTGGGTACGACCTCGGGCCCGTCGTTCTCCGACACGGGGGTCCAGCCGCAGACGACGTACTCGTACGAAGTGTCCGCGGTGAACGGCGACGGGCTGGAGAGCGCCCGCAGCGGCCCCGTATCGGCGACCACCCCCGCCGCGCCCGACACGTCTCCGCCGGGCGCGCCGGCGGGTCTCCAGGCCACGGTCGTGTCTTCGAGCCGCGTGGACCTCGCCTGGCAGGCGGCCTCGGATCCGGAGAGCGGCATCGCCTCCTACCGCGTGTACCGTGACGGCGCGCGCGTGGCCACGCCGTCCGGCCTCTCGTTCCAGGATACCGGTCTCCAGCCCGGGACCACGTACCGGTACGAGGTCTCGGCCGTGAACGGTGAGGGCCTCGAGGGCGCGCGAAGCAGCGTCTCGGCGACCACACCGGCCGCCACCGACACGTCGCCGCCCGGCGCCCCGGCAGGTCTCGAGGCCACGGTGGTGGGTCCCCGGCGGATCGACCTCACGTGGCAGGCCGCGTCCGATGCCCAAAGCGGGATCTCCGGGTACAACCTGTATCGCGACGGGAGCCTCGTGACCTCCGGGACCGGGACGTCCTACACCGACTCCGAGGTCGAGCCGGGGACGACGTACGCGTATCGGGTCTCTGCGGTGAACGGCGCGGGACTCGAGGGCTCGCGGAGCCCGTCCGTGTCCGCCACGACGCCGGCAGAGGCGGACGTCACCCCCCCGGCTCCGCCGACCGGCATGCGTATCGTCCCGTAAGAAGCCTGTTGAAGAACGACGGCGTTAGAAGCGACCGGCCCGGGCCCCGAGGTCAGACACCCCCGTCGGGGTCGGGGATCTCGATCGGCTCGCCGAGCTTCGGCCGCACCCCTGCGTCGCGCAGCCGCTCCTCGAGCGCCGGCAGGTCGTCGGTGAGGAGCGCGTTCACGCGCTCGAGCACGGGCGGCGCCTCGGCCCACGTGCGGTCGATGGCCCACGCCTGATCGGCGGTCGGTCGCTGGTTCGAGAGCGCCACGCCGAAGAGCGCGTTCCCGAGCAGGTTCGCGTCGTCGAGGTCCTCCTCGACCTCCTCGAGACGCTCGGTGAACGCGCCGACCGCCTCGTCGAGGGACGTGCGCGTCTCGTCGTCGAGGTCGGCCGCGTCGAGGAGCGCGCGGATCTGCTCCACCCGGTCGTCCATCTCGTCCAGCCGCTCGTTCGCGTCACGCAGCGGCTTGCGCAGCCGGTCGATCCGGACCTGCGCGTCGAAGCGCGCCCGGATGTCGGGCGCGGTGACCTCGAGCCGCGGGTCCATGCGGATCTCGACCGGCGTCTCCTGCGCGACGTCGCCCGCGACCAGACGCACCGTGTAGGTGCCCGGGACGACGCGCGGGGCGCTCGTGCTCCCGCCGAAGAAGCCGCCGCCCCCTCCCCCGCCCTCGAAGGGCGGGTCGTGCGCGAAGTCCCACACGACCTGCCGCACGCCGGCCCGGTGGGGCGCATCGAGCGTGCGGAGCACCTCGCCGGAGGCGTCGAGGAGCTCGATCCGGAGGGGCGCCGCCGCCGCCTCCTCGTCCGGGGCTGCGGCGCCGGTTTCGCCGGCCGCCGCGCCGGCTTCCGGCACACCGGCGTCCCCGCCGACTTCACCCCCCTCGCCCTCCCGCGAGTCCGGCTCGGGGAACGGCTCGCTCAGCCGGTAGCGGATGATGGCCCCGTTCGGGGGGTTCGAGGCCTGGAAGCGGTCGCCCTGGAAGGGCCACCCGCCCGCCACGGTCCGGATCGTGGACGGCCGCACCGAGAACAGGTAGACCTCGGAGGCCAGCGCTTCGGATGCCTCCTCGAGCGGGGCGAGATCGTCGAGGATCCAGATGCTCCGCCCGTGCGTCCCGACGATCAGGTCGTTCTCGCGGGGGTGGATCTGGATGTCGTCGACCGGCACGGTCGGGAAGTTCGCGCCCAGGCGGCCCCAGGATGCCCCACGGTCGATCGACACGAAGACGCCGATCTCGTTCCCCACGAACAGGAGCTCCGGGTTCCGGTGGTGCTCGCGGACGGTGTTCACGGACCACCCGTCCGGGAGCCCGGCCGCGATCGAGCGCCACGACTGTCCGTGATCCTCGCTCACGTATACGTACGCCCGGTAGTCGTCGTTCCGGTGGCCGTCGAAGCTCGCGTACACACGACCGTCGGCGTGACGCGACGTCTCGAGCCGGCTCACGTACGTGCGCGGTGGCAGGTCCGGCACGCGGTCCGCCACGTTC
>Ga0299913_10001423_pt1 | contig 17638 bp, 19 predicted proteins | sample RVTome_9_FD_201360 | JGI IMG/M metagenome (GOLD analysis project Ga0299913, IMG submission 201360) | Soil microbial communities from uranium-contaminated site in the Upper Colorado River Basin, Wyoming, United States - RVT155D38 (version 2) ... | reverse complement strand
GTGCGTCCCGCTTCGCGCCGATGGTCGCCCGTCAGCTCGTCCGGCTCTCGGACGGGTCGCTCCGGACGTACGACGACGCGGGCAGGCTGCGTTACACGCCGGAGTCGTCACACTCGCACTGGCACCTGCTCGACTTCCAGCGCTACGAGCTGCGCACGCTCGGGGGGGACGTCGTCGTGCGCGACCGTAAGAGCGGCTTCTGCCTCGCGGACCACTACGGGCTCGCGCGCCGCCGCGTCGCGATCTTCTCGGGCGGCTCGTTCTACGGCAACTGCGCCGCATCGAACCCGGGCACGCTCGCGGTCGAGCAGGGCACGTCGGTAGGGTTCACCGACCTCTATCCGCCGCACTTCCACGGCCAGAATCTCGAGCTGCGCGGCGTTCCCGCCGGCGTCTACCTGCTCGTCCACCGCGCCAACCCGACGCAGCAGCTCGAGGAGATCGACTACGGAAACAACGACGCGTCCCTGCGCATCCGCCTCACCTGGCGCGGCGGGTCGCCGCACGTCGAGACGCTGCGCCGCTGCGAGGCGTCGGTGAACTGCTGACCTAGTTGCTGTCAGCAACTAGGTCGCAAGCAGGCCCCGCTCAAGCGCGTAACCAAGCGGGAATCGCGACGAACACCCTGACTTAGTTGCTGTCAGCAACTAAGTCTCGGCCGATCCCTCGTGACGTCAGCCAACGCGCAGCCCGAGCGCTGCCGGCAGCGCGAAGAGGTCCGGCAGCCGGTCGGGCTCGTCGAGCCGGCGGCCGTCGCGGTCGAGCAGGAAGGCCCGCATCCCGAGCGCCCGCGCGCCCTCGATGTCGTCCTCGTAGGAGTCGCCGACCATCGCCGCGTCGGCGGGTTCCACCTCCAGCAGGGAGAGCGCGTGCCGGAAGATCTCCGGGTGCGGCTTCGTCCGCCCGAAGGCGCGCGAGCCGACGACGCAGTCGGCGTCGAGGCCGTGGTGGGCGACGAACTCGTCGAGGTCGCGGCTGCCGTTCGAGATCAGCCCGATCCGGAGCCCGTGCTCGCGCAGCGAGGCGAGCGCGGGCAGCGCGTCCTCGTAGAGCGTGAACCGCTCGTGCAGCTCCCACGCCCGCACGAGCTCCTCCGCGCACTCGCGCGCGCCCGCGGCGCCGCCGCCCATCCCGCGCACGACTCGCTCGGTGAACGCGATCCACAGCTCGTCGTCGTGAACGTGGTCCGGGTGGCGCTGGAGCGAGGCGAGCGCGTCGAGCCGGGCGGGCTCGTAGCGCTCGGGGTCGAGCTCCAGCCCGTGCCGCTCCCCGATCCGGCGGTAGCCTTCCGGCCCGAGCTCCGGACCGGGCCGGGCGAGCGTGAAGTCGACGTCGAAGAGGACCGCCCGGAACACGGCATGAGGATAGCCTTGGCCGGGTGCGCAGCCCGGCGGAGATCCTGCGGGACGCGAGGACGATCGCCCTCGTCGGCGCGTCGCCGAAGCCGGACCGGCCGAGCCACGGCGTGATGCGCTACCTGCTCGCGCAGGGCTACGACGTGATCCCGGTGCGGCCCGTCGGCTGCGACGAGGTGCTCGGTGTCCCGTGCGTGCGCGCCCTGGCGGAGATCGACCGGCCGATCGACCTCGTCGACGTCTTCCGGCGGGCGGACGCGACGCCTCCGCACGCGCACGAGGCGGTCGATGTGGGCGCGGGCGCCCTCTGGCTCCAGCTCGGGATCGTCTCCGCCGAATCGCGGCGGATCGCCGAGGACGCCGGCCTCGACTACGTCGAGGACCTGTGCACGGCGGTTGTCCACCGGTACGAGCTGAGGGCATAATCCGGCCGTGGAGTACGGCCTTCTCCTGCTCCGTCTCGCCGTCGGGCTCCTGTTCGCCGGCCACGGCGCGCAGAAGCTGTTCGGCTGGTTCGGGGGCGGCGGCAGGCAGGGAACGGCCGGCTTCTTCTCCTCGCTCGGCTACCGGATGCCCGCCGTGATGGCGATCGTGGCCGGCCTCTCGGAGCTCGGCGGCGGCCTGCTGCTCGCGACGGGCTTCCTCACCCCGCTGGCAGCGTTCCTGCTCGCGACCGTGATGTTGAACGCGATCGCCACGGTCGTCTGGCCGAAGGGGTACCTCGGCGGCTACGAGCTCGAGCTGACGCTCCTCGTCGTCGCGGTCGCGCTCGTCGCGACGGGCCCCGGCGAGCTCTCGCTCGACGACGCGTTCGGCTGGGCCGACGACATCACCGGGGTGGCGTGGGCCTCGCTCGTCCTCGCCGCCGCGATCGTCGCCTCGCTGATCACGACCACCCTCGGCCGGGCCCAAGCCGACCTCGACGAGATTCCCGGCTAGGTCACGCAGTCAGCCGTGCGGCCGGGTGACCACGACCTCGATGAAGCGCTCCATCATCGGCGTCACCTGCTCCGGCACCTCGAGCTGGTGGAAGTGCCCTGCACCGACCGTCACCCCGACGTGGAGATCGGGCTTGAGCGGCAGCAGGCGGGCGGGCTCGTTGCTGCCTCCCGTCCCCGAGCGCAGGAGCAGCAGCGGGACCTTGCACGCCGCCAGGGCGGCGCTTCCGTTCCAGAGGGTCGAGGCCCGGATCACCGCCTCGGCCACGTCGAGCGGCGCCGAGCACATGGTCTCGACGATCCGGCGCTTCAGAGCGGCGTCCCCGACCTCCTCCGCCTCCACCCACGCCCGCCGGGCGGCCTCGCCTCCGGGGCCGGCGAGCTCGTCCGCGAATCCCTCGTAGATCGCCCGGGTCTCGGGGAGCGGGTGGATCGGGCCGGGGTCGTCGGCGATGATCGCCAGCGGCAGCTCGGGGTACCGGGCGCCGAGCTCGATCGCAATCATGGCGCCGAGGCTGTGGCCGACGACGATCGGTTTCGAGATCCCGAGCTCCCCGCAGAGCCAGGCGAGATCGTCCGCGAGCGTGGGGATGTCGTACCCCTCCTCCGGCCGATCGCTGTCGCCGCAGCCGCGCAGGTCGAGCGCGGTCACCGCGTGCGTCGAGGCGAAGTGGTCGAGCTGGGGCTGGAAGAACGTGTGGTCGCAGCACCAGCCGTGGACGAACAGGAGCGATGGCTCCCCGCTCCCCTCCTGCACGTAGAACAGGCTCAGGTCGTTGCGGCTCGCGTGCGGCACGGGCTCGTTAACGGCCCGCCCCGGCCGCCTCGAGGATCGCGGCGGCCGACAGCTCCACGTCCTCGCTCGTCGTCCGGAAGCTGGAGACCGAGATCCGCATCGCGGCGCGGCCCTGCCAGTCCGTGGCGCCAAGCCAGCAGACGCCGCCCTCCTGCACCCTGCGGACGACCTCACGCGTGGTCTCGTCGTCGCCGAAGCGGACGAGCACCTGGTTCAGGACGACGTCGTTCAGGATCTCGACGCCGGGCTCGGCCCCGAGCCGGTCGGCAAACGTCCGCGCGTGGTCGCAGCAGCGGTCGACGAGGTCGGCGACGCCGCTCCGGCCGAGCGCGCGCAGCGCCGCCCAGACGGCGAAGCCGCGAGCGCGCCGCGACGACTCCGGCACCCAGTCGGACGGGCTGCGGCCCTCGGCGCGCTGGAGGTAGCTGGCGGCGACGGCCATCGCCTGGCCGTGCGACGCCGGGTGGCGGCAGAAGACAACGCCGCAGTCGTACGGGACGTTGAGCCACTTGTGCGCGTCGGTCGCCCAGGAGTCGGCGCGCTCGCAGCCCGCGGTCAGGTGCCGGAAGCGCGGGCTGGCCGCGGCCCAGAGGCCGAAGGCGCCGTCGACGTGGAGCCACGCGCCGGCCTCCGCGCACGCGCCGGCGAGCTCGTCGATTGGATCGAAGGCGCCGGTGTTCACGTTGCCGGCCTGCGCGCACACGATCGTCGGCCCCGCCCCGGAGCCGAGCCTCTCGCGGAGCACGTCCGCGCGCATCCGGCCCTGCCCATCCGCGGGGACGGGCTCCAGCGCCGCCGTGCCGAGGCCGAGCAGGCGCAGGGCCCGGTCGACGGTAACGTGCCGCTCCTCGCCCGCGAGCACGCGGATGCGCGGCGCGCCGTGGAGCCCGTCGCGCGCGACGTCCCAGCCCGCGGCCGCGAGGACGTGGTGGCGGGCGGCGGCGAGCGCCGTCGTGTTCGCGCCCTGGGCGCCGGTCACGAACCCGCTCGCAACGCCGGGTGGCAGACCCAGCAGGTCGGCGAGCCAGCCTGCGGCGACCTCCTCGACCGCAGCTGCAGCCGGGGAGGTGGTCACCGAGAACGCGTTCTGGTCCCAGGCAGTCGCGAGCCAGTCGGCGGCGACAGACGACGGCAGAGCGCTGCCGATCACGAAGCCGAAGTAGCGCCCTGTCTGCGTCCCGACGACGCCGGGCTCGGCCGCCGCGACCAGTTCCGCGAGCACGTCGGCGTCCTCGGCGCCCTCGTCCGCCAACGGCCCGCCGAGGGCGTCCACCAGCTCGTCGAAGGTCGCTCGTCCCCGTACGGGCCTGTCGGCGAGCGTCCCGTGGAACTGCGCCGCGTAGTCGGCCGTCCGGCCGAGCAGATCCTTCAGGGCGTCCAGAGCGCCCAAGGATACGCCGGACGCGGGTCGCCGCCAAAGAAGAAGCCCCGCGCGAGCACGGGGCCTCTCTATCGGGGTGCGGAGATTTGAACTCCGGACCTCTCCGACCCGAACGGAGCGCGCTACCAGGCTGCGCCACACCCCGAGCGCGGAAAGGGTAGCGATAATCGCCCCGTGGCTCAGCGCGACGAGGTCATCCGCTACGCGAACGAGCTGCTCGAGGTCGAGCGCTTCCCCGAGTACGGGCGTCCCGGCCTGCAGGTCGTCGGCGCGGACGAGGTGAGCAAGGTCGCGTGCGGCGTCTCGGCGTCGCTCGAGCTCTTCGAGCGCGCGGCCGCCGCGGGCGCGCAGCTCGTGCTCGTCCACCACGGGATCTTCTGGCGGAACGAGCCGCTCTGGATCGACCGCCGCCAGCGCCGCCGGCTGGAGGCGCTCTTCGCCGCCGACCTCAACCTGGCCGCCTACCACCTCGCGCTCGACGCGCACTCTGAGCTCGGCAACAACGCTCTGCTGGCCCGGGCGCTCGGGGTCGAGCCGGAGGGCGCGTTCGGCTCTGTCGGCCTCGGCGGCACCCTGAGCGAGCCGGCGACGGTCGACACACTGGCGGCCCGCATCCGCGAGACAGTGGGCGGGCGCGAGCCCGTCGTCTACGCGCACGGGCCCGAGCTGGTCACGCGGGTCGCGATCTGCTCCGGCGCCGCCGCCTCCGACCTGATCCTCGCCGCGCACGAGGGCTACGAGCTCTTCCTCACCGGCGAGCCGGGCGAGCCGAGCCTGCACACGTCGCGCGAGCTCGGGATCCACTTCGTCGCGGCCGGCCACTACGCGACCGAGACGCTCGGCGTGCAGGCGCTGGCGCGGCACCTCGCGGAGCGCTTCGGGCTCGACTGGGAGTTCCTTCCCGTCGAGAGCCCCGTCTAGCTCGCGGCCACCTCGGCGAGCGCGTCGAGGAACGCATGCGGCCGCTCGACGATCACGAGGTGGCCGCAGTCGGCGACGACGCGCAGCCGGGAGCCGAGCCGGCGCGCGTACTCGAATGCGTCCTCGAGCGGCAACTGGACGTCCCTCGCTCCCCAGAGCACGAGGAGCGGGCACGGCGGCCGGTGCAGGTCGAAGCGCGGGTCGTCGGCGACGAGCGCCCGTCCCGCCGTCCTCGTGTCCGTGTGCCGCGCCTGCTCGGCGAGCAGGCCGTGCGTGGCGCGCTCGCTCAGGGCGATCGCGTCGGAGACGAACCAGGGGCGGAAGACGACCCGCCTGTACCAGCCGCGCCGCGCCAGGCGATGACGGAACGGGGCGACGAGCCGTCCGGGCCGGATCGTCGACGCAGCCAGCAGGACGAGCTCCGCGCCCCGCGTCGAGGAGGTGATCCCGGCAGGCGAGACGAGCAGCAGCCCGCGAACGAGCTCCGGCCTGCTCTGGGCGAGCCGGAGGCCGACGAGCCCGCCGAAGGAGTGCCCCGCGACGAGCGCCGGCGCCGCGCCCTCGGCCTCGAGCACGCGAGCGGCGACCGCCGCGAAGTCCGCCGTCGTCGCCCCGCGCGTCAGCGCGCCCGAGCCCGCGTGACCGGGGAAGTCGAGCGCGACGACGCGGTGGTGCTCCGTCAGCTCGGGCAGCACCTCGCACCAGTTCCGGGTCGAGCCGGCGAGGCCGTGGAGCAGCAGCAGAGGCTCGCCCTCGCCGCCGACGTGGTAGCGAACGGCCCCCAGCGCGCGCGGCTCGAGGTTCGTTGCGGCCGTCATGCGGGCACAGTATCCTCCTATGACCATGGCGATCTTGGGGCGGCGGGCCCATTGATTCCCGCCCACACGAAGCGAGCGATGTCCGAGCCCGCCTGAGCGCAGTCCTTTGCGCCAGCGGGCTTTTTCAGTGCCGCAGAACAAGGAGGCAGACCGAATGGCAAATCACCTGACGCCCGACGAGCTCTCGAAGGAGCTGGGCATCGACCGGCAGGAAGTGATCCGGGTGTGCATCGAGGAAGGCGTGCCGATCTACCAGGGCAAGATCGACAAGACGCTCTTCCAGGCCCAGCTCGCGGCGCTCGGAGCCCTACCTCAGCACCACTAGCGGCGGACCTTTCTAGCGCGCGGCCGTCTTCTTCGGCCGTGTAGCGGCCTTCTTCGGCGCCGCCTTCTTTGCGGCCGCCTTGGGCTTCGCGCCCTGCGCCTCCTCGACCGAGCGGCGGAGGGCCTCCATCAGGTCGATCACGGGCGTCTCGGCGACCGGCTCCGGCGCGGCGATCTCCTCGCCGGCCAGCTTCGCCTCGAGCAGCGCGCGCAGGTCGCGGCGATAGTCGCTCTGCAGCTCGGCCGGATCGAACTCGCCGGCCAGGCTCGCGATCACCTGCTGGGCCAGCTCCAGCTCGGGCTTCTTCACGGACGTCTCCTCGACCGCCTCCTCGATCTCCGCCTGCGAGTAGACGTCGGCGGCGAGGAAGAGGGTCTCGAGCGCGAGGGCGTCGCCCTTCGGCCGGATCAGGCAGAGCTTCTCGCGGCCCTGCTGGACGAAGCGGCCGAGCGCGGCCATCCCGCTCTCGCGCATCGCGTTCAGGAGCAGGACGTACGGCCGGCGCGCGGCGGCCGCCTGGGCCGGGACGAGGAAGTACGTGCGATCGAAGAAGATCGGGTCGACCTGCGAGGCGTCGACGAAGCGTGAGATCTCGATCGAGCGCGAGTCGTCGCGGTTCGTCAGCGCCTCGATCTCCTCCTCCTCGACGATCACGAACTGGCCCTTGGCGACCTCCCAGCCCTTGACGATCTCGTCGGGGCCGAGGTCGCGCTCATGGACCGGGCAGTAGCGCTTCTGCTTGATCGGCGTCCCGCACTCGCGGTGGAGCATCCGGAAGGAGACGTCCGACGCGCGCGCGGCAGGCTTCGTCGCCGGAGCCAGGCCCACGGGGATCGAGACGAGTCCGAAGCTGATCGAGCCGTTCCAGGTCGTGCGCATCGCACCTTCAGTCTAGAGGGACCCAACGATTCTCTCTTTCCCGCAGGTTCCCTTCCCCGTAAAGTGAGAGCCGTGAGCGGCAAGCGCACGATCGAGCGCCTCTGGCGGGACGCCGTCGCGGCCGGGAGGCAGACGCCCGCCTATCTCGTCCAGGAGGGCGAGGACTGGAAGCCGGTTTCGTGGGCGGAGGCGGCGGAGCGCGTCGAGGGATACGCGAACGGCCTGCTCTCGCTCGGCGTGAGGAAGGGCGACGCGTTCGCGATCCTCGGCTCGAGCCGCATCGAGTGGGCGCTGTTCGACTTCGCGCTCGGGTGCATCGGCGCGATCGCCGCCCCGATCTACGCGAACAGCTCGACCAGGGACGCGGGCTACATCCTCGACCACTCCGAGTCGGTCGGCGTCCTCTGCGAGGACGAGGCGCAGCGCGCGAAGGTCGACGAGGTGCGCGCCGGGATCCCGCGCCTCCGCCACGTGCTCACCTACGCCGACCTAGACGACCTCGCCTCGCGCGGGCGCGCGTTCGCGGCCGAGCACCCGGACGCGCTCCGCGAGGCGGGCGCGGCGATCGAGGAGGACGACCTCTTCACCTACATCTACACGTCGGGCACGACCGGGCCGCCGAAGGGCTGCATGATCTCGCACCTCAACTACTACGCGATGGTCGCGGTCGTGGACGACCTGCCGAGCTTCACCGGCCCGGAGGACGTGATGCTGCTCTACCTCCCGCTGGCGCACAACTTCGGGCGGCTGATGCACCTCTCCGGCGCGTACGTCGGCTACGGGATCGCGTTCCTGCCCGACCCGCTCCAGGCCGCCGCCGCGCTCCCCGCCGTCAAGCCGACCGTCTTCCCGAGCGTTCCGCGCGTGTACGAGAAGATCCACTCCGCCGTGGTGGCGAAGTTCGACGCCGAGACCGGCGCCAAGCGGCAGCTGATCGACTGGGCCCTCGGCGTCGGCCGGCAGGTGAGCGAGCTGCGGCGCAGCGGCGAGCCGGTGCCGCGCGCGCTCGCGCTGCGCTACCGGCTGGCGGACAAGCTCGTCTACTCGAAGGTGAAGGAGCGCCTCGGCGGGCGGTTGCGCCTGGCGATCTCGGGCGGCGCGCCGCTCTCGCAGGAGATCGCCGAGTTCTTCCACGCGATCGACATCCTCCTGATCGAGGGGTACGGGCTGACGGAGTGCACCACCGCCGCCTCGACGAACACCCACGAGGCCTACCGCTTCGGCACCGTCGGCCGGCCGCTGCCCGGGACGGAGGTCAAGCTCGCGGAGGACGGCGAGCTGCTGATCCGGAGCGAGACGATCTTCCAGGGCTACTACAAGGAGCCGGAGGCGACGGCGGAGGTGCTCGACGCCGACGGCTGGCTCCGCACCGGCGACATCGCCGAGATCGACGAGGACGGCTTCCTCAAGATCACCGACCGCAAGAAGGACATCATCGTCACCGCGGGCGGCAAGAATGTCGCGCCGCAGAACCTCGAGAACGACCTCAAGAACTCGAAGTTCGTCTCGCAGGCGATGGTCGTGGGCGACCGGCAGCCGTACATCGCGGCACTGTTGACCCTCGATCCGGAGGCGCTGCCCGCCTGGGCGGGGGAGCGCGGTCTCCCGACGGACATGGAGAGCCTTGCGGCGAGCCCCGAGGTGCGCGAGCTCGTGCAGGGGATCGTCGACGAGGTCAACGCCGACCGGTCGCGCTACGAGCAGATCAAGCGCTTCACGATCCTGCCACGCGACTTCACGATGGAGCACGACGAGCTGACGCCGACGCTGAAGCTGAAGCGCCGCGTGGTCGCGCAGCACTTCGGCGGCGAGCTCGAGGACCTGTACGAGGGCACGACGCTGAACGAAGCCGCCCGCGCCTGACGGCTACAGGCGGCGCGCGCCGATCCAGGTACGGGCGTACCAGGAGTCGGAAAGGCTCGAGATCTTGACGACGTCGCCCGTGTGCGGCGCATGGATGAACTGGCCGCCGCCGATGTACATCCCCATGTGCCCAAGCCCGTTGAAGAAGACGAGGTCGCCGGCCTGGAGCTGGTCCTTCGACACCGGCGTCCCCAACCCGTACTGGGATGCCGCATGGTGCGGGAGCGAGACGCCCAGCTTCGCGTAGACGTACATCGTGAAGCCCGAACAGTCGAAGCCGCTCTCGGGCGAGGAACCGCCCCACCGGTAGGGGATGCCCAGGTACTGCATCGCGATCCCGACGGCCCCGCCGTAGCGGGCGTCGGGCGCGGGCGCGAGCACCTCCTCCACCGACGGTGCGCTCATGACGGAGTTCCGGGGTTGCGGCGCCGACGCGGACTGCGCCAGCTGCATGGCGGCGAGTCGCGCCTGCGCCTGCGCTGCCAGGCGCGCCTGCCGCAGGCGCTCTGCGGCCTCCAGGCTCGCGATCTCGCTCTTGATCGAGGCGAGCATCCGCTGCCGCTGCGCGAGCTGGCTCTCGATCGACTGCTTCTGGGCGGCGCGCGAGGCCACGACCTGCGCCTGCGCCGCGCGCGCCTGCTCCAGGCGCAACTTGCGCTTCTTCACCTCGCTGCGGAACCGCTTGACCTCACTCAGGACGCGCGTGTCCTGTGCCGACACCCGCTCGACGGCCTCGAGCCGGTTGAGCAGGTCGTCGAGCGACTCCGAGCCGAGGACGACCTCGAGCGCGCTTCCCTCGCTGCCGTTCACGTAGAGGGAGACCACGCGCTGCGCGAGATGGCTCTGGGCGTTCTTCAGGCTCGACCGCGCGATCCCGAGGTGGCGTGCGTTCGTCTTCAGGTCGGCCTGGATCGTGTCCAGCCGGACGTTCGCGAGGTTGTACGCCTCGATCGCGTGCGCAAGCTGGCCGTCGACCTCCTGGATCTGCGCCAGCACGTCTTGCGCCTGCGCGCGCTTCGCGTCGACGCTCGGGTCGGCCGCGGCGGTCTTCACCGAGGCCAAAGCGACGGCGACGACGGCCGCCGTGCAGAGCGTGAGGATCGCCGGCGCCTGCCTCGTGCGCGAGCGGGTCAGACTGACTCCCTCTCGAACACGCGCGGCACCCCTTTGGGGGCCAGGTCCGTCACAAGTTGCGCAGCCTAGCAGCCTTTCCGGACAGCAGCAAGGCTCAACTGAGCCAAAAACCGCCCGTCGAAGCGACGCGTTACAAGTCACAAGCAATGGCATGCTCGCACGATAGTTGCTACGGTCCGCCCTTCGTGAGGACCCACCTGAAGAGCGGGGCGACCCGCACGGCGGCTGTCCTCGGGGGCTTCCTGCTGGTTGCGGCGGTGCCCGTCGCGCTCGCCGCCGACTCCTCAGGCCTGCGCTCGCAGGCGGCCGGCCTCAGAGCCGACGCGTCCTCGCTGGAAGCCCGCGCGCAGGCCGCGACGCTCTCGCTGTACGCCCTCGAGACAGAGCTCGGACGCGCCCGGGTCGCCCTCGACGAGATCGCCGCCCGCCGCGCCGCGGTCGAGCGCGAGCATGAGTCTGCCCGCAACCAGCTCCGGCTCACCAGGCAGGCGCTGCGGGTCTCGGAAGCGCGTCTCGGCGAGGTCGTGCGGGCGCTCTACGAGCAGTCCGGGCAGACCGACCCGCTTGCGATCCTGCTGGGGGCGAGCTCCCTGGAAGATGCCCTGAACGGGCTCGACAACCTCAACCGCACGGCAGGCGAGAACCAGCGCATCGTCGAGCGGGCCGAGGCTGCGCGCGGGCGGCTCGGAGCGCTGGACGCCCGCCTGACGGCGAAGGAGGCGGAGCTGGCAGGGCTTGCGGCCGTCGCACGCGAGCGGGCGCAGCGCCTCGAGGCGACGGCGGCGTCGCGCCGGGAGTTCGTCGCCGGACTGCGCCGGCAGCAGGGCCTGACTGCCGCGCGGATCTCCTCGATCGAACGCCAGGTCCGGGCCGCGGAGGCGCGGACCGTCACGCTCCAGGCCGCCTCGCCGCCGCTCGCCACCGCCGCCGTCACCCTCTCCGCGCCCGAGCCCGTCTCCGCGACCTCCGCCGCACCCGCCGGGAGCGGCGCGACGCTGACGGTGAGCGCGACCGGCTACGCGCTCCGCGGCCGCACGGCGACCGGAATCCAGACCGCACCGGGCGTCGTCGCGGTCGACCCGTCCGTGATCCCGCTCGGGACGCGCATGACGATCCCCGGCTACGGCGTGGGGATTGCCGCCGACACGGGCGGCGCGGTGCAGGGCAACGTGATCGACGTCTGGTTCCCGACGACGGCCCAGGCGCTCGCGTGGGGGCGTCGAACGGTCACGATCACGTTGCACTGAGCTAGACTGCGCGGCCCTGCCACAGCCGAGGAGGCAGCGCTGAACGAGACCGCACCAAAGAAGGAGATCGAGCGACAGCCGCTTCGCGTCCTCCTCGTCGACGACCACGACCTCTTCCGCACGGGGCTGCGCAACCTCCTCGAGGAACAGGGCGTCGACATCGTCGCGGAGGCCTCCAGCGGCTCCGAGGCGCTCCACCACGTGCGCGAGACCGCGCCGGACGTCGTCGTGATGGACCTGAACATGCCCGGCATGACGGGGGTCGAGGCCACCCGGCACATCAGCCGCGACGCACCCCTCACACGGGTCGTCGTGCTCACCGTCTCCGACCAGGAACAGGACGTGATGGACGCGATCCTGGCGGGCGCGTGCGGCTATCTGCTCAAGGACGCGTCGATCCAGGACCTGCTCCGGGGGCTCGAGGCGGCGGCCGTCGGCGAGTCGCTGATCTCGTCGCACATCGCGGGCAAGGTGCTCCAGCACGTCCGCGCGACGACGGCTGCCCCGGAGGCGGCGGCGACGATCCGCGCCGAGCTCTCGGATCGCGAGATCCAGGTGCTGAAGCTGATCGCGAACGGCAAGGACAACGCGATGATCGCCGGCGAGCTCCACATCAGCCCGAAGACCGTCAAGAACCACATCTCGAACATCCTGATGAAGCTGCAGATCGAGAACCGGATCCAGGCCGCGGTCTACGCCGTGCGATCCGGGATCGTCTAGGAGAGGGTCTGCCCGCGCAGCCTGGAGAGCAGGTCGCGGACGCCCGCGAGCTTGCGGTCGGCCTGCTCGAGCTCGCCCCTGAGCTGCGCCACGTCGGCGCGACGGCCGCCGTCGGTCGAGCGGACGAGCGTGCGCAGGCGCCGCTCGATCCGCAGCCGCTCGCCCTCGAGCTCGAGCGCGTACGCGTACCCGGTCGTGAGCGTGTCCTCGAGGAAGTCGCGGGGAGGGAGCTCGGCTCCGGGGGGCAGCGCGAGCAGGGACCTGATCTCGGCCACCGCCGCGGGAAGGCGCGCATCCACAGCCGACGGATTATCGAACGCCCGCCGTCCCGCGGCATGGGCCGCCGGGCCTATCTTCCTCGCCTGCTCGGCCCATGCCTGGTCGCGCTCCTGCTCGCGGCGGCGGCCCCGTCCGCGGCGCTCGGCGCCGAGCCGGCTCTCTCGGCTCGCCTCGCCCGCGCGCTTGCCGTGCCGAACGTCGATCCTGCCCGGACGGCCGCGCTGGCGGTCGACCTTCGCACGCGCGCGATCGTCTACGAGCGAAACGCCTCCCTCTCCCTCGTCCCGGCCTCGACCCAGAAGCTGCCCGTCACGTATGCGGCCCTCCGCCTGCTCGGGCCCGGTTATCGCTTCCACACCGAGCTCGTCGGCAGCGGCACGCTCGTGGGGGACGTCTGGCACGGCGACCTCTGGCTGCGCGGCTTCGGCGATCCGACCCTCGGGGAGGCCGACCTCGAGGGCCTCGCTGCGGAGGTCGCGTCCTGGGGGATCCGCCGCGTCACCGGGGCGGTGATCGCCGACGAGTCCTGGTTCGACGCCCGGCGCACCGGGCCCGGCTGGAAGGCGAGCTTCTACATCCACGAGTCGCCGCCGCTGTCCGCGCTCGTCGTCGACCGCGGCCGCTACCGCGGGAAGACGTCGCGGAACCCCGCGCTGGCGGCGGGATCGCTGCTCCGCGAGGCGCTCGCGGGCGCCGGCGTGAAGGTGGCCGGGAGGACCCGCACCGGACTGCTGACGACGGCTGGGCTCCCGCTCGCGCGCGACACCTCGGAGCCGCTCGCGGAGATCGTCCGCTTCATGGGCCGCGAGAGCGACAACTACACGGCCGAGCTGCTCGTGAAGCAGCTCGGCGCGCTGTACGCGGACCGCGGCTCGACGGCCGCGGGGACCCGAGTCGTACGCGGCACGCTCGAGGAAGCGGGCATCCCGCTCGCCGGCGTGCGGCTCGCGGACGGCTCCGGCCTCTCGAGCCTCGACCGGCTGACCGCGGCCGCGGTTGTCGCGCTGCTCGAGGCGGGGCTGACCGAGAGGGACATCAGCGACGCCTTCCTCGCCTCCCTCGCCGTCGCTGGCGTGGCCGGGACGCTGGAGGACCGGATGGACGCCCGGCCCGCGCGCGGCCGCGTGATCGCGAAGACCGGGACGACGACCACGGCGTCCGCGCTCTCCGGATTCGTCCGGGACCGCTACGTCTTCGCGATCCTTCAGAACGGCCGCCCGATCGCGACACGCTGGGCGCGGATCGCGCAGGACCGCTTCGCGACCGTCCTAGCCGGCGGCTAGCAGCCGGTTCAGTTCGTCCTCGCCGAGGATCGGCACGCCGGCCTTCTCCGCCTTCGCCGCCTTCGAGCCGGGGCTCTCGCCGACGAACACGCCGGTCGTCTTCTTCGAGACGTTGTCCGACACTTTCGCCCCGAGCGCCTCCAGCGCCGCCTTCGCCTCCTCGCGCGAGTATCCCTCGAGCGTGCCCGTGATCACGTACTGGCTGCCGCTCAGCGGCCCTTCGACCGGCTTCTCCTCTTCGCCCACCTCGAAGCGGAGCCCGAGCTCGCGCAGCTCGGCAACAAGCCCGCGGTTCTGCTCGTCCGAGAACCACTCGGCGATCGCCTCGGCCCGGTCGGGGCCGATCCCCTCGACCTCCTGGATCTCCTCCTGGCTCGCGTCGAGCAGCGGGTCGACGGAGCCGAAGTGGCGCGCGAGGTTGCGGGCGGTCACCCAGCCGACGTCGGGGATGTTGAGCCCGAAGAGGACGCGGGAGAACGGCTGGCCCTTCGAGAGCGCGATCGACTCGACCGCGTTCCGGGCAGAGACCTCGCCGTAGCCCTCGAGCTCCATCAGCTGCTCCTCCGTCAGGCGGTAGAGGTCGGGCATCGACCGGAGCAGCCCCTCCGCCCAGAGGCGGCGCACGAACTGCTCGCCCACTCCCTCGATGTCCATCGCGGCCGTGACCCAGTTGATCAGGGTCTCGAGCCCACGGGAGGGGCAGGCGCGGTTCGCGCAGCGGTGCATCACCTCGCCCTCGGGCTTGACCACGGGCTCGTCGCAGAGCGGACAGCGCTCGGGCATGCGGAACTCCTTCGTGCCCTTCGCGTGCTTGCCGGCCGGGCCGACGACCTGCGGGATCACGTCGCCGGCGCGCTGGACGATCACGCGGTCGCCCTCTCGGATCTGCTTGCGGTTGATGTCCTCCTCGTTGTGCAGCGTCGCGCGCGAGATCGTCACGCCGCCGACGTTCACCGGCTCGAGGATCGCCCAGGGGTTGAGGGCACCGGTGCGCCCGACCCGGATCATGATCTTCAGCAGCTTCGTCTCCGCGGTCATCGGCGCCCACTTGAAGGCGCGCGCCCAGCGGGGGCGCTCGTGCAGCGCGCCCAGCCGCTGCTGCTGGTCGAACGAGTCGACCTTGATCACGATCCCGTCGATCTCGTAGTCGAGCTCGGCGCGGCGGCGCTCCCACTCGTCGCACGCCTTCGCCACCTCCTCGATCGACTCGAAGCGTGCCGCGAACGGGTTCGTGCGGAAGCCGCGCTCACGCAGCCACGCGAGCGTCTCGAAGTGCGTGTCCGGCGCAACGCCCTCGCGGTAGCCGGTCCCGTAGACCCACACCGCGAGCGGGCGCGTAGCCGTGATGCGGGAGTCGAGCTGGCGCAGAGAGCCGGCGGCGGCGTTACGCGGGTTCGGCGCGGGCGCCTTCCCCGCCGCGACCTGTTCCTCGTTGAAGCGCCTGAAGCCCGTGAGCGGGAAGTAGACCTCGCCGCGCACCTCGAGCAGCGGCGGCGCCTCGCCCTGCAGCGTCAGCGGGATCGAGCGGATCGTGCGCAGGTTCACCGTCACGTCCTCGCCGCGGAAGCCGTCACCGCGAGTCGCCCCGCGCACGAGGCGCCCCCGCTCGTAGACGAGCGAGACCGCGGAGCCGTCGATCTTCGGCTCGATCACGTAGGCGACCGGCTCGTCCGTGTCGAGCCGCTTGCGCACGTCCTCGGCCCACTTGAGCAGTGCCTCACCGGTCGTCACCTTCTCGAGCGAGCCCATCGGCGCGAGGTGCTCGACCTTGCGGAACCTGTCCGAGGGCGGCGCGCCGACCCGCCGCGTCGGCGAGTCGTCGGCCGCCAGCTCCGGGTGCTCCTCCTCGAGCAGCTTCAGCTCGTCGAAGAGCCGGTCGTACTCCACGTCGGAGACCTCCGGCTCGTCGAGCACGTGGTAGCGGTAGTTGTGGTGGTGCAGGAGCTCGCGCAGCTCGGCCGCGCGCGCGTCCGCCTCAGAGGACGGCAAGGAGCTCCTCCGCCGTGTCGACGACGGCGTCCGGCCCTTCTCCCTCCAGCCGCTCGCGGGGATGGATGCCGCCCCACGTGACGGCAACGGCGTGGACCCCGGCCGCCTTGGCCGCGCGGATGTCGAACGGCGAGTCGCCGACGTAGACGGCGTCGTTCGCGGGCGCGCCGAGCAGCTCGAGGGCGTGCGTGATCGGCGCCGGGTCGGGCTTGTGCCGCTCCGTGTCGTCCGAGCCGACGACGACGTCGAACAGGTGCTCGAGCTCGACGTGCTCGAAGGCGAGAGCGACCGTCACGCGCCGCTTCGCCGTCACGAGCCCGAGTCGCCGCCCCTCTCGCTTGAGCTGCGCGAGCGCGTCCTCCATCCCGGCGCAGCAGACGAGCTCCGAGTGCAGCGGCTCGTTGTGGGCGCGGTAGACGCGGACGAGCTCGTCGACGCGGCTCTCGTCGAGCAGGCGCATCTGCTCGCTCAGCCCCGCCCCGCCCACCGCGGCCATCAGCACCTCGTCCTCGAAGTCCCGGCCGAGCACGGTCAGGGTGGCGTGCCTCATCGAGGCGAGGATGATCGCGCCCGAGTCGAGCACGGTGCCGTCGAAGTCGAAGAGGACGACCGGGAAGCGCATCCGCCCGATCGTACCCAGGCGCTCAGTAGTCGACGCGCTCCAGGTAGAGCCCCCAGGGCGGAGCGGTCTTGCCGGCCTCGGAGCGCGGCCGCCCCTCGAGCAGCGAGCCCAGGTCGCGGCCTTCCAGCATCGTGCCGACGAGCGTGCGCACCATGTGTCGCAGGAAGCCGTCGGCGGCGATCGTGAAGTGGAGCTCGTCGCCGTGCTCCTCCCACGCGGCCGCGAGCACGGTGCGGGTGAAGACCCGGTGCTGGGTCTCGGTCGGCGTGAACGCCGTGAAGTCGTGCTTGCCGGGCAGCAGGGCGGCCGCGTCGCGCAAGGCCTCGACGTCGAGCGTGCGGGGCCACCAGAGCGCGCGACGCCCGGCGAGCGGCGAGCGGGCGCGGCGGCGCAGGATCCGGTAGCGGTAGGAGCGCGACCGGGCCGAGAAGCGGGCGTGGAAGTCCGGCTCGGCCGGCTCGGCCCGGAGGACGGCGAGGTCGGGAGGCAGCTCCGCGTTCAGCGCATCGGCCGCGCGCTCCGGCGGCGGCCCCGTCGCCACGTCCAGGCTGGCCACCTGTCCGGTCGCGTGGACGCCCGTGTCGGTTCGTCCCGCCACAGTGAGGCCCTCCCACCCCGGGTAGACGGCGTCTAGCGCTTCGCGCAGCTCCGCCTCGACCGTCCGCTCCCCCGGCTGGCGGGCCCAACCGCGAAAGCCGGTGCCGTCGTACTCCAGCACCAGCTTCAGCTTCACGCGTGCTCGACCTCGAGCGTCAGCCCGTCCACCGCCGTCACGACCACCTCGTCCCCCACGCGGGCGCCGGCGGCACACCGCGCGCCCCAGAGCTCGCCGGCGACCCGCACCTGCCCGTTCGACATGCAATCGGCGGCGACGACCGCGCGCCGGCCCACGAGCGTCTCGGCGCCGACGACCGCGCGGCGGCGCTTCGACCACCAGATCAGAAAGCCGGTCTCCGTCAGCTCGAGTGTCGCGGCGGCGCCGATCACGATCCAGTCCCAGGGCGCGTCCAGCCAGAAAACCGCGAGCAGGATCGCGACCGTGAGCGCCATCAGCTCCTCCGGTCGAGCAGCTCGAAGCGGCGGCCGTC
>Ga0299913_10001422_pt1 | contig 17643 bp, 19 predicted proteins | sample RVTome_9_FD_201360 | JGI IMG/M metagenome (GOLD analysis project Ga0299913, IMG submission 201360) | Soil microbial communities from uranium-contaminated site in the Upper Colorado River Basin, Wyoming, United States - RVT155D38 (version 2) ... | reverse complement strand
CGCTGGCGAGGGCGGCCGCGAGCAGCAGGGCGACGCACCGGGAGAGCACGCGCCCACCCTACGGGCGTGGTGCAGGCGACACCACGACGCGGGGCGGCTCCCGGACCGGACTTGCGCACTCACCTAGACTCCGTCCGGTGATTCGCTTCGAGAAGGTCTCCAAGACCTACCCCGGCCAGGCCCGCGCCGCGCTGGAGCAGGTGTCCGTGGACATCGAGAAGGGCGAGTTCGTCTTCCTCGTCGGGGCCTCGGGCTCCGGCAAGTCGACGTTCCTCCGGCTCATCCTGCGCGAGGCGCGGTCCACGCAGGGACGGGTGTACGTCGCCGGCAAGGAGATCAACCGGCTCGCCGGCTGGAAGGTGCCGCGGCTGCGCCGCCAGATCGGCACGGTGTTCCAGGACTTCCGCCTGCTGCAGAACAAGACGGTCGCCGAGAACGTCGCGTTCGCGCTCCAGGTGATCGGCAAGTCGCGGCGCGACATCAGCCGCCTGGTGCCCGAGACCTTGGAGCTGGTCGGCCTCGACGGCAAGGAGGACCGGCTGCCCGACGAGCTCTCCGGCGGCGAGCAGCAGCGCGTGGCGATCGCGCGGGCGTTCGTCAACCGGCCCATGATCCTCATCGCGGACGAGCCCACCGGCAACCTCGACCCCACCACCTCGGTCGGCATCATGAAGCTGCTCGACCGCATCAACCGCACCGGCACCACCGTGCTGATGGCCACCCACGACGCCGGCATCGTCGACCAGATGCGCAAGCGGGTCATCGAGCTCGAGGACGGGCGCGTCATCCGCGACCAGGCCCGTGGCGCCTACGGCTACCAGAACTGAGGAACCCCTCACATGCAGCTGCGTTACGTCTTCACCGAGCTCGCCCAGGGCCTGCGTCGCAACCTGTCGATGCACGTCGCCGTGGTGCTGACGCTCTTCGTGTCCCTGACCCTCGTCGGACTGGGCGTCCTGCTCAGCTACGAGGCCAAGAAGACCGAGGACTACCTCGGCAACAGCGTGCAGATCACCGCCTTCCTCTGCAACGGCAAGACGCAGTCGGAGAACTGCGTCAAGGGCCGCCCGGTGACCAAGGCCCAGGAGGCCGCGATCCTCAAGGTGATCGAGCAGAACCCCGAGGTCGACAGCTTCCACCAGGAGAACCAGAAGGCCGCCTACGACAAGGCGGAGGAGCTGCTCGGCAAGGAGATCGTCTCGCGCACCAGCGGTCCCGAGGCGTTCAACAAGACGATCTGGATCAACCTCGAGGACCCCCAGGAGTACGAGGGCATCACCAGTGCCATCGCCGGCCTCGACGGCGTCCACGGCGTGCAGGACCGCCACGAGATCCTCGGCAAGATCTTCCACACCCTCGACGTGCTCAAGAAGAGCGCGTGGGCCGTGGCTGGGTTCCTCGTCCTCGCCGCGCTGCTCATGGTGGCCAACACGATCCGGCTGGCGGCGTTCGCCCGGCGCCGCGAGATCGGGATCATGCGCCTGGTGGGCGCCTCGACCCTCTACATCTCGCTGCCGTTCCTCATGGAGGCGCTGGTCACCGCGGTGGTCGGCGTGGCGCTCTCGGTGGCCGCCCTGGGTGCCTTCATGTACGTCGGCGTGCACCGCGGTCTCGACCCGACGGTCAGCTTCATGCCCTGGATCGGATGGCCCGAGTACCTGCAGGCCAGCATGTGGGTCGCCATCCTGGGGCCCTTGCTCACCGTGGTCCCGACACTCGTACTTACTCGCAAATACCTGAAGGTTTGACTGTCGTCGTTTAGCCTCGACATGTTCACTTCCCCGAACAAAGGCTTCACCGTGGCTCGCTCCTTCCCCCTTGCCACTGCCCTGGGCCCCGGTCGACGACGGGTGGCAGCGGGCATCGCGGCGTCCCTGCTCGCGGTCTCGGCCGCGGGCGCACCCCTGGCGTTCGCCGACGACGACCTCGAGGACAAGAAGAGGAACGTCGAGCGCAAGATCGACAAGGCCCAGGACTCGCTGCACGAGTCCAGCGCCGCGGCTGCCAAGGCAGCGGGACGCCTGGCCGCTGCGCAGGCCACCCTCGACAAGGCCCGCAGCGCCCTGTCACGCACCCGTGGCCAGCTCTCCGCCGCCCAGGCGCGTGACCAGCTGATGCAGCGGAACCTGGAGAAGGCGGTCGCCGCGCTGGCCCGGGCCCGCGGCCAGCTCCGCGAGGGCCGTGAGGCCGTCGCCGAGCAGCGTGGGATGGTCGATGACACCGTGGCGCGGATGTACCAGGGCGGCGGCGCGGACATGGCGATGCTCGAGGGCATCCTCGACTCCCGCGGCCTCGAGGACATGACCTGGGCGATGTCGTCGTCCGACGCGATCTCCGACGAGCAGAAGTCCGACCTCGACTCCCTCGAGGCGGCCGAGGTGCTGCTCGAGCTGCGCAAGGCTCGGGTCGAGGAGAAGAAGGCCCAGGTGGAGGAGCGCCGCCAGGCCGCCGCCGAGAACCTGGCGCTGCGCAGACGGCTCGAGGCGAAGGCCGAGCGGGAGGCCGACTCCGTCGCCGTGCTGGTCTCGGAGCGCTCCGCTGCCGCCCAGGCTGCTGCCCGTGCCCGGGCCAAGGACAAGGCCATGCTGGTGCACCTCCGCCAGGAGAACGACCGCATCTCGGCGATCCTCCGCAAGCGCGCCGAGGCCGCACGGCGCAAGGCCGGCGCGAGCAGGAGCAGCAAGCCGTCGAGCTCCGGCGGTTTTCTCGACTACCCGGTCAACGGCTACGTCACCTCGCCGTACGGCATGCGGACCCACCCGATCTACGGCTACTACTCGCTGCACGACGGCGTCGACTTCGGCTCCGGCTGCGGCAGCCCGCTCTACGCCTCGGCGCCGGGCACGGTGGTGTCCCGCTACTACGACTCGGTGTACGGCAACCGCCTGATCCTCGACCACGGCTACCAGCGCGGTGCCGGCCTGGCCTCGATCTACAACCACGCCACGTCGTACGTCGTGGGCTCCGGGCAGCACGTCCAGCGCGGCCAGCTGGTCGGGTACGTCGGCAGCACCGGCTGGTCGACCGGCTGCCACCTGCACTTCACGGTCACCGTCAACGGCAACACCGTCGACCCGATGAACTGGTTCTGACCGGGTCCTCGCCGCGAATCCGGTTGCGTCTCCTGAGAGACTGACCGCCATGGCGAAGGAGCAGGGCGAGAAGCTGGTCGCCCAGAACAAGAAGGCGCGGCACGACTACCACATCGAGGAGACGTGGGAGGCGGGCCTGGTGCTCATGGGCACCGAGGTGAAGTCGCTGCGCATGGGCCGGGCCTCGCTCGTCGACGGGTTCGCCGAGGTCGACGGCGGCGAGGTCTGGCTGCTCAGCGTGCACATCCCCGAGTACTCCCAGGGCACCTGGACCAACCACGCCGCGCGCCGGCGCCGCAAGCTGCTGCTCAACCGGTCCGAGATCGCCAGGATCGAGCGGAAGATCACCGACAAGGGCTACACGCTGGTCCCGCTGAGGCTCTACTTCAAGGACGGCCGGGCCAAGGTCGAGATCGCCCTCGCCAAGGGCAAGAAGTCCTACGACAAGCGGCACGCCATCGCCGAGCGGCAGTTCAACCGGGAGAAGCAGCAGGAGCTGGGCCGCCGGCTCAAGGGGCGCTAGTCGGTGGTCGAGCCTGTCGAGACCACGGTCGAGGCCCTCGGCCTCCCCGGCCTCTTCGACGTCCACACCCACTTCCTCCCGCCGCGGGTCCGGGCCAAGGTGCTGGCCCACTTCGACAGCGCCGGTCCGCTCATCGGCCGGGAGTGGCCGATCCGCTACCGCGGTACCGACGAGGACAACGTCGCCGAGCTGCGCCGCCTCGGCGTACGCCGGTTCACGGCGCTGGCCTACGCGCACCGGCCGGGCATGGCGGAGTTCCTCAACGACTGGACCGCCGACTTCGCCGACCGCGTGCCCGAGTGCCTGCGCAGTGCGACCTTCTACCCCGAGCCCGAGGCGTCGTCGTACGTCGGCAAGCGGCTGGCCGCGGGCACGCAGGTGTGGAAGGTGCACGTGCAGGTCGGGTCCTTCGACGTGACCGACCCATTGCTGGACGACGCGTGGGGGCAGGTCGCCGACGCCGGCACGCCGGTCGTGCTGCACGCGGGCTCCGGGCCGGTCCCGGGCACGCACACCGGTCCCGGTCCGGTGGCCGAGCTGCTGCGCCGCCACCCCCGCCTGCCGCTGGTGGTCGCCCACATGGGCGCCCCCGAGTACGTCGACTTCCTCGAGCTGGCGGAGCGCCACGAGCGGGTGCACCTGGACACGACCATGGTGTTCACCGACTTCTTCGAGGCCGAGGCGCCGTACCCGCGCGAGCTCCGCCCGCGGCTGCTGGACCTCGGGGAGAAGGTGCTCTTCGGCAGCGACTTCCCCAACATCCCCTACCCCCACGGCCACCAGGTGGAGGCACTCGTGCGGCTGGACCTGGGCGACGACTGGCTGCGTAGGGTGCTCTGGCACAACGCGGCACGGCTGCTCGGCACGGAATAGCAGTGTGGTTGCGACCGTTGGACCCGTAGACTGGCCGTGGTGGCCGAGAGACCACCGGCTTGACAACTCAAGAGGGGCTGATCGGTTTCGACTTGGGACGTTAGTTCCAGGGGAAGCGGGTCGAGAAGCCAGCGTCATCTCGTAAACGTCCGCTGGAAACCATAGTTGCCGACTCTAAGCGCAACGACTTCGCTCTCGCTGCCTGAGCAGTGATCGAAGGGTCTGACCGGGCATCCGTCCTCGTCCCGGACCCAGGCCTCATCTAGAGGACTTGCTGGTCACTCTCTGTCAGGAGGGGTGACCGGGACTCAATCCTGACTGGGCCTGTCGGCGACGTGTCAGTGCGAGCGCCGGGGCCGAGAAATGCGACAGCACTGACTGCACCCGGAGAAGACCTGGATCGACGCTCGAGGACCGGGGTTCGATTCCCCGCAGCTCCACCATCCACGAGGCGACGTGTCCCCCTGCTCCGGCAGGGGCGCGTCGCCTCGGCGTGTCCTTCGCCGTTTCCCTCCGCGAGGCCGCCGGACCTGCGCACACTGTCGCCATGCATCGGCTCGTGGTGGGTGTCCTGGTCGCGCTCGGCTCGTTGCTGCTGCCTGTCCCGTCGGCCGTCGCACTGACGGCGACCACGACGACGCTCGCTGCCTCGTCGGCGTACGCCGGGGAGCACAGCACGCTCGAGATCGACCTCGCCACCGGCGACGGCACCGAGCTGCAGGATGCGCCCGTCACCGTGGAGCGGCTCCTCGGCGGCAGCTGGACGACCGTCGCCACGCTCACCACGGATGCCGAAGGCCACGCGACCGGGTCGGCCTGGCTGTCGCGCAACCCCGACCGCAACGTGTTCCGGGCCCGGTACGCCGGTGACGCCACGCACGACCCGAGCAGGTCCGGTGACGTGACCGCGCGCCTGCTGCGTCGCTCGGGCCGGGTCACGCTGGGTGGTCCCGACCGCATCGTCGACGAGTCCTCGGTCAGGCTGACCACCCGCTGGCAGACGACCGAGGGGGAGCCCGTCGCCGGACGGGTGATGGTCTACCGCCGGGTGCCCGGCGGCGCCTGGGCCCGTGTCCGGACCGTCGGCACCGGGGCCGACGGCGTGGTGGCGCTCCGGATCAAGCCCCGGGTCGACACGATCTGGACCGCCAGGGCGCGGCCCCTGACCTGGGTGACGGGGGACCGCAGCGGCGACCACGCCGTCGACAACGTGCCGCGGATGGCGCCGGTGCGGCTCCCCGCCGCGGCCCCGCGCCCCCGCATCTCGCTGCCCGCGCAGTCGAGGGCCCGCCGCTCCGGGCCCCACGTCGTGGTCAGCCGCATCCCCGACCGGATGTGGCGCCACATGGTCGGCCGGTCCTGGCACCGGGGGTGCCCGGTCGGCAGGTCCGGGCTGCGGCTGGTCCGCGCCAACTACTGGGCCTACGACGGCTACCGTCGCCGGGGCGAGCTCGTCGTCAGCGCCGGGGCGGCCACCCAGTTCGTGCGCGCGCTGCGCGCCCAGCACCGGCTGCGGCTGCCGGTCCGCTCGATGTACCGCGTCGACAGGTTCGGCTGGTCCGACCGGCTCCGGGGTGCCGACGACTACGAGTCCATGGCCGCCGGCAACACCTCGGCGTTCAACTGCCGCTCGGTCGTGGGCCGGCCCGGCGTACGCTCCCCTCACTCCTACGGGCGCTCCTTCGACATCAACCCGTGGGAGAACCCCTACCGCTCCCGCGACGGGTGGGTGCCCAACACCTGGTGGGTGAGCCGGAGCCACGACCAGGTCGCCTGGCGCAACCGGTCACACCTGCGGGTGCGGATGATGGCCGACGCCGGCTTCGCCTGGACCTACGGCGTCAACGACGCCCACCACTTCGACGCGCGTACGTCGTCGGGGCGGGTGCTCCTGCGCGGCACCTGCGACGCGGTGGCCTGCGACTGAGAGGCACTAGCCTGCGGACATGGCAGCCGACTGCGCCTTCTGCGCCATCGCCAGCGGCGACACCGAGGCAGACGTCGTCCTCGAGACCGACGAGCTGGTCGCGTTCCTCGACCGTCGCCCGGTCTTCAAGGGCCACGTGCTCCTGGTGCCGCGCCGCCACGTCGTGACGCTGCCGGAGCTGCCGGCGGAGCTGCGCGACCCGTTCCTGGCCGCCGCCCAGCGGATCGCCACGGCCGTGGTCGACGGACTCGGCGCGCAGGGGTCGTTCGTGGCGATGAACAACGTCGTGTCCCAGTCGGTGCCCCACCTGCACTGCCACGTCGTACCGCGCACGAAGGGCGACGGCCTCCGCGGCTTCTTCTGGCCGCGCCGGAAGTACGCCGACGGCGAGGCAGGGGAGTACGCAGCCCGACTGCGGGCGGCGCTCGAGCGTCGCTAGGGTGCGGGAGGTGGTCTCGACAGGCTCGACCACCGAGGGGTGGCTCGACCACCGACAGACGACGAGGAGGCAGTTCATGGGTCGGTTCGAGGGGCGCGTCGCGCTCATCACGGGTGCCGCACGCGGCATCGGGTTCGGCATCGCGCAGCGGTTCGCCGAGGAGGGCGCCTCGGTCGCGGTGGTCGACCTCGACGAGGCCAGCGCCGCGGACGCGGCGGCCAAGCTCCCCACGAAGTCCGTGGGCATCGGCTGCAACGTCGCCGACGCCGCGTCTGCCGAGGCCGCGGTCACCCGCTGCGTCGAGGAGCTCGGCGGCATCCACGTGCTCGTCAACAACGCCGGCATCACCCGCGACAACCTGCTCTTCAAGATGACCGAGGACGACTGGGACGCGGTCATGGCCGTCCACCTGCGCGGCCCCTTCCTCATGACGAAGGCGGCACAGAAGCACTTCGTCGAGCAGAAGTACGGCAAGGTGCTCAACCTCTCGAGCACCTCGGCGCTCGGCAACCGCGGGCAGGCCAACTACTCGTCGGCCAAGATGGGCATCCAGGGCTTCACCCGCACGCTCGCGCTCGAGCTCGGCCCGAAGGGCGTCCACGCCAACGCGATCGCCCCGGGCTTCATCGCCACCGAGATGACCGACCAGACCGCGGCCCGCCTCAAGATGGACGTCGACGAGTTCCGCCGGCTCAACGCCGAGCACAACCCCGTGCGTCGCGTCGGCGAGCCGGGCGACATCGCGGCCGCCGCGGCCTTCCTCTGCAGTGACGAGGCGTCGTACATCACCGGGCAGACGCTCTACGTCGACGGCGGCGGCAAGCTCTGACCCACCCAGCACCTGCCTACGGTCACGGCGACAACCGCATAGCGCACCGTGCCAACGCCGAGTCCTGCCCGGCGCGGTGCGTCCCGAGATCTCGAGGGCAGGAGTGGGGGACCCACACGTTCCACGCGGCCGCGAGGCCGCTCGGGGTGAAGTCGCCGACGGAGTACCCAGAGGTACGCCGGACGCGGCAGGGCACCTTCCAGCCCCAACCCGACAGCTCACCTCACAGGCGTGGGAAAGGACCCTCACCATGCCTGCGAGCTATCGCATGCGCAGCGCCCTCGTGCTGCCCTTCGTCATCCTGGCCCTCACCCTGGGCCTGGTCACCGGCGGCGTCGTCGCCGCTCCCGAGGCCAGCGCCGCCACCCGCGGCGAGAAGGCCCGCACCGCCGTCAAGATCGTCAAGCGCCAGCTGGGCGACCCCTACCGCTACGGTGCCACCGGCCCGGGCGCGTTCGACTGCTCCGGCCTGCCCTACTTCGCCTACCGCAAGGCTGGCTTCCGGCACATGCCCCGCACGTCGGACGCCCAGGCGCGGTTCACCAAGCGCCTGCGGAAGCACAACATGCGCCGCGGAGACCTGATGTTCTTCCACAACGGCGGCGACGTCTACCACGTCGCGGTCTTCGTGGGCTGGAAGGACGGCCGTCGCCTGATGATCCACTCCCCGCGCAGCGGCTCGCGCGTGAAGTACGCGCGTCCGTGGACCCGCTCGTGGTTCCCCGGCACGCTGCGCTGGCGCTGACGGCGCACAGCAGGACAGACGCACAGCAGGACAGAGAGGGCGCGCCTCCCCGGTGCCGGGGTGACGCGCCCTCACACTTGGTGCGGTCGGTGAGACTTGGGGACCGACCGCACCTCTCGACGATCGGAGAACACCAGTGCGACGTGCTCGCCTCACTGTTGCCGCTGCACTCAGCGCCAGCCTCCTGCTGGCCGGATGCGGCGGTTCGGACGATGAGCCGACGGGCGACGAGCCCACCGGCGACAGCCAGGCGCAGGAGGAGGCCACCTGGCCCCTGACCGGCCTTCCCGCGGGCGACGAGGACGTCGAGCTCGAGCGGCCCGTGCTGGTCGCCAAGATCGACAACAGCTCCAGCAGCGCGCCGCAGGTCGGCCTGGGCGACGCCGACATGGTGGTGGAGGAGCTGGTCGAGGGGGGCAGCACCCGGCTGGCCGTCTTCTACTACTCGCAGCTGCCGAAGGACGTGGGCCCGGTGCGCTCCATGCGTGCCTCCGACATCGGCATCGTGTCGCCCGTCGACGCGGTCATGGTCGCCAGCGGCGCGGCGGGGGAGACCCTGGCGCGGCTGAAGAAGGAGGGGGTCGAGTACCACCAGGAGGGGGGCCCCGGCTACCACCGCGAGACCGGGCGCCAGGCGCCGTACAACCTCTTCGTGAAGCTCGGCGAGCTGGCGGAGTCCGCCAAGCAGGACGCGGCCCGTCCCGACGACTACCTGCCGTGGGGCACCCACGAGAACCTGCCGAAGGGGCGCAAGGCGACGTCGATCGACGCCACGTTCTCCGGCGGTCACACCACGAGCTGGAAGTACCGCAACGGCACGTACGTCAACGACAACAGCTTCGCGAAGAAGAAGGACCAGTTCGCCCCGTCGAACGTGCTGGTGCTCCGCGTGAAGGTCGGTGACGCGGGCTACCGCGACCCCGCCGGCAACCCCGTGCCGGAGACCAAGCTCGAGGGCAAGGGCCAGGCGATGCTCTTCCACCAGGGCCGCCTCGTGCGGGGCACCTGGAGCAAGGACGGCCTCGGCGGCGCCCTGACCCTGCAGACCAAGGGCGGCGAGCTGACGGTGCCGGCCGGCAAGACCTGGATCGAGCTGGTCCCGCAGAACGGCGGCAACGTCAGCTTCCAGTGACCCCGTCACGGCCTGCTGCGCCGGTGTCCGCGGCTCCCGGGTCCGTCCCGGGGGTCGCGGTCTCGGTGCCGAGGCTGCGCAGGCCGGCCAGCACCAGCCCGATCGCGGCCTCCACGCGCTCGCTCGCCGACCGCGGGTCGTCGCTGTCGGAGACCGACTCTCCCGCCGCCGACATGGCGCCGAAGAGGATCCGGCTGAATGTCTCCACCATCTCCTCGTCGAGGTCGAACGGACCGGCGTCGAGGACATCGCGGACCAGCTCGGTCACCACGCCGTAGGTGGATCGCTCCTCCTGCTCGCGGAAGCGCTCGTAGCCCAGTATCGCCGGCCCCTCCTGCACCACGACCCGCCGGTACGACGGCTCCTGGACGACGTCGAGGAACGCCCGGAGCGCCTCGATCGCGCGTTCCCACGGGTCGCTGGCGCCGCGGATCGCCGCGCGGATCCGCTCGGTGGCACGGACCTCGACGTCCTGGAAGACAGCCTCGAAGAGCGCCTGCTTGCCCGAGTAGTGGTGGTAGAGCGCACCCTTGGTGACCCGGGCCGCGGAGACGATCGCGTCGAGCGAGGTGGAGGCGTAGCCGCCGACGGTGAACAGGTCCTCGGCCGCCACCACCAGGGCGCGTCGCGTGGACGCGGAGTACTGCTGACGTCGGGACACCCCCGGCACGGTGGGCAGCTTGGGCCGCGGCAGCTTGGAGGTCATGCGCGCGAGTCTAGTGACGGGCGTCGCACGTGCATTCGCCATGCATTCTGTGACGTGTCACGCACGGTGCCCAGCATCACACGCACCACGCTTGGCATACCGCGAGTATGCGTCGTACTGTTCCTCACGTACCGGCAGTATGTCGGTGCCTGACAGAGAGGAGCGGAACCCATGAACTGGGAGTCCTTCCACCAGCGTGGCGACGTGCTGAACGCCGCCATCACCGAGATCGGCGTCCGTCGGGACGGAACCCTTCCGATGGACCTGACCGGTGTCGACCAGACCTTCCGTGACGAGCTCGACCTGCTGGGCGCCGTCCAGCTCAAGTGGTCGGCTCGCCTGGCCGGCCTGCTCGAGCGCGTCTTCGCCGAGCAGCCCGACGACCTCGAGCAGGCGGTGCTGCGTGCGTGGCGGCTGGCCGACGAGGAGCTTCCGGGCGTCAAGGCCGTGCTCGACCACTACACGGCTCACCCGACCAGCGACCTGATGGCGCAGGCCATGGCCAAGTGCGTCCGCAAGGAGCGGACCATGCTGGCCGCCAACGCGGGCCGCATCTCCTACATGAACGACGAGGACCTCGGCAGCCGCATCGGTGCCGGGCTCGAGGCCAAGGCCAAGGACGCGTCGTTCCACGTCGAGATGCCGCAGCCCGACGCCCCGCGCACCCTCCGTGAGCGCCTCCGTGAGGCGGTCTTCGCGGCCTGACCGGCCGCACCACAGACCTCGTCCCCGGTGCCGACGCACCTCCCAGCGGACTCTCCTTCCGCTCGTTCCCTCCCACCGCGTCGGCCCGGGGACGATGTCATTTGCCGGTCGTCCCCGGATGGCTCCTACGCTGGACCCATGGACCTCCGGCCCGGCTCGCTGCTCGTCGCGAGCCCGGCCCTGCTCGACCCCAACTTCGTCGACAGCGTGGTGCTGGTCCTCGAGCACAACGACGAGGGCGCACTGGGCGTGGTGCTCAACCGCCCGTCCGTGGTGACCGTCGGCGCCGTGCTCGAGGTGTGGGCCGGGCTCGTCGGTGAGCCCGACGTCCTCTTCCAGGGCGGCCCGGTCGGCCTCGACGGCGCGCTCGCGCTGGCGCTGCTCGCGGACCCCGCCGACGAGCCGGTCGGCTGGCGCCGGTGCTTCGGCGACCTGGGGATGGTCGACCTGGACTCCCCGGTGGAGCTCGTCGACGGCGGGATCGCCGCCCTGCGCGTGTACGCCGGGTACGCCGGCTGGGGCACCGGACAGCTCGAGGCCGAGATCGCCGAGGGCAGCTGGTACGTCATCGACAGCGAGCCCAGCGACTTCTTCCGGCCCGACGTCGAGTCGCTGCGCCGCGACGTCCTGCGCCGCCAGCCCGGCGAGCTGGCGTGGGTCTCGACGCGTCCTGCCGACCCGACCCTCAACTGATCCCTGCACGGAGACCTCACCTAGACTGAGTCCCGTGAGCACTCCGATCGGATTCAGCCAGACCGACGTCCTCGAGGACCGGCGTACGGTGCCGACCGACGAGGGCGACCACGAGCGCTTCAGCCACTACGTGCCCAAGGGCAAGCTCACCGAGGCGATGGTCATGGGCACCCCCGTGGTGGCGCTGTGCGGCAAGGTGTGGGTGCCCAGCCGCTCTCCCGAGAAGTTCCCGGTCTGCCCGGAGTGCAAGGAGATCTGGGAGTCCATGAAGCACGGCGACGACGGGGACGGCGAGTGACGGGGCGCGTGCCCCCGCCGACCACCGACCAGCTCGCAGTCCCCGAGGTACCCGCCCTTCCCGGCGCCCTCACCCCGGCCTGGCCCGACCGTGCCGCCTGGGGCACCGCTCCGTCGCTGCGCGCGTGGCAGGCCGCGGCCCTGCAGAAGTACCTCGACGCCTCGCCGCGGGACTTCCTCGCCGTCGCGACGCCCGGTGCCGGCAAGACGACGTTCGCGCTGACCGTGGCCGCGGAGCTCCTGGGCCGCCGGGTCGTCGACCGGATCACGATCGTGGCCCCGACCGAGCACCTGAAGATCCAGTGGGCGGAGGCGGCTGCCCGCGCCGGCATCCCGGTCGACCCGGCGTACTCGGCAGGCCAGGGCAAGGCGTCGGGGGAGTACCTCGGCATCGTGGTGACGTACGCCGGCGTGGCGGTCAACCCGCTGGCGATGCGCATCCGCACCGAGCGCTTCCGGACCCTGGTGATCCTCGACGAGGTGCACCACGCCGGTGACGCGCTCTCGTGGGGCGAGGGCGTGCGCGAGGCGTTCGACCCCGCGGCCCGCCGGCTGGCGCTGACCGGCACCCCGTTCCGCTCCGACGTCAACCCGATCCCGTTCGTCACCTACGCGCCGGGCGACGACGGCATCCCGCGCAGCGTCGCCGACTTCACCTACGGCTACGCGCACGCGCTGCGCGACCACGTCGTCCGGCCGGTGCTCTTCATGGCCTACTCCGGCGAGATGCAGTGGCGCACCCGGGCCGGGGACGAGATCGCCGCCAGGCTCGGCGAGCCGCTGACCAAGGACATGACGCAGCACGCGCTGCGCACCGCGCTCGACCCCCAGGGCTCGTGGATGCCGTCGGTGCTGCAGGCCGCAGACCGGCGCCTCTCCGAGGTGCGCCGGCACGTGCCCGACGCCGGCGGCCTCGTGATCGCGACCGACCAGGAGCACGCCCGCGCCTACGCGAAGCTGCTGCGGGCGATCACCGGCGAGGCGCCGGTGGTGGTGCTCTCGGACGAGAAGGCCGCGTCGAAGAAGATCCAGAGGTTCACCGAGGGCGACGAGCGCTGGATGGTCGCCGTACGCATGGTGTCCGAGGGGGTCGACGTGCCCCGCCTGGCGGTGGGGGTCTACGCGACCACCACGTCGACGCCGCTCTTCTTCGCCCAGGCGATCGGCCGCTTCGTGCGTGCCCGCAAGCGCGGGGAGACCGCGTCGGTCTTCCTGCCGTCGGTGCCCAACCTGCTCGGCCACGCCTCCGAGATGGAGGTCGAGCGCGACCACGTGCTGGGTCGCAAGGTCGACGACGAGGGCGACATCTTCGCCGCGGAGCAGGACATGCTCGACCGCGCCAACGCGAGCGAGGGGGCGTCCGACGACCTGCTCGGCAACTTCGAGGCCCTCGGGTCGGCGGCCACCTTCGACCGGGTGCTCTACGACGGCGGCGAGTTTGGCCACGAGGGCGAGGTGCACGTCGGGTCCGAGGAGGAGATGGACTTCCTCGGCATCCCGGGGCTGCTCGAGCCCGACCAGGTGCGCGACCTGCTCCACGCGCGGCAGAGCGAGCGCGCCGAGAAGAGGACGCAGCAGAGGCAGTCGCGGCCGGCGCGGGCCGACGACACGGTCGCGCAGGTCTCGACGCACGAGCAGCTGAGCCTGCTGCGGCGGGAGCTGAACTCCCTCGTTGCGGCCTGGTACCACCGCTCCGGCCAGCCGCACGGCGTCATCCACGCCGCGCTGCGCAAGGACTGCGGCGGCCCGGCCGCGGCGGTGGCGACGGCCGACCAGCTGCGTGCCCGGATCGACCGGCTGCGGGAGTGGGCGGCGCGCAAGTCGGGCTAGTCTCGGCCCCATGCCCGCCGAGACCTCGCAGACTCTGGACCGTGGCCTGCACGTGCTGCGGGTGCTTGCCGGGACCCCCGGCGGGATGACGGTCACCGAGCTCTCCTCGGCGCTCGGTGTCAACCGCACGGTGGTCTACCGTCTGGTCGCGACCCTGGAGCAGCACGCGCTGCTGCGCCGGGACGCCGCCGGGCGGCTGCACGTGGGCCTGGGCGTGCTGCACCTGGCCTCGGCGGTGCAGCCGGTGCTGCGTGACCAGGCCATGCCCGTGCTCCGCACGCTGGCCGAGGACGTCGGCTGCACGGCCCACCTCACCGTCGCGGACGGGGACGAGGCGCTGGCCCTCGCGGTCGTCGAGCCGTCCTGGACGGACTTCCACGTCGCCTACCGGGTCGGCTCGCGTCACCCGCTCGGACAGGGCGCGGCCGGCAAGGCGATCCTGCTCGGCCGCGAGCAGCGTCCGGCGTCGTCGTACGCGGTGACCTCGGGGGAGCTGCAGGTGGGCGCCCAGGGCCTGGCCGCGCCGGTGCTGGCGGTGGAGGGGCTTGAGGCGAGCGTCGGCATCGTGACCCTGGGCGACCTGCCCGAGGACGACCTGGCGCCCAAGGTGCTGTCCGCCGCGGCCGCCGTCGCGCACCGGCTGTCCTAGTCCCGGAGGCGTGCTCCCGGACCCGGGCGCGGTGTGACGTCGCGCGGGCCGTCGACGTCGTGGCCGGCGGTGCACCCCAGCCGTACGACGACGGGCGCGCCGCAGTCGCGGTGCGCGAACTCGATTGGCGGGCCGTCCGGGTCGGCGAGGTAGCGGTCGCCCCAGTCCGCGAGCGCGACCAGCAGGGGGTAGAGGTCGAGGCCCTTGTCGGTCAGGCGGTACTCGTGGCGCGGGCGCTGGCCCGGCACCTGGTAGGGCACCCGCACCACCACGTCCTGGTCGACGAGGGTCCGGAGCCGGTCGGTCAGGACCTGCTTCGGGATCGACGTACGGACCCGCATGTCCTCGAAGCGGCGGATGCCGTTGAAGACCTCGCGGAGCACCACGAAGGTCCAGCGCTCGCCGAGCACCGCCAGCGCCCGGCCGATGGTGCAGTTGTCGGCGGAGTAGGCGAGGGCCGGGGGAGCGGAGGTGGTCATGGTCACAGGCTAGGTCTTGTTGACAGACTCAGCAAGGAGGGCGCACGCTGGGTCCATGACGCAGACCGAGCTCGCCACCGAGTCCCGCACCTACGACTGGGCCCACCCCGGGAAGGTGGACCTGGCCGTGATCGACGGGCGCGACGGCCTGGGCCAGCTGCAGGCGATGGCTGCCGGCGAGCTGCCTCCGCCGCCGATCATGGCGACGGTCGGCATGACAGGCTTCCACGCCGAGCGCGGCAGCGTGACCGTCGAGATGCCGGCCCAGCTCTTCCACTACAACCCGCTCGGCGTGGTGCACGGCGGCGTGATCTCCACGTTGCTCGACACCGCGGCCGCGTGCTCGGTGCACTCGACGCTCGACGTGGGGGAGGGCTACACCTCGCTCGACCTCACCGTGAAGTTCCTCCGCGCCGTGACCGTCGACTCCGGCATGCTGAGGTGCGTCGGCAGCGTGATCCAGCGCGGTCGGCGTACCGCACTCGCGGAGGCGGACCTCTTCGACGAGCAGGGTCGCCTCGTCGCCCACGCGACCTCGAGCTGCATGATCTTCAGCGATTCCTGACCTCCGTCGAAGGGCTGACCGCTGCGCGCACCAGGGGCAGCACGCGGTGGGGGACCTGCTCGTCGAGGGCGATCACGGTCGAGGAGCGCTCGATCGCCTCGAAGCCCACGACCTGGTCGATGACGCGCTGGAGGTCGGCGTTGTCCCGGGCCACCACCCGTGCGAAGAGGTCGCCGGCGCCGGTGATCGTGTGCGCCTCGATGACCTCGGGGATCGCGGCGAGGTGGGTTGCCACGACGTCGTGACCCGCGCCCTGTCGGATCTCCAGGGTCAGGAACGCCGTGACCGGGAAGCCCAGCGCCCCCGCGTCCAGGCTCGGCGCCCAGTCACGGACCACCCCGCGCGCCGCGAGCTTGTCGAGGCGGGCCTGCACCGTGCCCCGGGCGACGCCGAGCCGGCGTGAGGCCTCAAGGGCCCCGAGCCTGGGCTCGTTGCTGAAGAGTTCGAGCAGTCTGGCGTCCAGAGCGTCCAAGAGAAGCGTCCTTGCTGGGCAATGTGTACAGCATCTCCACAGACTCTTGCACAGATTGTGGAGTCGCGCGAGGCTCGAGGCATGGTCCAGACACCGCACCCCCACGAGACCGACCTGACGCCCGAGCAGCTCCGCCAGCTCGTCGGCATGGTGGAGCACGACCCGAGCAAGGACCCCTTCCCGGTGGTCGCGCTCGACGCCGTGGAGTTCGTCGTCGGCAACGCCACGCAGACCGCGTCGTACTTCCAGCTCGCCTTCGGCATGGACCTCGAGGCCTACCGCGGGCCGGAGAACGGCCATCGCGACGCCAAGTCCTACGTGCTCCGCTCCGGCGCGGCACGCTTCGTCTTCACCGGCGGCGTCGACCCGGCGAGCCCGCTGCTCGACCACCACCGCCGGCACGGCGACGGCGTGGTCGACCTGGCGCTGGAGGTGCCCGACGTCGACCGCTGCATCGCCCACGCCCGCCAGGCCGGGGCGACGGTGCTGGTCGAGCCGCACGACGAGTCCGACGAGCACGGCACGGTCCGCCTCGCCGCCATCGCGACGTACGGCGAGACCCGGCACACGCTGGTCGACCGGTCGTCGTACGACGGGGCCTACCTGCCGGGCTACCGGGCGGCAGAGACCCGGGTCGTACGCCGGGAGGGGCACCCCAAGCGGCTGTTCCAGGCCGTCGACCACTGCGTCGGCAACGTCGAGCTGGGCCGCATGGACGAGTGGGTCGGCTTCTACCACCGGGTGATGGGCTTCGAGAACCTCGCGGAGTTCATCGGTGACGACATCGCGACGGACTACTCCGCGCTGATGTCGAAGGTCGTCGCGTCGGGCAACCACCGCGTGAAGTTCCCGCTCAACGAGCCCGCGGTGTCGAGCCGCAAGTCGCAGATCGACGAGTACCTGGAGTTCTACACCGGCCCCGGGTGCCAGCACATCGCGCTCGCGACCGGCGACATCCTGCGCACCGTCGACATCCTGCGCGACAACGGCGTCGCGTTCCTCGACACCCCGGACTCCTACTACGACGACCCGGAGCTGCGGGAGCGCATCGGCCACGTGCGGGTGCCGGTCGAGGAGCTGAAGAAGCGCGGGATCCTGGTCGACCGCGACGAGGACGGCTACCTGCTGCAGATCTTCACCAAGCCCATCAGCGACCGGCCGACGGTGTTCTTCGAGTTCATCGAGCGGCACGGCTCGCTCGGCTTCGGCAAGGGCAACTTCAAGGCGCTCTTCGAGGCGATCGAGCGTGAGCAGGAGGCCCGCGGCAACCTCTGACGACGCGTACGCCGGCGTGGCTCAGCGGACGCGGAACCAGCTCCGCGCCGTCTGCGCCTGTCGGCGTACCGACTCCCGCAGGCGCCGCCACGGCTCGACGACGGTGGACCGGACTGCTCGCCAGGCCGCCACGAACGGCGCTGCCAGCCCGCGGCCGATCACCTCGAGCAGACGTGTGGCCTGGCGCCAGGCGGCGGCCAGCGCGCGTGCGGGCGCGCGCAGGAGCCGAGCGAGCCCCCCGGCGAGCAGTGCAAACGGTCGCAGCACCGCCCGCGCCACGGCCCGCACCAGCGGGGCGACCAGCCGTACGACGGCGTCGGCGAGGCGGCCGAGCCGGGACAGCAGCCAGCGGGCCGGCGCGAGGAGGGGGCGGCCGAGCAGGCGGCCCACGGAGGCGAGCGCACGGCCGACC
>Ga0299913_10001419_pt1 | contig 17656 bp, 14 predicted proteins | sample RVTome_9_FD_201360 | JGI IMG/M metagenome (GOLD analysis project Ga0299913, IMG submission 201360) | Soil microbial communities from uranium-contaminated site in the Upper Colorado River Basin, Wyoming, United States - RVT155D38 (version 2) ... | reverse complement strand
CGGACGACCGAGGACGAGCTGGAGGTCGAGGTCGGGCGCGAGACCGTCGAGGAGCTCGAGAGCGGCGAGGCGACGATCCGCGTCGTCGCCCACCGCGCCGGGACCTGGGCCCGCAAGCCCGACCCGAAGGTCGCCGAGGTCACCCTGCCGGTGCGGCTGACCCCGCCGTCGCTCCAGGTCCTCTCGTCCCAGCACTACGTGCGCCAGGGCGGTAGCGAGGTGGTCGTCTACCGGGTCGGCGACACGGCCGAGAGGAGCGGCGTCGAGGCCGGCGACCGCTGGTTCCCCGGCTTCGAGCTCCCCGGCGGAGGCAAGGGTGAGCGGTTCGCGCTCTTCGCCGTCCCCTACGACCTCGACGACCCGTCGAAGGTCCGGCTGGTCGCCGAGGACGACGTCGGCAACGTCGCACGGGCCGGCTTCATCGACCAGTTCACCCCGCGGGCGCCCAGCGAGGGCCGGATCGAGCTGACCGACGGCTTCATGGACCGGGTGGTCCCCGAGATCATCTCGAACACCTCGGGCTACCGCGACCAGGGCGGCCTGCTCGAGAACTACCTCTACGTCAACGGCGAGATGCGCGAGGCCAACAGCAAGCGGCTGGTCGAGCTGGCGAAGCGCTCCCGCGAGGAGTTCCTCTGGCACCAGCCGTTCCTGCCGCTCCCGGGCGGCCAGGTGATGTCGCCCTTCGCGACGCGCCGGACCTACCTCTACGAGGAGAAGCCGGTCGACGTGCAGTTCCACCTCGGCTACGACCTCGCCTCGACCCGCCAGGCGCCGATCCCGGCCGCGAACGACGGCGTCGTCGTCCTCGCCGAGTTCTTCGGGATCTACGGCAACGCGGTCATCCTCGACCACGGCTACGGGGTGATGACCCTCTACGGCCACCTCTCGTCGATCGACGTCGAGCCCGGCCAAGAGGTCGCCCGCGGCGCGACGATCGGCCGCACCGGCCAGACCGGCCTCGCCGGCGGCGACCACCTCCACTTCGGCATCCTGCTCCAGGGCCTGCCGGTCGACCCGGTCGAGTGGTGGGACCGCAAGTGGCTCACCGACCGCCTGTCGAGAAAGCTCGGCGACGCCTGGAGCCTGGGTCAGCCGGGCGGCGAGCGGCGGGCGGGCGGCGAACGGCCGACGCCCCCGGCCGAGGCCGGACGCTGATCGGACCGAGAGGGCTCGGCGGCTACTTCAGGTAGCCGAGCGAGCGGAGCTTGGTGATGTGGTTCCACTCGAGGTAGGCGGACTCGAGGGCGTCGTCGTCGTCGTCGCCGGCGCCGAGGCGGCGGCGTAGCTTCTCGCGGGCGGCGAGCTCGCGCTCGCCGTAGGTGCGGAGGTCGGCGACGACGTCGGGGCGGTCGGCGGCGAGGTTGCGCCGTTCGGCCGGGTCGGCGGCGAGGTCGTAGAGCTCGACGGGCAGCCCCTCCGCGCGCGGTACGACGAGCTTCCAGGGGCCGCGCCGGGCCGACCAGCGGGACGGGCCGTAGAGGAGGGCGTCGTAGAGGAGTGTGCGGCGGGCGGCGGGCGCGCCGGCGAGGCGCGGGGCGAGGTCGGTGCCGGCGGTGGGCGGGGGCTCGATCCCGGCCGCGGCGAGGAGCGTCGGCATCCAGTCTGTCATCTCGACCGGCCCGCCGACGATCTCGGGGCCGGCTCCCGGGCGGTGGAGGATCGCCGGCACCCGGACGAGCTCGCGGTAGTGGGTGTGGCCGTGGTCGGCCTGCTCGTACCCGTGGACGCGCTGCTGCTCCAGCCGGTCCCAGAAGGCCTCGCCGTGGTCGCTGACGACGAGGACGACGGTGGTCTCGGCCAGGCCGAGCTCGGCGAGGCCGTCGAGGAGGCGGCCGAGCTGGGCGTCGGTGAAGGCGACCTCGGCGCGGTAGAGGCCCTCGATCCAGCGGCGGTCGCGCTCGGGCGGGAGCTCGCCGGAGAGCGTCGGCACGTCGGTGCGCTCGGCCGAGCAGCCGACGGAGCCCGCGTAGCCGGGGTCGAAGGCGCCGGCGACCCGCTCGCACTCGGCCTCGGGCGGCTCGTACGGGTGGTGCGGGCCGAACAGGTGGAGCAGGAAGAAGGTGCGCCGGTCGGCGAGGGCGGCGAGCCGGTCGAGCGCGCGGTCGACGAGGACGTCGTCGCGGTCCTCGACCCAGGCATACTCGTCGAAGCCGCGCTCCATCCCGAAGGTCGGGGTGAGGTAGATGTTGTTGTAGACCGCCGCCGTGGCCCAGCTTTGGCGCGCGAACGCCTCGGCCAGGGTCGGCAGCTCGGGGCCGAGCGCGGTGGGGGCGAAGTCGCCGAGCTGGCGGCCGGCGCCGTGGGCCTGCGGCGGCTGGCCGGTGAAGAGCGTGGCCACGGAGGGGAGGGTCCAGGGGCTCGGCGCGAGCGCCTCGTCGAAGCGGGCCGAGCGGGCGGCGAGCTCGTCGAGCCGGGGCGTCAGACCGCCCGTCCCGCCGTAGCTCCCGAGGACGTCCGCCCGCAGGGTGTCGACGACGACGAGGAGGACGTGCTCCGCCGCGCCGCCCGAGCCGCGCCGCTCCGGGACGAGGGCGGGCGCCCCCCAAACCGCCGAGCCGCCGGGCAGCCGGTGCCCGTTCTGCCGCGCCTCGATCTCGAGGACGAGGGTCGCCCCGCGCGGCACCTCGACCTCGCGCCGGACCGGCCGCCAGCCCTCCCCGTCCCCGCCGCGGACCTCCTCGTCGAGCCAGTCGATGCGGCGTCCCCGCCGGTCCTCGACCCAGGCGCGGAAGCGGGCGACCGTCCCGGGCAGCTCGAACCGCGGCAGCAGGCCGAGCCGGGCCTCGAACGCCGCTCGCCGCGGCGCGCCCTCGGGCAGCGTGACCTCGATCCGCTCGCGGCCGGGCAGCGTGGGCAGGGTGATGCCCTTCAGGCTGGTCACCCGGGCCGCGTCTCCGGGCGGGAGCCCGGTGACCTCGGCGACCTCGACCGCGCCGGAGACCGCTCCGCCGGCCTCCCCGGCCCGGCCCGGTGTGGCCGACGCGTCGGCGTCCTCCCTCTCCGGATCGCCGGAGCCGGCGCCTTCGTAGCCGTCGACCGCTCGCCAGCGCAGCGCCGCGATCCGGCCGGTCCAGTACGGCTCGCGCCGGAGGTCGACGTGGTAGACGTGCTCCTCGCCGTCCGGCCGCACCGGGAAGCTCAGCGCGCGGTAGGGGGCGAACCGGCGCTCGCCGTCCAGGCGCCAGGAGAGCTGGACGAGAGGGGCGCCCCCCTCGCGGCCCGTCGCCCGCACCCGCAGCCGCCCGACCGCCTCGGCGGGCAGGTCGACCTGGTGGACGGCCGGCGCCGCGCCCAGGACGAAGGGGCCCGAGACGTCGAGCGGCTCGCCGCCCGCGGCGACGACCAGCTGGGCGATGCGGATCGGGTGCGCTGCCTCCTCCCCCCTGCCGCAGGCCGCGGCGAGGAGCGCGAGGAGGGCGGCCGCGGCCGGCCGGCTCACTCGACCGTGACGCTCTTCGCCAGGTTGCGCGGCTGGTCGACGTCGGCCCCGCGGCGCACGCCGACGTGGTAGGCGAAGAGCTGGAGCGGGATCACGTTGACGATCGGCTGGAGGGTCTCGGAGACCCGCGGCACCGGGATCACCTCGTCGGCCTCCTCGGCCAGGTCCTCGGGCTCGCGGTCGGTCACCGCGATCACGATCCCGTCGCGCGCCTGGACCTCCTGCATGTTGCTCTTGACCTTGTCGTAGACCGTGGCCCCCGTGGCGATGGCGACGACCGGCATGTCCTCGTCGATCAGCGCGATCGGGCCGTGCTTCATCTCGCCGGCGGGGTAGCCCTCGGCGTGGATGTAGGAGATCTCCTTGAGCTTGAGCGCCCCCTCGAGCGCGATCGGGTAGTTGTTGCCGCGGCCGAGGTAGAGGAAGTTCTCCGCCCGGTGGTAGGCGCGGGCGAGCTTCTCGATGCGCGGCTCCTCGGCGAGCGCCCGGTCGACCGCCTGGGGCACCTGGGTGAGGTCGCGGATCAGCATCTCGGGCACCTCGAGCCCGCGCACCTGGCGGAGGTGGAGGGCCAGCAGGTAGAGAGCGACGAGCTGGGTGGTGAAGGCCTTGGTCGAGGCGACGCCGATCTCCGGCCCCGCGTGGGTGTAGACGACCCCCTCGGAGATGCGGGTCGCCTCGCTCCCCTGGACGTTGCACACGGCCAGCAGCATCGCCCCTCTCTCGCGCGCCGCCTCCATCGCCGAAAGCGTGTCCGCGGTCTCGCCGGACTGGGAGATCCCCACCGCGACCATCCGCTCGTCGACGAGCGGGTCGCGGTAGCGGTACTCCGATCCGTAATCGACCTCGACCGGGACGCGGGCGAGCTCCTCGATCATGAACTTGCCGACGTGGGCGGCGTGCCACGAGGTGCCGCAGGCCAAGAGGTGCAGCCGCTCGGCCCGGGCCAGCCGCTCCTCGAGCGCCGCGAAGCCCTCGAGCGTGACCCGCCCCGCGCCGAACTCGATCCGCCCGGCGAAGGTGTCCTGGATCGCCTGCGTCTGCTCGTGGATCTCCTTGAGCATGTAGTGGCGGTAGCCGCCCTTGTCGGCCTGCACCGGGTCCCAGTCGAGCCGCCGAACCTCGCGCTCGACCGGGCGGCCCTCGCGGTCGAACACCTCGACCGACCCCGGGGCGATCCGGGCGACGTCGCCGTTCTCGAGGAAGATCACGTCCTTCGTGTAGGCCAGAAGCGCCGCCGGGTCGCTCGCCAGGTACTGCTCGCCCTCGCCGACGCCGAGGACGAGCGGCGGCCCCTGGCGGGCGGCGACGATCTCCCGGGCCCCGTTCGACCCGACCGTCGTCACCGCGGCGAAGGCGTACATCCCCTCGAGCTCGCCGACCGCTGCGGTGACCGCCGCGTGGAGGTCGCCGCCGTCGTCGAGCCGCGAGGAGACGAGGTTGGCGATGACCTCGGTGTCGGTGTCCGAGGTGAAGGTCCACCCCGCGTCGGAGAGGCGCTTCTTGAGCGGCTGGAAGTTCTCGATGATCCCGTTGTGGATCAGTGCCACCCGGCCCTTCGAATCGATCATCGGGTGGGCGTTGCGCTCCGACGGCGGCCCGTGGGTCGCCCAGCGGGTGTGGCCGAGGCCGTGGCTGCCGGCGAGCGGCGCCCCGTCGAGCTTCTCGACCAGGCGGTCGAGCTTCCCCTCGGCCTTGACCGTCGCCAGCTCGCCGTCGCGCACGACGACGACCCCGGCCGAGTCGTAGCCCCGGTACTCGAGGCGGCGCAAGCCGTCCAGCAGCAGCGGGACGACCTCCCTGTCTCCGACGTATCCGACGATGCCGCACATCTGACCGAGCCTCCTTGTCTCGCCCCTCTACAAAGGGACTCTAGCGCTCCCCGGGGCCGTCGGGCTCCTCGGCGGAGCGGTCCTTGCGCGGGCGACGCCCGGCACCCCGCCGGTCGGCCCAGCCGGCGACGTTGCGCTGGCGGGTGCGGCCGATCCCGAGCGCGCCGTCCGGCACGTCCTGGGTGATCACCGAGCCGGCCGCCGTCGTCGCCCCGTCGCCGACCGCGACCGGCGCGATGAGCATGGTGTCGCTGCCGACGAAGGCGCCGCGCCCGACCCGGGTGCGGTGCTTGTCGGTGCCGTCGTAGTTGCAGGTGACGACGCCGGCGCCGACGTTGGCCCGCTCGCCGACGTCCGCGTCGCCGACGTAGGCGAGGTGGTTCGCCTTGGCGCCCTCGCCGAGCCGGGCGTTCTTGAGCTCGACGAAGTTGCCGACCCTGGCGCCGGCCGCGAGCTCGCTCCCCGGCCGCAGCCGCGCGAACGGGCCGACCCGGCAGCCGTCGCCCACCCGCACGCCGTCGAGCACCGAGTAGGGCTCGACCACCACCTCGTCGCCGAGGGTCGAGTCGCGCAGCCAGGCCCCCTGGTGGAGGACGCAGCGCTCGCCGACCGTGGTCGCGCCGAGGAGCGCGACCCCGGGGTGGACGACCGTGTCGACCCCGACCCGGACCGCGGCGTCGAGCGTCGTCCGCGCCGGCTCGAGCACGCTGACGCCGGCGTCCGTGAGCCGGCCGAGATGGCGGTCGACGAGGGCGCGGTGGGCCCGCGCCAGCTCGCCCCGGGTATTGACCCCCAGGGCCTCCTCCGGGTCGGCCAGGACGTGCAGCGCGACCCGGCCGCCGTCGGCGACCGCGAGCCCGGGGGCGTCGGTCAGGTAGAGCTCGCCCTGGGAGTTGTCGGTCGACACCCGGGAGAGCACCTCGAAGACCTCCGGGGCGGGGAGGGCGTAGAGCCCGGCGTTGATCGTCGTCACCGCGAGCTCCTCGCGGGAGGCGTCGCGGGCCTCGACGATGCGGTCGAGGGTTCCGTCGTCGCGGGCGATCACCCGGCCGAGCGAGCCGGGGTCGGGGAGGTCGGCGACCGCGAGCGAGCCCCAGTGGCCCTCGGCGGCGGCGGCCAGCTCGTCGAGGGTCTCGGGGCGGATCAACGGCACGTCGCCCGCGAGCACCAGCAGCGTCGCCTCGCTGCTCACGTGCGGCGCCGCCTGGGCGAGCGCGTGGCCGGTACCGCGCTGGTCGGCCTGGAGCACCCAGCCGATCCCCTCGCCCCCGGCCTCGCGGGAGACGGTCTCGCGCACCGCGTCGGCGCCGTGGCCGACGACGACCAGGATCTCGTCGCAGCCGGCGGCGCGGGCGGCGTCGATCACCCAGGCGACGAGCGGCCGCCCGCCGGCCCGGTGGAGCACCTTGGGGAGCTCCGAGCGCATCCGCATCCCCTTGCCGGCGGCGAGGACCACCGCGACCCGGCGGCGGGACGGCGCCGGCGGACGGCGCGAGGCCGCCGAGGGGTGGCCGCCTCCGGTGCCGCCCCGAGTCGGCTCAGCCGGCACGGCGGACCTCCTGCGACCGCGCGAGGAGCCCGAGGACCGCGTCGGCGAGCTTCGCCGGGTCGTGGCGGATCAGGTCGCCCTCGGCGAGGAGGTCGGCGCGCACCAGCTCGACCCCGGCGCGCCGGAACGCCTCCGGATCGACCTCGACCGGCGCCGAGCCGATGTCCGCGTAGCGCTCGACCGCCTCGCGCGGCAGCGGCGCCGAGCTCGCCACGACCACGTCGACCAGCCGGTCGTCGGTGTGCCGGCGCAGCGCCTCGAGGTGGGCGATCCCGTCCATGCCGTCGGTCTCGCCCGGCTGGGTCATCAGGTTGAGCAGCAGGACGACCGGCGCCCGGCTCTCGGCGAGGGCGCGGCGGATCCCGGGGATCAGGAGGTTCGGCAGCACCGAGGTGTAGAGCGAGCCCGGCCCGAGCAGGATCAGGTCGGCGTCGGCGAGCGCCGAGACCGCGGGCGCGAAGGCCGGCGGGCTCGCCGGCTCGAGCTCGACCCGCTCCATCCACTCGCCCGAATCGCCGATCGCCGACTCCCCCTCGTACGTCCGCCCCGAGCGCCCGTGCCCGCGCAGGTGGAGGTCGCTCAGGCTCGCGGGCAGGATCTTGCCGCGGACCGAGAGCACCGACTCGGCGGTCAGCACCGCCTGGTGGAAGTCGCCGGTGATGCCGGTCAGGGCGGTGAGGAAGAGGTTGCCGAACGAGTGGCCGGCGAGGCCGCCGCCGTTGGGGAAGCGGTACTGGAAGAGGCGGGCGAGGACGTCCTCGTCGTCGGCCAGGGCGACGATGCAGTTGCGGACGTCGCCGGGAGGGAGCACCCCGAAGTCGCGGCGCAGCCGGCCGGAGGAGCCGCCGTCGTCGGTCACCGCGACGACGCCGGTCAGCCGGCCGATCGTCCCCTCGGCGCCCCGCTGGCCGGGGGCGGGCGAGGCGACGTGCCGCTTGAGCCCGCGCAGGGTGACCGAGAGCCCGGTGCCGCCGCCGATCGCGGCGATCGCGGGCAGCCGGATCTCGGGACCGGTGCCCGGCCGCGCCGACGCGTCCCGGATCTCGCCGCCGGTCCGCTCCGGCTCAGTCCAGCCCGAAGAGATGGGCGTGCTCCCGGTCCTTGCGCAGCTCGGCGAAGTCGGCATCGTGGAAGGCTCGTACGCGGTTCGCCGGGTCGGCGGCCACCGCCTTCTCGAGGGCGGCGACGGCGTCCTCGTTCCGGCCCTCCACGGCGTGCAAGGAAGCGGCCAGATAGGCGTAGCGGCCGTCGGCGTCCTTGCGCCCCTGGCCGCGCACGATCTCGAGCGCCTCGTCGAGCTCGCCGCGGTTGCGCGCCAGCACCGCGCGCAGGTACGGGTCCTCGACCTCGTCGGCCCCGGCGTCCGCCGTCCGCCGCTCGATCGCCGCGATGTGCTGGCGCGCCCGGCCGGCGAGCGCGGCGCGGTCGGTCTCCGCGAGCACCCGCTCGAACAGCTCGCGCGCCTTCTTCCACTTCTTGCCGTGCATCGCCTCGAGCGCCGCGGCGTACACCTCGACCTCGGGCTCGTCCTCGATCGCCGCCGCGCCGCTGCGCGACGGCTCGCCGTCCTTGGTCTTCAGCCCGAGCGCGGCGAGCTTCTCGCGCACCTCGTCGGGCTCGGCGTCGAAGCGCCGGGCGAGCTCGTCCAGGGTCTTCTTGCCGGCGTACCGCTTGAGGTAGCCGGTGTCCTGCTGCGTCCAGCTCTTGGCCATCGTCTCTCCGTGGGTCTCGGGCGGCCGCCCCGGGGGAGCTGCGCGCCCGCTACTTCTTGCGCAGCTCGATCAGGATCTGCTTGGCGACCGATTTCAGGGTGTCGAAGACGCCGATCCCCTCGGTGGCCACCGCCTCGAAGGTCGGCTCGCGCTTGTAGTTGAGGATGCGGTACATCTCGTCGGTGGGCAGCACCTCGGGCAGGTCGCGCTTGTTGAACTGCAGGGCGTAGGGGATCGTCCGCAGGTCGAACCCGTGCTCGACGAGGTTCTGCTCGAGGTTGCGGACCGACTCGATGTTCGCCTCCATCCGCTCGCTCTGGCTGTCGGCGACGAAGACGACCCCGTCGACCCCCTTGAGGATCAGCTTCCGGCTCGCGTCGTAGAAGACCTGGCCGGGCACCGTGTAGAGGTGGAAGCGGGTGGTGAAGCCGCGGATGGTGCCGAGGTCGAGCGGCAGGAAGTCGAAGAACAGCGTCCGGTCGGTCTCGGTCGCCAGCGAGATCATCTTGCCCTTCGCCTCGGGCGCGGTCTTGTTGTAGATGTAGGTGAGGTTCGTCGTCTTGCCTCCCAGCCCGGGGCCGTAGTAGACGATCTTGCAGTTGATCTCCTTGCTGGCGTAGTTGATGAAGGTCATGGCTCGGCCCGGAGCAGGCCGCGGCCTGCCTACCCGCCGGCCCGGCGCGCGGCCGGCCGGCTGCTAGGTGAACAGCGCGTCGATGTCCTCGTCGGTGATCTCGGAGAAGGGGCTGGGGCGACCGCCCGAGCCTTCGCCCTCCCCCTTCTGCATCATCGACTCGAAGGTCCTCTCGAGCTCGGCGTTCGCCCGCTTCACCCGCAGCCGGACCAGGCCCAGCGACGAGCGGTCGTCGAAGATGACCACCAGGATCCCTCGCTGGGCGACGATCGAGATGTGGATGTGGTCCTGCTCCCCCTCGTGGAACAGGACCGAGAACTCCCGCTCGCCGACCAGCTTGGCCAGCCCGTCGGTCGCCGCGACGTTGCCCGCGGTGAGCGAGGCGAGCGACAAGGTGTCGAACTGCTCGACCTCGCCGGCCGAGGCGATCTGCTGGCCGTTCTTGTCGATCAGGAAGACGGCCTTGGCGTTGGCGTCCTGGCGCAGGCGGCGGAGCGATTCGCCGAACTGGTGGAAGTCCTCCTCGTGGAGCACGAGGTGGGGGGACGAGGTGATCATCGGCGGCGGGCCGGCCTCACCGGAAGTAGCGCCACCCGCGCAGCATGTCGTTCTCGGCGATCACCACGGTCTCGGCGCCCGGGCCGCCCTCGAGACGGTGGGCCACCGGCACCGGGCTGCAGCCGCGGCCGCCCTGGTTGACCCGGTCGAGCCGGGTCGCCGAGTCGCACTTGTTGTCGACCATCCAGTCGCCCTCGTGCCGGAAGCCGCGGCCGAGCTTGGCGTGGGTGTCGCTGGCGTCGAAGGCGACGTGAAGCGTGCCGTGCCGGTCGCGGCCGACGAAGAAGCGCACCTCCTGGTTGCCGGCGTTGAGGAAGCGATAGTAGCGCACCTGCGAGGGCGCGAGGTCGCCGGCGGCGACCCGCACCATGCCGTCGGCGCCGGGGCGCACGCGCTCGAACCCCGAGCCGCCGAGCCCGCCCTCGAGCGCGTGGTCCGCCAGGACGCCCAGGGCGAGGAAGGCTGCGACCAGGGCGATCCCGTGGATCGGCCGGAAACGGAGGGGGCGTCTCAGCATCATCGGCTATTCTCGACGATCCTCCCCGCCAAGGCAAGCTGGCGTCTCGAGGCAAGCTGGCGTCTCGGCTCATCGCTCTCGCGCGGCGGAGCGCCAGCTCCGGCAGAGCCAGAGCGAGATCGCCTGGCCGGCGGCGCGGTGGCCGGCGGCGTTCCAGTGCCCCTGGTTCCAGCGGGCGACGTCGGGGGCGCGCCCGCCGCCGCCGGGCCGCCCGAAGCCGTGGAGGTAGAGGCCGCGGCGCTCGGCGAGCCGGCGCAGCGGCCCGGCGAGGGTGAGGTGGGGGATGCCGTGGCGCTCGGCGAGGCGGGCCAGCCGGCGGTCCGGGTAGAGGAGGTCGCGCACGCCGAAGCGCTCGAGCCCCAGCCGCCGGGCGAAGGCGCGGCGGGTCTCGCGGTCGGGATGGACCTGAATACCGTTCGAAAGCGTCACCAGCCCGAAGCCGGCGCCCGCCGCACTTGCCTCCTCGGCCGTCCGCAGCACCAGCGCCTCGGTCGCCCGCCAGGCCTCGCGCCACTCGGGCGTCTCGGGCGGCGAGTAGACGGCGTTGTCGAGCCCGAGCTCGGCCAGCGCCGCCTCGTCGGCCGCCTCCGCCCATTCCTCGGCGGCCGCGGCCGCGGCCCGCTCCTGCGCCGCCGAGACCGCCCGCTTGGCGAGCTGGGCGACCCGCGAGCGGCGGAGCAGCCCGTAGGCGAGCCCGGCGCCCGGCAGGGTGCGGAAGCGGTAGGCGCGGCTGTCCCGGAACGACTCGTCGAGTACGAGGTTCCGAGCGTCGCTCGACGGAGCGTCGGATTCGGCGCGCGGCGGATCGTCGTCGGCGCCCGGCGAGCCGCCGTCGGCCGGCGGCAGGACGAAGTACGGCCGCGCCGGGTCGAGCTCGAGCGCTTCGAGGTTGTTGCGGACGTCGTTGCCGGTGTAGACGGCGAGGAGCACCAGGTCCGGGTCGTAGGCCAGCGCCTCCTCGCGCAGGGTGAGGAGCTCCTGGGCCGTCCCGTACCCGGCGACCCCGAAGTTGAGGACCTCGAAGCGTGGCCGCCCCTCGCCGGCCCAGCCGGGCGGCGCGGTGCGGCACGAGGAGAGCTCCTCCTCGAGCACCGCGGCGAAGGTCTCCTCGCGCTCGACCTGGAGCGCCTCGGTCTGCGAGTCGCCGAGGACCGCGATCCGGAACGTTCCCGGCGGCTTCGCCCGCACCCTGGGGAGGTCGCGGAAGCCGGCCGGGTTGACCTCCACCCAGGCGCGCCCCTCCTCGGTCCACAGCCCGCGCGCGCCGGGCGCGAGCTCCCAGCCGCGGACCGCATGGGGACGGTAGAGGTGGGGGGACGAGAAGCCGGCGACCCGCAGCGCGACCTCGGCCGCCCCCAGCGCCAGCGCCGCGCCGGCGGCCGCCGCCGCGAGCCGCCTGCCGAGCCGCTTCGCCCTCGGGTTCAGGACCGGGCCGGCCTCAGAACAGCGTGTAGATGAACGGCGCGCTCGCCTGGCTGGTCACCACGAGCAGGACGACGAGGCCGAGGACCAGGATGAACGGGACCAGCCAATACGCCTTGTACTCCCGGGCGAACTGGAAGACCTCCTTGAGCAGCGAACCGGCGTATACGAGCTTCTTCATGGCGGGGGGAGACCTCGATGGTGAACGACGTGCGCGAGCCCGCGATGATAGCGCGTTCGCGAGGCGCGTTCGCGAGCGGCACGGTACCGGAGAGGCCTAGTCCAGCGGGTACTCATCCTTCCACTCCTCGCGGCGCTCGCGGGCGGAGTCGGGCTGGTCGGGCTTGGCGAGGAGGTAGGGGCCGAGGACGAGGTAGTCCATCTCGGTGCGCATGAAGCAGCGGTAGGCGTCCTCGGGGGTGCAGACGATCGGCTCGCCGCGGACGTTGAAGCTGGTGTTGACGATCACCGGGCAGCCGGTGAGCGCCTCGAACTCGGAGATCAGGGCGTGGTAGCGCGGGTTCGTCTCGCGGTGGACGGTCTGCACGCGGGCCGAGTAGTCGACGTGGGTGATCGCCGGCACGGTCGAGCGCGGGCGGTTGACCCACTCCTGGAGCGGCAGGCCGGCCTCGTCGCCGCGCATCGGCAGGCGGCGGTCCTCCCGGACGTCGGCGACCAGCAGCATGTAGGGGGAGTCGTGGTCGAGCTCGAACCACTCGGACACCCGCTCGGCGAGCACGCTCGGGGCGAACGGCCGGAAGCTCTCGCGGTACTTGATCTTGAGGTTCATCACCGACTGCATCTTCGCCGAACGGGCGTCGCCGACGATCGAGCGGTTGCCGAGCGCCCGCGGGCCGAACTCCATCCGACCCTGGAAGAGGCCGACGACGTTCTCCTCGGCGACGAGCCGGGCCAGGGTCGGCGCCCACTCGTCGTCGGCGAGCTCGCGGGCCGGGTAGCCGCCGGCGTCGAGGAAGGCGCGGATCTCCTCGCGCGAGAACCCGGGGCCGAGGTAGGAGCCGCGCATCGCGTCGCGCCGGCCGTCGGCCCGCCGCGGGTTGCCGAGCGCGTTGTGCCAGACGGCGAGCGCCGCGCCCAGCGCGCCGCCGGCGTCGCCCGCCGCCGGCTGGATCCACAGGTCGTCGAAGATCCCCTGGCGCAGCAGCAACCCGTTGGCGACGCAGTTGAGCGCCACCCCTCCCGCCAGGCAGAGGTGGCGCTTGCCGGTGGCCGCACGGGCGTGGCGGGCGAGCCGCAGGACGACCTCCTCGGTGACCGCCTGGACCGAGCGGGCGAGGTCGCGCTCGCGCTGGGTGATCGGGCTCTCGGGCTTGCGCGGCGGGCCGCCGAAGAGCTTCTCGAACCGCTCGTTGGTCATCCGCAGCGAGTCGAGGTAGCCGAAGCAGTCCATGTCGAGGCGGAACGAGCCGTCCTCCTTGAGGTCGATCAGCTCGTCGCGGATCGTCTCCGCGTAGCGCGGCTCGCCGTAGGGGGCGAGCCCCATCAGCTTGTACTCGCCGGAGTTGACCCGGAAGCCGGTGAAGTAGGTGAAGGCCGAGTAGAGGAGGCCGAGCGAGTGGGGGAAGTCGATCTCGCGCAGGAGCTCGAGCCGCGCCCCCTCGCCCACGCCGACGGTCGTCGTCGCCCACTCGCCGACGCCGTCGAGGGTGACGACCGCCGCCTCGTCGAAGGGCGACGGGTAGAAGGCGCTCGCCGCGTGGGACTCGTGGTGGGCGGTGAACAGGATCTCGCCGGGGCTCTCGACCCCGCAGGCGGCGAGCGACTCCTCGATCCGCGGCGGGATCCACAGCTTCTCGCGCAGCCACAGCGGCACCGCCTGGACGAACGAGCGCAGCCCCCGGGGGGCGGTGCCCAGGTACGTCTCTAGGATGCGGTGGAACTTGAGCAGCGGCTTGTCGTAGAAGGCGACCGCGTCGAGCCCGGCCCGGCCGGCGCCGACCCCGCCCACCTCCAGGCAGAATCGAACGGCGTTCGCCGGGAATCCCGCGTCGTGCTTCTTGCGGGTGAACCGCTCCTCCTGCGCCGCGGCGACGATCTCGCCGCCGTCGACCAGGCAGGCCGCGGAGTCGTGGTAGTAGCAGGAGATGCCGAGGATCTTCATCGCGGGTCGCCGTCCCGACGGCGGGCTAGAACTGCTTCCGGTAGCGCTCCGGGGGCCCGCCCCACCCCCGGCCCTCGGCCGGCTCGGTCCAGTAGCTCGGCCGCGCCGGGTCGGGCGCGCGGGTCAGCCGCAGCTTGCCGCCGGCGCGCAGCAGCAGCCCGACCGGCAGGAACAGCCCGTAGAACAGCAGCGGCATCAGGATCCAGGTGACCGCCGTGCCCACCCCGCGGGCGAAGCGCTCGATCCACCCGGACAGCCGGGCGTACGCACCGAGCGGCGAGGCGATCGCCAGCGCGAGGACGACGAGCGCGATCGCCGCGACGACCGCGGCGAAGGGCGGCTTCCACAGCGCGAGCAGCGCCGCGGCGACGAGGCCGACCGCGCCGCGCACCGCCCCCTCGCGGCGCAGCCGGCGGGCGCGGCCGACCGCGGCCGGACCCTGGGGAATATTCGCCATCGTCTACGTCTTGAGCTCGGTGTTCGGTCGAGAGATGCTTCTGCCGCACCCCCTTCGTCGGGGCTGCGGCGGCACGGACCGCGGCGGGGCTCGCCCCGCCGGCGACGGGGCGGCATCATAACGGACTGGGCCGGGATGGGGCTAAGTACTCTTGAACACAGAGTTTTTTTGGTCTACAATCGCGCGAGCAAGGCACCATGGACAGGGTTTCGGCGCGCCTTCACCCCCGACGCGGGCTCGGTGCGCCTCCCCATCAACCCCAGGAGGTCGTACGGTTCGATGAAGACGAAGATCCTTCTCAGCACGATCGCCCTCGTCGCGATCTGCGCGGCGCCGGTCGTCGCCGGGACGCTCTACCTGCCCCTCGCCGCCGAGCAGTCGGTCGACGGTGAGCACCACCGCACCCTGCTCTGGGCTTCGAACCCGAGCGGCTCGGCGAAGACCTTCTCGGTGCGCTTCATCCCGACCAACGCCGTCGGCACCGGCGGCGGGGCCGACGCGACCTACGCCGTGCCTCCGGGCGCGACGATACCGGTCGCGGTGACCCACGGCGGCCTCGGGATGGCCGAGATCATCGGCGCCGACGAGCTGGTCTTCATCGGCGAGCTCAACACCTTCGGTGCCAACGGGCTCCTGATCTCGAGCGCCGAGATCCCGCTGGTCGGCGCCAAGAACGTGGTCGGTGCCGGCGAAACGGCCCATCTGCTCGCCCTCGAGCGCGAGGTCGTGGGCAGCCGCACCGACTTCGCCATCGACAATCTCGGCACCAGCGAGGCCGAGTGCACGGTCCGTACGTTCCGCGCCGACGGCTCGCAGATCCTGTCGACCGTCAGCCTTCCGGTCCCGGCCCTCGGACAGCTCTTCTTCCCCGACGCCTTCGACATCCTCGGCGAGCCGTCGATCGACGGCGCGCGCTTCGAGGTGACCTGCGACCAGCCGTTCTTCCCCTGGGCCGCGGTGTTCGGCGAGTTCCCGGACTTCGCCAAGTTCGTCGTCCCGTCGTCCGGCGGTCTGCCGACGACCGGCGCTGCCGACCCGAACCCGGACCCGACCGCGAACCCCGGCGAGCAGGTGGTGGTGCGCCGGTCGGGCCAGTTCTTCACCGCCCGCAACGGTGCGTCGAAGATGGAGGTCGCCATCCCGACCCCGGCAGGCGAGTACTACAGGCGCGGCGTCGTCGACGTGGACGTGCGGACCGGGAAGATCAACAAGGTGTACACGACCACGATCGGGCTGCTGCGCCCGAACCCCGGTCGGGCCCTCTACTTCGGCCACTTCGTGCGCGGCGAGAACAAGAACGGCCCCGTGCAGAAGACGATCCTCGACGTCGACCACGAGGTCTCCCACGGTGGCCCGAGCGGCGTCTGGCATGCGAACGTCGACTACCACCTGCGTTTCGTCTACGACACGGTCGGCCGCAGCATCGAGCTGACCGTGACCCGGGGCGGCCAGGTGGTCGAGCGGGTGACCGGCCACATCACCAACCGCGACCTCGGCCACGACGGCCAGGGCATGAAGCTCATCTTCGGCATCGACGGCGTCGCCGCGGACGCCTACTACCCGCCGATCGGCTGGACCTTCTCCAACCTGGTCGCGACCTTCACTCCCTGAGCGGTCGCGCCGCACCGCTTCCGAGAGCCCGGCCCGTGAGCCCGTCACGGCCGGGCTCTCGTGTATTCAGGAGACGAAGACGAGGTTCGCCGCCAGGGCGAAGAGCAGGGCGGCCTGGGCGGCGAGCAGGGCGAGGCCGGGGAGCGAGCGCAGCGGCCGCGCCGGCAGCCACGGCGCGGCGCCGGCGGCCGAAAGGCAGGCCAGCGGCATGAACATCAGCCAGATGCGGCCGACCTCGCCGCGCACGCTGCCGGCGAGCCAGAGGACGGCGAGCAGCGACCACCAGGCGAGAGTGGTTCGGCGTAGCGCGGCGCCGCGGGCCACGGCCGTCGCCGCGAGGGCGAGCAGCGCGACGGCCGGCCCCAGCAGCAACGCGAAGTCCCACGGGTTCCACAGTAGCCAGGTAGCGTAGTCGCGGCTCACCACCGCCATGGCGCGGTGGGTGGCGAGGCCGCCGCGGAAGGTGGCGGCGACGTCGAGACCGAGGCCGGCGAGGACGGCGAACGGCGCCGCGAAGCCGGCGCCCAGCGCCGCCAAGGCCGGCAGGCGCGAGCGCCAGGCGGCGGCCGGTACGGCGGCGAGGGCGACGAGGGCGACCAGCGGGACGGCGGCCAGGTAGCCGAAGGTGGTCAGGCAGCAGGCGCCGGCGAGCAGGCCGGCGAGCGCCGCGGCGGCGATCCCGCCGCGGCCGCCCTCGCCGCCGCGGTGGGCGAGCAGGAGCGCGAGGACCAGCGGCAGCGTAAGGGCCTGGTCGAGCGACGGCGTGAACAGCGTGCGTGCGGGCACCAGCAGCCAGAGGACGGCGGTGAGGCCCGCCGCCTCCGGGACCGGGTTCCAGCGGCTGGCCAGAGCATGGAGGGGCCAGGCGGTGAGGCCCGAGCAGGCCAGCAGCAGGAAGGCCAGCGCCGCCGGCGTCCACGGATGCGGCATCCGCTCCGGCCTCGGCCGCCGCCGCACCCTCGCCCGCTCCGCCTCCTCCTCCAGGGCGCGCCGTCCCGCCGCCGCCAGGCCCGACGGTTCACCGGCGGGCTCGTCGCCGGCCACCGACGCCGCCAGCGCGTCCACCGCCCGTACCAGCAGCAGCGGGCCGGGCGGATGGGTCCGGCTGTGAAGGGAGAGCCGCCCGGCCTGGCGCGGATAGTCCGCGAGCAGCGCGCCGGTGGGCGGCGCCACCGCCGCGTCGTAGAGGTAGCTGAAGCTGTGGCGCGAGACGACGGAGCCGACGACCCGCTCCAAGCCGCCGGGCTGGGCGGCCACCACGGCGACCGACGCCACCACCGCCAGGCCGCCGAGCAGCGGCGCCGCCAGCGGTCGAGCCAACGCTGCCACCGCCACGGCGGCGGCCATCGCGGCCAGCGCGACGAGCGCCGGCACCGCCGCCAGGACCGGTTCCCGATACCCCCACTGCCACTCCTCGGGTCCGTTCACCGCGTCGAGCTGCAGCGCGACGCCGGTGGCGACGATGGCGGTGAGCAGGGCCAGTACCCAGGCCGGCCAGCGGCGACCGCGGGCCTCGGGGGTCGGGGTCATGGCTGCGGCACTATACCCGCACGAGCCGGGTGGACCGGGCGCCGAGCGCCTCGCCTCCCCGCTCCGATAGCGTAGGGGCGTGCAGCCCCTTCCCCCTCCCCTCCCCGAGCCGTCGCGGCGGCTCGCCGTGCCCGGCTTCTCGATCGGCCACGGCACCGACGCCGCCGGCATGACCGGCGTCACGGTGATCCTCTGCCCCGAGCAGGGCGCCCTCGCCGCCGCCGAGGTCCGCGGCTCGGCGACCGGCACCCGCCAGTTCGACTCGCTGGT
>Ga0299913_10001418_pt1 | contig 17667 bp, 9 predicted proteins | sample RVTome_9_FD_201360 | JGI IMG/M metagenome (GOLD analysis project Ga0299913, IMG submission 201360) | Soil microbial communities from uranium-contaminated site in the Upper Colorado River Basin, Wyoming, United States - RVT155D38 (version 2) ... | reverse complement strand
AGAATGGGTTTGCAGTGGCTGCACCGTCTGGTTCAGGAACCCGGCCGGTTGTGGAAGCGCTATCTGATCCTGAACACCTCATACGTTTTCCTCATTGCTCTCCAGGCTCTCGGTATCAAGCGCAGGAATCCCCTGGAAGCTGAGGCTCCCCGAGAGGAACTACTGCCCGCTTGAATGGCTCGGCGATGCTGACTGCACGCGCCGTCACCCTCCATGCAACCGAACTGACTCAGCCGTTCACCATCACGGTAGAACGACTCAAGCCCACGGGCCTTGCCTGGCTATGGGAGAAGATCACCGACAGCTAGTCGAGAGCGAGTCGACTCGCCCAATCCCTTTCCAGAAGGTCTGAGCATCCGCGTATCGGTGACCGACGCCTCGCAAAACGCGCGGTACACGCTCTCAAGTACCCGGCCCCGAATGCCGAAAGACCATGCAGGAGTTGTTGTCACAACTCCCTCCTCCCAAAGAACCGCCATCAGGCGGTTATCCCATAAGCCAATGCCCTCCACGCTGCGGACGGGTTTCGGCTGGCACCGAAAGGACTCCTCATGGTCTCTTTTCTTCGTCGTGCTCGTCTTGCGCTGGTTGTTGCCCTTATCGCGGCGCTTCTCCCCGTATCAAGCCTCAATGCGAGTGCTGAGGTCGTTTATCGCGTCAATACGGGCGGCCCCTCCTTGAGCGGTGACCCGCTCTGGGCCGGAGACACGAGCGGAAGCCCATCGCCATACGTGTCGAAGTCCAAGATCTTCGAAACGTCACATCCTGTAGAGATTGATCACCCGTCGCTGCCTTCGCACACACCGGAAGCTCTCTTCAAGACTCTGCGTTTGGCCCATCCCTCGGTAGGCAATATGGCTTTCGATTTCCCTGTTGAGCCGGGAACCTATGAAGTGAGGCTCTACTTCGCCGAGATCTTCAAGGGCAACTTCAAGGTCGGCGCGCGCCGATTCGACGTCCTCATTGAGGGAACTCAGGTTCTTGACAACTACGACGTCTACGCCGAAGCCGGCAGATACAGAGGCGTGATGAAGTCGTTCACGGTGACGTCCGGCGCAGAGCTCGATATCGACTTCCACAAGGTCGTGGAGAACCCGATCGTGAGCGGCATCGAAGTCCTTCGTACTTCCGCGTCGAGTTCGGAGCCTTCACCGGAACCGAGTTCGGAGCCTTCACCGGAACCGAGTTCGGAGCCTTCACCGGAACCGAGTTCGGAGCCTTCACCGGAACCGAGTTCGGAGCCTTCACCGGAACCGAGTTCGGAGCCTTCACCGTCACCCAGCGCGAGCGCTGAGGTCGTTTATCGGGTCAATACAGGCGGTTCCTCTTTGAGCGGTGACGCTGTCTGGGCCGAAGACACGAACACGAACCCATCGCCATACGTGTCGGAGTCCAAGATCTACGAAACGTCACATGCTGTACAGATCGATCACCCGCTGCTGCCGTCGGGCACCCCCGAAGCTCTCTTCAAGACACACCGTTGGGCTCCACCCACTGTAGGCAAGATAGCCGTCGACATCCCCGTTGAGCCCGGAACCTATGAAGTGAGGCTCTATTTCGCCGAGATCTACGAAGGGAACTTCAAGGTTGGAGCGCGCCTGTTCGACGTCCTCATTGAGGGAACTCAGGTTCTAGACAACTACGACGTGTACGCCAATGTCGGCGGATACAGAGGCGTGATGAAGTCGTTCACGGTGACGTCCAGCTCAGAGCTGGATATCGACTTCCTACAGGTCGTTGAGAACCCGATCGTGAGCGGCATCGAGATCCTTCGTACTTCCGAGTCGAGTCCGGAGCCTTCACCGTCGCCCACTTCGGAGCCTTCACCGTCGCCCACTTCGGAGCCTTCACCGTCGCCCAGCCCTTCACCTTCGCCGAGTCCGTTGCCGGGAGCGGTCCGGTCCATGGATGGAACTGCAGTCGGCCCGCGCGGTCCGGTCGGGCCCGCGTTTGCTGCGCCCGCCCCCGCGAACGCGGTTGTTGTCCTGCCCGGCACCGACACCATCCTCGCGGCCATCGACTCCTATCCTGTCGGTACGACTTTCGCGTTGAAGGACGGGGAGTATCGCCTTTCCCGGGAAGCTCGGCCCCAAGCGGGGCAGAGGTTCTATGCAGTTAATCCGGGGCGAGCCCTCATACGCCCCGCGGGGACGGTGGTGGCGGCTTTCGCAGGCACCTCGTCCAACGTGCGTTTAGAGGGGCTGATAATCGACGGCTTCGGTGATTCCAGCACTCGTCGCGCCGCGCTCGACTTCCAGAACGCGTCCGGCTGGCAGGTCTGGTATTCGGAGATACGAAACGGCAGCCGCTGGGGTTTAAAGGCAGGCCCCAAGGCGGTGGTCCGCTTCAACATAATTCGCGACAACCTCTTCCTAGGCGTGGCCGGCACCGGCAGCAACATCCTGTTCGCGGACAACGAGGTCGCATGGAACGCGAAGCTGAGAGACGGCACGTTCCCGTCCGGCTTCGGTGAGTCCGGGGGGTCCAAGTTCGTCTGGACGACTGGGTTGGTGGTCGAGCACAATTACTGGCACAACAACGGCGGTCCCTCGGTTTGGACCGACGTCGAAAACGACGACTCGATAGTTCGCTACAACTTGGTCCAGGACGGCCGGACAAGCGGCATCTTCCACGAGATTTCCTTCACAACCGCGATCTATCAGAACGTGATCCGCCGCAACGGCTTGCCGCCAAGGGGTGATAACGAGCCTACTGCTTGGTGGGGCCGCGACTGCATCCTCGTATCCTCGAGCCAACCCACACCCAACACGTCCAAGATCATCTCGATCAGAGGCAACATCTGCGAGGACAACGCCGGTGGCATCGAGCTCCAGAATCGCAAGCACCCCCACAATGCCGAGGGCGTTTCTGCCCGCTACAACGTGCTGTGGCAGACAAAGGGCGTTCACATCCACGACAACATCGACAAACGCAACCAGGGACAGACCGCCATGGTGTGCAACAGCTCCGGCTTACCGGCGGGTGCGTGCAGCGCCTTCTGGGACGGCAATTACGACAATCGCTACTTCGACAACGTGTACCGCCTTGACTCGCTGAGCGCCTGCCGCTTCCATTCGCGGGGCTCGTGCAAGACTGCTGGGCAATGGGCTGCGGAATCCAGGGATTCCGGTTCGACCTTCAATCTCCTATGAGCGTTTCAAGAACTTGTATCCAAAATGTCGAAGGAGCGGCCCCGCGACGATCGTCGAGAGCGCACGGTCACGCAGACTCTGGTTTGTTTCCCACTCGATGTCGGGCATCAACTGCACGAGTCCGGTCTCGAAACGATTCGGATTTCCCGAAACCGTGTGGTTCGGATGCAATGTGATTGCTCCGTCGTGCGCAAATGGGAGAGGTAGCTCATGCCCTGTCAACCGGAGAATGGACGACGTGACTTCCTCCGGTCGTGAGACGAGATCTTCGTAACGCACGCGGAGTGACGAAGCTGATCTCTTGAGCACGCTTTCGCTCGCCATATTCCAAACCAGCCATTCCAGAGGGACATCAAGAGGTCCGCTGCGGCTTACCTTCCTTGTGGTCCCGGCCCGTGCGGTGAAGTCTTTCGTTTGTTCCCATGACTTCTTCTTTCTTTTCCATGAGTACGCAACTGCTCTTGGATCACGTACCACGTGAATGAAGATGGGCTCGATATCTGGCAGTCCTAAGAGCAGCGCGGCTGTGGAAGGACGTTTAGAAGAATCTACGATCGTATGTGCTCCAGTACTGCGCGAGATTGCACGATAGGTATCAGCCATGATTAGGGCATACGCTTCTAGGCGCGGGGGAAGACTGCTCCGCCCTCGATGCCTACATAGCCGCCATGTATGCCTGACGCGCAGACAGTCTGCCTGGACAGCCAGAACGGATTCGACGTCCATCCCACGGCGTTCCAACGTCCGATCACCGTCCAGATCCGCCAGCACGGTTCTCCAAATGGGGCAGTCGGGAACCGGCACACCACAGCCACATGGTCTCTTTTCGCGGACCCCGCGCTCCCACAGATAGAAGAGTTCGCCCGCCGCAAAGAAACCCTCGAGCTCGTTGAGGATATTGGCCAATAGCGTCGTACCGCTCCGAGTGCCGCCCACAAGATAGATGACCTTCACCTTGCTACCCATCTCCGATTCACTCATGCACAACTGAGCTGCTCCCTCACAGCCTTCGTCACCGGGCGCGCCGGCCGAGAATTTGAGTATCCGCTCAATATCGTTTTGCCCGGATTATCGTGTGGCGGAGAGCCGGGTACGACCAACCCACCTACGGACCAGTCTGCGTACGCTCGGTGCCTCGTGCAAACGCCGTAGACGACTACCTTCGAAAGCGCCTATCCATGGCCACACAACTGCCGTTAGGACTGGCGTAGCACGGACATAGACCGATATGTGAGATCGGCTTCCCGCGAGGCGATCCGGATCGGTTCGGGGGAGGGAGCTTGAACGTGGCCACGACAACCACCGGCCGGGAGAAGGTGAACGTGCCCTTCCCCCTCCAGGCTCTATCCGCGGAGCCTCCGGTTTCCGTGCTGATCTCCAACTACAACTACGCCGACTTTGTAGGAGAAGCAATAGAGAGTGTTCTTGGCCAGTCATATCGGAATCTCGAGGTCGTCGTGTGTGACGATGGTTCGACCGATGGCTCGGCGCAGGTTATCAAGAGATATGCAGGTCTGGACGCGCGCGTCAAACCGATCTTCAAGGAGAATGGGGGCCAGGCCTCCGGCTTCAACGCCGCCTATGCTGCTTCGTCAGGCGAGATTGTCTGTCTGCTCGATGCTGATGACTTGTATGCGCCCGAGAAGATAGCTACAGCCGTCTCTAGATTGCGCGCTGGGAACCACGGGATCTTTCTGCATCGACTGCTATGGATGGGCAGAGACGGAATGCCCCTGCCCTGGCACACGCCCCATGCTCCACTAAGAGAGGGATGGATTGGGGAGGATGTTGCGGCTTCCGGAAAAGGTACCTGGTGTCCCGAGCCCACCACGGCGATGTCGTTCCGGCGAGAGGTAGCGGATCTTGTCTTTCCCATCCCAGAGTCGATGAGGATATGCGCGGATGCTTTCCTGTTCACGATGCTCCTGCTCGTGACTCCGATCGTCGTGAGTGACGAGCGGCTCGGCCGCTACCGCATACACGGCTCCAACTCCTGGTATCGCGACGTCCGGACGAAGGAGATTGTCAGTCAAGATCGAGAGCGATTGCTCATGATCAATGAAGAGATCAATCTGAGACTCGAAGAACTCGGCATCCACGATCTGCGTTTCGATGCAGACCGAAGCGTGACATTCCATCTGCAGGGACTGAGCATCGAATTGTTGGAAGGGCGCAGTCGGCCGCATCTACTTCGCTCGTATGCCCGCAGCGTCAGACGGTTGCTCCAAGGTAACGACTTCTCCCGACGACGGCGGGGGAAGTTGGAGATCGCGTTCGTATACGCGGTGGCAATCGTGTTGCCAGCGAGATACCGACAGTGGTGGCTCTCCCGTGCCCGGGGTTGGATGGCGGTAGCGTCAAGGCAGGTGGTAGCCCGCCTGCGGGCGGCCGGGCGCAGGCCCAAGTCAAGGTCGAGGTGACGAAGCAGACATCGGAGGTCGAGTGAAAGTCGTCCTCTTCGATCCCCTCTCCGGAGGCCATCACACTGAATACGCAATATATCTAGCACGCTACCTAATAGCTTGCGGGGATCAGGTCTCATTCGTGACGTGGTCTGAAGATCGCATGGCCAAAGCCACCTACCTCGATAGAGAACCCTCATTGGACGTCGTCTACGTGGGCGGTAAGAGGCCCTTCGGAGGAGGAACTGCTCGTCGCTCGGTTCACTTCTACTCCGGCTTCAGGCGTTGTCTCGAGTTCGCGAGACGGGCAAAGGCCGATGTAGTTCACCATCTCTACCTCGACACGGGAGAGCTTCCTACCTTCGCTGCGACCCTTAGCAGGAACCATCCTTTTCAGATCTTTGGGACGCTCTTCTGGCTTCACTTTGTAGTTCCGGATGAAGGCCGAGTGAGCTTGCAGAGGCGTAGTTATTACCGAGCGCGCAGGTGGGCGATCGGCCGTCAACTGGGGAGCGGCCGGCTGGCACGATTGTTCGTCCACTCCGACGCGACCAAAGACGCTCTTGCAAGAATCTACGGGGAGCCGTTGGTTAAGGCCAGTGTGTCGGTTGTCCCCGACCCGGCTCCAGAACCGCCTGCCATTTCAGCGGCTCAGGCGCGCAAGGAGCTGGACTTGCCGCCCGGCATTCCGCTGATGCTGTTCTTCGGAGGTCTTCGCCACAACAAAGGGCCTGACCTCTTCGTGGAAGCGTTGTCGTCGGTCTCGGGAGAGTGGATCGCGATGATAGCCGGAGAACCCCAGGACTTGGGGGTCGAGGACATCACCAAGATCGGTGGACCGCTGATAGAGCGTGGAAAGCTCATCACCCGGTTCGGGAGCGTCTGGGGAGAAGAAGTGGACAAGTATTTCGCAGCAGCCGACCTAGTAGTTCTTCCCTATCGCAGGACGTTCTTGGGAACGAGCAACGTACTTATGCGAGCGGCTGCGGCAACCACGCCCGTAATCGCAACAGATGTCGGCCGTGTAGGAGCAACGGTCCGGAACCACCAGTTGGGGACGGTAGTGGAGCCGGAGTCACCCCAGGTGCTCGCGGATGCGATCAATGGGTTCCTTGCCGATCGAGATCGAATAACCCGGGAGGTTCGGCCTCATGCAGAGCAATATGCGGCGGAGAATAGCTGGCGGGTCTTGGGTCACGAGGTCCGCGAATCCTACGTATCTGAGCTCGAGGAGGAGAGCTAGCAGCGGCCAGACCGGCGAATCATGATGACGTTATGTCCCGTATCCCCGGTACACATCCGGCGGATCAGGATGTTCACGAGGCTCCGCCAAACCCTCTCATGGCATTTCTCATCGCGAACGCTCGGCCTTGGGAAGCGCCGATGAGGATTCCGAGCGGAGCCATTACGAAGATGTACGTGAAGGTGTTATCGGTGGTCATAGAGATAGACACAGCAACAAGAGAGAGGAGGACGGCCAGATGGAACCTCGCGTCCGGGTCGCGCGCGCGGTCAGCCATCTTCCAGGAACGATAGGTCGATTTGACCAAGGCGAGCAAACTGAGCAGCCAGAGGGACATTCCAACGATCCCGTAGTCATGGAGGATCCGCAGGTAATCGTTGTGCGGATGCGCAAGGTGGTCGGGGAAGTTGGTAACGGCAAGTTCGCTTGCAGACCCGGGCCCGTGACCGACCCAGGGAGAGGTCGTGTAAGAGTCCCAGATAATCGGCCAGAGTTTGAACCTACCCTCGGCATTTACGGCAACGCTGCTCCCTCCAACGTTCCGCACGTCTCCCTCAGTGAATCGCTCCTGGAAGGGCTCCACGTACGTGAAAGCGCCAAAAAAAACTGCTCCCATCACGCAGAAAGAAAGGATCGCCTTAGGGCTCTTCACGATTCCCCTAGAGCTCATCCAGGTAAGGGGCATGATCAAAACTGCCGTGGTGAACGCGATCCGGGAAAGGCTTAGGAGCAAGGCGCCCAGAAGCCCGAGGACAAGCCACCGTGCGCGTTTCGACACGTATCGCCACTGTGCTAGGGCCCAGGAGATGGCTACCAACGCTGTCAGACCGAAAGCTCTGGGAGACACGAGGCCTGCAGCGCCCGGGCCGTGCATGATGATGCTTGCGCTGTAGAGCAATAGGGGCACTATCCCCATCAGGGTTAGGCATCGTGCAAGAAGCTGGGAACTCTGTTCCTCATACGCTGCCCTGGCGCCGATCACCAGGCAAAGGAAGAAAGAGGCCACGACTACCGTTGTCTGGACTCCTTCAACGGAGGCTTCCGACCACAGGAACCCAGCAGCGGCCCAGCCCAGGAAGAGTCCCACCGGCCATAAGGTCTCCCGGCTTCGTTGACGACGTCCAATCAGCACTATGAGAATCCCAAGGCCGGCGATCGTCAGACTCGCTAGACCAAGTCCAGAAATGGGCCCGACCGCGACGCTCCTCGTAAGATCCACAGTCGCAGCGAGCAGCAAAACTCCGCCGCTGAAGAGCTGAGCCAAAGACAGTCGCGCCATGCTGACGACAGCGGCGAGTAGCAGAATCACGGCTCCGACTGCAAGAACCACTGCTCGCGATCCGGGCAAGATGACAACGGTGCTGCCGGCCGCCGCTCCCACGCCCACACTCGCTCCCAAGATCCAAAGGTTGGAGGGCACCCGGTTCTTGTTCCACGAGGGGGCTGCTGATGTCAGGGCCATGGGAGCCTGCGAATCGAGGGCACGAGATTAGGTCTCCTCGCTGGAGTCACCGTTCAAGTACACCTGGTTCATTCAGTCCGACCCAACGGCCGATGTGCGCAGCCCCACTACGTCGCTTGCAGTAGGTCTCGACCTCTCTGAGGACGCCAACTCGCAGTGGCCCCATCGCGATCATCTGATTTGGCCCCTCCCCGCCGCTTCTGTGTCGGCCGGGGGGCCGTTTCACTTTTCAGATGCGCCGCGCGCGCCGAGGTCGAGACCTGGCGTAGCAGATCGGACATCTCGACCATGTCGCCCGCCGGCGGTATCGAACTGCTCAGTGCCGGCACGTCGCAAGGGTCGCCCCCGGCTCGGCGCCGCTCGAGCTAGTACGAACAACGTAGAGCCGCCACGCGCAATAGCAGTACCCGCAACGTACGCAGCCGCATACAAAAGAGTACGAATCGCTGGCGGGTCTGCAGTGGATGTGAGGAGAGAAAATGCGCTTCCTTAAGGTCCCATCCCTACGACGCGGGGCGCTCAACCACTCGCGAGGGTGTCTGCCAGGATCTGCGCTCAAGACCACACGAGCGCACGCATTCCTAGGGTCTGGTCTGGTCCTTGTTTTGGTGTTGGCCCTGGTGGCGGTCACCCCTGGTGCGCAAGCCAGTCACACAGGCACGTGGCAGACCCTCAGCCCCAGCGGGCCAAACCGCCAGGAGGTCGCCTATACCCAGATCGGCGGCAAGCTCTATCTCGGCGGGGGTGAGAACTCGAGCACGGGCGGAGTCACCAGCGCTCACGAAGTCTTCGACCCGGCGACTGGAGCCTGGTCGAACGTGGCGCCGTTGCCCGTGGCGGTCGACCACGTCCAGTCGGTTGCGCTCAACGGCAGGATCTATTACATCGGCGGCCTCACCCACTTTCCCGGGCCCGCCTCTAACACCGTCCAGATCTATAACCCGGCCACCAACAGTTTCACCTTGGGTGCTCCCATGCCCACGGGGCGCGCGCGCGGCGCCGGGGGAGTGGCGGTCCACAACGGCAAGATCTATTACGCCGGGGGGCTAGCTGGCGGCAGCGCGGTGGCATGGTTCGACGTCTATGACCCGGTGGCTAACACCTGGAGCGCGCTTTCCGACATGCCGCGCGCGCGCGACCACTTTCAGGCTGCAGTGGTTGGCGGCAAGTTTTACGCCATCGGCGGGCGCAACACGATCATCGACGCGACTATCGACAACAACGACGCCTATGTCTTCTCCACCGGGGCGTGGCAGAGTGGGCTCGCCCCGCTACCGACCAAGCGGGGCGGGTTCGCTACCGCCGTGGTGGATGACGAGATCCTCATCATCGGCGGGGAGGGCGGGGGCCAGGTCTTCGATGATGTCGAGGTCTACAGCCCGGCCATGAACCAGTGGCACACAATCACAGCCCAGATGCCGACGGCCCGTCACGGCATCCAAGCGGCGGTGTGCAACGGGGGCGTCTATATGGCGGCGGGTGGCACCAGCCAGGGCGGTGGCAGCCCCAGCGACGCCCACGAGGCTTTCTTTCTCGGGGACCCGACCCCGTGTGGCGTCTCGCCGGAGCCGGGGGGCCAGGTGCTCTACCGAGTCAACGCGGGGGGTCCAGCCCTATCGGCTGCTGCTCCGCCGTGGAGCGCCGATACCCAGGCCAACCCATCCTTTTTCGTTAACGCAGCCGCAACTGGCAACAAGACCACGGCGACAGCTAACACCATCAACACGACCCATTCCTCGATCCCGGCCGGCACCCCCGAGGCGGTGTTCAAGACCGAACGGTGGGATCCTCCCGAAACCCCCGAGATGAAATGGAGCTTCCCGGTCGCAGGGGGGAACTACCAGGTCCGGCTGTACTTCGCCGAAACCTTCTCGGGCACGCAGAGCATCGGGGCGCGCGTTTTCGACGTCGCCATCGAAGGAGGGGTCGTACTCAATGACTACGACGTGTTCGCCGACGTCGGCGCCAACAAGGGTGTGGTCAAGAGCTTCGCGGTGACCAGCGACTCAACGCTGGACGTCGAGTTCCTCCATGTGACCGAGAACCCGGCGATCAAGGGCATCGAGATCATCTCGGGCGCCGGCATCGTTCCGGTCGGCTTCGGCAAGAGCACCCTCCAAGGAACGTCGTCGAGCATGCCCTCGACGCTGCAGTGGGGCCCAGACGGACGACTGTACGTTGCGCAATTCGACGGGCTCATCAAGGCCTATTCGGTGGTGCGCAACGGCCCCAACGACTACTCGGTGACTGGAACCCAGACGATTACCGCGATCAACTCGATCCCCAATCACAACGACGACGGCAGCCTGAACACCGGCGTCACCAACCGGCTCATCACCGGGATGGCCGTGGCCGGGACCCCGTCATCCCCGGTCGTGTACGTGTCCTCGAGCGATCCGCGGATCGGAGGCGGCAGCTCGGGGGCCGAGACCAACCTGGACACCAACTCATCCATGATCTCGCGCCTCACCTTGAACGGCTCCACGTGGACCAAGCTCGACCTGGTGCGGGGCTTGCCGCGCTCGGAGGAGAACCACGCCGCCAACGGCCTGGAACTTGATACTGCCACCAACACCCTGTATGTCGCCCAGGGGGGCAACACGAACAAGGGGGCGCCATCCAACAACTTCGCCCTGCTGCCCGAGTTCGCGTACTCCGCGGCGATCCTGTCCATCGATCTAGACGCCATCGGCACCACGACCTACGACCTGCCCACGCTGGACCCGAGCAACACGGGACCGTTCGGGGGCGACGACGGCACCAACCAGGCGGTTTTGGTCTCCGGCGGCCCCGTCGAGGTCTACTCCCCGGGGTTCAGAAACCCCTATGACGTCGTCATCATGCAAGACGGAAACATGTACACCGTCGACAACGGCGGCAACGCCGGATGGGGTGCGCCACCCATCGGCGAGGGCACTGGCGGGACCTGTACCAACGCGATAAGTGAGCCCGGCGACAGCGACCCCGACGCCCTGCACCACATAGTCGCTCCCGGCTACTACGGCGGCCACCCCAACCCGACGCGCGCCAATGCCGCCAACACCTTCAGCGGGCGCTCCCCGATCGCAGCCCTTGGCGCCAACGCGATCGAGTGCGACTACCGCAAGGCGGGTACGTCGGCGAGCACCGCGCTCACGACGTTTGCATCGTCCACCAATGGGCTCGCCGAGTACACCGCGTCCAACTTCGGGAGCGCGATGCAGGGCGACCTGCTCGCCGCCGGCTTCGTCACCAACAGCCTGTATCGGGTGCAGCTCAGCGCCGATGGCACCCAGGCGACCGCCAACACGGCGCTGTTCACCAACGTCGGCACGAGCTCAAACAACCCTCTGGACGTCGACACACAGGGCGATGGCGGGCAGTTCCCCGGCGTCATCTGGGTGGCCAACTTCCTCAACGGCACCATCGCCGCTTTCGAGCCCAACGACTTTGGCACCGCCCCGCCCCCACCGACATGTGGTGGGACGGACTCGTGGAGCCTCGACGAGGACGGCGACGGCTACAAGAACGCCGACGAGATCGACAACAGCACCGACCCCTGCTCTGCGGCCGACGCCCCGCCCGACTGGAATAACAACGGCGTCTCCGACAAGAACGACCCCGACGACGACCAGGACGGGCTGCCCGACTTCGCCGACCCGTTTGCCCGCGACCCCGCCAACGGGACGACAAGGGTCCCGAACTTCTCGTTCCAGTGGACCAACGATGAGGGCGACCTCGGCGGCATCGCCACCGCCGGGTTCACCGGACTGATGACCGACAAAGCGACCGACTACCTAGACCAGTACGACACCGCCAACATGACCATCCGGGGCGCTGCCGGGGTCATCACCATCGACGAGGTCCCCCCAGGCACTGCCAAGGGTGCCCAGAACGACCAGCTCTACGGGTTCCAGGTGGGCGTGAATGCCACCCCGCAGGACGCCGGGCCGTTCACGGTGCGCACCCGCATCGCCGCGCCCTTCGCCGGGCTATCCCCCCTCGGCGATCAGTCGATGGGGCTGTTCATTGGCACCGGCAACCAGGACGACTATCTAAAGCTCGTGGTCACCGCGAACGGCGGATCGGGTGGCGTGCAAGTCGCAAAAGAAGTCGGTGGCGTCTATCAGAACGTCGCCACCGGCGCCGTGGCCTTGCCCGGGCCCAGCTCCATCGATCTATATCTGAGCGTCGACCCCGACACGGCCACCGTACAGGCGAGCTACACCGTGACCCAGGGCGGCACCACGTCGGCGCCCATCTCCCTCGGCGGGACGATAGCGGTCCCGCAGGCGTGGTTTGCCTACAGCAACGGCTTTGCGCTCTACAACTTCGACCTCGGCGCGACGCCGCCCGCGACGGTGGGCCCCAAAGAACCGGTTCAGATCGCCAACACCGGGCTCGCCCTCGGCATCATCTCGACGGCGGGCACCTCGGGGGCAACGTTCCCCGCCACGTGGAACTTCTTCGAGGTCATCCCCGGGTCTGGGCCCACGCCAACCCCGAGCGCGACGCCAACCCCGAGCGCGACGCCAACCCCGAGCGCGACGCCAACCCCGAGCGCGACGCCAACCCCGAGCGCGACGCCAACCCCGAGCGCGACGCCCACCCCGAGCACCGGCGGTGGCGGCGGTGGCGGTGGCGGCGGTGGTGGTGGCGGCGGCACGTCCACGCCAACCCCGAGCGCGACGCCCACGCCCACCCCGAGCCCGACGATCAATCCATCGCCGGTGCCCTGCGTCGACGACCCGGCCGCGATCTGCGTGCCGGCCATACCAGAACCGCAGGAGCTGACGATCGACGGCGCCATCGTGCACATTCCGAACGGCGCGACGGTGACCATCTTCGGTAGCAACAACGTAATCGTGAGCGACGGAGGCCAGATCAAGGTCGTAGGCGATGGGAACGAGATCTCGGCGAGCGTCGCCGTCACGATCGAGGTTGACGGCAGCGGCAACATCGTGAGCGCGCCAACCGGAAGCACGATCATCGTGGATGGAAACGCGAACGACGTCGACATCAGCTTCATTGACGACGGGTCGACACGAACTGTGACGAGCGCCGACGAAGTGGTCGAGGGCGGAAGCCTGTTCGTTACCGGAGACGGAAACGAGCTCCGTACCAATCTTGCCGTCAGAGTCGTGGCAGGAGGAAACAACAACTTGATCAGGACCGGCGCCGCAGCCGATCTCGTCGCTCTGCGATGGGGCTCCGGCAACCGTATCGTGACGGGTTCCGGCGCGGACTCGGTGGTGCTCGGCTCCCTGCCCGCGCCCACATCCCAAGCCCTGCGTTTGGCGGTGTCAATTTTCGACGAGATGTTCGTCCGCCCACAGTCAGACTCTTTACGGGGCAACGTCATCCGAACCGGCTGGGGCAACGACGTCATCTACGGCGGTCGCGCTGGCGACCTGATCCGGTCCGGCGGGAAAAGCGACTTCGTCTTTGGTCGAGCAGGAGACGACCAGATCTTCGGGGGAGCCGGGCGTGATGTTCTGCGCGGCGGTCGGGGGGACGACAGCATCCTGGGGGGAAAGGGAGACGACCGGGCTGTCGGTGGGGACGGGGACGATGTCCTGCGGGGTGGGCCCGGCAGCGACTATCTAATCGGAGGTGCCGGGTACGACGAGTGCATCGGAGGGATCCGCGGCCGCAACCGATTCCAGGGATGCGATGAGCGGAGCTGAGCCGGCGAGTGACGCCGGAGTGGAATCTGCGTGACGATGCTCTCCTCACGGCCGATGCACACTCGACCAGAGCAGCTCGTTTGCATATTGCAGGATCTTCTGCCGACGTATCGCGTGCCGCTATTCGAGGAACTCGCCAGACGTCTATCCGAACTTGAGCAGACGCTCGCTGTTGTGTTTCCGGAACCGTCGCCATTTGGGAGTAACGCATCCACTTTCAGGGATTTGTCCTGGGCTTTCCCAGTTCCCTATCAGCGTTTCGGTGTATCGGATATACGGCTACTCCGTGTTGATGGCATGAATCGATTCAAGAACGCCCGTTTATTGGTCTTACCGGAGGCAGTTTCGAATCTCTCATCACTCGGGTTGCTTGCACAACGTCGCATCGCGTCAAGGGGTCGGCCGTCGCTTCGAACACTCGTCTGGGGGCTGGGGGGCGATGTCCTGAATAGGGGCCTTCGCAGGCAACTCTCAGACGCAGTAAATCGGTACCGGGATAGATACACGGATCTATGGATGGCCTATTCGAGAGAAACTGAACACGCGGTTCAATCTCGCGGAATGCCAAAGGAACGCACTCGTGTGGTTGGTAATGCAATGCTGGGCCGTGAAGAAGCCGCTCTTTTGAGAGATCTAAGTGCCGCAGCCATCCCCGAAGTTGGAGGTCGGATCCGGGTTGCCTTTATCGGCACGATGCGGCCGGCGAAACGGATTCCGTTTCTCATACAGGCTCTTCCGAAACTCAAAGAGAGCTGCCGCGACTTGGAACTGTGCATAGTTGGTGATGGGCCGGACCTCGCGCTTATCAAGGCATGGGCCCAGAGCGAGCCTTGGGTAAGAACGCTGGGTCGACAGGAAGGGGCGCGAAAGGCTGAAATTCTTGCGCGGTCTGACTTCTTGATCAGTCCTGGCAACGCAGGTTTGGTGGCCACCGAAGCACAAGTGGCCGGCGTTCCAGTAATAACGAGTGCGAGTTCCCTGCAGACACCGGAGTTCAACTTCCTGACCGACGACCTGCGAGTCGTCGTTGACGACGGTGGGGATCCCAGCATCTTTGGAGTGCGTGCAGGGCGATGGATGGTGGAGAACCTTGATCGGGTGCGAAATATCCGCCCTTTGCTGGTGGCTGAGCGAGCCGGCTCTGGGCACATCGATACGGTCGAAGACGTCGCACGGCGCATGGTAGAGGCGCTTGCGGAAGCGGAAAGGCTTCCGCCGCGGGGGGATCCAAGACAGGCTATCGCGTGAGCGTCCTTTCTCCCACGAGCCCAGGCCCCTCGCTGGGCACGCGCGTCGTAAACCTCCTCCGGCGTCGCTTGGTACAGAACGTTCTGACCCTGTCCGGTGTTGATTTCGTGATGTATGCCCTCCCCCTCGTGACCGTCCCTTATCTTGTACGAGTACTCGGCGTGGATGCGTGGGGAACGCTCGCGTTCTATCAGTCCTTCGCCATAATCCTCAGCCAGGTAATCGAGTTCGGTTTCAAATGGTCCGGTACCAGAGACGTCGCGCAAAATCGCAAGGAACCCGCGGAGCTCAGCAAGATTCTGGCAGGCGTCCTGGGAGGTAAAGCGATACTGGTGATCGTGGGCGTAGTCGCGGCCATCCTGTTGGCCTCGATGGTGCCCGCTTTGGGCAGAAGCAGTCTGCTGCTCTCGCTGGCCTTGTTGTGGGCCTCTGGTCTGGGCCTCAACGTGATCTGGTTCTATCACGGCTTAGAACGCATGCGGCTGGCCGCGGGCCTCACTGCCTCCTCGAAGTTGATCGCGACAATCGGAGTCTTCGTGCTCGTGCGTTCACCCGAAGATGCTTGGAAGGTCCTCCTCCTCTACGCGGGGGCCGCATGGATAGCATCCCTCATGGGACTCCTCCTGATACACAGAAGCATCCCGTTCCAGCGCCCGACGTTTGCTCTTGGCATAGCCACCTTGCGTCCGGCGGTGACGTTTTTCATATTCAACAGCGCCGTCTCCTTCTATACGATCGCCAACGTATTCATCCTCGGGCTCTTCGCCTCTCCCCGGATAGTCGGTTACTACGCGGGGGCGGAGAAGATCAGCAAAGCCTTATTGATGCTCTTGACGCCCGTATCTCGTGCCTTGTACCCACGCGTTAGTTACCTTGCTCAATCGGCTAGAGAGCGCGCAGCAGACCTGGTGCGGCTGGAGATGAAGATTCTTGTAGCGGGCGCGGTAGCCATGAGCGCGGGCGCCATATTCTTCGCTCCTCTGATCGTGAGGATCATCCTCGGAGGGGAGTTCGGGCGGTCCGTTCCGATCGTGCAGCTGGGAGCGTTACTTCCGCTCATAATCGTGCCGAACCTCGTGCTGGGCACGCACTGGATGATCTCACTCGGTCTCGAGCGCCCCTACCTGAAGATTGTTCTGGCGGCTGGGGTTCTCAACTTCTCGCTCGCGATTCTGATGGCTCCCCGATACGGCGCGATCGGGATGATGCTGGCCGTCGTTATCACCGAAGTATTCGTGACGACTACCGTGGTGACATGGCTCTGGCGGAGACACATGGATCCTTTCCGCTACGTAACCCGATTGACCGAGCAAGGGGCATGAACGACTTGGGCACTCTCTCGCATGCCATCCAGACATTCCTCAAGGATCGTCAGCGACTGATGCCTTCCCTTTAACCGTTTCCCCCTACCCATCAGGGCCTCGCCAGGAAGTCGTCGAACCAGAAGTTGGTTGCCGCTTTGGAGGTGTTAACCGTGCGGACCCCAATCGTGCCCGCGACCTGCAACTCGCTGGTGTTGTTGGATGCGGTCACATCCCATGCGGAGGGCTCGGTCGTGCCGAGCTTCCAGGCCTTTGCCTTGATCGTGGTGGGAGAGGCCCCCGTGATCTGAACACGCAGAACGAAGCTATCTCCTGGGTTAAGGGTCATGCCGGTGGCCACATCGGTGAACAGATGGCTCCCGGTGTTGGTCTGCCCTCGGATGGAAAGGGCACCCTGTGGTTTGACGTAGAGACCGACGCGGTAGTGCTTGATGCCATCCTTGCGAAGCAGCGCGTAGGCGAAGTAGCTCCCCGAACTGGGAACGCCCGCAAAGCGGATCTTGGTTTGCAGGTCCACATCGAGCGCCGATGCCTGGGACAGATAGATGATCCGTCCTTGGGAGCCCGACGGCGTTGCGATCGCCCCTTGCTGGCCGTCGATCGTGAAGTCGCCCGCGCTCCCGGTATCGATCGTCCAGGGTCCTCCCACATCGGCACTTCCCCATCCCGAGGTCAGTGTGCGCGAGAAGAGGTCGCTCGCCAGTAGTGATACCGCCTCTTTGCTTGTCGAGGTATCAGCGACCGACGGCGCACTTTCATAGTTGCCGGCGACGTCGCGCGCGCGCGTATAGAAGTCGTAGACCCCATCGCCCTGAGCGGCTTGGTAATCGAAGAAGCCGGTCGCATTTGGGTTCTCGTCGGTCGCGGCCAGCACGAAACTGCTATCCGCGGGGCCTTTCGCCCAGAGCTCGACCGCGTCCAGCCCACTTTCTTCATCCGACGCGTTGTAGTCGACCCTGAGTGTGGTCGTTGAGGTAGTTGCCGGGGACGTTGCCGACGAGATGGGAGCCGCGATGTCGTTGGTCGGCTGCCCGCTCGGATCGACCGCCAGGAAGTCGTCGAACCAGAAGTTGGTTGCCGCTTTGGAGGTGTTAACCGTGCGGACCCCAATCGTGCCCGCGACCTGCAACTCGCTGGTGTTGTTGGATGCGGTCACATCCCATGCGGAGGGC
>Ga0299913_10001417_pt1 | contig 17671 bp, 24 predicted proteins | sample RVTome_9_FD_201360 | JGI IMG/M metagenome (GOLD analysis project Ga0299913, IMG submission 201360) | Soil microbial communities from uranium-contaminated site in the Upper Colorado River Basin, Wyoming, United States - RVT155D38 (version 2) ... | reverse complement strand
ACCGTTCGAACAACAGGTCGTAGCGAACCGGGTCGACGTCGGAGATGCCGAGGACGTAACAGACGAGCGAACCGGCCGCGCTCCCCCGGCACGCGCACCGGATGCCCATCACGTTGCGGGTGTGATCGACGATGTCGGCGACCATCAGGAAGTAGGCGGGCCAGCCCATCCGGAAGATCATGTTGAGCTCGTGCTGGAGCCGATCGTCTACCTCTTTGGTGACGGACGGGAACCGCCGGCGCGCGCCTTCGTAGCAGCGCCGGGCGAGCATGCTCGCCGGGGTCTCGCCCGACGGGATGGGGATGTCGGGGAAGTGGTACACGCCGAGGTCGAGGTCGAAGTCGCACGCCTCGGCGATCCGGAGCGTCTCGTCGCACGCCTCGGGGGCATCGGCGAACAGCGCCCGCATCTCGGCCGGGGTCTTGAAGAAGTACTCCGAGGTCTTGCGCAGCGCCTGGGACCTCGACAACGGAACGATGTCCTTGATCGCATGGAGGAGCTCGTGCGTCACGGCGTCCTCGGGCAGCGGGTAATGCACGTCGTTGGTAGCCACCGCCGGGATGCCGGTCTCGGCCGCGATCCCGAGCAACCGATCTCGCAGCGTCCGGTGCCCATACCCCCGATGGTCGAACACCTCGATCCGATAACCGTCGCCGATGGCGCTCCGCCACTTGCGAGCGACAGCGATCGCCTCCGGCATAAGTCCCGCCGCAGCAAGCCGCGCGACATCCCCTCTCTCACAACCGGACAGGACGAACAACCCTTCGGATCGCTCGCAGATCTTCTCGAACGTCGTCTCGGGCCGATCCCGCTCATGCGAAAGGTGCGCGTCAGAGATAAGCCGACAGAGGTTCGCGTAACCCTTCTTGTTCTTAGCTAGCACCGTTACGTGGGTTGTCGGCGCTACTCCGGACCCCCTCCTTGCAGGAGGCACACCGAACATGCGGGACCCTGGCCGTGAAGCTTTGATCCGAGACTGCTCGTCTTCTACACACAGCCTCCTTCCAGGAGGGGGCCACTCCGCAGCGCCGACGGTTAGCTCGGCGCCGAAGATCGGCTTGATAACCGCGTCACGCGCTGCGGATGAAAACCTGACGGCGCCGGTGAGTGCGTCGTGGTCGGTCATCGCTATGGCTTCGTAGCCGAGACCCGCCGCCAGGTGAGGAAGGACCTCGGCCGGGATCGCGCCGTCGCGCAGCGACCACGTCGTGTGGCAGTGGAGGTGGACGAAATCAGCCACTAGGGTTGGCCCTATGAAGACGAGATGGGAGGCCGCACGGGCAGGTGAGTTCGCGATCCCTGCCAGCGCGACGTTGGGGTTCGTGGTCGAGCCCACGACGGATCCTGCCGACCACATCGAGCTGTCGTGGGTCGTTCCCGAGGAGTACTGCAACTCCGCCGGGCATCTCCAAGGAGGTGTTCTCGGAGCTTTCATGGACGCGTTGTTCGGTGGAGCCTGTGCCGCGCAGCTTCCCGAGGACCAGTACCCCGCCCTGGCGGAGATGAAGGTGTCGATCTTCCGACCGTCGCCGGCGGGCACGAAGCTCACCGGGACCGGACGGGTATTGAAGCGCGGCAAGCGACTGCTCTTCAGCGAAGCCGAAGTGACCGATGAATCCGGCAAGCTCGTCGCAAAGGGCAGCGGAACCGCGATCCCCCAACGGGCTTAGACCAGAATGGGTCAGTCCCAGATCCGGGACAGGCTCCATGCCTTCTTTATGCGATCGAACGCGAGGTCGTAGACCGCGCCCGGTGTCCCGTTCGCAGGGGGCAGCATGAACCCATCGGGGTCGAGCTCGCCGGTCGCGAACACCCCGGCCGGACGCGCCAGCACACGGTGGAAGTTGCGGTCCTTCCAGCCCCCGCCCTCGCGCCACGACGACAGGTGCTGGTCGATGTCGTAACGGCGGCCGCGCCAAAGGAACGAGACCGGCAGTTGTGCGTGGGGGTCCGGCGTGACCTCGATGGCCTCGTCGTACCGTTTCGACACCGATCTCTCTGACCCACCTCTCCGTGATGCATCCGGACCGGCGGTCCGGAGAAAGCTAGAGGCCCGAATGACCCGCCCCGATCCTCGAGAGGATCAGAAGGCGGACCCTTCGGGCCCCGGCGTTCTCATCCGGTGGGAGCCGCGGGCCCGGGGAAGCCCTTGGCTCTAGAGGCCGGGGAGAGGCCGAACCACCAGAGTCGAACGTGTGTTCGATAGTAGTTAGGCGGGGGGCCGGAGTCAAGTCACCGCGCCCCGGTGCGCGAAAAAATCGGCGCGCGATCAGCCCAGGAGGTCGAGGTACTTCGTGCCCGAGCCCGTGTTGTAAAGGACGACGGGCCCTTCGAGATCGCCCGCAGCAGCCAGACGGGCGGCGGCGGGGATGGTCGCGGCCCCTTCGGGACAGGCGAAGAGGCCTTCGGTGGTGGCCAGGTCTTTGATCGCCGCCCGGATCTCGTCCTCGCCGACCGCCAGCATCGTGCCCTTCGAGGCCCGGACGCGATCCAGGACGATGTCTCCTTCGGAGGGGGCCGGTACCCGCAGCCCGGCGGCGATCGTGTCGGGCCGGGTGGTCAGCGCCTCGGCGGTCTCGTCACCGCGCTCGAATGCTCGCACGATCGGGGCACAGTTCTCGGCCTGGACGCCGACCAGTCGTGGAGCGGAGCCTGTTGCCCAGCCGAACGACGTCACCTCGTCGACGGCCTTGGCTGCAGCAACCGCAGCGACTCCCCCACCTACGGGGGTCACGATCGTGGCCGGCAATCGCATCGAGGACCCGTCACCGAGTTGGGCGAACGTCTCGAGCCATGCGCTCTTCTTTCCTTCGACCCGATAGGGCTCGTTGAACGTCGACGCGAGGAACGCACCCGTAGATGCGGCGATCTCTTTCGCCCGGGCCCCCGCGTCCGCGATCGTCCCTTCGACGAGCTCCAGCGTCGCGCCGGTGACCTCAACCTCGCGTTGGTTCGCCACCGGTGCAGTGCGGGCCATCGTCACGGTCAGCTCGATCCCGGCACGCGCGGCATAGATCGCCCACGCTCCCCCGGCGTTGCCGGCGCTCGGCAGGACAACGCTCTTGGCGCCGAGCTCGACGGCCCGGGTTATCCCGACCGACGCGCCGCGTGCCTTGAACGTCCCGCCGGGCAGCGTCGACTCATCCTTGATGAACGTCTCGACCCCCCAGCGCTCGGACAGGCGCGACGCGAACAGCAACGGGGTCTGGGGTTCGCCCAGAGAGATCGGATCGCCGGTCAGCGGCAGCAACTCGCGGTAGCGCCACAAGCCGGACGGTCGGGCCAGTACGTCTTGGATCGGGACACCCGGGTCGGTGTATCGAGCGAGCAGCGTGCCGCCGCACTCGCACCGGTTCTGCAGTACCGAGGCGTCGTGCTCGCGGCCACAGCGGGCGCACTCGAGCTGGTCAAGCAAGTGTCTAGACGAAGCCGAGCGCGGACTTGGCCAGCGGGCTCATCTTCTCCGGGGTCCACGGTGGATACATCACCATCTCGGTAGTGACGTTGCCGATGCCTTCGATGTATTGGGTCGAGGACTTGATCTCCTCGTCGATCATGGGTCCGATCGGACAGCCCATCGTCGTCAGCGTGAAGTCGACCTTCACGTCGTTCTCGTCGTTGATATCGATGTCGTAGACCAGACCGAGGTTCCAGATGTCGATCCCCAACTCGGGGTCGTTGACGGTCTTGAGGGCGGCCTCGACCTGCTCCCTGATCTCTTCTTTAGTGGCCATACATAGAGGCTAACGCCGGGGTGGGGGCCGGGATTCCGCCGCCTAGAATCGCCACATGGCCACGGGAAAGCGACTGGTTCGCTCGACAACCGATCGGAAGATCGCCGGGGTTGCAGCGGGGGTGGCGGACTTCTTCGGCCTCGACAGCCATACCGTGCGGGTCCTCTGGGTCCTGGCCGTGCTACTTGGCGGATTCGGCTTCCTCGCCTACATCGTGTTGTGGATCGCCCTCCCCGAAGCACCGACGGGGGACGTGACGTCGTCGCGCTCCGCCATCCGCATCGCTGAGGAGCGGTTCGCCCGGGGCGAGATCACTGCCGATGAGCTTCACAAGATCAAGGAAGACCTTCGATGACGTCCGCGCACCTCTTCATCGAGGGCATCGGGGTGGGTATCGCTGAAGCGATCTGGAGCCTTCTCGTCCTCGCCTTCTGGATCGTTGTGATCGTTTTGATCGTCCGCCTCCTGCGGCGGGGGGCGGCCGATGCACCCGCACCACAATCGAGCGCTCTGACTGTTCTAGAGGAGCGCTACGCGCGCGGCGAGATCAGCCGCGAGGAGTTCATCGAACGCCGCTCCGTGCTACGCGGCGAGGCCTAGAGGTCGATCCCCAGCAGGCGGGCGGCGTTGTTCTTCAGGACGTCCTCTTCCTTATCACCGAGGCCCATCTCGCCGAACTCGTCGAGGATGCGGCCCGGATCGAGCATCGGGTAGTCGCTCCCCCATACGAAGCGGTCCGACAGGCGACCGCGGCAGTCACGCTTGACCTCCTCGGGGATGTACTTCGGGCGCCATCCCGATAGATCCACCCACACGTTCGTCTTGTGCATCGCCGACGCGAGTACCTCGAGATGCCACGGGTAGCCGAAGTGCGCCATCACGACCGTCAGCCCGGGATGGTTCGCGGCGACCATGTCCATCAACATCGGACGGCCGTAGTCGTACGCGATCCCCGACCCGCCCGGCACGCCCGCGCCGAGGCCGGTCTGGCCGACGTGCACCACGATCGGCAGGGAGTGCTCCTCACACTTGTCCCACAGCGGGTCGTACTCGGGATCGTTCGGATAGAAGGCCTGGACCTGAGGATGGATCTTGAGCCCCTTGAGGCCGAGCTCGGTGACGGCGCGCTCGAGCTCGTCCACGTGATCGGGCTTGTGGGGATCGACGCTAGCGAACCCGATGAACTGTTCCGGATAGGTGTTGCAGATGCCGGCGACGCGGTCGTTGGTCAGCGGGGGAAGTCCGGTGGCGGTCTCGGCATCCCACGCGAGCAGCACGCCAAGGAGATCCCAGTCCGCGTACTCCTGCGCCATCTGCTCGTCCGTGCGGACCCTGATCTCGCTGTTGAAGTACTTCGCGGTCGTTTCCGCCATGGGCCCGAGCGAACCCTCGAGCCAGTCTGCGATCGATGCATGAACGTGGAAATCGATGGCTCTGGGCATGGAGGGCCTTTCTACTTGACCGGGTGATTAGCGCAGTAAAGGTACGGGGCCCGCGCCCCGCTAAGGGCGCAGAAAATCATAGGAAGAAGAACGAGACGGCCATGATCAGGTAGGCGGCGACTAGTTGGGCCCCCTCGAACCAGTTCGAACGGCCGTCCAACACGATGAACCCGAGTATCGCCGACGAGAAGGCCACCGCGGCGATCTCTATCCCCGAGAAGATGAAGTCCATCGGGTGTCCGACCGCAAGCGAGATGAACACCAGCATCGGCGCGATGAACAGCGCGATCTGCGTGGACGAACCGATCGCGATCTCGATCGAGACGTCCATCTTGTCCTTGGCTGCAAGGAAGATCGCGGACGAGTGCTCGGCAGCGTTGCCTACGAGCGGCACGATGATCAGCCCGACGAACAGCTTCGATAGCCCGACCTCCTCGACCGTCTCTTCGAGGGCGCCGACGAGGAACTCGCTCATGAGCGCGACGAACACCGTTGCCCCGGCCAGCATCCCCATCGCTCGTCCGACGCTCCATTTCGGTTCGCCATGGTCGAAAGTCGAGCGGAAGAGTTTGCGGTGGGTGACGAACGAGAAGACGAGGCTCAGCACGTAGACCGAGATCAACACGATCGCCACCCCGACCGAAACGGCCTCTTCGCGGAAGCCCGTCGCCTCAGGGCTCAGATGGAACAGCGCCGGCATCAGCAGCGCGACGACGGCGATGACTAGGGATGCGGAGTGGAGCGTGGCCGACGCGCGCCCGAAATGTTGCTCCTCGCGCTTCCATCCACCGATCAGGAACGACAAACCCAGGACGATCAAGACGTTGCCGATGATCGAGCCGGTGATCGATGCCTTAACGACCTCGATCTCGTCTTTGAGGATCAGGAAGAAGGCGATGATCAGCTCGGTGACGTTGCCGAACGTAGCGTTGAGGAGCCCGCCGACCTGAGGGCCGGACCGCGCCGCGAGATCCTCCGTCGCGTGGCCGATGATGCCTGCGAGCGGAAGGATCGCCACTGCCGAGAGAGCGAAGATCGCGACCGCGGGACCGTGCGTGAGCTCGAGCACGATCGCAACCGGCACGAACACCAGGAGCCATTCGAGCTTCGGCCTGAACTTCATGGCCCGGGAGCCTAGCCGTGCAGCTGCTGCTCGAGGGCCGCGGCAGCAGCTATCGGGTCGGTGGCCTCGACTATCGCGCGGACGACGACGATGCGCGTCGCTCCGGCTTCCATGACGTCGTCGAGGGTTGCGATGTCGATGCCGCCTATGGCGAACCACGGCATGGCCACCCGCTCCGCGGCGTACCGGATCAGTCCGAAGCCCACACCCGGTCGGCCGGGCTTCGTCGGCGTGTCGAAGACGGGACCAACGGCGATGTAGTCGGGTGCCGCGTCGGGGGCCGCGTCGACCTGAGCCCGGTCGTGGGTCGAGAGCCCGACGACCTTGCTTCCGACGAGAGCGCGGGCTTCGGCGACCGGCGCATCCTCTTGCCCGACATGCACTCCGTCGGCCCCGATCGCCGCGGCGAGATCGGGACGGTCGTTCAGGATGAACGGGATCCCCGCCTCGCGGCATCGGGCCAGGATCGGCTCGGCCATCCGAACGATGTCGGCATCGGCGGCCTCCTTCGCGCGCAGTTGGATCAGGTCGACGCCGGCCCCCGCGAGCTCAACGACGAGATCGGCTAGGTCACCGGCCTCGAGCCGGGCGGGCGCGACGAGATAGAGAGATGCATCGGCGAGGTTCACAGCGCGATAGCGGTCGGCCCGCCGTCCCCGTTGAGATCGGCGTCCGGGTCTTCACCGAGATCCCGCTCGAAGTCCTTCATCCGGTTCGCGATCCTGCGCATCATCCGCGGCAACCGGAGGAACGCGACCCCGACCAGGACGTATGGCAAGACGTCCAAGACGACCTCCCACCAGCGCTTGTCGAGGAGGCTCGCCGATGCGATCCAGCCTGCGACGAGCACGCACAGCACGATCGTCAACCACCGGGGGGTGCCGTGCTCGGCCCCCGTCTCGAACCGCTCCCGCATCGCACGGGCGGCCCGGCGGCCGTGGCGGCTGCGGATCCGAAGCCACGCAGCCTTGGACGGATAGAAGGAGCCGAAGCCCTCCACGAACCCCCACGCTATGAAGGCTGTGCCGATGGCGATGATCCCGGAATCCATGGGCCCAACATAAAGGGGCGCCCGAAGGCGCCCCTCACACAGCTTGATCGCGGGGCAACTACTTCATCGAACCGGCCATGTAGGTGAAGGTGCCGTTCCCGCCCTCGGTGAGACACACGAAGGCATTGGGGTAGCCGGGAGGAACATCGCCCTTCTCACCGCCCGGGCCGGGGGTCTCGAAGCCGACGTTGGCCGGAGCATCCGCGGTCGGATCGGAGCCGAGCTCGCCGTAGAACGAGATGTCCACGCCTTCGATCCCGGTCGGACCGGTGACTTCGATCTCGAAAGGCAGTCCGCCCGTCTTCTGATCGACCTCGAAGGTGTACCCGAAGATGCCGTTGGCAGCCTCGCCAAACGCGATGTAGAGAGCGCGCTGGCTGCGATAGACGCACGGTGCCGCGGCATTGCCGCCCTGCGGGAGGGCGATGGTGCCCTCGACGTGTTGGTGCGCGGCCGGCTTCTTCTTCTTTTTCTTGCCCGCGGTAGCCGCCCCGCCGAACATGCCTGCAACGAGCAACGCGGCGATCGAGAATGCGATGAGCTTCCGCATAGCTACTTCACTCCCTTACCGGCCACGTAGGAGAAATCAACACCGGCCGCTGCAGCCGGAGCCGTCTCGTCGGCGTAGATGCAGATGAGTGCATAGATCGCGCCCTTGGGAACCTTGCCCTTCTCCCCAGGCTCCCCGTGCGTCTCGAAGGCCGTGCTTGCAGGTGCGGCCGGCGCAGGGCTACCGAGCCACTCTTCTTGGGTTGCGAACTCACCGAAGTAGTAGGTCATGTCGAGATCGGGGGTGCCCGCAGCAGCGCCCGCTACATCGAGTTTGAAGGGCTTGTTCCACGTGAACTTCTCCACCCTGATGGTCCAGCCCACGACACCGTTGCTGGCTTCACCCATCAGTGACGTGAGGTGCCGCTGGAGACCGGTGTAGCACCCGTCCGGGTGACGGGCCGGGAACAAGATCGTCCCCTCCACCTCTTGCTGCTTGGGGGCAGCCGATACCGGTGCGCCGAGGAGCGACGCCGCGAGGACGCTCGCCAGCGCGAGCCCTACGAGCTTCTTCATAGTGGATCCCTCCATCAGTTGTGGTCTCACATAGAGGTTTCTCCGCCCGAGGTAGGCCTTCCTGCGAGGGGCGGGCCAGGAGATGAGCCGAGCGGCTCCAGGGCGGGGGCCAGATATGGACATCAGCCACAAGGAAGGCAAGCTCAATGGCTGGCTCGCCGCAGAGGAGTGGCTAGACGATCACCCGTGGGAGGGGCCCCGTGTCCTCGTCCTCGGGGAGTCGGAGCTCGGCTTCGCCCTCCGGTAGGAGGGACGGGATACCCGCGGTCACCAGCGAGGTGATCGTTCGATAGAAGTCGTCGGGATGCGGCAGGCGTTCGATGTGGCTGAGGGCCTGGTCCTGACCCGCCGACTCCACGATGAGATCGCCGTAGCCAAGCAACCGTCCGAGCAGCGACCGGCGGTAGGTCATGTCCGTCACGCGGGTGAGCGGCATGGATGCGACCTTGCGAGTGAGGATGCCCGACACCTCGAAGATCCGCTGGTCGGTCACGACGATGCGGTCGACGTACCACTGCCACGTGCGCCAGCCGAGGCGCGCCGCGACCACGAGCGCGACCAGACCGGCCGCGAGATCGACCATCTCGGACCCCGAGGTCGGGCTCGTCGCCCACCCGATCATGGCCGCAAGGGTTATCGCAACCAGGGTCGCGAGCAATGGCCCGGCGAGGATGATGAAGTGGCGACGGACCTCCACGACGATCTTCTCGTCCGCGGCGAGATAGCGAGACCTGCTCACGCCTTCGACCCTAGTGGCGGCAGCCGGTAGGCCCGCGGCTTTCAGACGAGGGTCTTTACGAACTTCGACAGCGATCCGGCGACGGTCTCGAACCAGTCCCCCGCGCTCTCCCCGGTGACCTTGACCAGACGGGCCGCTTCCGCGGGCGACTGGACGAGGAAGAAGAGCCCGAAGGCGATCAGGCCCATCGTGAGGAGCCTCTTTAAGCTCATAAGTCACAATAGTACACAAAAGTCACACAAACACCAGGCTAGCCCTAGGCGTCACCCCACATCTTGAGCCACGCCAGGCGGGAAGCCCTGAGGTACTCCCGGTCCCGGGAGAAGACCTCGAGGGTCACGGTCCCGTCCCATCCGGCCTCCTTCAGCAGCCGGATATGGCCTTTCCAGTCGATCGTGCCCGCCCCGAGCGGAAGGTGGAGGTCGGCTGCACCACCGCGGTTGTCCGAGACATGGACGTGGGCCAACCGGTCACCGAACGCCTTGAGGAGGGCTGCGGTCCGGTTGGGCTCGCCGAGGCCGAGGTTGAGGTTCGCGTGACCGATGTCGAGGTGGAACCCCGCGTCCGGGGTCCTCTCGAAGATCGGTTGGAGATCGTCGGGCCCGGAGAAGAGCCGGTCGAGGTTCTCCACCATCAAACGGATGCCGCGCCCGGCAGCATCCTCAGCGAGATCCGAGATCGCGTCGGCGTTCATCTTGCGGACGTTGTCGATCGAGTGCAGTGGCACTTTCTGATCGGGATGCACGTTGACGAGCTCGACGCCCGCGTCCGCGAACGTGTCGAGGGCACGCTTGTAGAGATCACGCGCGGTCGAACGGAGTTCGGGGAAGGCGGACGCGATCGGCAGGTACCACGCAGTGTGGCCGACGGCGGTGAGACCGAGGTCGCCGATCAGCCGGCCGATCTCCTTGCCATCAGGCGTCCACGCCGCGGGTGGCTCGAGCGTGAGGTCGACGAAATCGAAGCCATCCTCGGCTATGCGATGGATCTCTTTCGCGACGCTGCGGCCCGGGAAGTTCATCGCACCGATCTGCACGAGCGCAGTTTAGAGGCGGGCGTCGGTATCCTCGCCGGGATGGAGACCTATGAGGCGATCATGACCAGACGGTCCACCGCGCGCTGCACGGATGAGGTCCCGTCGCGTGCCGCCATCGAGAAGCTCCTCGAGGCAGCGGTCCGGGCACCGACCCACCACCTCACGCAGCCGTGGCGTTTCGTCGTCCTGGCGGGCGATGCTCGAGACGAGCTGGGCCGCGCGTGGGTGGCCGGGCAGGAAAAAACCGGCAAGGACACGACCGGCCTGGCAGAGAAGACCCATCGTGCCCCGGTGATCATGGCGGTGATCGATCAACCGCACCTCGACCATCCGAAGGTCGTGCAGGAAGAAGAGCACTACGCCACGGGGGCCGCGATGCAGAACATCCTGCTCGCCGCGCACGACATGGGCCTCGGAGCGATGATCCGGACCGGACCTGCGGCGGGGTTCCAGGAGGTGCGCGATTACCTCGGCGCCAACGCCAACGAGGTGATCGCCGGACTGATCTACGTTGGCTATCCCGCACCTGGGGACGCCGAACGCCCGATGACGAGACGAGAGCCCGCGAGCGAGCGGACGGAGTGGAGAGGTTGGTCGTGAACACCACACAGCAGCGTGCCGCGTTCTTCGACGTCGACAGGACACTGATCCCAGGGTCGAGCCTCTTCCTGATGGCGCGGGGTCTGTACGAGCGCGACATGTTCAGGGTCCGCGACATGGTCCGTTTCGGTTGGGGCCAGATGATGTTCCGCCTCCGAGGCGAGCAGCAGCGCGGGATGGACCGCTCACGAGAATCCACCCTCGCATTCGTCGCAGGACGGAGTCAGCGCGAGTTGATGTCATGGGGCCGAGAGATCGCCGAGGATCAGATCTTGCCGCGGGTGTACCGGGACATCGTCCAGGTGATCGACGGCCACAGGGAGCGCGGGGACCTGACGTTCCTCGTGACCGCGGCCCCCATAGAGCTTGCCGAGACCCTCGCCCGTCACCTCGACATGACCGGTGCGATCGCGACCGTCTCCGAGGTCGACGATCAGGGCTACTACACCGGACGGCTCGTCGGAGCCATCATGCATGGGCCGGAGAAGGCCAAGGCCGTAGCCGAGACCGCCGCCGAGCTGTCGATCGATCTCGCCGAGTGCGCCGCGTACTCCGACTCGATGAACGACCTCCCGTTGCTGGAGTCCGTGGGATACCCGCACGCCGTGAATCCCGAAGGTGAGCTCAAGCGCATCGCGTTCGCGCGCGGCTGGCCCATCCACGAACTGCGCACCCGCAGGCGGGCCTTGCTGGTTGGGGTCCCCGCCGGTATCGGTGGTGCCGGCCTATTCGGTTCCGGGATCGCGCTCGGGGCATGGCTCGAGCGCCGCCACGCGGAGCGGAGTCGGGGACCCCTCCGGCGGGCCTGGGACCGCATCACCCGCTAGGGGGTCCTACAGGAGCGGACGGACCTCTTCCTGGAACTTCTGAGCGGTCTCGACTATCACCTGGGGTGGGCCGAAGACCGCGAGGTCGACCATCGTCACCCCGAGGTCACCGAGGCGCTTGAGAGACGCCGCGATCACGTCCGGCGGCCCGGTTAGCGGCAGCTTCTCGTTCGGATGATCCGAGAACCACAACGCACTCGTGTACTGGAGATGGAAGTCCTCCGGGTCGCGGCTTTCCCTCTCGAGCAACCCGTTCAGGATCTCGATGCGAGCCGCTGCCCCCTCGATCCCCCGCCCCTGTCCTTTCCCGGTGACGACGGCCCACCCGTCCGCATGCTTGGCCGCGCGCTCCAGTGCCTTGTCCCCGTGGCCCCCGATGATGATCGGGATCGGCTGCGTGGGGGCCGGCAGGAACCCGGCTTCGACCCACGAGTAGAACCTGCCGTCGAACGAGCTCGGCTCGCCCGACCAGATCTGGCGGAGGGCAGCGATGTATTCGACCAACCGCGCTCCCCGGTTCTCGTAGTCGACACCGGTGGCATCGAACTCCTCTTTCATCCAGCCCGCGCCGATGCCCAGGATGATCCGGCCCGGAGCGAAGTTCTCGATCGTCGCGAGGATCTTGCCGAGCACGATCGGATTCCGGTAGGCCGGGATCAGCACGCCGGTGCCGAGCTGGATGCGTTCGGTCGCACCCGCCAGGATGCCGAACAGCCCGATCGGATCGAAGAACGGATCGTCGGCCGACATCGGGTAGTCACCCTCGCGCGTGTACGGGTACTTGGACTCGATACCGGTCGGGGTGAACAGATGATCGAACATCCACGCGCTGTCGAAGCCGAGTCGTTCTGCCGCAGTAGCGACCTCGAGGATCCCCGCCGCGCTCGCGCCCGGTTGTGCGCTCGGAAGGTGGATGCCGATATCCATGCGAGCCCGAGCCTAGCCGCTTGAACCCCATCGACCATGGGGCCGCGGGTGTGGTCCGATGCTCGTACCCGGCCACCATCTAGCTCGGAGGTTCCTGTAGTGAAGAAGACGAACTGGCGCGCGGTCATCGATGCGGCGACCGGCCCAGCCCTCGACTACCTCGACTCGCTGCCCGATCGTCCCGTCTATCGACCGACCGAACCGGACGACGTGCGTTCGCTGGTGGCCGGACCCCTCCCCGAAGAGCCGACTCCGGCGGCGCAGGTCGTCGCCGATCTCGCGCGCGACATCGAACCGTTCGTCACCGCTCACTCCTGCGGCCGCTTCTTCGGCTTCGTGATCGGCGGTCTCCACCCCGCCGCCTACGGCGCGGAGCTCCTGGCGGCGACCTGGGACCAGAACGCCGGTCTATATGCCCCGGCGCCCGGCGTCGCCGTTGTCGAACATGTGGCGCTCGAGTGGCTCCTGGAATTACTCGACCTCCCACGCGATGCGTCGGTTGGATTCGTCACCGGAGGGCAGATGGCCAACTTCACGTGCCTGGCAGCAGCGCGTGACGCGGTCCTCCGCGATGCGGGTTGGGACGTCGAAGCAAACGGGTTGCAGGACGCACCGAAGGTGAACGTCGTAGTCAAATCCGAGAAGCACAGCACGGTCGCGCGTGCTCTCCGCTTCCTCGGCCTCGGATATTCGAGCGCGATCGAGGTCGAATCCGACCCGCAATCACGCATGGATGTCGCCGACCTGATCCGCATGCTCGAGGACATCGAAGGCCCCACGATCATCTGCATCGAAGCCGGCAACGTGAACACCGGTTCATTCGATGCCTTCGGGGAAGTGGCCGACGCGGCTGCTGCCCATCGAGCACGCGGCAACCCCACCTGGGTGCATGTCGACGGAGCCGTCGGGCTTTGGGCCCGAGCGTCCAAAGCTCATACGGACCTCGTCCGGGGGCTCGAGCGACTCGACTCGTGGTCTAGCGACGCTCACAAGTTGCTCAACGTCGCGTACGACTCGGGGATCGCGATCTGCCGCGATGCATCCGCCCATCGAGCTGCGATGAGCGTTCATGCAAGCTATCTGATCCACAGCGAGCGAGAGCATGCCCGAGATTCGATGGACTGGAATCCCGAGTTCTCGCGGCGCGCGCGCGGTCTTGGCATCTACGCGACGCTGCGGTCCCTCGGTCGTAGCGGCGTGAATGACCTCGTCGGCCGTACCTGCACGCTGGCCCAGATGTTCGCCGCGGAGCTCGAGGCGACCGGCAAGGTCACGATCCTCAACGATGTCGTGTTCAACCAGGTGCTGGTGCGATGGCTCTCGGACCAGGGCGACCACGACGCCTTCAACGACCGGGTCATCGAGCGCGTCCAGGCCGACGGCACCGCGTTCTTCACCGGGACGACCTACAACGGGATGCGGTTGATGAGGGTGTCTGTATCGGACTGGGCGACCGATGAAGACGATGTCAGGCGCTCCGTCGAGGCGCTGGCGAGGGCCGCCGCCGCGGGCTAGGCGTTGGGCTCCACCACCTGCTCTCCCCCTCCATGTGCGTCCTTGACATATTCCTATATTGGAATACATTCGCCGCTCATGGCACGAGCAGCTACCACCACGGATGCGTTCAACGCTGTTGCCGAACCTAGGCGGCGACAGATCCTGGACGTGCTCGCGGATGGTGAACGCCCGGTCAACGATCTCGTCGCCCTGCTCGAGATCTCGCAACCGCAGGTGTCCAAGCACCTGAAGGTTCTCCGAGAGGTCGGGTTGGTACAGGTTCGGGAGGAGGGGCGCGAGCGGATCTACCGCCTCGATGGACGCTCCCTCAAACCGATCCACGACTGGGTCAAGAACTACGAGCGCATGTGGAGCGAGCGCTTCGATGCACTCGACGAAGTCCTGACAGAGTTGAAGAACAAGGAGGAAAGGAAATGACGGCGATGACGACTAGTGGTTCGGCCAAGCTCACGTTCCCGAGCGACACCCAGATAGTGATCACGCGGGAGTTCGCGGCCCCCAAGCACCTCGTTTACCGAGCGGTAACCGAGCCCGAACTGGTCAAGAGATGGTGGAACGCAAAGCGCGGCGAGGTCACGGTCTCCGAGATCGATCTGCGCGTGGGCGGCAAGTGGCGCTCCGTCATGGTGACCCCGGATGGCTTCGAGGTCGCGTTCCACGGCGAGTACCGCGAGATCGTCCCGAACGAGCGGATCGTCTCCACGGAGGTCTACGAAGGCACCCCCGATCCAAACCCCGACGACAACGCGACCGTCAACACCGTGACGCTCACGGAGCAGGCCGGCCGGACGACGATGAACGTCGTCATCGACTGCCCGAGCCCCGAAGTGCGCGACGCGATCATCGAGTCCGGCATGGAAGAGGGCATGCAAGATGCCTACGACCTCCTGGAGGAAGTCGCGATCTCGCTCAACTAGAAGGACTCAGTCAGAAAGAGCCCCGGCCACGGCCGGGGCTCTTTTCTGTCAGGAGGGCGGCGCGAAGAACTCCAGGGGCAGGTTGTCGGGGTCGCGGAAGGAGAGGCCGGATCCGTAAGGAGCGTCGACTATGCCACCGTGCTTGATCCCGAGCTCGTCGAGCTTCTTCTCCCATGTCTCGAGGTCGGCACGGCTCGAAACGCCGAACGCGACGTGGTCGAGACCCGTGCGGAACTCACTGAAGTCGGGCTGATCGTTATCGCGCGGGTGGGTGTGGATGCCGAACAAACTGCCCCCACCTAGTGCCCACACCACGTGATAAAAGCTGCCCGTATCTTCGTCCAACGCGGGCTGCGAGCCGAACAGCTTCGAGTACCACTCCCGCCCGCGATCGAGATCCGTGACGGTTACTGCAACGTGTCCGAGGCCTGGGAAATCGGCCATCCTTGTCCTCCTTCTGGTTGTGACGGGCCGGCGGTATCGATCCGCTTGTAATGCCCGACGACGTCGAACCACCGTTTGGCGCTCAACCCGACCTTAAGGTCGATCTCCGCCGTGACGATCCCCTCCTCGCCGTAGAGGGGACCGGCGATGATCGTGCCGCCGCGCGGCTCGATGATCGCAGCTCCCCCACGGCCGAAGACTTCATCGTCGGGAAGGGGCACCGGGAAATCATCCGGGAAGTCGCTCCGCTCGATGTACTGGGGCGCGCTGATCACGAACGCGCCGGACTCGATCGCGATGTGTTGCATCGAGGCCAGCCATCCATCGGAGTCATCCGCGGTCGGCGCCACCCAGATCTGAACGCCTTTCTCATACAGCTCGTAGCGAGCCAAGGGCATCCGGTTCTCCCAGCAGATGAGCCCGCCGATCCTGCCAAGGTCCGTCTCGACCACGCTGAGATCGGTCCCGTCTCCGGCGCCGTGGAAGAGGCGTTCGTGCATCGTAGGGACGAGCTTGCGATGTTTGCTCAACACGCCCGTCGGTCCCAACAGTACGAGCGTGTTGTACAGAGACCCGGGGCGATCGATCTCGCGTTCGTTGATGCCGAGTGCGCAGTAGATCCCGCGTTCCGCGCACGCGGCCACGAGCTTGTCTATCGCCGGCCCGGGGACCTCGACCGACGACTCCCACAGGCGTTCCCACATCTCGTCGAACCCACCGAACTGAGATGCCTGGTGCGCCCAGGCACCGCTCGGATATACCGACACGAACGTCTCCGGGAAGACGGCCAGCTGGATCCCGTCGTCTGCAGCCCGATGCAGAAGGCCGAGGGCCTTCTCTATGGTCGCTTCCGCATCGAGGATCACCGAAGAGGCCTGGATCGCGGCCACTTTGACCGTTCCGAAGGTCGTCATCGGGTCACGTTAGGCGAGCGCGAACAACCAGGTCAAGGCTCAGTCACCAATGACACGCTCAAGGCAGAACTACCGCCACCTCGCGTCCTTGACGTTGAAGGTGAAGGGTTTCGGATTCAGGTAATCGTCAGGGTCGTAGGTGTAGAGGAGGTCGGGCCGGATCTTCTTGGGAACCCTCGCGATCTCGTCTCGAACGTATGGCTCGAGATCTCGCGCGTTTCCTCCGATGAAGTACGTGAAGTTGTCGTGGTGCGTCGCGGCGTAAACCGTGGGCTTCAGAGCTCTTAGGTAAAGACCCAAGCTGCGCAGGCAGTTCGTCGCCTGGCCGAAGGCAAGCACGGCGCCAAAGTCGATGTCGGTTGGCGGCAACGATTCCAAAGCATCGATCACCATCGGGGTCTCGTCGATCTTGCCGACAGTGTCATGGTGCGCGAGTGAGAAATCACCGACACGGAACTGATACAGGATGTTTGCGCCGCGTGCATCGGGAAGGTGCGTGATCAGGTGCTGGAAGTCATCGGGGGTCGGGGGATTCTCTGCGGTGTCAAGCGCGTTCCAGATCGGCGGGCACGGAAGGTACTCGGGGTCGAACTCCGACGGTTCGACGGATGAATGAACGTGCACGACCGCCGTCATATCGACCCCCGGCATGAAGTTCCGGAAATGCCGCAAGAAGCCGGGAGGCGCGCCGGCCATCACGATGGCTTTGCAGGACAGCTCTTCCCCCGCCTGCTCGTTGACCGAGTCGCAATGCTCGGGGCTGCCGACGACCGTCGCTCCCGAAAGCTTGGCGATCTCCGCGACGTCTGCTGCGTGATCGAAATCACCATGGCCGATGAAGATGTATTCCGGCTCGAGCTTGGCAACCTCTTCGGGCGACGTGGGGACGTACCCAGAATGACTGCCTCTAGCTACCCATCCGTCGAGCAGGACCACGTGGCCGTTGAAGCTCGCTGCATAGCTCGCGACAGAGAACCAGGACAAGATGACCTTGTCTCGACGGACCGCTCCGGTGATCGGGTCGACGTTGGCGCGTCCGAAGAATCGCTGGCGGGTAGCCACCATCTCTTTCGACGCACGCTGAGCCGACGCTGGGGTCACCAACGTCGCGACCATCACAAGAACCAAGATCTTGACCAGGAACCTCATGCCCGATGACTCCGCCCTATCGATCGACCGCCGCCAACCGTGATCTCTTTCGCCGATGCCCGATGCATTCCTCCGTGATACCTTGTGGTTCTATGCATAATGCTTCGAGCTATGGGAGGTGAGCGGTGCACATAGACAAGGACCTGGTCGCGGCCTCGGCGACGCCGCTCGTTCTGGCCATCCTG
>Ga0299913_10001416_pt1 | contig 17672 bp, 17 predicted proteins | sample RVTome_9_FD_201360 | JGI IMG/M metagenome (GOLD analysis project Ga0299913, IMG submission 201360) | Soil microbial communities from uranium-contaminated site in the Upper Colorado River Basin, Wyoming, United States - RVT155D38 (version 2) ... | reverse complement strand
CCGCCGTCCAGGATGCCGACCGTCTGAATGTCCGCCAGCTTGAGGCCGTTGCTGTTGTCGCCGGAGGCGCCAAGGTTTGCCTCGACCGTGAACTGGTCGCCCGCCGCCGGGGTGCCGTTCAGTGCGAAGGTCACGCCATTGATCGCGATGTCCTCCCCGCTGGTGTAGGCGAACGCGCCGGCGCCGTTGATGCTGTACGTATCGGGAGTGATGAATTCGATGACGGAAGTGGCGAGCAGGTTCGGGTCGGCGCCGTCGGTAACCTCGGCCGGGCTGACGGTTGCGTTGCCGGTATTCGTCGTCGAACTCTCCGTGCGGACCGGCGATGCCATGGCGACCGCCCTCGGATCCGTGATCAGTGTGCGAATCGAGCCGGCGGCGCCCCCCGCGGCACTCACCAATATCCTGTCACCCGCTGCGGGCGCGCCTCCGACCGTGATACTCAATCCGCCCGCGACGAACGGATCGGCGACCGAGCCGTCGCCGGACATGGCGACGGACTGCCCGGTGGCAGCATCGAGCAATGCGTAATCGGCGCCGTCGTATGTCAGGATGTAATCCGTGCCGGTAAGCGCCGCGATATCGCTGACGTTTGCCGCCGCCGTGCCCGAGCCCGCGTTCGCGCTGGAGTGCGATACGGACGGACCGTCGATACCGAAGAAATCCGCCCCCAGCGTCCCGGTGAGATCGATTCCCGAGGCGTGCTGGTCGTTGAAGCGCATCGTCAGGGCCAGCGCGGTTTCGCCCAGCGACTGACGCGTCGGATCCAGAATTTGCGATCGAAAATCGAGCAAGCCTCCCAACGCACCACCCAGGTGGCCGCCGTCGAGTTTGCCCTGCCCTGAGGCGCCCACATAAACGACTTCCGCGCGAGTCGGATCGAACTCGCTCCCCCGGACGCCAAGCTGTCGCGCCTCCGTTCCGGCAACCAGCGGCTGACCCGACGCGATGAAAACGTTGAGCGAGCCATCGTCCTGCCCGGCCGTGGTGACCGATACGTGCTGAGCAAGCTCGCGGACCAGCAGATCGCGGCGGTCCAGCAGATCATTGGGTGGTTGTCCGGTTCTCCCCTGTGCCAGCACGATCTTGTCGTTGACATCGGCGATGGCGCTCGCGAGCTGGTTGACCTCGGCGACCGCTTCGCCGACACGGCCGTTCACTTCGCGACCGATTTCGGTGAGGCGCCCCTGTAGCGCGGTGAAACGCTGCACGACTCCTTGCGCTTCGCCGAGCATGGCCTGTCGTGCCGGAATGGACGCGGGATCGTTCGCCAGATCCTGCACCGAATTGAAGAAACCCTGCAGGCCCGTGTTGAGCCCGGTATCGGGATCGGCGAGCAGATTGTCGACACGCGTTGCCAGCGAGTCGAGCACGCTGAAGCGCGCCTGTCCGGTGGTCGAGGTACGCAACTGCTCGCCCAGCATCTGGTCATAGATGCGTTTGATCGTGCTGACCTGGGTGCCGGCGCCGATGTAGCCGTTACCCATGTTTTGCCCGTCCCGGGTCGTAAACTCGGCGACCTGGCGGCTGTAGCCCGGAGTATTGGCATTCGCGATGTTGTGCCCGGTCATCTCGATTGCGCGCTGGAAGGCGAGCATTCCCGATAGACTCGTGCTCAGAAGGTTAGGCATTGTCGTCCCTTTGCATGGCGCCGGCTACATTACGGTTGAACCGGCGCCCGGTATCCATTGAATATCGGCGCGCCGGCCTCGTTCTTGAGCGAACGGAGTGCCTCGCGCATCGTTTCGCCGCTCAATACGTTCTCGATTTTCTCCGCATAGGACGGGTCGGTCGCGTATCCCGATTCCTGCAACGCGTGGGCGAAGGCCCGGGCATCGTTGCCGTTGTCACGCACCGAGGAATAGCGTGGATGCTCTCCTATCAGCGAAACGTAGTCGTCGAACGTGGACGCGACGTCCGGATAGGCACGGAATTTCGCAATCTCATGGCGCGCCACGCCCTCTTCGTATTCGAGTGTCGCCTTCGACACGCTGCCGCCCTGCCAACCGGAACCCGCCTTGATACCGAACAGGTTCAGGCTGCTCTTGCCGTCGTTGCCTGGCATCACGTGCCGGCCCCAGCCGGTTTCGAGAGCGGCTTGCGCCAGAATTGCTTCGGGTGCGACGTTCAGACGTTGCCCGGCGCGCTGTGCGTGCGGCCAGACCTCTTTCACAAAGTCGACCGGACTCGACCAGGTCGGCACCGAGGCAACGGCGCCCGTGGGCCGCTCCGGGGAAGTCGCCAGAGAAATCCCCGACGGAAGCCGGAAATCCCCTGGTGCGGTCGGGACGGATGCCACCTCGCCTCCCATCTGGCGCACCAGCATTTCGGCGAGCCCGATGCCGCGGCCCCCGGCCATTTCCACGGATAACTGCTGATCCAGCATGCCCTGGTACATCTCATGTTGCTCGCTGTCGCCGAACAGACTGTCCCCGAGTGACGCGTCGCGCATGTTCTTCAGCATGGACTGAATGAACAGCGCCTCGAACTGCCCGGCGACTTCCCTAAGGGCCGCAGGATCGTTCTGTTCGGCGCCTCGGCGCAGCGCCGCGAACTGGCCGAAATCGGTCACTGCGGCGGCGGTCATCTCAGCACCTGCCCACCTTCGCGCGGACTATCCATGAACCAGTGGCACTTACTTAAGCCGTTTGATTCGGCGCTTGCGGGAGGGCCTGGTCTTCGGGGGGACCTTTCCCCCCGGGCGAGACCGAACAGAGAACCACCGGCCCGCGACCGATCATGACAACAGCGCCGGCAATAACCACAAACTAAGTGCCATTCGTTCATGAATAATCCGGGTTAGATGACGACGAGTTCCGCGCGCAGTGCGCCGGCCTGTTTGAGCGCCTCGAGTATGGCGACCAGATCCCCTGGCGCGGCGCCGACCCGGTTGACGGCCTGCACGATTTCGTCAAGCGAGGTGCCGGGAGCGAACAGGAACATGCTGGTGTCCTCCTGGGTGATTTCGACGGACGAGTCCGGCAGGACGACCGTACGACCTTCTCGCGAGAACGGCGCCGGCTGACTGGCGAACGGCTGCTCGCTGATCGTCACGACCAGAGAGCCGTGCGACACCGCCGCGGGCGTTACGGTGACGTGCGAGCCGATGACGACCGTGCCCGTCCTCGAGTTTATGATGACTTTGGCCGCAGCCTGCCCCGGATCGACTTCGAGGTTCTCCAGGTGAGAGAGGAACGAGGTGCGCTGCATCGGATCGAACGGCGCCTGAATGCTGACGGTCACGGCATCGGCTGCCAGTGCCGTGCCGGGGCCAAGCGTCTCGTTGATCAACGCTGCCAGCCTGCTCGCCGTGGTGAAATCGGGCTGGTGCAAGTTCAGCATGACCGATTCCTGCGTCAGGAAATCGTTCGGCACGGAGCGCTCCACCGTTGCGCCGTTCGGAATTCGGCCGGCGCTCGGGATGTTGACCGTGACTTTGGAACCGTCTGCGCCCGACGCGCCGAAACCGCCGACGATCAGGTTGCCCTGCGCAATCGCGTAGACGTTGCCGTCCGCGCCGCGCAACGGCGCCATCAGCAGGCTGCCGCCGCGCAGGCTCTTCGCGTTGCCGATAGAAGCGACGGTGATGTCGATCGTCTGGCCCGGTTTCGCGAACGGCGGAAGGTCGGCCTGAATCGACACTGCGGCGACGTTCTTGAGCTGCAGGTTTACGCCGGGCGGCACCGTCACGCCAAACTGCGACAACATGTTCTTGATGCTTTGCACCGTGAATGGCGTCTGGCTGGTCTGATCTCCCGAGCCGTCCAGTCCGACCACGAGTCCGTAGCCGACGAGCTGGTTGTTTCTCACGCCGGCGACACTGGCCAGATCCTTTACCCTGTCCGCCAGGGCGTGCTGGCTCAATGCGACGATCAGGACTGTCCCCCAGCACATCCGCTGCAATAGCGAGGATTTTCTACGCATGCTCGTGTTCCCAAAGCCTTACGGCGTCAAAACGGAGTGAAAGAATCGCGACACGAGTCCCATGCGGTTTGCTGCCGCCATGACGCCCTTGCTGCTGTAGGTAATCTGCGCATCGGCAACCTTGCTCGACAGCAACGAGTTGTCCGGCTCGATGTCGTACGGGCGAACGATCCCCGACAGTCGTATGAATTCCTTGCCCTGGTTCAGGGTGACCCACTTTTCGCCGCGAATCGCCAGGTTTCCGTTCGGGTAGCGCTCGACGACAGTGACTGTGATGTCGCCGCGCAAGCTGTTGCTCTGGCTGCTGGAGCCGGCGCCGTCGAAGGAGCGGTCACCGCTCAAGCTCCCTTCCAGGATCGGCACGCCGCTTGCGGTCACCGGGCGTCCGAGGATCACCGGGTTCGCGATCGTGGCGGAGGTCGATTTCGATGTGGACGTGTTCGCGTTCTTGGAGGCATTCGTCTGTTCGACCAGCCGCACTGTAAGAATGTCGCCGACACGGGCGGCTTTCAGATCCTCGAACAGGCGCACCTCGCCTCCGGACCGGTAGATCGCACCGTCCGTCGCCGGAGCTGCGACCGGCTGTGCCGGTGGGGGCGGCGCATAACTATCGTCCGGTTCCGGCATGCTACTGCAGCCGCCGGCCGTCAACAGGACGGCCAGAAATCCTGGCAGGATGAGCGGATGCGACCGTTTCGGAAGGCTCATGATGGCTTCCATCACAGATTGTTGTTCAGGTACTGCATCATCTGATCGTTGGTCGAGATTGCCTTCGAGTTCATCTCGTAGGCGCGCTGCGTCTCGATCATGTTGACCAGCTCCGACACGACGTTCACGTTCGAGCCTTCGAGTGCACCCTGGACCAGGGAGCCGAAGCCGTTCAGACCCGGGGTACCGGCCTGGGCAGTGCCGCTCGATGCCGTTTCCAGGTACAGGTTTTCGCCGATCGGCTGCAGACCTACGGGATTGATGAAGTCCACGGTCTCGAGGCTGCCGACCTGCGACGGTGCGGCTTGCCCCGCCAGCTGCACGGACACGACGCCGTCGGTACCGATCGTCACGCTCTGCGCACCGTCGGGAATCGTGATCGACGGCTGCAGAACGTAGCCGCTCGCCGTTACCAGCTCGCCCTCGGCGTTGCGCTGGAACGTTCCGTCGCGGCTATAGGCCAGGTTGCCGTCCGGCATCAGGATCTGGAAAAAGCCGCGACCCTTGATCGCAACGTCCATGGCATTGTCCGTCTGCACCATTCCGCCCTGCGAGAATAGTTTTTCCGTGGCTACGACCCGGACGCCGGTGCCCAGGTGCAGCCCCGACGGCAGCTCGGTGTCCTGCGACGTCTGTCCACCGGACTGGCGGACGTTCTGATAGAGCAGATCCTCGAACACCGCACGCCCCTGCTTGAAGCCGGTTGTGTTGACGTTCGCCAGGTTGTTAGATACGACAGACATGCGAGTCTGCTGCGCGTCCAGCCCGGTCTTGGCTATCCAAAGTGCGTGGTTCATCCAATGTCTCCGTATGTATTCATTCAGGCGGTCAACCCACTCGCATCAGCTGCGCCGCGGCATCCGCGTCTTCTTTCGATGTCTTGATGACATTCACCTGCATTTCGTACTGCCGGGAGAGCTCGATCATGTTGACGAGCGTCCTGGCGATATTCACGTTGCTTTGCTCCAGCGCACCCGAAGTCAGGCGCACAGCGGCGCTGGCCGGAGCTTCGTTGCCATCGCGCCGGTAGAACAGGCCGTCCGCGCCTTTTGCCAGATCTCCCGGATCCGGATCGACCAGTTTGATGCGATCGACGATTGCGAGAGTCTCCGGTCCCTGCCCGAGCGGTTGTATCGAGACGGTGCCGTCGGTACCGATCAGCAGGCTTCCGTGCGGCGGTACCGCGACCGGCCCGCCGTCGCCGACGATCAGCCGGCCGGCGCCGTTCGTCAGCAGACCGCCGGCGTCGATTCGCAGATCGCCCGCGCGCGTGTAGGCTTCGCGGCCGTCCTCACCCTGTACGGCAATGAACCCGCTGCCCTGAATGGCGACGTCGAGCTCGCGGCCGGTCGAGGCCACCGGCCCCGTGCCGAAGTCGGTGCCATAGGACTCGACTACCGCATTGACGCGCGACTCTGCGCCGATCCCGTCGACCGGAACCGAACTGAACGCATGCAGATCGGCGCGGAACCCGGTCGTCGAGACGTTCGCGAGATTGTTGCTGTTGATCGCCTGCGCAAACTCGGTCTGCTTTGCACCGGTCATCGCCAGGTAAATCATCTTGTCCATGTCGTCAGCCTGAATCCTGTTGATTGCCGCTAGCGGATGTTGATCACCGTCTGGGTCACCGTGTCCGCAGTCGAGATCATCTGCGCGTTCGCCTGGAAATTGCGTTGCGACGTAATCATCTGCACCAGCTGCGCCGTGAGATCCACGTTGGATGCTTCGAGCGCGCCGGACTGGATGTTGCCAAACGAAGCGGTGCCGGCTTCGCCGAGCAGAGCGTCGCCGGACCCGAAGGATTCACCCCACGCCGTATCTCCGACCTGCTGCAGCCCCTGCGGGTTTGCGAAGTTCGCCAGCGCCAGTTTGCCCAGTGCGGTCGACTGCCCATTCGTAAATCGCGCGAACACGACGCCTTGTGCGTCGACGCTCACACCGGTGAGCCGACCGGTCGTGAATCCGTCCTGCGACAGCGAGTTCACGCCGAACGCGTTGCCGTACTGCGTCGTCGCACCGAAGTCCATCGCCATGCTGATGTCGGCGGCGCCGGTGCTCGGCGTCCACGGGTCCAGCGGCATCTGCCCACCGGCCGGCGACTGCAGGCTTCCATCGCTCGCGAACACGATCTGCGAAGAGCCCGTAACCGGAGCGCCGTCGATTTCGACTTGCGTGTTCCAGGTATTCACCGCCGCGTCCTTGATGAAGTAAACCGTCGCGGTGTGCGCCGCACCCAGCGAGTCGTAGATGGTGACGGACGTCGTATGGTTGAAGCTGCTGGGATCGGCAGGGTCGAAAGCGGCAGTCGGGGGCACCGCGGCATCTGCGGGGAGATTGAGGCCAAGCGTCGCGCTGGTGGTTGCCTCCGGCGGATTTGCGCCGGTTGCCAACTTGAGGTCCGCCGGCGCGCCAGTGTTGAACAGGTTATCGCCCGCATTCGGGTATGCCTGCAGGCGCTGGCCCTGTGCGTTGACGACGTTGCCTTCATTGTCGACGCTGAAAGCGCCGGCCCGGGTGTACGCACGCGCCCCGTTGTCGCTGAGCACGAAGAACCCTTCGCCGCCGATGGCGAGATCGAGAGCATTGTCGGTGAAGTCGATGTTGCCCTGCGTGAACTGCTGCGAGACCGAGGACAGCCGCACGCCGCTTCCAGACGCGCTGGAACCAACGCTCTGTGTGCCGACGGCAAATACTTCGGCGAACTCGGCGCGCGACATTTTGAAACCCGTCGTGTTGACGTTGGCGACGTTGTTCGCCGTCACTCCCAGGTCTGCCGAGGCAGCGTTCAGTCCGCTCAATGCGATCGCGAATGGCATGGTGTTGTCTCCTGACAGTAATTGAAGTTAGAGAATTCTTCGGATCTGGTTGACGGAAAGCTCATCGCCGCCGGCCAGGTTCAGCGTCATTCCCTGGCCGTACTGGCCGAGGTTTACGCTTTCGATGTTTGCCTGCACGTAGGTCTCGACGCTCTCGACGCTCGTGCCACGAGTTGCGCGGGCGGCAATCGTGTAATGACCGGCGGGTGCCAGCTCCTGCGACTCGTTGCGTCCGTCCCAGGTGAACTCCGCCAGGCCGGCTTCGTGACTGCCGATATCCAGTCGCCGTACCAGCTGTCCGCTTGCATCGCTGATTTCCACCTGCACGCTGCCGGCGCTGGACGGGAGTACGACCGAACCGGAAAGCATTCCGGCCTCCGGGAGGTAGCCGCTTTCCGACTGCGCCAGTACCGAGCGACCGACCAGGTTGGCTGCCTGTAGCACCTGCTCCGACTGTATGGAAGAACTCAAGCCCGAGAATGCACTGTTGAGCCTCTCGATGCCGTTGACCGTGCCAAACTGCGCGAGCTGACCCAGAAAGTCCCCATTGTCCATCGGCTCGAACGGGTCCTGGTTGCGAAACTGCGTGATCATCAGCGTCAGGAAGTCCTCCTGGCCGAGCTCATCGCGCTTCACGGGCTCCGGCGGCGCAAAAAGGCCCGAATCCGTCACGCCTGAAATCGCTGTCATGTCATGTTCCTCATGAGTCGTCGTTTCAACGTCCGAGCGACAGGGTCTGCAGCAGCAGATCCTTGGTGGTATTGATCAGCTCGACATTGTTCTGGTACGAACGCGAGGCGGACATCATGTTGACCATCTCTTCGACGCTGTTGACGTTGCTGAGATACACGTTGCCGTTTTCATCGGCATCGGGGTGCTGAGGCTGGTATTGCACCTGTAACGGTGCGCTGCTCTCGACGATGCCGTTGAGCCGCACGCCGGCCACGCCGGATTCCGCCGCCGCGAGCGTATCGCCAAAACTGGCGAAGACCGGCTGACGGGCGCGATATACCTTGTCGGGGTCGCCGTTGACGCTCCCCGCGTTCGCGAGGTTGCTGGCGGTGATGTTGAGTCGCACAGACTGCGCGTTCATTGCGCTGCCTGCGACTTCGAATACCTTGAACAGGGACATCAGTCTCCTCCCTTCAGTGCATAGCGCAGCGTCTGGATGGTTCCGTTCAGAAACGTCAGGCTGGCGCGGTATTGCAGCGCGTTCTCGGCAAACGCCGCCTGTTCGACATCGGTCTGAACCGTGTTGCCGTCGATCGAGGGTTGGGTCGGCACCCTGAACTTCAGGTCGCCGCCGGCCCGACCTGCATTGGCAGCGGCGCTATGCAGCGCGCTGGTTTTCCTGAGAGCAAGCGTGCCGTTCTGCGCGTTCTTCAACGCCGCGCCGAAGTCGACGTCACGCGCCTTGTAGTTGGGCGTGTCGGCATTCGCAATATTCGACGAGAGCACCTCGTTGCGAAGTGCGCGGAAGTGGAGCGCCTGCTCGTGTTGTGCGAATGGATGTAATTTCATTGCTGCAATCTCGTCTGCCTCGTTTTTGTCGTCCCGGGCCGTCTATGCAACTGCCATGCCAACAGCGCGCTGAAACGATCAAAGTCAACAGTCACTAAAGATTCCGGCCGAACTGCCGAGGGCGCACCGCGGTCGCCAGCCGCTGCGGCGGCAAGGCTTTGCCGCCGTGGCGGCAATCCACTGCATCCGCGGTCAGCGCGGCGCTGCTCATGTGGCGACGCTGGACGGTGGCACGCCACTTGCATTAGGTACCGGTCAGATGGAACACCGGGCGTGGCACACGCTCGCCAGCTTCCCCGGTTTCGCTGATCTAAAGGGTTACGGCACGGACGTGCGTAGACACATGGATGACACGATGATGCACGGCAGACGCGGATTCGCCGGAATATTGACGCTGTCCGGGGCAAAGCGACGCCTATTCGGCGCGACTCTCGCTGTGGTGTTCGCAACGACTCCGCTGGCGGCGGTGGCCGCGGAACGTCATCCTGTGCAGGAGATTACCCGGGCAGCGGAGGCGTATCTCCAGGGACGCATCGCAGGAACGGACCGGCACGTCACCCCTCGCGCAGGCCAACTCGACCCACGCCTCAGGCTTGCGCGATGCGATCGGCCGCTGGAGGGCTTTCTCCGCAACGGCACCGAGATCGGCAGTCGAACCGTCGTCGGCGTGCGGTGCAGCGGCAACAGTCCATGGAAAGTGTACGTCCCCGTCGACCTCGTCGAGATGCGGCCGGTTCTCGTGGTGCGGCAGGCGCTGTCCCGAGGCCACCGGCTGACGGCCGGCGACCTCGTGGTGGAGGAACGGGACGTGTCCCGCCTTTCGCGCGGCTTTGTTGAAGACGCGGACAGTGTCGCCGGTCGCGAGCTGAAGCACCCGCTGGTCTCGGGGGCCGTCTTGTCGCCTTCCATGCTCGAGACCGAGATCGTGGTCAAACGCGGTCAGTCCGTGACCCTCGTCGTGCAGAACGAGGCCCTGAACATTCGCATGGCTGGCAAGGCGCTGATGGATGGCGCCATCGACCAGAGAATTCGCGTGGAGAACACGGTTTCGCGGCGCGTGGTGGAAGGTTTCGTCCGCTCGCCCGAGTACGTCGAGGTCCTGGTCCGGTGAACCGCTCGGACGAGCGGCCCGCTGAATCGGTTTCCGCGGAAAGCGGGTTAAAGTTCCGGCCGGCGCGGCCGATACCTTTTGGCAGCAACAATGACAGTTGAGGGTGGAGATTATGTCTAACAGGATCGACCAGATGACGCAGGGCTTGCTCGGAAAACTTGCAGAAAACACCTCGGCGGCCGCAAAGAAAGCGGGCAATGCAGGCGCAGTTGCAACCGCAGCAGCCGCCAGGCCAGGTGCGGACGGGACAGCGCGCAGCCAATCGGCGGGGGAAACCGTGGAACTGACGAGCAGCGCGAAACTCCTCGAGAGACTGGAAAAAACGCTGGCATCGCTGCCGGAGATCGACCGCGCCCGTGTCGAGGCGGTCAAGACGGCGATCGAGAACGGCGACTACCAGATCGATGCCGACCGCATCGCCGACGCTTTACTGCGTGCCGACCGGTAACCAGTACCATGTCCGTCGAGCGAATCGTCAAAGACAGCATCCGCGAAGCCGACGCACTGGAGAAAGCGCTCGAGGATGAACGCCGCGCACTTGAAAGTCGTGACGCGGCAGCCCTTGGCGCGGCTGCGGAGGAGAAACGCCGGCGGGTAGCCCGCCTGGAAGCGCTCGACGCAGCCAGGATGGCCGCGAGGCCTCAGGTCCCCGCGGCCGCGGAGCGCCCGCCTGCCGCTGCAGACCCAACGGCGACCGCAAGTGCGGACCAGTGGCAACGGTTCCTGGCCATCGTCGCGCGCTGCAATGCCCTGAACACGACCAACGGCGCAATCATCCGGCTACGGCGCCAACAGGTGGACGACGCACTCCGCATCGTCAGCGGGACCGGCCCCGGAACGTACGGCCCTTCCGGTTCGCAATCCACATCGCGGCCGCGGCAGGCCCTGGCCGCCGTCTGACTGGAGAAACGCCCGTGTTGATCTTGAGCAGAAAAGATGCGGAAAGAATCCTCATCCGGCCCGGTGCCGACCTCGACCCCGGTACGACCGTTGCGGACCTTTTCCGCGACGGTCCGATCGAAATCACCATATTCTCGACGGGCGACGTCAAGATGGGCGTGCACGCTCCCCGCCAGCTTTCGATCTGGCGCAAAGGCCCCGCCCCTTCCTAGTCCGCATTCCGGCATCGACGGCGCACAGGCGGGACCCGCGGGTGCAGAAATCGCCCCGCTCTGTATAATTCCGGCCGCTGCTCATCACGATTGGCAACGCCGCACCTTATAATTACGGACAAGATCACCAGCGTGCGACCGGGCCTCCGCCGCCTGCGAGGACTTCGCGGATGCACACATCCTTGATTCAGAGTATTTCGTTATGACAACAAGGCTTTCGGCCCTTCAGGACTGGGTGGATTCCGTGGCGCGAGTGACTCAGCCGGAAGACATCCACTGGTGCAACGGCAGTGAGTCCGAGTACAAACGACTGGTGAATCAGATGAATCGCACCGGCGAACTTCTCGAGCTCGACCAGGAAACCTATCCGCATTGTTACCTGCACCGTTCCCATCCGTCTGACGTGGCCCGCGTCGAACATCTGACCTACGTCTGCACGAAAACCAGGGCCGATGCCGGATCGAACAACAACTGGCTCGACCCTGAAGAAGCCCACCGCAAGATCGACGCCCTGTTCGAAGGCGTTATGCAGGGTCGGACGATGTATGTCATTCCCTACTGCATGGGACCGGTCGATTCGCCGTACGCGCGCCTCGGAGTCGAGGTTACCGACAGCCCATACGTCGTCATCAATATGAAACTGATGACTCGCATGGGCGCGCCTGCGCTCGCACGCATAGAGAAGGAAGGTCGGTTCGTGAAGGGTCTGCACTCGACCGGTGACCTCGACCCGGACAAGCGTTTCATCATGCACTTTCCCGAAGAACTGACGATCAAGAGCATCGGCTCGGGCTACGGCGGCAACGCACTGCTCGGCAAGAAATGTCATGCGCTTCGCATCGCCAGCTGGCAGGCGCGGCAGGAAGGGTGGCTCGCGGAGCATATGCTGATCGTCGGCGTCGAAAATCCGGACGGCGAAACGCACTACATCGCCTGCGCGTTTCCTTCAGCATGCGGCAAGACCAATCTCGCCATGCTGATACCGCCCGCATCCCATGCGGGCTGGAAGATCTGGACTCTCGGCGACGACATCGCGTGGTTGCACGTCGATCACGAAGGAAGACTCCGAGCCATCAATCCCGAAGCAGGATACTTCGGTGTGCTCCCCGGCACGAACGCAAAGACGAACCGCAACGCGTTCGAGATGATCCGCAGCGACACCATATTCACCAACGTCGCGTTGACGGCCGACAATCAGCCCTGGTGGGAAGACAAGAAAGTAGGCAAACCGGCCGTCGACTGGCAGGGGCGAAAATACGAGGCAGAGAACGGGCCCGCCGCACACCCGAACTCCCGGTTTACCGTGTCCGCAAAGAAGAATCCGAGTTACTCGGAACTGGCGGATGCGCCCGAGGGCGTGCCCATCTCGGCGCTGGTATTCGGCGGTCGACGCAAGGAACTCGCACCGCTCGTTTATGAAGCCATGGACTGGCGCCATGGGGTTCTCGTCGGTGCGGGCGTTGCCTCGGAGACCACCGCCGCAGCAAGCGGCGCCGTCGGCGTCGTGCGTCGCGACCCGATGGCAATGAAACCCTTCTGCGGCTACAACTTCGCCGACTACTGGGCACACTGGCTTTCCTTCACGGACAAGTCCGAGACACTGCCGAAGATCTTCCACGTCAACTGGTTTCGTCAGGACGGTGCAGGGCGATTCCTGTGGCCGGGTTTCGGCGAAAACCTTCGAGTCCTGCGCTGGATCATAGATCGCTGCGAGAATCGCGTCGGCGCGCGAGAAACGCCGATCGGCTGGCTGCCGCATCCTCGAGACATCGACACCGCGGGACTCGACATAAGCGAAGACACGATGCACGCGTTGCTTTCGGTCAACGCCGACCAGTGGAAAACCGAAATGGATGCCGTCGGCAGTTATCTGGCAACCTTCGGCGACCGCCTGCCCGCCGAGCTCAAACGCGAACACGAAAAGGTAGTCTCGGCGCTGAACGGCACCTAGTAGTTGAGGTCGATCGCCCGCAGTGCGGGCTCCTACAGCCCGCGATGAGTACAATTCGCGGGCTGTAGGAGCCCGCACCGCGGGCGATCGGCGTCTCCACGGACCACCTTCTCGACGCGTTCGCCGATCTCCCTACGAGCGAGTCAACGTCAAAACAGCACGCAACACTCCAGGCTTGCGCACACGCGGTGCGAGACGACCGAAAGCATTATTCATGAAGCCCCCACGTCCCACTGCGGAGGTCCGGCGGTACTTATTCTTCGCAGATAAAGTGAATGGCCAGAGGCGTGCCGGGTTTGGCCACGCGGCCGAGTCCGATGATGCCTTCGCCGAAGAGTTCGGTGGTGTCGCGGCGTACAAAGGTTTCCTCGCCGCGCGCGTTCTGCAGGAAGGTGCCGTTGGTGCTCTGGTCGACCAGCAGAAACTTGCCGCGACGCTTTTCCACGCGGGCGTGAATGCGGGAGATCAGGTTGCCCTTGACGACCAGGTCATTGTCGTCGGCACGGCCCATGTTGATGTTCTTCTTGCTATCGTCGACCACGACCGTGGTGTCGCGGAAGCTCAGTGTGATTCTGCTGGTTTTTCGCGACTTGCTTTCCCATTCGATGGTGGGCAGCATGCTGGTCGCTTCTTCGGGCTGCCAGATGAGCTCGAACAGGGCAACCTCATCCAGCCGACCGCGAACGGTGGCGACGTCGATCTGACGAGTCTGCCCCTGCCAGTCTTCGCTCATCCGGTCGACGGTCGTACCCGATATGACGATCTGACGAGCTTTGGCCTGGGAGGTCATACGGTTCGCGGTATGCACTGCCGCGCCAAAGATGTCGTTGTGCTCCTGCACGACCGGTCCGAAATGACACCCTATGCGAATGGAGACAGGGATGTGGCCTTTCTGGTCGTCTCCCTCGGCACCGATACGCTTTTGCATCTGGCTCGCTGCCGCCATCGCGTCGTCCACAGTCGGGAACGTCGCCATGACCTCGTCGCCGATGGTCTTGATCACGGTGCCGTTGAATTGATGCGTCGCATCCTTCATGACATCCAGGCAGTGCGCAACCGTTTCGCTGGCTTTGGTGTCACCATACTGGTCATACAGCTGGGTGCTGCCGACGACATCAGCGAAAAGTATTGCGACTTCCAGGTCTTTTGCCATGCGGGCTTTTCTCTTCTTGTCCGAGTCTCGCCGGTTGCCAGGCTCGTCCGCGGTCCTGTGCCTTTCGGACAGCGGCGCAGGACCGGCGATTATAAGCGGATAATCCTCCGATTCGCGAATATTATGTTCAATACGCGCGTCTCAGTCGCTCTTTGCGTAGCTCCGGCAAGACCCTAAAATTTCGGCTGTTTTCAGCGGAGAATACTACGCTATCGGGACCGGCGGAAACAGAGCGTACCCGCGCAACGCGATCTAGGCGGTCGACCGCGAGGGTGCCTTCTCGTCCAGCTTTACGGTCCACTCCGCGAGCGACTGCGGCAACTTCGCCGCCGCCAGGGGCGAGCCGATGTAGAAGCCCTGGATCAGGTCGCAACCGGCTTCGTCCAGTATCTGCATCTGCTCTGCCGTTTCGACTCCGACCGCGCAAGCCAGCATATCGAGACCGTGTGCAATGTCGATGAGTCCTTTGACCAGCACTCGCGCCCCGGATTCACAGGCCAGATCCGCGATGAGACAACGGTCGATCTTGATCTCGCCGAACGGCAACGTGTACAGCCCGTTCAGGGCCGGGCCCGCGGCGCCGAAGTCGTCGAGCGACAGCTTGATCGACTTCAGGCGAAGCCGCGTCAGAATATCGGTGCCCTTGCTCGACTGACCGAGGCTGGACTGACCGAGCGCGCTTTCCTCCTGGATTTCCAGCGTCAGCAACTCGGGATCCGTCCCGTGCTCGAGCAGAAGCGATTCGAGGCGATCCGGAAACTGTGCGTCGGCAATGAGCCCGGCAGCCACGTTTACCCGCAGACCGATATGCAAGCCATCGCTCTGCCAGACGCGCAGTTGCTCGATGCCGCGCTCGAATACGAAATCGGTAAGACTCTGCATCAACTGGCCGCGATCGGAGTCGATCAGGCTGAGGAACTGCGAGGGCACGAGCAGACCGAGCGTGGGATGCTGCCATCGCAGCAGGGCTTCGACCGACTCTGCGTGCCACGCTCCGGCGCGTATGCGGCGGATCACGGGCTGATAGCGCAGCGTCAGCTCTCCGTTCTGAATCGCGCTGGCCAGGTCCTCGGCGGACAGCCGGCGCGCGACTTCGTGCGCCGAAACCAGCCTGGCGATCATCGCCTCGGGCGTGAACGGCTTCTGCATGGTACCGATCAGGTTGAGGCCGGCCTGCCGCCCGAACAGTTCGGCGCTGGCGATGGTGCGTCGGTCCATTCCGGAAACCAGGAGTATTGAAGCTTTGACGCCGCCTGCGGCGAGGTCACGGAGGACTTCGACCCCGTCAGTGTCGGGCATCTGCAGATCCAGCACGATGAGGTCCGGCGTTGCTTTGCCGAGTTCCTCGTTGAACCGCGGCGAATCGTGGGTCACCGTCGAGGTGAATCCGGCGCGCTCACCGAGCTCCCCGATGAGTTCACCCAACTCGACATCATCGTCCAGCACCAGCAGACTTGCTGCCATTTTCGCTTTCGACATTACGCTTTCTCCAGTGCGGCTCGCACGGTCTTTGCAATCTCCGGAACTGTAACTGGTCGATAGACGTGCCCGTCGCAATCCGGCGCTACCGCATCGACGTTCGCACCGGCCTGCAGCAGCGCCACGTGTCGTACGTCCGGATACGTCTCCCTGAGCTCGGCCAGCCAGCGTCGTTCGGCGCGCTGCGATTCACTCGATCGCTCACTGAGAACGAGAGCCGGCGCCGGCGAACCGGCGAGGGCCCGGTCGGCGTCCTCGATGCTTGCCGCAACGATCACGGTGTAGCCCAGCGCTTCGAGGATCTGACGAATCAGCCCACGCAGTTCACCGTCTCGCGAAAGCAGCAACAGGTGTTCGTCCCCGCTCGGCAATGTCGAGAGGGGGAGCGTCATGTTCGCGGTGGTCTCCGCAAATTTCTCCGTTCGCGGCAGCCATAGTCGTACCCGGGTGCCGCTGCCTTCGACGCTGTCGATGCGCAACGCACCGCGGCAGCCCTCCACGAAGAACGCAACCATCGCGAGACCGAGACCACTGCCTCCATCCCTGCGCTTGGTGCTGAAAAGCGGTTCCGTCACGCGATCGAGATACTCCGCTGGAATGCCTTTGCCGTTATCGGTAACCCGTATGCAGACATACCGGTCAGCCGTCAGGCCGAGCGCTTGCGCCTGGTCCTCCGCAAGATCTACATTTTTCACGCGCACATGCACTTTTCCGTGACCCGGCAATGCGTCGCGCGCATTGATCACCAGGTTGATGACGACGCTCTCGAAGCGAGCGGCGCTCGCCATGACGGAGCCGGCGTTGTCGTCGACCGTAACCTTGAGTTCATTTTCGGCGCCACCCGCCTTTACAGTCCGCAGAAGCAGGGGTTTCAGCGCGGTCACGTGATTGCCGGGACTGATGCATTTGGCTTCACCGTCCTGTTCGCGATTGTATGTCAGCAGTTCGCGCAGCAAGGTGCTGCCCCGCGCAGCGGCATTCCGTGCGCGGCGTGCCTGTTCACAGAGTTTCGGCTGGTCGCGGACGCTTTCCGTCAGGAGGAACAGGTTCCCGCTCAGCACGGTCAACACGTTGTTGACGTCGTGCACGGTACCTGCCGTGAGGGTCAGCGAAGCCTCGAGGCGCGCTACCCGGGCAATCAGCTCGTTCGCCACGTCTTCGACCATCCAGATTTCGAAGCTGCCGCGTGTCCTGGCCGGACGTACTTCCGCCTTCACGGGGAACCGGCGGCCGTCCCCGTCCCGAATTTCGAAACGGCAGGTCATCGGTCGGTCGATCTTGTTCCACCTGCGCCAGTCGGGTTCACCCGCGATGATTGACGAGATCGTCCGTCCGGCTGCGGCGCTCCCGGAGCGTGGCTTCAACCATGCCTCCAGCGTGGCATTCGTCGCCTCGACGAGGCCTTCTGCCGTGCAGCGCATAAAGCCTATGATGCCGGGAACCGTCGACGGCAGAGCTTGCCCGTCCGCGTCGGCGGGCGTGGGGGTGAGTCGCCTGAAGATTTTTGCTCGTTCCATGGCTGACATTTGCTGAAGGAATAAGGAGGCGAGGTCGCTCCGACCGAGCAGGCAGGCACGGCCGCCTCCGCCGCTTTCGAGAACAAGTTCCAGGGCAGCCCACCCGTGCAGGTGCGGAGAGCTGACGACAGGGACGGTAGCAGTTCCGCGGTCGGGATTATGTGAATCCGGTACCAAAGATGACAGACGCGTGGCCGCGTTTAACGCCGTTCGCCCGCGGTGCGGGCTCCTACAGCCTGCTGATAAGCCCTTTTAGCAGGCTGTAGATCCTATGTATGAGGGCTGCTTGCCCATCCTCTAGAATTCAAACTTTTGCGAAGAGAACCATGAGGATGGTGAGATGCAAGCAGCCCAGGCAAGAGGATACGAAGCAGGCACGG